>ERZ791837.909-NODE-909-length-21339-cov-6.243187_pt1 | contig 21339 bp, 16 predicted proteins | sample MGYA00510292_ERZ791837 | MGnify/ENA primary metagenome ERZ791837 (study PRJEB30046, sample SAMN00715259) | human gut metagenome | study: EMG produced TPA metagenomics assembly of the A metagenome-wide association study of gut microbiota in type 2...
GAGTATGTGAACCTGTCCATGTTCCTGGCCTTCGCCTTCCTGTTCCCGGACACCCGGCTGCTGCTGTTCTTCTTCATCCCGGTGAAGATCAAGTGGCTGGCCTGGCTGGATATCGCGGTGTTCGTCATTGGCATTGTGCAGTCCCTGCTGGCCGGCAGCTGGCTGGGCGCCATTCTGCCGGTGGTGGCGCTGCTGAACTTCCTGGTGTTCATCTGGCCCGCTATTGACGCCTTTATCCGGCAGCAGAAATACCGCCATAACCCCCAGACGGTGAACTTCAAAAAGGCCGTCCGCCAACAGCAGCAGCAGCGGGGCTATCACCACAAGTGCGCCGTCTGCGGCCGCACGGACACGGACTATCCCGACCTGCAGTTCCGCTATTGCAGCAAGTGCGCCGGGTACCGCTGCTTCTGCCAGGATCATATTTTCTCTCACGTGCACTTCACCGAGGAGGACCAGTAATCCCCATAACGAGCTCCCCCGCCCGCAGGCAGCTTCGGCTGCCCCGGACGGGGGAGTTTATTTTTTATGCCTGCGGGCGGAACACGTCCTCAAACTCCTGGGCGGTCATGGTCTCATGCTGCAGCAGGAACTGGGCCACCTGGTCCAGCTGGGGGCGATACTGCTCCAGGATTTTCCGGCAGCGGCCATAGGCCTCGTCCATGATGCGGCGGATCTCCTGATCCATCTCCGCCGCCGTCTCCTCGGAATAGGGGCGGGTCTGGGCCATGGACTTGCCGATGAACACCTCGTCGTGTCCGGCGTCGAAGGCCGCGTTGCCCATGCGGTCGGACATGCCGTAGGTCCCCACCATCTTCCGGGCCATCTGGGTGGCCCGGCTGATATCGTTGGAAGCGCCGGTGGAGATATCCCCCAGCACCAGCTGCTCCGCCGCCCGGCCGCCCAGCAGCCCGGCGATGTTGTCCAGCAGATAGCTGCGGGAGAGGTACGACCGGTCCTCGTCCGGCAGATAGATGGTCATGCCCCCTGCCTGGCCCCGGGGCACGATGGTGATCTGGTGCACCGGGTCCAGATCCGGCAGAGCGTGCATCACCACGGCGTGACCCGCCTCGTGATAGGCGGGGAGCCGCCGCTCATGCTCGGGGATCACCCGGCTGTGCTTCTCCGGCCCGGCGATGACCTTGATCACGGACTTCTGCAAATCGTCCATGGTGATGGCCTTCTCGTCCCGCCGCCCGGCCAGCAGAGCCGCCTCGTTCAGCAGGTTTTCCAGGTCCGCCCCGGTGAAGCCGGAGGTACCCTTGGCCAGCTTGTCCAGGTCCACGTCCTCCGCCAGGGGCTTGTTCCGGGCGTGAACGGCCAGGATGTCCCGGCGGCCCTTGATATCCGGCAGTCCCACATAGACCTGCCGGTCAAAGCGGCCGGGCCGCAGCAGGGCCGGGTCCAGAATGTCCACCCGGTTGGTGGCCGCCAGGACCACCACGCCCTCGTTGGCGGTAAAGCCGTCCATTTCCACCAGCAGCTGGTTCAGGGTCTGCTCCCGCTCGTCGTGGCCGCCGCCCAGGCCGCTGCCTCTCTGGCGGCCCACGGCGTCGATCTCGTCGATGAAGATGATCGCGGGGGCGACCTTTTTCGCCTGTTCGAAGAGGTCGCGCACGCGGCTCGCGCCGACGCCGACATACATTTCGACAAAGTCAGAGCCGGAGATCGACAAAAACTGCACGCCTGCCTCGCCCGCGACCGCGCGGGCCAGCAGCGTCTTGCCCGTGCCCGGAGGGCCGATAAGCAGCACGCCCTTGGGGATGCGCGCGCCGAGGTCAATGAACTTGCCCGGCGCTTTCAAAAAGTCGACGATCTCCTGCAATTCCTCTTTTTCCTCATCCGCACCGGCGACGTCAGAGAACGTCGTGGGGCGCTTGTTGTCTCCGCCGGTCTTGAACGACGCCGTGCCGAATTTTGCCATGCGGTCGCCGCCGCCTCCGCCCGCGGAGCGGACGGAGAGGAAGTACCAGATGGCGAAAATGCCGAGCACCGCTAAAATATAAGGCGCGAACATCGCGACATAGTTGATCGAGTGGTCGGCGGTGAAGTCGTAGTCCTCAATGATGCCGTCGGCCTTCTGCTGCTCGATGAGCTCGCCTAAGTCGTCATAGAAGAGCGTCACGCTGAAAAGGTCCTTTTTGAGCTCCGTTTTGCCGTCGATGGGCTCGCGCAGCTTCATGCGCAGCGTGGTGTCCGTCACCGTGAAGGCCGAGACCTGCTCGGATTCGAACAGCTCTCGTACCTCGGCATACGACGGTTCGGCCTCCACCGGCTTGTTCATAAAGCCGTAGACGCCGACGAGCACCAGCAGCACCAGCAGATACGGCAAAAGATTGGGACGCTTGGTCTGTTGAGTCAATGGGATATCCTCCTTGCTGATTCAAAAAAGAGGCAAAGCCTCTTTTTTTGAGAAAGATTCGCTGCGTTTTGTGCCTCGGTTGTCCGCTGAAAGCGAACAATTCGACACAACACTCCGCGCAAGGTGTTTTCTGCCACGCACATGTCGCGGCAGAAAACAGATTTGAATTGATTTCGTGCCGTGCGCGGCACGAAACTCTGCGAGGCTTTTTGAGGAGCCAGAAAGATCAATTTTCAGAATAAACCTCGGGCTTGAGCACGCCGATGTACGGCATATTGCGGTACTTCTGGGCGTAGTCGAGGCCGTAGCCGACGACGAATTCGTCGGGCACTTCGAAGCCTGCGAGGTCGGCGGCGATGGGCTTGGTGCGGCGGGCGGGCTTGTCGAGCAGCGTCACGACGGTCACGCTGGAAGCGCCCTTGGTCATAAAGTAATTCTTGAGGAAGTAGAGCGTGTTGCCGGAGTCGAGAATGTCCTCGATGACGACGATATCGCGGCCCGTGATGTCCTGCTGGAGATCGCGCGTGATCTGCACGACGCCGGACGAGGTCGTCGCGTTCTGATAGGACGAGACGGCGATGAATTCAATGTCGCTCTTGAGCTGGCAGGCGCGCACGATGTCGGCCATGAAGATGAAGGAGCCCTTCAGCACGCCGAGAAACAGGGGATTTTTGTCCTTGAGGCGCTCGTAGAGCTCGTCGCCCATCTCCTGCACGCGCGTTTTGAGCTGCTCCTCGGAATACAGTACCTTCAGGATGTCCTGATCCATATTGCTCTTAGCCATAGCTTTTTTCTCCACTTTCTTTTTATTCGTATTTGTTGTATCTGATGCGGCATTCCGCCGCAGGTTGCACAAATTGGCGTTATCGGGGGACGACGCGCACGAAGCACGCCATGTTCCCGCCTTTCGGCAGGAAAGTAACGTCCGTCCCCAGCCGCCACACGGCGGCAAGCCGGCCGCCCACATAAAGGGCGGGGAGCGCGTCGCGCTCGGTGAGGGAGAGCTTTCGGTCGACGCACAGCCGCTTGACGCTGCGCGCGCCGTTCGCGCCTTGAAGCATTAAGCGCGCGTTCAGGTCGCACGGGGCGACGGTGATGATCTCACCGTCTTCCGGCACGCGGAGCGAAATGCCCTCGCCGTCGGGCTTATGCAGCAGCGTCAGCTCGAAATTGCCCCATGGGAGGGGAACGTTTTCCACAAGCGCCGCCTTTGGCAGCGCGGCGGGGGAGAACGCCATCGTCAGCGCGCCGTCCGCGATGCGGACAGTCGCGCTCTGCGGCAGCGTATAGCGCCGCTCGGCGCTGCCGCCTCTCTGCGCAAGGGCGCAGATCGCGTCGAGCTGCTTGCGCCCGATGTCCTTGCGCCCGAGGCCGAGCGCGTCGGCCAAGTGCAGCAGGATACGTGGCTGCACGACTTCATCGGCGGCAAGAAAGCAGTCCAGCGACAGCGAAATACCGCCGTCCTGCGCTTTTGCATGGGAAAGTGCGGCTTCCGCCGCCTGCTCAAGCGCATCGTCGAGTGCAGTCAATGAACGCGCCGTTGTGGCGATATGCTGAGGCGCGCGGGGATTGAGCTCCCTGAGCCGCGGCAGAATTTCAAGCCGCAGGTAGTTCCGTGCAGCGGCGTTCGGGTCCGCGTTCGTGTGATCCTCGACATGCGGGATGTTGTGAGCGTGCGCATAGGTGACGAGCTCTTCTCGCGTCTGCTCCAAAAACGGGCGGACAATGTCGCCCTGCTTGGGCCGCATACCACACAGGCCGCGCAGATCCGTCCCGCGGACGAAGTTTAAGAGCACCGTTTCCGCGTTGTCGTCCGCATGGTGTGCCAGCGCGATCTGGGCGCCGAGCATTTGCGCTGTTTCACGGAGAAAGGCGTAGCGCAGGTCGCGCGCAGCTTCCTCTGCCGATTTGCCGGTTGCGCGCGCGTGGGCACGCACGTCACCGGTGCCCAGATAGAATGGAATGTCCTCTTTTTCGCACCACGCGCGGACGAAGCCTTCGTCACGCGCAGCCTCTTCGCCGCGAAGCTGGTGGTTGAAGTGCGCACAGGAGACGTCATACCCCTCCCCGCGCAGAAAATGCAGTAAACACATCGAGTCCAAACCACCGGACACGGCGGCGAGCACGGGCCGGTTCTTGTCGAGATAGCGCGCGCAGAGTGCTTCCGCGCGCGGCAGCTCAGTCCTCTTCATGCCGGTAGTCGAGCGACGAGAACGTCGTATACTGCGGCGACCAGGCGAGCTCGACCTTGCCGGTTTCGCCGTGGCGGTTCTTGGCGATGATGCACTCGGCGATGTTGCGCTTTTCCGAGTCCTCGTTGTAATAATCGTCGCGGTACAGGAACATGACAATATCCGCGTCCTGCTCGATAGCGCCCGATTCACGAAGGTCGGAGAGCATGGGGCGCTTATCCTCGCGCTTTTCGTTCGCACGCGAGAGCTGGGAAAGACACAGCACGGGAACCTGAAGCTCCTTTGCCATGATCTTGAGCATACGGGAAATATCGCTGACCACCTGCTGGCGGCTCTCGCCGCTGTAGCCCTTCGTGCCGGAGGACGCCATCAATTGCAAGTAGTCGATGACTACCAAACCTAAATTGTCGATACGGCGGCACTTGGCGTTCATGTCCGCAACGGTGAGCAGCGGATTGTCGTCAATGAGAATGTCAAGCCCCGAGAGGACAGATGCGGCGTTTGCGATGTTGACCCAGTCCTGCTCACGCAGGTTGCCCGTCACGAGACGCTGGTTCTCGACCGTCGCCTGATTCGATAAGATACGCGTCACGAGCTGCTCGCGCGACATTTCGAGCGAGAACACGGCCACGGCCTGCCCGCTTGAGCGCGCGACATTCAGCGCAAGGTTCAGCGCCATACTCGTTTTACCCATACCGGGACGTGCGGCCAGCAGCACAAGGTCCGATTTGTTGAGACCATTCATCTTGTCGTCCAGTACGCCAAAGCCCGTGGGGAGGCCGGGCAGCGTTTTGCCGCCGTTGGCGCTCAGCTCGCTCAGATGGTCGAGAACGCCCTGCAAAACAACGCCGATGCTCGCCATGCTCTGCGCGCTGCGCCCGCGGCGCACGGCGTAAATTTTCTGCTCCGCCGCGTCGAGCACGCTGGACGCGCCGCCTGTGCCGTCCTGCACCATGGTGGAAATTTCCCCCGCCACGGTATAGAGCGCACGCAGCAGCGCCTTGTCGCGTACGATGCCGACGTATTCCATCACGTTTGCGCTCGTGGGCGTCACGTCCATCAGTTGGGCGAGGTACGGGCGCGTCGTGCTTTCCTCATAGGTGCCGTTTTTCTCCATCTCGCCCGCGACGGTCACGCCGTCGATGGGCTTGGAGTAGACGAACATGGAGTAGATCGTCTCGAAGATCTCGCGGTTCTGCTTTAAGTAGAAATCATCGGGACGGAGCTGCTCCATCACGTCCTTGACGCAGTTTGCGTCGATGAGCATCGAGCCGAGCACGGACTGCTCGGCCTCGAGCGAATGAGGCATCTGCCGGTAGAAGATATCTTCCACGAGAAGACCTCCTTAATTGCGTAATCTTGCGCCTTACTCCTCGCTCACGCTGACGGAGAACCTGGCGCTCACTTCGTAGCCGAGCTTGGCCTTGACCTCGTAGGTGCCGAAGGCCTTGATGGGCTCGTCGAGCACGATCTTCTGCTTGGGCACGTCGAGCTGGAACTGGCTCGCAAGGCCCTCGGAAATTTCCTTGCTCGTGATGGCACCGAAGAGCTTGCCCTCCTTGCCGCCCTTGGCCGTGAGCTTGACGGTCACGTTCTTGAGCTTGCCGCCCATTTCGACGGCGGCCTGACGGTTCGCGGCCTCCTCGGCGCGGCGGGCCTTTTCCTTCAGGTTCATGGTGTTGATGGCGTCAGCCGTGGCGAGCACGGCGAGCTTGCGGGGCAGCAGGAAGTTTCTTGCATAGCCCTCGGCTGCGTCGATGAGCTGGCCCTTTTTGCCCTGACCTCTCACATCCTGCGTTAAAATGACTTTCATGTGTATGTCCTCCTTGTGGGTGATTTACTCTTCTGTATATTCGTCGATGGCGGCGAGCAGACGCTCGCGCACCTCGTCCACGGTGGCATCGTTTACCTGGCCGCCCGCGGTGGTCGAATTGCCGCCGCCGCCGAGTTTTTCCATAATGAACTGTACGTTGATCTCACCGAGCGAGCGCGCGGACAGGTTCACGCCCGTGCCGTTCTTGAACAGCACGAACGAGGCGTGAATGCCCGAGAGCGTCAGAAGCTCGTCGGCCGCCTTGGCGGCGGTCACGCGGTCGATCTCCTTTTCAACCGCGGCCACGGCGATGTCGCCGTGCACGAGCTCGGCGTGACGGATGATGTCATAGCGCTCGACCATGCCGGCAAGGTCGCTCTGGAAGAGTCGCTGTACGTCCGACGTGTCCGCGCCCGCGCGGCGCAGGAACGCGGCGGCCTCAAACGTGCGCCCGCCGGTGCGCATCGTGAAGTTCTTCGTGTCGAGCACGATGCCCGCGAGCAGCGCCTCGGACTCCGCGCGAAGTAAATCGGTCGGGTCGGCGAGGTATTGCAAAAGCTCCGTCACGAGCTCGGACGCGCTCGAGGCGTAGGGCTCGTGGAAGTTGAGCGCGGCGGATTCGATATAATTCGCGGCTCTTCTGTGGTGGTCGATGACCGCCACGCGGTTGCACGCATCAAGCAGCTGCTCGGATTCGACAAGGTCGGGGCGGTTCGTGTCCACCACGACGAGCAGCGCGCCCGGCTGGGCGGAGATGAACGCGTCGTTGCCGGAGATAAAGGCGTCCTTGTATTCCGGAAGAGCCGCAAGTTTACTGAGCAGCGGCTTTGCGACGTTGTCCTCCATGTCGATGACGATCTGCGCCTTTTTGCCGCGCTTGCGCGCGATGCAGCAGATGCCGGCCGCTGCGCCGACCACATCCATGTCCGCGTGCGCGTGGCCCATGACGAAGATCTGGCCTGCGTCGGAAATGAGCTCGCCGAGGGCGTTGGCCATCACGCGGGATTTGACCTTCGTGCGCTTTTCGGGAGACTTGGCCTTGCCGCCGTAGAATTCAAAGTCAAGGCGGTTGCGCACGACGACCTGGTCGCCGCCGCGCGAGAGCGCCATTTCGATCGAGAGCATGGCGTTCTGATAGAGCGTTTCGTAGTCATCCACGTCCTTGCCCACGCCGATCGAGAGCGTTGCGGCGACGCCGTCCTCAGTGACGACGCTTCGCACCGCGTCGAGCACGGAGAATTTACCCTCAAGCAGCTTTTGATACTCCTGCTCGGTCGTGACGAGCACGTAGCGGTTACGATCGAATTTGCGCAGCAGGCTGTGCGAATCCTTGAGCCATGTGCTGATCTTTTCGTCGATGGCGGCGAGCACCGCGCTGCGCGACGCCTCGCTGCCAGCCTTCATCAGCTCTTCGTAGTTGTCGATCACGATGACCGAGACGATGGGGCGGCGGCTCTCGTTCTCCTCGCGCAGCGAGTCCTGCTCGGTCACGTCCGTCCAGTACGTTGTGGCAAGAAGGCTCTGTCCGCCGCGGCGGGAGGAGGGATGGCTCAGATTGCCGAACACGCGGAAGTGGCGCCCGCCCATCACCACCGTTTCGGGGCACTCGCTTTTACCCTCGAGCAGCCAGTGTGTCGGAAAATCGGGGAGAATATCGTCGATGCGGTTGTCAAAGATATCCTCGCGCACGCCGGTGAGCTGCATGAAGCTGTCATTGCTCCATAGGATCTCCTGCGTGTCGGGGCGGAAGACCATCATCGCGAACGGGGCCGAGAGCATCGAGGCCTTGTCGGCGGTGGTCATGTCGTCGGTCACGTCGTCGATGTACTGGCGGATGCCCTCGCGGCGCTTCTGCGCCGTGTGGCGGAAGTACCACCAGAGAAACGCCATCGCCGCAGCCTCACAGATCGCGAGCGGGATGCTCACGCGCACCGTGACGGCGGCAAAGAGAAAGCCGACAAGAAAGTAGAGCCGGAAGCTGGGGTCTACCAGTTTGCTGATCTTTTTGTTCCGCATAATGAAGCTGCCCTCCCGTTATGATCGACATTACTGCGGCAAACCGCGGGAATAATCCATTTCATTATAACACGGCGGGGCGGGCGGATACAATATTAATATTTTATTTTTCGGCGTCGACAAAAAATGTGGTATACTTTTGGTGGAAAACGTGCTATACTATCCCGTAATAGCGGATGGCCGCGCTGGAAAAATACGCGCAAGAGCCTCCGCGACAACGGGTTTTGACCGCATTTTCGCGGTTCTCATAGAAAGTCCATAGGGATCCAAAAGGCGCCGCAGGTGCGATCGCTTCGTGAAGCAGGGCGAAGTGAGAGTACGGACGTCTCCAATGCTTTGCGCTTTTTGGCCCGGACGCACATGACAAAATCAAAACAAATCTATCGTTATTCTATTGTGAAACGAATCAAAAGGAGTTGATCCAGCATTGGCTGAACAGTTAAAAATCATCCCCCTCGGCGGTCTCAATGAGATCGGCAAGAATATGACCGTTTACGAATACGGCGGCGAGATCATCGTGGTCGACTGCGGCATGGCGTTCCCCGGCGACGACATGTACGGCATCGACTGCGTCATCCCCGACGTGAGCTATCTTGTCAAGCACAAGAACCGCATCCGCGGCATGTTCATCACCCACGGGCACGAGGACCACATCGGCGCCGTGCCCTACATCCTCAAAAAGGTGAATATTCCCATCTACTGCACGCGCCTGACCGCGGGCCTCATCCGCTTAAAGCTCGAAGAGCACGGCCTTCTCAAATCGACGAAGATCGTCACGGTGGAAAGCGGCATGACCGTCAAGGCCGGCAAGTTCAGCGTGGAGTTCATCCACGTGAACCACTCCATCGCGGACTCTGTCGCGTTTGCCATCCACACAGGACTTGGCACCGTTGTCCACACGGGCGACTTCAAGATCGACTCGACGCCCATCGACGGCGAGGTCATCGACCTTGCCCGCTTTGGCGAGCTTGGCAAGCAGGGCGTTTTGGCGCTGCTCGCGGATTCGACGAACGTCGAGCGCCCGGGCTACACGATGAGTGAGCGCACGGTGGGCAGGACCTTCAACCGCCTGTTCCAGGGCTGCAAGCAGCGCATCATCGTCACGACGTTCGCCTCCAACGTCCACCGCATTCAGCAGATCATGGACGCCGCGGCGGAGTGCGGGCGCAAGGTCGCCGTCACGGGCCGCAGCATGGAAAACGTGACAAAAGTCGCCATGGACCTCGGCTACATGAAGCCGCCGAAAAACACCGTGGTCGACATCAACAAGATCAAGTCGATGCCGCTGGAAAAGCAGGTCATCGTCACCACCGGCTCGCAGGGCGAGGAGATGTCCGCCCTGTACCGCATGGCATTTTCCCAGCACAAGCAGATCGAGGTCGGCCCCGGCGACCGCGTCATCATCTCGGCGAGCGCCATCCCCGGCAACGAGAACACCGTCTCGCGTGTCATCAACGAGCTCTTCCGCAAGGGCGTTGAGGTCATCTACGACCGCGCGGACATGCTGCACGTTTCGGGCCATGCGTGCCAGGAGGAGCTCAAGATCATCCACGCGCTGACAAAGCCCAAGTATTTCATCCCCGTGCACGGCGAGCAGCGCATGCTCCAGCTGCACAAGGATCTCGCTCTCCAGATGGGCATGGACCGCAAGAATATTGTGATTTGCGACAACGGCGACGCCGTCGAGATCGGCGCGCGCTCGATGAAGTGCGTGCCCGGTTATGCGCCCGCGGGCGAGGTGTTTGTCGACGGCTACGGCGTCGGCGACGTCGGCGCGGTCGTGCTGCGCGACCGCAAGCATCTCGCCGAGGACGGCATGGTCGTCGTCGTGCTGCCGATCTCCGCGCAGAACGGCGACCTTCTGGCCGAGCCGGAGATCATCACGCGCGGCTTTATCTACGTCAAGGATTCCGAGGAACTGCTGCAAGACCTCAGAAACCTCACGATGTCCACGGCGGAGGCCTACCGCGGCAAGCGCGGGCGCGACCTGAACGAACTCAAGGGCGCGATCCGCAGCGCGGTGAGCAACTATCTTTTTAAGGCGACGAAGAGAAGCCCGATGGTTTTACCGGTTATCACGAAACTTTAAAAAAGAGGCACGGTTTACCGTGCCTCTTTTTTAAGTGGGGATGCACTTCGCTTCGTGCCTTGCCGCCCGGAGGGCGGCTGCGACACGCGCGAAGCGAGAAGAGTTTTTTGGCACGCGCGTGTCGCGCCAAAAAACGAATTCAAATTTATTTCGCGTCTGCGAACGCGAAAGTCTGCGACGCTTTTTGCCGCTTGCGGGCGGCGGGATAAGTTATTTTAGCAGGGAATGCGGAAGCGTTCCCTGCCGTTTTGTATTTGCGGAAAACTTTGGGCAATGGCAGGGAGGGCATTCCGTTTTTTCAGTTGACGGGGAGAGAGCAATATGATAATTTATCGTTAGACGATATATCGGTTACCGTTATAACGGGAGACGAAAGGAGAGACGCGACATGGGAACGACGGCGCTGACCGAAGCGGTTTTTTACATTTTGCTTTCGCTGGATACGCCGCTGCACGGTTACGGCATCATGCAGAACGTAGAGCATTTGAGCGGCGGGCGTGTGCGGCTCGCCGCGGGCACGCTCTACGGCGCGCTCGCGACGCTGACCGAGCGCGGCTGGATCGTCTCGCTCGGCGACGAGAGCGAGGGACGCAAAAAGGAGTACCAGATCACGCCCGAGGGCCGCGAGGCCGTGCGCGCAGAGCTGCGCAGACTGCATGAGCTGACGCAAAACGGCGACAAGCTGACAAGCGAATGGAACTGAGAGGGGGTCGCACAATGCTGAAACAAAAATTCTGCCTCTGGTGGATCTGGTATCTGCTGTTTGACAACGCGCATTTTCAGCGCTGGCTCGCATGGCACCGCAGGCGCGGGTGGGAACTGGCGCACGTCGGCGGGCTGTTTTTCCACTTTACGCGCGGCGACGGCACGGATTACCGCTACTATGTGCAGGTGATGAAGGACTTCCCGTGGACGGAGCAGGGCAGGGCCTATATTGCGGGCGTGGAGGAGCTGGGCGTCACCTATCTTGGCTGCTTTCTGCACCGCGCGTACTTCCGCTGGGTGGATGACGGCAGGCCGGAGGAGATGTTTTCCGACCTTGCGTCGCAGGCGCAGGAGGCAAGGTGCGTGCGCAGTGCGCAGATTTTTGCGGCGGCGCTGTGTGCGCTCGGCGCGGCGATGCAATTTTATACTGCGTGGGAATATCTGTACGCGGCGCAAATTTATGAAGAGCTCTATGCCGAGCTGATCGCCGCGGGCGGGCCGAGCGTTGTGGCGGCCTGGATGCCGCGGATCGCGCTGGAGGCAGTGCTCGGCCTTTCGTGGCTCGCCCTCGCCGTATGGGGCGCGAGCGCAGCCGTGCGCACGCACAAAAAGTGGAAGAAGATCAAAGACGAGCAGTGTATCTGCGAATGAAAGGAGAGCAGAAATGGCAGAGACGATGACGAAGAAGTGGAACAGAGCACCGCTTGCCCCCGAGCGGGTGGAAGAGATGGAGCGCTATCTCAACGAGATGTCCCACGAGGGCTGGCAGTGCTGCGAGATCGTGCGCGATGAGCTGCGCTTTGTGCGCGGGGAGCAGGACGAATACACCTACCGCGTACAATACTTTTACGAATCGCGCGACGGCGAGAAGGACGACTATCTGCGCACGCTCGGCGAGACGGGCGCGGCGCTGGTGGGCGAGTACGGCGAGGTGCTGATCCTGCGCAAAAAGACGGCGGACGGCGCGTTTGAGCTGTACTCTGACTTGGACTCCAAGATCGCGGCGCTGGAAAAGCGGCGCTCGCATTACCGCAGCGGGATGCTCGGCGCGCTGGTGCTGGTGCTGTTAAGTGGGAGACATGCTTACAAGGCGATCTCGCAGTACGGCTTTTCAAGCTGGCTGGACACGCAGCTTGATTCACCTGTATATATGGTGCTGACTGTCCTGATCGTGGCGGGACTGCTGGCGGGCGGTATTGCCGGTATGATTTCCGTGCGGCGCGAGGGGAAAAAGATCAAAGAGCTGAAGCGCAGACGCATGATCGAGGAATAAGCCCCGCTTGCAAATCCCGTCTATCCGTTGTAGAATAGCCCTGCTATCAAACAGACAAGCGGGAGGAAAGCCGACATGATCCAGGATATCGAGCCGAAGCATCTTTACAACGAGTGGAAAAAGAACGCCGTGCCGAAAAAGAGCAGCGCCGTGGTGCAGTTCCGCGGGCAGGACCTTTTGTGCCGCATCGACGACAACGGCCTCAAGTTCCCGTCGCGCGCGCAGTTTACCGAGCCCGACGAGGCGTTCACCTATCTTTTTGAGCTCGACGGGCGGGAGTATTACCTGCTTTTTGACGAAAATGAGCGCGCGCTCGACGGCTATTCCTACCGCAATATCAGCCTTTTCCGCACGGAAAAGCCCAAGGAGCTCGCCTATGCGGCGGTCAGCGCGTGGCACCTTTGCTCATGGTACCGCGACGCGCGCTACTGCGGCCGCTGCGGGGAAGCGCTCGTCCACGACGTAAACGAGCGCATGATGCGCTGCCCCAAGTGCGGCAACATGATCTTCCCGCGCATCAACCCCTCGGTCATCGTGGCGGTGACGCATGGGGACTACCTGCTTTTGACCAAGTACGCCAACCGTCCCGGCGCGCAGCGCACGGCGCTGGTCGCGGGTTTTACCGAGTTTGCCGAGAGCTTTGAGCAGACCGTGCAGCGCGAGGTGATGGAGGAGGTCGGATTAAAGGTCAAGGACCTGCGCTATTACCGCTGCCAGCCCTGGGGCATCAGCGGCAACATCATGATGGGCTACTGGTGCAGGCTCGACGGCGACGACGATACCATCCATCTCGACAACTTTGAGCTGGCGGACGGCGCGTGGGTCAGCCGCGAGGAGCTGCGAGAGAACTATACGGGCAACGGCATCGCCCTTACCTCGGAGATGATTGCCGAATTCGCCGCGGGCAGAGATCCCTACAGCCTGGAAGCGAAAAGCTAAAACAAAAAACGTCTGTCTCGACCGAGACAGACGTTTTTTCATATGGATTTCAGATAAGGCCGATCGACAGCAGACGCATATTGTCCCATTGGCAGAGCGCGCGGAGCTCTCCGCCGTCATACTCGTACAGCGTGCACGGATCCCACCAGTTGACGTTGAGCTTAACAAAAGCAAAGTAGCGCTGACCGTTCACGACGATGATCTGAAAATCGAAGATCGCATGGTCGATCTGGTCTGCGGCGGCGTGCATCATGGCGATCATCGTTTCGTCGGGTTCAACGACATTGCCGACGGAATCATAGAGCGTGGTGGCGACAAGTGTGTTGACCCTGTGCGAGCGAAGCGCGGAGGTGTCAAAGTCTGCGTAGTCGGCGGTGTAAAAGACGCAGGTGTCGGGCATGAAGGCGTCGCAGGCGCGGCTTTTGCCGCTTGCATAGACCGTTTCGCAGACGTAAGCGGCGTCCTGCTCGCCAGATGATTTCAGCGCGACGTGCAGGATCGGCTCGTCAGACTTATTTCGGACGAAGAAAAGCAGCGCGAGACACAGTGCGAAGCTGAGCAGCGCGGCAAGTATGCGTTTCATCGTAAGCCTCCTTGCACTCCGGCGCTCAGAAGAGCGCGGGGACATAGTCGACTGCGTCGGTGATGCCGCCCGCCTGACCGGCGAGCGACAGCTCGAAGCGGTAGACCGGTTGATAGAAGCCCTTGGAATCGGAGAGGTAGTCGAGCGTGCAGGAGCGCACCTCGATGCCCTGGACGCTCTGCGCGAACCACGCACCCTCGAAGCTCTTGCCCGATTGCAGCGCGGCGAGCGCCTGCGCGGGGGAGAGAATAGGCTCTTCGCGCACGGGCGCGAGCGTGGTGATGCGGTTTTCGAGCTGCGAGAGCGTCGATTGACCGTCGCCTTGTGTTCTCAGATCACAAGTGAGCGTGCCGTGGAGGAAGCCTCCCTCCGTGGGAAGAAGATCGGCGGAGAACACCGCGCGGTAAGAGGTCTCGCCATACGGCGCGAGCGTGAACGCAGCGTCGGCGGGGATGGAAAAGCCAAACTTGTCGAGCTCTTCGCGCAGCATGTCCTCTGTGACACCAGACGCGGGCGCATCGAAAACGGGCGTGTGATCGCGCCCAAAGCTGTATTCCCACGTGCCGTCGTGCAGGGTGACGTCGAGGAAGTCGCCGGAAGAGTGGTTGGCGTAGATCACAAGGTCATCGTAGTAGTACGCATCCGGAAATTCGACGCCGTGCGCGGCGGCGAATTCCGCGGCGAAGCGGTCGGCACCCGCGTTGTCGAGCGCCTGTGCCTGATAGACCCAGGAGGTTTTGCTGTCTTCGTCGAGCGCATAATCGACCGACCAGCGGACGCCGCTTAAGTCTGCCGTCGTGACGGAGGCGTCGCGCAGGTTGCCGTAGGGCTGCGCGGCGTAGGAAATGAAAATGGCGGATAGTGCGAGTGCGAACGCGGCAGGCAGCGCGCAGTAGCGCGGCCACGTCCTGCTCTTTTGATGCAGCGCGAGCACGAGCATTGCTGCACACCAGCCGAGCATCGCGCCGAGCGTGTTGGTGAAGAGGTCGTCCACGTCGCACATGCCGCTTCCGGTGAAAAGCTGCGTCAGCTCGATCAGGAGCGAAACACCGAAGCCCGCGCCCAGCGCGGCATACCACTTGCGAAACGGTTTCCACAAGAGCGGCAGCAGCACGCCGAGCGGGACGAAGAGCGCGATGTTGAGCAGCACGTTGAGCCAGATTTGCAGTGTGAAGCGCTGATACGCCTCGCGCCAGGCGCGGAAAAGCTGCAAATTCCACTGCCGCACGGCAAATTCATTCGGCTCGCTGCGCAGCAGCGTGACGAAGACCGTGACCGCCGCCCAGCCGACGAGCAACACCGCGCAGACCGCCTTTCCCCACGGGAAGTGGCGGCCCTGCCTGCGGCAGACGGCATAGCAGACGGCCAGAATAAGGCCGCAGATAAGCGCAGCGGGCACGGCAAAGCGCATGCCGCGCTGCAAAAGATAAAAAAGATAGGAAACAAAGTCGTGCATGAGCTCCCTCCCGATTTGATTTATCAGTTGGTTTCACCGTTCGCGGTTTTGTCCTCTTCGATGCGCGCGCTCACGTCCTCGCGGAAGGCGAGCCACGCATCTTCGTTTTCCACATAGTATTTGGGGCAGATCTTGCCCGTCACGTCGTAGTGTCGAATGACGTCCGCGTCGGGGTCAAGAGAAAACGTCTCGCACAGCCACGCGACGAGCTGTTCAAGGCTCTCCATCGTCGCGTCATCAAACTTGCCCGTCTCGTCGGGGTGGCAGACCTCAATGGACACGGTGTAGTCGTTCGCGGTATTGGAGCAGTAGGCGATCTCCGTCAGCGGCACGCACTGTAAAATTTCACCCTCCAGCCCCACGAGGAAATGCGCGCTCGCGTAGGTCTCGTGCGTCAGCGCGAGATTGGCAAAAAAGCTGCGGTTATTGGCGGCACTCGAGCCGGGATTGCCGACATAGTGCACCACCACGCCGGAGATCTCCCTGAGCGGCGTGCCGGGACGGGAATATTCGTTGAGGGGGAGATAGTCGACCGTGACAAAGTCCGGCGCGCTGACATTCGAACCGGGGAGGTTCCGGTGGGCGAGCGCATAGCGCAGCTTCACGCCGCCGAGAACAAGCAAAACGAGCGCGAGCAGGACGAGAAATGCTTTCTTGTTCCCAGTGCGGCGGCGCTTGCGCCGCCGCTTTGCGTTTTCTGCCATGTCAGTTCACACTTTCCTCGGTGGAAACGTCCTCTGTGGCGGGGAGGGTGTGAATGCCGTCGTCGCTGGGCGGCGTTACGATGTTGGATTTCAGCTCGGGCAGCAGCTCACTGAGTACTTGCAGGGTGTTGGGCGTCGAGCCATTCACATGGGGGCTGAGCGTATACACCTCCGGGCGGCCTTTTTCATTGGTGGACTCAAAGTACAGCTCGAGCGAGAAGGAGGTGGGGGAAGCGTACTGGTCTTCCTGCACGGCGAAGATGTCGCTGCTGCCATTATCGGAATCCTGAACGTCCTGCATCAGCGCGGCGTAGACCTGTTCGGCCTGCGCGGCGGTGAGGGAATAGTCCTTTGCGCCGGAGTTCTCATCGTAATAGTAGCAATAGCTGTCAAGGAAGCGCGGCGTGTCGCCGAGGTGCTCGTAGCCGTAGCCGAGGACGCGGCGGAGCACGGACTCTCTGCACATATAGAGCGCGTTTACGCGCGCCGTGACGGACGAGGGCACGGTGAGGTCGCTTCTCCGCAGGTAGAGCGAATAGGAGCGCGAGAGCTGCGAGCCGTCCTTGAGATAGTAGGTCAGGCGCAGGTGGAAGGGTTCGATGTCGTCATGATCGTTCTGGGAGAGCGTATCTGCGTCCGATGCGTCTGCGATGCGCGCCTGCTCGTTCCGGCTTTTGACGATGGCCTGGTGTGCCGCGGTGAGGCGGCGGATGGTGTCGGCGTCGTCGGTCGTGACGTGCGTCATGCCGGAGAAGGTGTAAAAGGCGGATTCGATCTCGCTCTCGTCCGGCACGTGCTTTTCATAGCCCGTGAGGTCGAAGCTCATGCCGATACCGAGCAGCACGAGGACGCCTGCGACGATCGCCGCGCCCTTCGCGCCTGCACGAAAGACGCGGAAGCTCTTTTTGATGAGCATCTCGGCGACAAAGTAGCCCACAAGCCCCGCCGCCACCATGCAGAGGATCGTGCCGGGCAGGGAATCGTTGCCGCTCGAACGGTACTGGCCGAAGAGGAAATAGTAGAGGAACTGCCCGAGGGCAACGGCGGTGCAGAACGCCACGCCGTACTTGAAGATGGGCGTCGCCCACGGGAAGGCGACCGTCGAGCCGGTCATCTCGCTCTTGCGCGTGCGGTAGAGGAGCAGCGCGATGAGGGCGATGACAAGTCCCGCGAGCGCGTAGGCGGCGAGGATCATGAAAGAGCGGTGCTCGAGCGCGTAGGCGGTCACATAGTACGAGTCGCTCTCGCAGGTCTCGATCGAGGCGATGTCCACCCTGGGGTACATATAGAGGGGCGGGGAGAGGAAACCGAGCGCAACGTCGGTGTACCCACTGTAGCCGTAGAGGAAATTGCCCGCAAAGTTGCGCAGCAGATATTCCATTCCCGGAACGAGGATGTTGCCGACGAAATAGAAGACGGGCGCGGCGAGGATCTGCCCCGTCATCATCATGCACAGCGCGGCGAAGGAGTAGAAAAAGACGGCTTCGAGCATGGCGCTGCCCATGGCCGCGCCGGTGACGCTCCAGAAGCTTAAGTGCAGCGGGGCGGAGACCGCCGCGCCGAGCAGGAACGTGACGAGAATGGTGGAAAGCTGGCAGAACAGTCCCGTGAGGTAGGCGGTCATAAAAATCGTCTCGCGCCGCACGGGGAGCGCGTGGAAGCCGTTCGTCGCGCGGCTTTGCGTCAGATGCGAGAAGGAAAGCATCGCAAAGAAAAGGCCGAAGAAGAAGGAAATGAAGACGCCGCCGCGCACGCCGGTATTGAGCAGCAGGTAGGATGCATCCGCTGCGCTGTAACCGCCCTGATAGGCGGAAAGCTCTGAAAAGAGCATGACCGGCACGAGGAAGAGCCACAAGGCGGTGTAGCCGAGCCAGAGCGGCCAGGTGTGCTTGAGCTGGCTGCGGAATAAAGTCTTATCAAAGAACGATGTCGCGGATCGCATAGTCCTCACCTCCCAGTTCATAGATGAAAATTTCTTCAAGTGACAGCGGCACCGCGTCGATAAAGATCGGGTGCAGCGCGGCGAGCTGCTGTTCCAGTTCCTCTGCACTGCCGCGGCAGATGAGCGTGTGGACGCGCCCGGTCTGCGCGTGGTGCAGCACCTTGATCTCCTGCGGCAGGGCGGGCAGCTCCGTGCCCTCGAAGGCGAGCTGGAGCTTGACGGTATAGTCCTGCAATTCGCTCAGCGAATGTTCGAGCAGGAGCTTGCCGCGGCTCATCACGCCCACGTGGTCGCACACGTCCTCCAATTCGCGCAGGTTGTGCGACGAGACAAGCACTGTCGTGCCGCGCTCGGCAACGTCCTGCAAAATGAGACTCCACACCTGACGGCGCATCACGGGGTCGAGACCGTCCACCGGCTCGTCGAGAATGAGGTAGTCCGGCATCGTGCACATGGCGAGCCAGAAGGCCGCCTGTTTCTGCTGGCCCTTGCTCATGCGGCGCAGCGGCCGCGTTTCGTCCAGCGCAAAGACCTCTTTGAGCTTTTCGTAGCGCTCTAAATTGAAATTCGGGTAGAACCCGCGGTAAAAGCGCATCATATCGCGCAGCCCCGCCTGCATAAAGTAGAACCAGTCGTCGGGGATGGAGGCGATGCGCGCCTTCACGCCCGCATTTTCCCAGACCTCCTCGCCGTCAAAGCGCACGCTGCCCTCATCCTGACGGTAAACGCCCGTCAGGTGGCGCAGCAGCGTCGTCTTGCCCGCGCCGTTCGGCCCGACAAGGCCGTAGACCGCGCCGCGCGGCACGCTCAGATCCGCGCCGTCGAGCGCGGCAAAGCCGTCAAAGGTCTTTTTAAGACCTCGTACTTCGATCATTTCTCTTCTCCCTCCCTGCACAATGCTTGAATGTCTTCTTCGCTCACGCCCATGGCGCGCAGCTCCTGCAAAAGCTCTTTGAGCTGCTGCTCAAGCGATAAGCGGCGCGCGTCGTCCTGCGCGCGGTAGGTGTGCACGGCAAAGCAGCCCTTGCCGGGCACGGAGCAGCAGTAGCCGCTCGTTTCCAACTCGTTGTAGGCGCGCTGGATGGTATTGGGGTTGATGGCAAGCTGCGTCGCCAGCGCGCGCACCGAGGGGAGCTTATCCCCGTCGGCGATCGCGCCGGAGACGATCAGCCGCCGCAGTCCGTCGCACACCTGCTCGTAGATCGGGCGCGCGTCGCGGTAATTTAAGGTGATCATGGCATTCCTCCTGCATTCATCGGCTGCACAGCACGGCGAGCAGCAAAATGCCGAGCAGCAGTACAACAAGAACCGGGATCAGAAATATCAAGTGGAACATAGGCGCCTCCTGCTGTATTAAGTGTGTTAGTACAGTTAGGATAGCATGGCGGACACCGGTTGTCAAGCGGGGAATGCAAAAATTTTCCGCCATTTTGCTGTGCAAATCACTAAATGCAGGTAAAGAATGCATTAAAATATATGCAGAATGTATGATTTGCCATGCGCGCACGACAAAAAATGACACTTGCCCCGTTGACAGCGGGCGGCCGATTTGGTATTCTCTGAGATATGAAAGAAATTCATCAAACGTTTTACGGAATGTGATTTTTGGGAAGGAGAAGTGTATGGAACAGTTTATGAAGATCAACACTGCGGTCAACGGCTTCGTCTGGGGACCGGTGATGCTGGCGCTGCTGGTCGGCACGGGCATCTACCTGAGCATCGCTGTGGGCTTTATCCAGTTCACCAAGATCGGCTACTGGTGGAAAAACACCATCGGAAAGATCTTTAAGAAGGGCGAGGCCGGCGACGGCGAGATCACGCCGCTGCAGGCAGTGTCCACGGCCCTTGCCTCCACCGTCGGCACGGGCAACATCGCGGGCGTCACGGGCGCGATCATTTTAGGCGGCCCCGGCGCCGTGTTCTGGATGTGGGTGTCGGCGCTTTTCGGCATGGTGACCAAGTTCTCTGAGGTCACGCTCGCCGTCAAATACCGCGAGCGCAACGAAAAGGGCGACTGGTGCGGCGGACCCATGTACTACATCAAAAACGGCCTTGGCCCCAAGTGGAAGTGGCTCGGCGGTGTGTTCGCCGTCCTCGGCGCCATCGCGGCGTTCGGCATCGGCAACATCGCACAGGTGCACTCCATCGCGGACTCCGTCAAGTCCGTCGCCATCGCGTTCAACGAGGACGCGGCGAATAAGGAGATGTTCATCTGCCTGATCACCGGCATCTGTGTCGCCATCTTCGTCGCGCTGGTGCTGCTCGGCGGCGTCAAGCGCATCGGTCAGGTCACGGAAAAGCTCGTGCCCGGCATGGCCGTCATTTACATCGTCTGCGCGCTTATCGTCGTGTTTGCGAATGTCAGCGCCGTTCCCGGCGTGTTTGCCTCCATCTTTAAGGGAGCTTTTAACCCCGCTGCCGTCACCGGCGGCGCGGCGGGCATGTCCATCAAGCTCGCGATGACCAAGGGCGTCGGACGCGGCGTCTTCTCCAACGAGGCGGGCCTCGGCTCCGCGCCGATCGCGCACGCCGCCACGTCGGAAAGAAACCCCGTCAAGCAGGGCCTTTACGGCATCTTTGAGGTCTTTATGGATACCATCGTCATCTGCACGCTGACGGCTCTCGTCGTCCTCTGCTCCGGTGCGGCGGACGGCAATTACGGCAACGCGGCAGCTGCGGGCGTTCCCACGGCGGTTGCGGGCTTTGCCACAGTCTTCGGCGACAAGGCGGGCTCTCTGATTCTTGCGGTCGGCCTGCTGCTGTTTGCCACGTCCACCATCCTCGGCTGGGCGCTCTACGGCACGCGCTGCGCGGAGTTCCTCTTTGGCAGCAAGATCATCCGCCCCTATCAGATCATCTTCTGCCTCGTCGTTGTGGCCGGCGCGGTCGCGGACCTGACGCTCGTGTGGGATATCTCCGACACGCTCAACGGCCTCATGTCCATCCCGAACCTCATCGCGCTGCTGCTGCTGAGCCCCGTGGTCATCAAGGTGACGAAGGAGCATTTCGCGGGACTGAGAAAATAATCAAAAAACGGCATGCCGCTTTTTGAGAGGGGATTGCAGTCCGCGGCAGCGCACGCGCCATAGGCGCGCACGTTTGCGGCCTGAGAGGTATTTTTTCTGACGCGCTTGTCGTCAGAAAAAACGATTCAAATTTATTTGCCGCCGTGCGCGGCAGCAAAGTCTGCGACGCTGAAAAAGAGACGGCCTTCCGCTACTCCTGATAGGGGTACCTTGAAGCGTGTCCTCGGATTAGGCAGGCA
>ERZ791837.912-NODE-912-length-21264-cov-3.280636_pt1 | contig 21264 bp, 16 predicted proteins | sample MGYA00510292_ERZ791837 | MGnify/ENA primary metagenome ERZ791837 (study PRJEB30046, sample SAMN00715259) | human gut metagenome | study: EMG produced TPA metagenomics assembly of the A metagenome-wide association study of gut microbiota in type 2...
TGAGAAGATAGTGAGCAGCCCGCTTTCATCCAGCTTGAAAACGGTTTCTATGGGAGACTCAGCCGGGAGTCCCGGTTGAATAGGCAGATCTCCATCCCAGATGAGATGACCGCAGCTGGGATCGATTCCTTCTTCATCTAGTTTTCTTTTTTCTTCGGGTGTGGCCGGATATTCCACCAGGTTATCCACTACTTGTATATGTACGGTACTTTGATTGTCTCTAATAGTATAACTGGTCATGTTTGCTTCGACCGGCAGGTTGGTATTGCGGTAAATGAGGTTATAAATACGCGACACCCTATCGGAGTAACGGAGCAAAATTTGACCCAAGCTGCGGCTGCATACATTGGAACATGGAGTCAGTATGTTGCTGACCGCTTCCAGGGTAAATCCGCTGTCATCCGCTAACTCCTGAAGCTTCCCTTCCGTTTCCAGCGTCAATCCGCCGGCATCGTCTGTTTCCAGAGTGAATCCATCTCCAATCTGTTCGCGCATCAGATGAGCCAGTGCGGAGATAGCCGCCCCCTTGGCTACCGATTCGTCCGGATCATAGGAAATGGGAGTAATCCCCAATTCTCTTTCAACTGCAGCGGAAACCTGAGGCATGTAGGTACTGCCTCCCACCAGAATGATTTCATCGATTCTGTTTACTCCCTTTCCCCGGGCAATATCCAGGGCGCGTTTCGTTCCACTGATTGTACGTTGAAGAAGGAATTCCGTCTCTGAATCAAATTCTTCACGTGTGATGTGGGCGTACAGTTTTTCGCCTTCGAATTTATAGGAAACCTGTGCCTCTGTACGAGATGTAAGTGTTTTCTTGGCCTTTTCAGCTAATAACTGCATATCCTGACTGGCGGCAGGGTCAGACAAGAGGTCGATTGCGCTTTCCGACGACATCTGCAAACGGTCCACCAGCATTCCTTGCATGACTTCATCCCAGTTTTTTCCACCCAAGTGATGATCGCCATCGGTACAGACTACATTCAGTCCCTTGAGGGAAACATTAATAATGGTCACGTCGAAGGTTCCTCCACCCAAATCGTAGACCAGGATATTGCGTTCTTCGGCATGGTGGTTTTGGGTGAGTCCATAGGCCATGGCGGCGGCAGTGGGCTCATTAAGTATTTCCAGAACATTGAGGCCGGCAATCTCCCCGGCCGCCTTGGTGGCTTCGCGCTCCTGATGGGAAAAGTAGGCCGGACAGGTAATAACCACATCCTGAATTTCCTGACCCAGACGCTCGGAGGCGTCGTTCACCAGTTTACGCAGAATGCAGGCCGAGACCTGCTCCGGCCTGTAAGAACCCTTTGAACAGGAAAAGCGGTAGTTCTCCGAACCCATTTCGCGTTTAATGAAGGTACACACTTCGCCGGGACTCATGGAAGCCTCCTGCTTGGCTTCATCGCCTACGACAATTCGATCATCATCGAACCAGACAACGGAAGGCGTCGTGCGTTCACCTTCACTGTTCAGCAAAACCTGGGGGCGGCCATCCCTGCCCACATATGCCACACAGCTGTATGTAGTGCCCAGATCAATTCCTACGGCTATCATGTTCATGATTTATGTTGGTTAATCGGCCACCTTCAGATCGGCTACAACTTTCTCCAGTTTTTTCCGTTCTTCTTCACTGAGGACTCCTTCTACCTGGAAGGGCACAACAATTTTCTTGTCATTGGTAACATCCCGGGCAGTCAATTCGAGCCGGCCTTCAGGATCCAGCGCGAATGTTACTTCAATAGGAGCCCCTGCGGGCAAGCCGGGAGTCAATTCCATGGTTGCTTTGCCAAGTTCCAGGCAATAGTCCAGATCCACCTGTTGTTCTCCCACCATGTTATTGGAATAGACGATGAGAGGCAGAATGGCCGCATTAGCCTCAGAAACAGGGAAAGATCGAGTTATGCTGCAAGGAACTTCAGTCTGTTTTTCGATCAGGTTGTAACAGACAAATTTACCTTCCTTGTTCTTCACCCGAATACCGATACTTTTGGAAGCCACCGTAATCATCTCGGTCCCAAGCACACGTTTAACCGTTTCAGGCGGCAACGAAACTCCGTCTGCAACTTGATCATTTGCCTTGTCTTTGAGTTCTTCTGTCGGGGTATTGGGATTTGCTTCTTTCAGACCTTTGAGAACCTTTTCATAAAGATCCCTGATAGCCTTATTATTCCCATAGAGGGCAGCGCCCTTGGAAACAGCATAATTGGGCTCATACAGTTTGGGCTCTACCCTCAAAGTGTCCTTGTAGCGGCTGTTAACCATCTCCATCACCTGCGGCATATAGGTAGAACCGCCGACCAGCAGGAATTCATCTATTTTTTCCACACCTGTTTTTTCACGAGCCATGGCAATCATGGCATCCGTGAATTCTATCGTACGGTTAAGCAGAGGCTGAGTCGCTTCATTGAATTCCTCCCGGGTCACACTCACCTTGCTTATGCGGCCGTCGCAGCAGGTAATGCGGGCGGTAGCTGTTTCTTTCTGGCTGAGACTCATTTTTGTCTTTTCCACTGTCGTGATCAAGGCAGCCCTGGTTTCCGGGTCGGCCATCAGGTCGCCTGCTTCGGGGTTTTCAATGAGAAGTTTTTCGAGCAACAGGTCACGCAGAGCGGCATCCCAGTCAGCCCCCCCCAGCTTGTGGTCTCCATCGGAGCAAATGACCTTTACTCCCTTGGGAGAAATCTCCACGACGGTCACGTCGAACGTACCGCCGCCCAGGTCATAGACGATGATCTGCCTTGCCTCCTGTGTTTCTCCCTGATCGTTTCCGATTATCCCCATTCCGTAGGAAATAGCTGCGGCAATGGGCTCGTCCACAACGGCCAGTACATTGAGTTTTGCCAGTTCGCCGGCTGCTTTCGTGGCCATGCGTTCGGTTTCATTGAAATAGGCAGGGCACGTGATGACGACATCCTTTACTTCGTGGCCGCTCATCTCGGCGCCTTTCACCATGTATTTAAGAATGAGGGCAGAAATGGATTCGGGAGAATGTTCCTTACCCAGGAAAGTTTTACGCCAGGTTGTTCCCATTACACGCTTGATCAGGTGGACAAAATTGTCCGGATCGCTATGGGCGGATGCCTTGGCCCCTTCCCCGACGACAATACCGCCATCTTCAAAGAAGACGGCGGAAGCTGTAATGTAACCGCCGTCCGGGTTGTTGATGATTTCAACATGGCCGCTGTCGCCCACATGGGAAATGGCGGAATACGTGGTACCCAGATCGATACCGTATACTTTGATTTTAGTGTTTTCGCTCATAATGAAAATATGTGTAATGTTGGAATGGATGGCAGAGGAAAAAGTGATTATTCCGTTGCCAGTACGTAGACGGCTACTTTTTCGGGGCGGATGACTTTTCCGTCTTTTTCGAATCCCCAGCGCAAAGAGGACTGAATGGTTTTGGCCAGGGAAGGATCGTCGGTCGCAACGGTCTTGAGTACGCTGTGGCGTTTGTGATTGAAAGCGGCCCCTGCTTCGGTGCGAAAGGAATCGATGTCGTTGTTTTCGAGCAGGTCGCGCAGGTCTTCGGCATGGGCCAGGACCAGTTTCTGGAGCTTGGTATAGTTTTCCGGGGTGGCTTCCAGAGTGCTGTAATGTTCGGCGCTTCGTTCCGCACCGTCGATCTCAGCAATAATATCCATCACGATAGCCTTGTTGAGTTTTTCATGTATTTCACGGCGGTAGGCATCGAGTTCCTGATATTGCCTGTCAATGATTTCCTTTTTGGAGGCGTCATAGCGCATTTTGCTGTTGAACTCTTCCTGAAGGCTGGATATTTGCGTTTGCAGGGTAGCCAGGACATTCAGTATCGGAGTCAGGTCAGCTGTCGCCTGGTGAGAAGTCGGCTCTTCAATGACGGACTGAGGAGAAGAATCCGGGGCAGCTTCCGGAGAGGATTCCAATTCAGGGCTTGTCTCCGAATGAGTATCTGACGCAATTTCCTCCGGCACGGCTGCAGGAACAGACTCTGGTGAGGATTCCGCTTCAGCATCTGATCCGGTTTTGCTCTCCGGTGTGAATTCCTGCCGCAGCTCGACTTCGGAGACGGGGCCTTCTTCCGGCTCCATTTCCTGTGGAGATTCCGGTTGATACTCCTGCTCCGAAGCGGTTTCCGGAACGAAAGAACCTTCCATACCGGAATTTTCTATTATGATATTTTCTTCAGCTGATTCAAATATGCATTCGCTGATGCGGTCTTCTGGATTATTCTGGTTAGTCATGATGGTGGTGTGTGTGAATTGAGGGAGAGAGGGAAAGATAAGTGCGGGATCAGGCGGGAATATTTTGTAACAGCCATTTGGCGAGAGCGTAAACGCCGGGACATTCGTTCAATTCCTGGTCGCTGGAGGAGATGGAAAAAAATGCCGTATTTCGGAAAAGATCGGCTTTTCCGAGAACATCAGCCCATTGGAGGTCATGAAGGAAATGACGGCAGGCGGCTTGATCCGCACCGGCATCAAGCTCACATGCTCCATCAAAGGGCAGAATCTTGCCATTCGACCGGATAACCACGGCGCATTTAAGCTTTTGCAATCTTGCTTTGTAGGCCGTGCTCATCAGTTCATGCCACTTGTCGAAGGCTTGCGCAAATGAGGTACTGCCAGCCGTTTCTTCCACCACAAGAACGGCGCCTTGCAAAAGAGAGTAGAAGGGCATGGCATCCAACGAATTAATAGAGGCCACATCGCTTCCTTCGAAATCGCAAATTTGCAGGCAAAGCGCAGGTTGTTTGTCGTTTCTCTTGCGGCTGAGCAACAATTCGCCGTAGTTGTATCTGGGTTGAGTGCGGGTGGAATTGATGCGAGGAGTATCGTACGCGTACCACCGGGGTACGGATACGTTTCCCAAGGCTGAAACAAGGGCTCGCAAAAGAGAAGTCCTTGTTGTATCCGAGCCGGCTACACAGGTGACAGGCAGCATGCGGACCCCATTTTCATTCGTTTCTTCGCTGGAAAAACGGGAAGTTTGCAGTTTAAAGAAAGATAGAGGAAGAATGAAGAGTGCGGACAGGAGAGCATATGCAGCCAGAACAGCCAGAGAAACGATCGGGCGCATGATGTAGACTTCCACCATGGATACCAGCCTGACCAACAGGTTTCCCTGACCAGATAGCTCCCGGTAAACCTTGACAGGGGCAACGATGCTGGCTTTACCGGCTCCCAGAAGTGTTTGCGACCAGATTTGCAGAGCAGTGTTCAGTCCCTTGCTTCCGGCATATTTGCGGCGTGTAATACGGTTGAACGAGAGAATATTGGACAGAACCATTCCCAGTACCCACAGACCGTATCCTGCGAAGAAACCGTACTCGATCGAGATATCTGCCACTCTGCGCGTCTCCTCCTCCAGATAACCGGAGATGATAAAACTATACAGCAACGAACCACCGATAAGAAGAACAAAGGCGAGACGGCCAAAGTTGATGTTGGACGGTTTATTCATGTACCGTTATCACGTAGGAGACAAACGCAATGAGGAAGCTGGCTACATATTTCCCAGTTCAGCCTCAATATCTTTGATTGCCGCGTTGATCGATTCCTTATCCTGCAGTGAGGAAGAGGCTTCCTTACGGGCTTGCAACTCGTTACGTTTTTTCAGAAGATCGTCTCGAGTATTAGCGTAACTATTTGTCGTCTTTTTTATCTTATTGTATGTCGCTTGTTTGACCGACTGTTCCGACAGTAGACTTTGACGGCGCTCCATGGCCTTATCGGGAGACCAGAAAATACCTCCTTGGGTGGGATCTCCGGTAGTGCTGCAGGAGGAGAGCAAGGTACAAGCGACAACAAAAACGCTTGTTAGACAGAGGTGATTGTTCGTATTCATAAGAAAGGCAGGTTCATTAGATGGGAATTTTTTCGGAAATATAAGATTCGTGTCTTTACCGGGCCTGGTGGAGTCAAGCCCGGTAAATAATTTTTGACTTTTATGCAGAAAGGGTAGAAAGAGCTTTCTTGTGTTTTGCCAGAGACTTGATTTCATGACTGAGCGTGCTGATCTTGCCTCGCAGAACGATTTTTTGATTGCCGGAAGCATTATCGGCTGCTTTTCGCGCCAGGGTTACTTCTTCATTGAGAATAGAAATGCGCTTATCGACTTCCCTCGTCATTTTTTGTGATTTTGTTTTGACGTCGGAAGAGGCGAGATTCCTTTTTTCTTTTTTCAGATTGGCAATAGACTGAGCCAATTCCGCGTTTCTGGATTTCGTCTGTGCAATGAGCTTGTCCATAACCTGATTGCTGTGTCTGATCTGTTCTTCTACACTGGCGTATTCTTTTTTCTGCTGGACAACGTAATCCCCCCAGAACCAGCCGGCGATTGCGCCAATGCTCCCCCCAATGGCAGCTCCGATAACAGTAGATTTAGTATCACCTCCTATAGCCTGACCTGCCAGAGCTCCCACACCAGCTCCGCCAGCTGCTCCTATTCCCGTAGCCTGGGCATACGTCTTTGTTGTATCTGACATGTTGGCACAGGAACCCAGACCGAAGGTTAGTACGCCGGCTTCCATGAGTAATACGAATGCTTTCTTGAAGTAATGTTTGTTGTTCATGTTTATTGGTTGTTGCTGATAGTTTTCTGTCGGGAGTATTCAATGGGGGTGAAACCTTTGCTTAGTTCGGCAGGAGTATCCTGAATGTCATCAGACAATCCTGTGATTTGACCCTCCGCATCCAGCATGACAACGGTCTTGCCATACACATCCAGCCGCGCTCCGTCTGCATCCAGAAAGATTCGTCTGGTATTTATTTCCAACATCCGGTCTTTTCTTCCTACGGAGGTTAGCCTGACAACGCGTACGGGAAATCTGGCAAGGAACCCGTTCATACTTTCCAGAATATCGTCACGGGATGTTTTGATATCCAATGACATATTAAGGATTTCTTCTGAAAAAATGGTAGAAATGGATTCTCCCTCAGGATACCTGCCGACCAGAAGGTGCAGCATATGATAGGCCTTCTTTTCCAGTAATTCGGGGGTTAGTGCTTTCGGTTCTGCTTTCGGTTCTGCTTTCGGTTCTGCTTTCGGTTCTGCTTTCGGTTTCGGTTCAGAGGAAAGTGGAGTTGCCGGGTCAAGAATTATGGGAATGAACTCTTCTGGTTCCTTGATCTGCCTGTTCAGTCGATCTGCAATATTGTAGTGGTTAAAACAGAAGACAGCAGCCATGCCGGCCAGAATGAAGAACGGCAGCAGAGGACCGGTTCGTGAGAGATAACGAGCGGTAGAATGGGGCAAGCCGCAATGGCTGCACACATCGCCTCCATGCGGTTGATTGCAAATACATTTAACCAGTTTACCCGATCCCATAAATTTTCTAGTCGGAGAATACGATACAGCATTCATAATGCTGATTCCGTGTTTGTGCTTTGATAACCAAACATTAACAGGAATAATCCATGACAATTTCATCCATAATTCACGGAAGAATCAGAGAAAAAAATCCCCTTAAATCCTTCCCAATTATTTCAAAAATATCATTTTGATTTTTTTTTTTGACATCAGCATTATGAATGAAGAACTCACTGAAAATCTCATTGCAAAAGAATTACTGAAGAAGGTCGACCTTACACAGTGCGATTTGGCTCGTCTTGTACTAGAAGCTATTGAAAATCTGGGGAATTTGGCTCGGGGGCTCAACCGGGTAGAACTGATTGTTCTTCTGCGCAACACGTTGCAAAAAGGAGTGTCCGTTGTAAAATCTGCCACTCATACAGTCACTTTGGAAGTAGCAGCCTGGGCAAGTGTCGATGCCCGGAAGGATTTGAGGCCGTCATCGAAAAGAGACTTGCGCCATTTCGTTCGTCGGATTCTACGTGTCGAGGGTGTTGCCCAATTGCCTTTGCGTTCCATGACTCCTATTCAATGCAAGAAAATTTTAGAGACGGCATTCGGTTCAAGTCTAAGCAGTTATACGAAGGGTCGCGTCATTCTTCACAGCATATTTACTTACGGCATTCGCCAGGAATGGTGTGATGTAAACCCGGTAGTCCGCATTGAAGTGCCCAAGATAAAAGAAAGGTACATTGAGCCGCTTTCCCTGGAGGATGTGGAAAAACTGAAGGAAGCAACTACACGCCCCGAATTCAGGAATATGCGTTTTTCCTTGAATTTGATGCTTTACGCCGGAATCAGGCCGACTGAGGTAAGACGTTTGCAGAAAACTGACTTCCAATGGGATGAGCGTCTGGTAATCGTGCGGTCTACCGTCAGTAAGACTGGCGGCGGCAGAGCCGTACCTCTAAGAGGGATTCACAATATCAGGAAGAAAGACCGCTATATTCCTCGAAATTGGAAACGCAAATGGAAAGCTTTGCGCAGAGTTGCCGGTTTCCAGAGTAACTGGGTGCCCGATATTTGTCGCCACACGTTTGCAAGTTATCACGCTGCTTATTTCCGAAACCTGTCGGAGTTACAGATGGAAATGGGACACCGTGACACCTCACTATTGAGGAGCCGCTATATGGCTCCTGTTCTGCGAAAAGATGCTGCTGCGTTCTGGCGAGAAGCTAAATAGTAAGGCAAGGGATTCGGTATGCGAAACCAGAACGCAAGTGCTTTTCCTGGTGCCTTACCTGATGGTGAAGAGCATATAGAGGAGTCATGAGTACATGATGGCAGATAATAAACCGTCATGTATAAGTGGAAAATATTTCAATTACGATTGATAAAATCGCCGTTGATACAGAAATCATCAATCATAATTGAAACGATTATCAGGAATGCGCCTCTATAATTTTTCTCTGAGGTACGATAGTCTCAAGACTTTCATCATTGTCTTCCACCTTTTTCCTGATTCCAATTCCGAATATTCCTCTATGGAAAGATTGAGAATCCGGAAACTTAGAGTTCAGGTAAGTTACCCAATGCATTTCGAACGTTATCCCTGCCCAGTTTGACATATCGGCTATGAACTTCTGCTGAGTCATGGCCGACGATGTCCTGTACCATGGCCGGGGGAACATTTGCCGCATGCAACATGGTGGCGGCAGTCGCCCGCAGGGAGTGAAAGGACAGAACCGATGCTTCTCTGCGCCCGGATTTGTAATTAGGGTCTGGTGCCTTACGGGATGCCTGAGGGTGTGTATCCCTTAAGCCAGCCCGGTACAGGATTATGCCGAACTCGCTCGATAAGCGGGGCGATCCCTGGGCTTCAAAAGAAACGGCGGCACGGGGGTGTACGAAGGTATTTGATGATTCAGGAGGCGTCAGACTGTTGATATGTTTCAACAGAGGAGGAATGATGGGGATGACAATCTGGCGGCCTGTCTTTTTGGTCTGGAAGTGGACCATCTGCTCCTGAAGGTCGATATTAGCCCATTTCAGCAGGGCAATGTCGCCGAGACGCTGACCGCCCGTATACAAGGCAAAGCGGATCATGCTTTTCCACTCGGGGTCTGCCAGATCCACGATTCTCTGTAATTCCTCCGCAGAAAAGGCCTGCCTGCCGCTTTCCTGCCTGCGGCGTTTGACGATGTTGACGTCATCCGTCGGGTCAATGCTGATGTAGGCTTTCTTTTTGGCGTCTGCAAAAATCCGCCGAAGCAATTTCAGGTGTTTGTTGACCGTTGCCCCGGAACGCTGTTTTTCTGTAGTGTTACGGAAGTCGACAATGTCTTTTTGCGTGACAAGGTTGATCTCCTGATCAGACCGTTCCCCGAACCATGACAGGAACGCCTCAATACTTCCCCTGTAAGCAAGAAGTGAATTGCGGCTGATTCCCCCGGACTGGTTGTTGAGCCATTCTTCAAAGACTTCCCGAACGGTCTTTACCACTACGTTATTCCCCGTGATCCGGGTATGAAGATCATTCAGCACCTTTCTGACCTGAATCTCTGTACGAACCTTTTTTGTCTCTTCCTCGAATTCATCAGCTACGTCCTGAGCCTTTCGACGATTGCCAGCCTTGGCTTCTATTTTAGTCGAGCGACTAATGATCCTTCCCGTTTGAGGGTCTTTCCATTGTGCAAACCAATACGGAGAGCGTTCTTTCTTACGCAGATAGGCCATATATTAGTGGCATACATAGTGGCATACCGCGCCCTTGTTCAGCCCAATTCGCGGCTGTTCGTATTTTTCATAACTTATTGCATTATGAACAAAACAGAACATTTGTAAACATGAGCGAACACCCATGGTCGGATTCACTGGTTCGAAACCAGTACCGCGTACCATCTTCTTAAACACCCCGGAATCCAGCATTCCGGGGTGTTTTGCGTTCGGATAGGATTAATTAAACAAGTCCTGTTTTGCTGCATGTTGATTGTCTTGTCATCTACTCCCTGCAGGGATAGCATGTTCCCAGCATCCCACATCTTCTGCCATGCCGCTTTTTAATTCGAATTCCAAACTGGAAATACTGAACCAGATCAAGGAAACTCCGTTCAAGCTGGAACGGGAAATTCAACATCTGGTGGAAGCGAATTTGAATACACTGCTTGGGCTGGAATTCGTCAAATCCGAGTTCACAATCTCCGGTTCCGTTCAGCAACTGCGAATTGACACGCTGGCTTTTGACAGGAAAAACAAGGCTTTCGTCATCATTGAATACAAGCAGGACAAGAGTTTCAGCGTTGTTGACCAGGGTTACGCCTATCTTTCCGTGATGCTTAACAATAAGGCCGATTTCATTCTGGAATATAATGAATCCCGGAATGAGCCGTTGAAACGCAATAGCGTGGATTGGTCCCAATCCCGGGTTATTTTCATTTCTCAAGGCTTCACCCCTTACCAAAAGGAGGCGATCAATTTCAAGGACCTGCCCATCGCCCTGTGGGAAATTAAAAAATACAGCAATCAGACCATCAGCTTTGAAGAAGTACGGAAGCTCAACGCAACGGAAAGCATTAAAACGGTTTCATCTGAAAACAGCGCCGTGAATGCCGTCAGCAAGGAGGTCGTCGTCTACACGGAGCAAGACCGATTGAAGGCCATTCCGGAAGAGGTGCAGGATATTTACAACAGCCTCAGAGAAAAAATTCTTGATTTGGGTAACGTTGAAATCAAGGCCACCAAGCTTTATGTCGCCTTTACGGTCAACGGCTCAAATTTCACGGATATAGCCTTGCAGAAACAAGGCCTGAAACTCTGGATCAACCTTCCCCAGGGTGAATTGGAAGATCCCTACAAGCTCACCAGGGACGTTTCCAGCATCGGCCATCACGGCAACGGCGCGTATGAGTTGACTGTAAAAAATGCGGACAAGCTGGATTACCTCCTTACCTTGATCAAACAGGCTTATACGCAAAAAGCTTAAGCCGCCTGATCGGGAAAATTCCCTCTCTCCGATTGGAAACAGTGCGCCTCATGCCACGGGCATTGACTTGCCGGAGCGTGCCCCGTATTGTTTCTGTCCTTCATGTCTGCGCTGCTGATCACGTCTCTTATTTGGGCGTTGTCATTCGGGTTGTTGGGAAACTTCCTGTCTGACCTGCCGGCCAGTTTTGTCGCCATGGCGCGCATGGCCGGGGCACTGGCCGTTTTTATTCCTTTCCTGCGGAAGACCCCGCCGCGCCATGCCCTGGCCATGATGGGCATAGGTGCCGTGCAGTTCGGGGGAATGTACCTATGTTACATTGCCGCCTTTCATTACCTGCCCTCCCATCAGGTAGCCCTGTTCACGGCTACAACTCCCATTTACGTTGTGCTGGCGAGCGGACTGATCAAGAGAAAGCTGGCATCCCTTCACATCACGGCCGCCGTTCTCGCCGCAGCAGGCGGCGCAGGCATTCTCTGGAACGGATACACTGCCGGCAAGGGAGTTCTTACGGGCATTCTTCTGGTGCAGCTTTCCAATCTCTGTTTTGCGGCGGGCCAGATAGCCTATGTGTCCTTGAAGGATTCGTGGTTCAAAGGCGGCGAGGCTTCCAGTTTTGCCTATGCCTATGCGGGAGCCCTGCTTGTTACTTTGCCAACGGGACTTCCCGCAGGGCTGGCATGCTGGCAGGATATTTCAGCCCCGCAATGGTGGCTGCTGGCCTATCTGGGCGTGGTAGCCTCTGGGGTCTGCTTTTTCCTGTGGAATTACGGAGCGCGCAGAGTGACGTCCGTCAAGCTCGCCATCATGAACAATCTCAAAATCCCCCTGGCGGCGTTTACCTCCCTGATCCTGTTCGGAGAGAGCACCAGCATTCCTCTGCTTGCCCTGGGCAGCGTTCTTATCCTGGCTTCTTTCCTGGTTACACCCGTTTCTCCGGAGAAACGCCTTTAAGAATAAGCCCGGCGTTAAATACAGCAGCTTATTATTCTCCTTTCCCTCTCCCACGTGAACCATGACACGGCGGTCCGGGATTCATTTTGAACCGGAGATGGAATGAGCAGGTCTTTTCTGGAGGTAATTTTTTCTTGTTCATGTTCAAGCTTTCCTCCCATTTTTTCCCATTCCTGTGCTTCCTGATGGCACAATTTTCTCCATCCCTCGCAAAAAAGGTGGAATACGATTTATACGTCCGGAACGCTCCGGTCAATTTTACCGGGGTCACGCGCCCGGCCATGACCATCAATGGGAGCATTCCCGGCCCCACCCTGCATTTTACGGAGGGGGATACGGCCGTGATCCGCGTGCACAATATGATGGATACGGAGACGTCCTTCCACTGGCACGGCCTGCTGGTGCCCAATGACCAGGACGGCGTGCCGTACCTGACTTCCGCCCCCGTGAAGCCCCACACCACGCATACCTATACTTTCCCCATCATCCAGAACGGCACGTACTGGTACCATTCCCACAGCGGCCTTCAGGAGCAGAGCGGGCTGTACGGCGCGTTCGTCATCCGCAAGAGGCCGGGGGACCCGGCACGCAGGACGGAGGACGCCCTGCCGGAGTATACGCTGGTGCTGAGCGACTGGACTAATGAGAATCCCAACGAGATCAACAGGAAGCTTCACACGGGTTCGGACTGGTTTTCCATCCGCAAGGGGAGCGTGCAGAGTTACTGGGAGGCCTTCCGTGCCGGGTACCTGGGCACCAAGCTGACCAGCGAATGGAAGCGCATGAACGCCATGGATGTGAGCGACGTGTTTTACAACCGTTTTCTCCTTAACGGTACCCCGCAGGCTTCCCTGCCCCGGCTGAAGGGCGGCGACCGCGTCAGGCTGCGCATCGTCAACGGAGCTTCCTCCACGTATTTCTGGCTGAGGTACGCGGGCGGAAAAATCCGGGTGGTGGCCAGCGACGGCAAGGACGTGGTTCCCGTAGATGTGGACCGCATGATTATTGCGGTTTCCGAGACTTACGATGTGATCCTGACCGTGCCGGAGTCTGGCAAATCCTTTGAGTTCCAGGCGACGGCGGAGGATACCACCGGCTCTTCCTCCCTGTGGCTGGGCCATGGGGAAAGGCAGCCGCTGCGCCCCTTTCCCAAATTGAATTACTTCAAGAATATGAAGCAGATGAACGGGATGATGACCATGGGCGGGAATATGAAGATGATGAAGATGAATTCCGGCCCCATGCCCCACCAGATGCATCATCACGGCATGTCCGGCGGCATGCAGTCCGGCTCCTCCCATGGGGGAGGCCACGGCAGCATGCAGGAGGACGGGGATGGAACCACCCTGACGTATGACATGCTGAAGTCCCCCTCCCGCACCAACCTTCCTTCCGGCGTGCCCGTGAAGGAATTGCACTTCATGCTGACCGGGAATATGAACCGCTATGTGTGGAGTATGAACGGGAAGACTCTTTCAGAGACGGACCGCATCATGATCAAGGAAGGGCAGAATGTGCGCATTATCCTGACCAATAATACCATGATGAGGCATCCCATGCACCTGCACGGCCATTTTTTCCGGCTGGTGAACAGGCACGGGGATTTTTCACCGCTCAAGTTCACGGCGGATATCCAGCCCATGGCCACCCAGGTGATTGAGTTCAATGCTGCGGAGAAGACGCGCGGCAACTGGTTTTTCCACTGCCATATCCTGTACCACATGATGAGCGGCATGGGCCGCATTTTCACGTATGAGGATTCTCCGCCCAATCCGCAGCTTCCCCATCCCATGCGCGCGCTTCAGCACGTTTACGATATGGACCGGATGTGGTACCTGACCGTGAATAATGATTTCGCGTCCAATGGGAACATAGGGGACCTGGAGTTCGGGGGCACCCGCTGGAGCATCCAGGGAGAGTGGCAGATAGGCTACAAGGATACCCGCGGTTACGAGGCGGAGGGACGGTTTGGAAGGTACATTGGAGAGAAGCAGTGGCTTTATCCCTATATCGGCGTGGATTGGACCTACCGCAAGGGGGAGGCGGGTGAACGCAATATGTTCCGCCAGACCACAAGGAAGGACCGGGAAGTGGACGGCACCCTGGGCGCCCGGTACACGCTCCCCCTGTTCCTGATTGCGGACGCGCGCATTGACACGGACGGGAAGGTGCGCCTGCAATTGGAACGGGACGATATTCCGCTTACCTCACGCCTGCGCCTGTCCTTTTCCCTGAATACGGACCGTGATTATTCCGTGGGGCTACATTACATCCTGACCTCCCACCTCAGCATTTCCACCAATTACGATAATAACCTGCACTGGGGCGTGGGCCTGATGCTGACCTATTGACTCCCCTACCCATTTTCTCCTGTTCCTGCCGGGCGATCCCCTGTAGCATCCCTTCACCATGCCAGGGATGATGAATTGGGAACAGCTTTTGTCGGATACCCGGTGCGGATCCACGCACCAGAGCACCACGCCCCCGCAGAAAGACCGGAACGAGTACGACAAGGATTACGGCCGCGTGCTGTTTTCCAGCGCCTTCCGCCGCCTTCAGGATAAAACGCAGGTGTTCCCACTGGGGCGCAATGATTACGTGCGCACCCGCCTGACCCACAGCCTGGAGGTGGCCCACATCGGTTCATCCCTGGGCATGCACGTGGGCAACTTGCTTGGTGAAAAACGGAAGGAGCTGAATGACATCATGGCGCCTTCCGGACTGGCCACCATCGTTTCCACCGCCTGCCTGGCCCATGATATCGGGAATCCGCCCTTCGGCCATTCCGGGGAAGACGCCATTGAGTCCTCCCTGGCGCGCCACGGCGTGACTCGTCCGTTTGAAGGGAACGCCCAGGGGTTCCGCATCCTGACCTGTACCGGAGACCCGATGGAAGGCAGGGGATTGAAGCTGACGTGCGCCATTCTGGGGGCATTTATGAAGTATCCCTGTACCCAGTCCTATTCCTCCGCAGTAAAAAAGAAGTCGATCATTCCCGCCAACAGGCTGGAATGCAAGAAATTCGGCATCGGGGAACCGGAACGGGAGGCCGCCTCCTTCGTGGCGGGAAAACTGGGACTGCTCCCGCGGCATCAGCCGGGAGCTGCGGAGCTGTGCTGGAGCCGCCATCCCCTGGCGTACCTGATGGAGGCCGCGGACGATATTTGCTACCGCATTGCGGATATTGAAGACGGCTTCTTTTCCGGCCTTCTGGATTTCAGCCACGCCAGGGAGTTATTCAGTCCCTTCCTGAAGGAACGCCACCTCAAGTACGTGGGGGAACTGGTCCAGAAGGGGGAAGAAGCCTCCTGCGTCCATTACATGCGGGCAATTGCCATCGGCGCCAGCATCCAGGCAGCCGTGAACAGTTTCATGGACCATGAAGAGGAGCTTCTGCAAGGGAGGATGGAGCAGTCCCTGATAGACAGTTCAACATTGTCCGGCGCGCTGGACGGCCTGTACAGGTATGCCATGGAGAATGTTTACCAGGCCAGGGAGGTGATTGAGGTGGAGGCCATGGGCTACAAGGTGCTGGGCGAGCTGATCGACTTCTTCATGGAGTGGGTGAACCATCCCGCCTCCGGACAGGCCAAAAAAGTGGCCATCATGCTTCAGGGCGCCAAACTGCCCAAGGATGACGCAGGGAGGGACGCGCGCCTGACGCATATGCTGGATTACATCTCCGGCATGACGGATTCCTTTGCGCTGGAAACGTACCGGAAATTGACCGGAATCCTGTAATACCGGCGCATCGCCCTCAGAATTGCACGGCAACGTTTTTGTTCTTGAGGTCACATTCCATTCTCCGGAGGAAGGTCAGAAACTGTTCCAGGTTCTCCGCCTCCGCACACCTTGTTGCCGTCCACCGTCAGAAGAACGGTTCCGCTCAACACAGCCTTGTTCGGCTTTTTGGCACGGATGGCCAGTCCGGAATGTGATCCGGCGGATTTTTTCCGGCTTCCCGCACGCCTTCCTTATGAAAAAAGGCTGCCCCACCCGGGGCAGCCGTCCTTAACACAATGATCATGGATTTCTCCACTATTTCATGAAGTTGTTAAAAGCAGAAGTTGGTCTCTATGTTTTTCAGGCGTTCCCTGACGGCCTCCGGAACGGCTTCCTTTTCCTCCTGCGTATTGTAGGGGCCGGAGTACAGGACTTTACCGGAGGCGTCCGTCACATGAACGGTCGTGCCCGTCTGGGAGCTGGAAGACACCACGATGGTTCCATTGGCATCCGACATCTGGACGGAAGACGAGCTCTGCCCTCTGCCGGAAACCTTGCCCATGGGAGGCATGGGCATCTGGTGGAGCCCCTGCAGGCTCCGGAGCATTTGGGCCGCCCCGGGCGTCAGGTCCATCCGGCTGATGATGTCATCCATCCGGGAATCATCAATGGCGGAGTCCTTCAAAAAATCATCCATCATCTGCTGCATGTCCAGAATGCGCTGCGGAAGAGCGGCCCGTCCGGCCATTCCTGCGGGTGGGGCCATTTGGCGCCGTACGGAGGGGACCACGCGCGGCTGCGTGCGGGGGTCTCCCTGGGCCGCGAGTATTTCCTCAGCGGAAAGCGTTCCTCCATCCAGCGTGATGTCCGCCGTTTCCCGCTTGCCCTTGCGGTAGAAGACCGCCGTGACCTTGTCTCCCGGCACTTTGTCAGTGAGGGCCTCCGTCACGGACTGCGGACCGGACAGGGAGATGTCCCCCAGTTTGACAATGACGTCATTTTCCTTGAGTCCGGCCTTGGCGGCGGGGCTGTCCGGCATGATCCGGGTCACCAGCACTCCGGGGAATCCGCTCAGCTCCAATTGGGCCACAACCGCCTGCGGCACCGTACCGGGCACAATGCCCAGCCTGGCGGGCCTGGAGGAGGGGAGAGGCTTGGTCTGCGGGGTATATGGCGTCAGGGGCGGAGGTTGAAGGGGGTCCGTACTTCCGGCGGGCCGGTCAATGGAATATCCGGAGCCCGAACCTATCAGCAGTCCCAATGTCAGAAAGATACAGGTTTTCATATCCATGTGAGATAATATACAGCATCCGTCCGTGCAATGTTCAAAATTTACACATTTTTTTTACAGCCGCCCCTTCCCATCATGGAGCGCCGGAAAAAACCGCAGAAGGAAGCGTCACGGAAATAAGGGAGCCGGACCTCCAGGCGGGAAGGCTCTTTTTCCAAACGGGGCCTCCGGAGGCGTACTCACCTGTTGCTTCAGTTGCCACAGAGGGCTGCGGCCTTCCTGACTGCTCCCGGGCGCAACGGAGTATCATGTGGACAACCGGGCAGCTGCCGGGAGCAGGAGATTCCGGCCTGCGCAATATCACAGACGGCAAACGGAAATAGAAAATTCCTCCACTGCGCTTAGACGGCAGCCTCTCAGTATTCCTTTTCAGGAAGAATCCTGCGGATGACGGCGGGGGCGATCACAGGCACGCGTTCATCACCGCCCTGCAATTCAAAAAGGGTAGGCTTCCGCAGTTCCCGTTTTTCTCCGGGAATCATCGGCGCCTGCGCCTTTTCAACCCCGGCTTCCACGCCGTTCCCTCCGGCTACCGTGCCGTCGGGCGGCACCAGCGTATTCTGGACAATCAGAACGGCTCCCACGGCGGCGGCCACGGAAATGCCGGAAATATAGACCAGCCGGCGCCACAGGGGCATTTTTACCGTTTTTTCCCGCTTCACTTCTCCGGCATAATCCATGGCACGGGCCATTTTGCACACGGAGAATTCCAGGATGGACGAGGCGGAAAGCCTTTTCAACCGGGTTTCCATTTCACGCTCGGATTCAGCGCACATCAGGGAACAGCACTGTTCCCGGTACAGGACCCTCGCGGGAGAAGGGCGTAAACGTTTCAACAGGGATTCCATCTCACGGATTTCTTCATCAGAGATTTCATCATGCCGGAGGCGGGCATTCAGGGGAAAGATTTCCTCACACCTTCCGGCCAGGCGGGAAATCAGTTCATCGGATACGGGAAGGGGCTGCATGGCGGCAGTACCGCCGCTTTCCTCCCCTGCGGCGGATGATGTTGTTTCATGTTTCATAAGAGTGGAGCGGCATTAGAGTTGGTCTTTTTTGTTTCTCAGCGCCTTGCGGAGCAGGTCGATTCCATAGCGGTACCGGCTCGCCACCGTGTTCTGTGAGATTTCCAGCGTTTCCGCAATTTGCTGAAAGGTTTGTTCCCCCCATATTTTCAGGACAATGACCTCTGAGAATTTGGAGGGGAGCTTCTTGAGCTGCATTTCCATGAACTGTTTGAGTTCCTCGTCCGCCGCGGCGCTGGAAAACCAGGGGTCCGCATAAACATCCCCGTCCTGTTCGGCGGCGCAGGCTTCATCCTCCCTTTTCTGGCGCCGGTCGGATTTGCGGCCATAGTCCACCGCCAGACGCCGGATGGAGGCAAAGACATAGGAAAGCCATGCCTCCTGCCCTCCCACAAATTCCCCGGAAGCTTCTTTCCGGGCCAGCCGTACCAGGGCATCCTGAAGGATGTCTTCCGCATCTTCCGGAGAACGGGACTGCTGGCGGGCAAATAGCAACAGTTGAGCGACGTACCTCCGCAGCCATTCATCCCAGCTCAGCAAATGGCTGTCTTCTTCTTTCACTTCCTCTTCCCTGATATAGGCGGACGTATTCATTTCTGCATGTTCGGTTCCTTCATCTACCATAGCGCAGCAAGTTCATTTTTTTGTTTAAAATAAAAGATGGAATATAGTTCTCCTCTTCACGGGAAGAGGGGAATGCCTTCCAGAACAGGGGTTATTTCCCCTTATTGATTACTTTCTGCATATTGCCGATCCATGGCTCCAGCTTCTTGGCCGCCTGGGATTCCGGGTCGGCGTCACGGGCCATTTTCAGATATTCCAGGGCCTTGGGATAATTGCGCTCCAGCGCATACCCGTCACTGACGTATTTGGTTATTTCCAGGCGGATCGCCGGCAGAATGTCCTGCTTCTCCAGCATTTGCAACGCTTCCTCCCGGCCCGCGCGGATTTTTTCTGCGGAAAAGGGGCCCGCATACTTTTTGTAAAACCGCTCCATCATGAGCCGCTGCGCCGCCATGGTTACGGCTTTTTCTGCCTTTCCGGCAAATCCGTATTGGTCTTCCGGGTCCAGGACGGAGATTTCCGCGATTAATTCCTTTTGATAAGGCTGCAAGTCCTCCGGAAGCAGCTTGAGGGCCTGAACCAGTTTTTCCAGTTTTTCCTTTCCTTTCAGCGCGCTGGCCGCAGCCACGGCTTCTTTCAATTTCAGCCTCGTCTCTCCGGCAGCTTCCAGTTTCTTCAAATATTCCTCCACGGTCCTGGAGGGTCCCACTATTTTGGCATAGGGAGAGCCATTCCCCTCCATCATCAGGACGGAGGGAAACACGGAGATTCCGTAACGGCGCATCAATTCTTCATGAAACTTGAGCTTTTCCGGGGGCATTTTCCCCTCTTTCCTGGGAAAATCCAGCTCCACCAGCATGAAGTTATTGTCTTCCGCGTATTTGGCGAAGGCCTCCGCATCAAAAATATTTTGGCGCAGATAAATACACCCCGGGCACCAGTCGGAGCCGGTAAAGTCAACCAGCACCGGCTGCCCGCTTTTGCCGGCTTTCTCCAGGGCCTTGTTCCAATCCGTCTCCCAGACGGGAGAAGCGGAACAAATCACAGCAGAAGCCAGGGAAAGAATGCCAAGCGCAGGAACATATGAATTCTTCATCTTGTGGGCATCATAGCACCCTCCCTGCCCTTGTCATTCTTTTTCAGATATTCCCGCAGCCGGAATGCCGCGCCTTCGGGTTCCCTACTGCTGTGAACGGCGGCGGATGTCCTGGCTCAGGCGCATGGCGCAGAAGTCCGGACCGCACATGGAACAGAAGTGGGCCTTTTTGGCGTTGGCATGCGGAAGCGTCAGGTCGTGGTAGGAACGCGCCTTCTGCGGGTCCAGGGAAAGGTTGAACTGGTCCTCCCAGCGGAATTCAAACCTGGCCTGCGCCAGCGCGTTGTCCCGCCACTGGGCGGAGGGGTGCCCCTTGGCCAGGTCCGCGGCGTGGGCCGCCAGCTTGTAGGTGACTACGCCTTCCCGCACGTCCTCCAGGTCCGGAAGGCCCAGGTGTTCCTTCCGCGTTACATAACAGAGCATGGCGCAGCCGCGCTGCCCGATGATCGCGCCGCCGATGGCCCCGGTGATGTGGTCATAGCCGGGGGCTATGTCCGTCACCAGCGGCCCCAGCGTATAGAACGGGGCTTCCATGCACCATTCCAGCTGTTTGCTCATGTTCTCCGCAATGAGGTGCATGGGCACGTGGCCGGGCCCTTCATTCATGACCTGGACTCCCGCCTTCCATGCGCGCATGGTCAGGTCCCCCTGCACTTCCAGCTCCGCCAGCTGGGCAAAGTCATTGGCATCCGCCACGGAGCCGGGGCGCAGGCCGTCCCCGATGGAGACGGCAATGTCGTAAGCCGCCAGAATGGAACAGATTTCATCCCAGTGGGTATAAAGGAAATTCTCCTGTTCATGAATCATGCTCCACTGCGCCATGATGGAACCTCCGCGGGAAACGATGCCCGTCATGCGCCGGGCGGTGTGGTTCACGAACCTGAACAGCAGCGCGGCATGCACGGTAACGTAGTCCACGCCCTGACGGGCCTGTTCCAGAAGAGTGTCGCGGAAGATTTCCCAGCTCAGGTCCGCTACCTTGCCGCCCACCTTTTCCAGCGCCTGGTAGATGGGCACGGTCCCGATGGGCACGGGGGAGTTCCTCAGTATCCATTCACGGGTGGCGTGAATGTTCTTTCCGGTGGAAAGGTCCATCACGGTGTCCGCCCCCCAATGGATGGCCCAGCGCAGTTTTTCCACTTCCTCCTCAATGCTGGAGCCCAGGGCGGAGTTGCCGATGTTGGCGTTGATTTTTACCAGGAAGTTGCGGCCTATGGCCATGGGTTCGCACTCCGGATGGTTGATGTTGGCGGGAATCAGGGCGCGTCCGGCGGCAATTTCATCCCTGACGAATTCCGGCGTAAAATAAGCGGGCATCCGGCAGCCGTTCCGGCGCTCCGGCGCGTGCTGGTGGTCC
>ERZ791837.913-NODE-913-length-21263-cov-10.303706_pt1 | contig 21263 bp, 17 predicted proteins | sample MGYA00510292_ERZ791837 | MGnify/ENA primary metagenome ERZ791837 (study PRJEB30046, sample SAMN00715259) | human gut metagenome | study: EMG produced TPA metagenomics assembly of the A metagenome-wide association study of gut microbiota in type 2...
ACAGATATGGATTTACGGCGAAAGGGCAGGACTGTGCCAATGTAGAGACAATTTTCTGCCAATTACAGCCCACCCTTAATAAAAGGAATCGCACCATAATGTCCAATCAAATAGCCTTTTTCCAGCTTGGTATCTTTACGAATAGAAAAAGCTTGGAGAGAGAACAGATCGGTAGCAGCGGTCAGTTCATCTTTTTCGGCAAACCAGATCTGATCTCTCCTCAGCACATCCAAGTCAAGAAGATTGGTATTGTGTGATGTGAAAATCAACTGGGCCCCATTTGGATTGAATTCCACGCTGTTAAAAAGTGAGACTAGATGCTTTGTCAGGAGGGGATGCAGATGAGCGTCCAGTTCGTCTACTACAAGGGGTGTTCCTTCATCCAGCACCTCTTTTACTATGCCAATCAGTTTGAAATAACTGTTGGTGCCATCAGATTCCTCTGCCATGTTCAGTGTGTAGGAAGATGTAACTGAAAATGAGAAACTGGACTTGGAGTATATCTGTTTTTTTCTCCCATTGACTGCAACAAGAAAAAGTGTTATTATGAATACATAAAATAAAGAAAAATTGAGTATTATAATAACAAGTGCAACAGAAAGGAGATCTGTATGGAAAAGATAAAGTACCGAGATTTGATCATGCAGTATCTGACTGCTCTGGAGCCAGATCAAACAATTACAACCGAACAGGTCGCACAGTATGTGGCGGAGCGACTTTTACTTGATGCGGCGATGGTAAAAAAGACAGTCAATGTAAATATGGCCCGGCTTGAAAAAGAGGGGCAGATTATGCGTCTAACCAAAGGGATTTACTGCAGGAGGGTGAAAACAGCATTTGGATATTATACTCCGGATAAAGAAACACTTTTTTGTAAGCAATTACTTCGGAAAGAAAACGAGATAATTGGATATGAAACAGGATTGTCGGCATTAAATCGCATTGGTCTTGTTTCTCAAATGCCAAGAAGGAGATGCATTGCAACCAACCTGCATACAAAACGAGTTCCGGAAGGAATGCAGATTGAGATTCGGAAACCGCCTATCGTAGTTAATTCTGACAATTTTCGGTATTTGCAAATTTTGGATGCAATCAGAGAACTGGATATGGCACCAGTAGATACTGCAAAGCCGATTGATGTGGTAAGAGCTACTGTTGAGGAATTCACATTGAAAACTGAGATGTTGATTCTGATGGCCAGAAAATATTATGGGCAAAAAACTTTGCTTCGGACCATAGACATTTTGTTGGAGGGTAGTTATGAAATTGCACGAGGATAAATTTGCTTTTTTGAATATTATCAATTTAATCCATGAGGCTAGCAGCATTAGGACTGATATTTTGGAGAAGGACTATTATGTTACACTACTGTTGAGGGAGTTAGCAGGGAAACAGGTAACGCTGCCAGCCTATTTTAAAGGCGGAACGGCCTTGTATAAAGCACAGAAAAGTATCCGCCGGTTTTCAGAGGATATTGACTTGACGGTGTGCATCGATAATTGCAGTAACAGCCAGGCTAAGAAACGGCTGGAGATGGCAACAAAGAAATATCAGGCCCTACCACGCACATCCAGAAAGGATCTCGAAGATGATCGGAAAGGTAGTATCACAACTGTCTATGATTATACTCCGCTTGTAGGCGTTGACTCGGATGATCCGCTCCAACGGTTTGGGTATGTCAAAGTAGAAGGTACATCCTTTACCGTCAGCGAGCCTTTTACACCGCTTGAAATTGAACCGATACTTTACACTTATGCTACCGAAGAACAGCGAAATATTCTTCAGTCACAATATAATGTTGCCCCTTTCATGATTAACACAATTCGGTTAGAGAGGATTTTTGCCGACAAGATTTTTGCTGCTGAATTCTATTATGAGCGTAAGATGTATTTTGATGTGGCAAAACATCTTTACGATGTCAGCGTCATGTTTGATTTAGAGCAGATTCAGGAAATGATTCAAAATCAGCAGACATTCCTTGAGATGCTGGGGTATAAAAGACTGGAAGAGACCCGAAGAACAGGCAGTGATCTGGCGGAAAAGAAGTTTTCTGATTTTCAGTTGCTCAGAGGGTTTTCTGATAATGAGGCACTTCGTAAGGACTATCAGAATATGCAGCGCAACTATGTTTTTGCGGAAGAAGATGCATTGTCTTTTGGTTTTGTGGTAGAGCAGTGGAAGAAACTTGGAGAGGTATTGCTTGCGCTTGAGTAAGTGCAGTATGACACTGGTGTCATAAAAACTGTGGACAAAAATTAGCCAGGGGAGCAGCGGTTTATCTGCTCCTCTGGCATTGCTTTGCTTACAGGTTCTGACGGATGATCCGGGTGATAATACCTACGGCCACACCCCGCTCCATATCCAGACGGGTGACGGCAAAAGATACATCGTCCTTTTTGCCGGGCATCCGGTAGTCATAGCAGGAGTGGGCTACCGCATTGACGCCATTGGAGAGGCGCACATAGACAACGCCCTTGTGGACATCTGTGACACGGCCGGCATACTTGCCTTGGATACGGCACTTCTGCAGGTTGTCCCTGTCGGTGTTCTCGGAAATACTCTTGATGTCAGCCTTGATGCCCAAGTCCTCCAGACTGTTGCGCCGCACGCTGAGAATACGGACCAGAACCTCATCGCCTACGGAAAAACGCTCATGGGCATCACCGATCCAATCCCAGGCAAGGTCACGGGCAAGGATGGAGGTTTCAACGCCGAAAACTTCCACGCGCACAACCTTTTCAGCCACTGCAATCACACGCGCCTGGACGATGCGGCCCTCATAGACACGGTACATACCGGCAGCATCCGTATCCAGATAGAAAATCTGGCGTTTGCGCAGCATGGCCTCCTTGCGGCTGGCAACTACGCTGCGGGTCTTGGAGTCGATACCACGCACGATGAAGTCAATGTCAGCACCGAGCATGTTGCCAAGGATCTTATTTTGGCGCAGCATAAGGTCGGCGTATTCCTGACCGGAAGGACTGCGGCCCAGATTGATCATCATTTCCTTGATAGGGATAATGACACGGAACCCCTTGTAATCCACAACTGCCACCGTCTTGCGGTTGTCCAGCTGTTCAATGCCGCCCAGCTTGCCGGTGATGATCTTGCGGGTGCGGTAGGCATTATGGATCTCATGCCAGATTACATCATCACGGTCTTCGGCAGTCTCGACATCATCCCGGCTGCGGATGGTAAGGACGGGGGCCTCGCCGCGCTGGGGGCGGGGCTGGCGCTGGGGAGGAGAAGGAGTAGGGGCAGGAGCGGCAGCTTCTTCCACGACAGGAACATCAGGCTCCACAGCAGGTTCCTCCGCAATAGAAAGGGTTTCGGCTGTATCCGCCGACACTGTTGTTTCGGTAGGAACTTCCTCTGAGACAGGTTCTTCAGGAGCAGCAGCTTCTTTCTTCTTCCGGCTGGTACGCTTGGGCTTTGGAGATGCAGGGGGTTCCTGCAAAGCGTCGGCGTTATCTTCGTAAACATCAGGCGGCTGCACATCAGAGTCTTCCGGCATATCAGTGGGAGCAGCGCTTTGATCGTCTGTTTCAGCAGGCGTATCTCCGAACATTTCCTCCTCGGTGAGTTCAGGAAGGGGATCTTCAGCCATATCTTCGGCAGAGGTGTCCTCCAGGGGCTGATCCATCTGCCCCAGCAGTTCGTTCAAATCCAGACCATCGCCAGCGTCAGCAGGAAGGGATTCAGGTTGAGCGGTATCGACCAGCAGAGTTTCGCTTTCCGACATAACGGTTTCGGTAACAGGAGCCTCCTGTTCCAGAAGTTCTTTTTTCTTGGTTGCCATAGATTAAAACCTCCTATGAATTTGATAGTTTTGTTTAAGACAGGATGGAATCCTTGTCTGTGGTGATAATGCCTTCCGGCGTACCGGCAGATTTGGGGGCCGGAGCCTCTTTGGGTGATTTATCCGTGGGGGATGCCGGTTTGGTGGCTTTGCGCTTTGCCGGCTTCTTTGCTGCAGGAGCCGGTTTCGGCGCGGGCTGCGGTGTTTTGGCGGCTTCTTCTTCCAAGCGGCGCCATTCCGGTACATGGGCAGATGCTTTGCAGGAACGCAGGTACTTGGCTTCCGGGTGTTTGGAGTAATCCATTTTGTCTACCTGCAGAACCTTCTTGCCACGGATGATGATGAGCGCCTGATCCAGCGGGAGCCGCAGGACTTCATCAGGAGTAAGTACAGGGCGTTTTCCAACACCAGAGGTCTCACGAAACTCCGGTGTATAGTTGGAGATACGCCAGGTGCCCAGCTGTTTGGACTTACTGGATACTGCTACGGAGGCAAGCCCTGTCCTGGCAGAAATAAATTCGGCAGTAAGCTGGTCTGTACAGCCTAAAAACAACTGCGCGTCACAGTTTCCAATGATCTCCTGCCACAAATTCTGCGGGTATCGGTTCTGCAATCCTGCGAGATTTTGGAATACACAGGACATGGAGATATTCCGGGAGCGTATTACGCTGAGACGGCGGGAGAGGTCGGGGATCGTGCCGCACGCTGTCAGTTCTTCCCCAAGGATATGGACAGGCACAGGCAGTTTGCCGCCCTCGCAGTTGTGGTCTGCATATCGCACCAGTTTGATGAAGCAGAAAGATAGAAACAGCGAGGCCAGAAAATCAAAGGTGCTGTCCTGGTCGCTGGTAACGAGGAAGTAGGCACAAGGCTGCTGACCCGGAAGCTCCAGATCGATCTCATTCTTAGCGGTAATTTTCTTGATCAGTTCAGACTGGAATACCTGGAGGCGGCTGCCCAGACCGATAATCACGCCGCTTCGCACTGTGTCGCTGGCCTGCTTGAACAGGCTGTAGGGTGCTTTGGCAGGGTGCGTGGAAGGAAGCGCCTCGAACAATGTGTCAAGTTGGGATTCCCCATTGAGAGTCAGCAGCCGGTAGACTTCGCCAATGTTGCGGTTTTCTTCCGCATAGCCTTGATCCACATACAGTACCAAGGCCTTGAGCAGATTCATCTCGCAGGCATCCCAGAAATGGTCGCTCTTGCCGTTGTTCGTGGTGTTCTTGATGATGACATCTACAAAAAGCTGGGCCATTAGTTCCTGTCCCTCAACTTCGGCAAGGCAACACCAGGAATCTGAGTTTTCAGGCGAAACGAGGTTGAATACCTTGACACAATAGCCCCGGCTGCGGAGAAATTCGCTTGACTTCTCGTACAATTCCGATTTGGGATCGCAGATGATCAACGATTCTCCGGCGCCATTTTCACCTCGGACAGTGGCCTGAAGGATACGGTTCATACAAAACGAACGGGTTTTCATGGAACCACTGGCGCCGTAGACTGCCAGATTACTGTTGATTCTGGTATCTTCCGGTATGCAGACTGCTTTGCCATCCAGCATACCCAGTACAACACCCTTGTGTTTGCGCAGATCGGGCACCAGATCCAGTACGCCGGACATTTCTTTGCGGGACATCCAGCCGGAGGTGCCATAAGTGCCTTTGGCGGAGTAGGAGAAATTGCGGTCTTCATCATACTCACCGGCATCACCATATCCCATGCGCATGACCATGATGAGCAGCACTGCTAACAAGCCAATGCAGATCAAAATGCCATACACGCCATAAGGCGGTCTGAGCACAGAGGAAAGGCAGAGAAGGAAGTCGGGCGAAGCGGCCAGCGGTGAAGTACCGTCGCCGGGAATACCGCCGCCCTGTTTCCAGGTTGCATAGTTACCCAAAAGCTGTGCCAGAAAGCCGCCTGCGTATAGAATCGCAAGAATGGCAAAGGGCGCTGCAATCAGGCTTACGATCAGTTTTTTCTTGTTTATGGGAACAACCTCCCCTCGAATTTTGTGAAATCAATGGTCTGGAAGCGCACCCGGGAACCACAGTAGCTGCGAAGTACCTCTGCCTGGAAGTCAAAACAGATCAGTGTGCCTGGGCGCTCGGATAGTTCGAGGGAGGTGTTGAAGCGTGCGATACGGGGCAGATCGCAGAAATAGCCAAACAGGACTGGTGAGCCATCCGGTGAAACACCGTCATGCTCAATAGCCAGTCCGGGCTGCCTCGCAGTAAGACCTTGGAGCAGAATGCGGTCCAGCTCCGCAGTTTTCCCAGGGTCGCACAGCAGTGCAAGTATCACCTCCCCCTGATGGTTGTTGGTAAGATAAAGAAAATGCTCATAGCTGCCATCCAGCATGAAGAAATCATGTTTGCGTCCTCCGGTGCTGGTCAAAATCTGGTAAGCCAGATCCATGCTGTTGCCCAGAATCAGTCCATGAACATCCTCATGGCGAAACTGTGGGGCCAGGCGCTGTTGGCAGATTACGCTCCAAATCAATGCCTTGACCCGCATTTCCGATTTGTAGCGCCACTTCATCAGGGCGCTGCTGCTGTTGTAGGTCACGAAGATGCCGGAGGGCGCAAGGAGTATTCCAGTGGAGCGGGAACTGCGGATCTTCGTGGTGTCGATCCCCATTTCTTTCACTTCTCTGGAACTGAAAAAAGCAGGATAGACAATCCTGCCGCCAGCGTAACCATCCGGCGCAAAAATTGCCGGTTTTTCATCCCGATACACACATACACCCGCATTATCCATGGTCACATAGGTTTCTGCCAGGCGGTGTAGCCGGAGTCTTCGGTCAATTTCGCATTTCAAACGGTTGGTGTCGGTATCTCCTGTCAGGTAGCTGGCAAACCTGTCCGGCCGGCTTTCCAGCAGAGTGGCTTTGGCTCGCGGCCCCAGACGGTAGCCGCGCAGTTTATCCCGGTAATAGGTACGCAGCAGCCCGTCTTTTTTCAGTGCAGTGACAACAGACTCCAGATAATATGGACTGCCGGGAAGTCTGTTAAGCTGGTCTGTGGGGAACTCGCCGGAGATGGCAGTCAGAGAGAGAAGCCTGTACGCCATCGTGTCTGGCTGTGGGAATTTCCCAAGTGATCACCTCCTTGTGGTGTGTGGCTTTTACCGAGACTGCAAGGAACTTCGGTAAAAATCCGTGGTGTAACGACAGAAAAAAGCCCCGAAATCCGGGGCTAAATACGATGTTGCGGCAGGTCGGACAAGCAATGGCTGAAAATGCTCAAAAATCCGAGATGGATTTTAGGGTGTTTTCATGCTCAGCAAGCCAGGCGGGAAACCGCTTTTTTTCCATGACACTGATTCTGGTACAGTCCTTTTCGCCCAGCGCAGCGGTGTTGTAGGCATCGCAGAGCAGGCCGGTATCGTCAGCCATGACGAAGGTGGAGAGGACATCCAGAAGCTGCTTTTCTTCCAGATTGTCGTAGTCACGGATACGCCGGGTGGGAAGGCACTGGTCATAAACCTGCGTAAAGCACACCACACAATCGCTGAAGCGGGGCATGGGATGCTCTTTGGCGTATTGCTCCAATGAGAAGTAGAACGGGTCGAGCAGAAACTCAGTGTTTTGCCTCTGCTTGCGTTTTGGGAGCAGACCAGGCAGGGTGACCTCCAGTACACCGTCCTCATAGACAACCTCAATTCCGTGTACAATACCGGCGGATGTCAGGTAATCGCCTTTGCGGATGGTGGTGCTGGAATATATCAAATGCCGCAGCCTGCAGGCAATTTTCTCTGCCCGCAGGGCGGCATCAGTGGATAAGACTTCATAGTTGTCCGGATAGCGCTGAATATCCGTGGTATCCATCGCGTAAAGAGCATTGCTCAAACGGGATATATCATCAAGAATGCTTCCGATTCGGTGTGAGATGATTTTTCGTTCCAATCAAGTTCCTCCTGTTTTCTTAAAGTAATGCACCTGGCCCGCTGCATCCACGGTGCAGAAACCGGAAATGCCAGGGCAGTCAATGCGGCGAATGTCTTCCGGATTATCGACCAAAATGATGCGGCGTCCACCGCTGCGGTCATCCCGAAGCGCATGGTTGATCAGGGCCTCCTGGCCGGAAGCTGCGTAGACGATTTCGTATAGTTCACCGTTTGCAAAGAAGATAAGCTTGACCGGAAAATCACCGGGAGCATGGTATTCCACCTGCCCGATAAAATCCAAGAGTACCCAGGCAGCCCGTATCAGGGAGTTGTCTGATTTTGCTGCCCAACCAGACGGAAAGTAACCGCCTGTATCAGTTTGAAAAATACGGCCCTGCTTTTGTAGATGGGAGAGCAGGGTCTTGATGATTTCTTCTTTGCCAGGGTGAAAGCAAAGAAGCTGCTGCATATTGAGACCGGGATACATCGTGACGATCCGCAGCAGAGCCGCAGCTTCATTTCCATAGATTTCAGCCCTGGTCTTCATGGGTATCACCTCCAATGGCGTAATATAGGCGTATTCAAGACGCATTAAAATAGGAAGGAAAGCCAGTCAGTGTAAGCCAAAAGATGATCTGGTTGGCAAAACTGGCTTTTAGGCGTAATGCAGACGCAAAGCAGACGCATAGCGGCGTCTGGCAGGAAAGTTGCACATGGGAATCACCTCGCTCTTCAAATTGTTATATCTGCTGTTCGGCAGATGTGGATTGTTCACGGCGTTTTCGCTCTACGATTTCACGCAGCTCGCGGCGGTCGGTAGTAATCAGATCCTTTTCCAGAGGGCTGGCTTTGAATTCCACCATAATATTGTTGTTATTGGTAGAAATCAGACCGTGACCTCTTTCAAAGTGAGTGATCTCCATTGTTTCAGCATCGGACAGGTGCAGGGCTTCCTGTACCCGCTGGGCTTCGTCGTCCTCCAGATTCAGAATGATCTTGGTCTTGGAGTTGTTGATGATGCCCTTACCAAATCTGCCGCCGTCAAGGTCAAAGAAATCGGCAAGATCCTGGCTTGCAAAAATCGAGGCGCCGCCGTAACCGCGTATGGTTTTGGCAATTTCCAAAAGGAAATCGCCAGCCAATCTTACACCAGCAGCACCGGCGCCGGATAGAAGCTGCCAGCACTCATCGATGAAGATGGCTTTTTCTTCTGTACGGTCGGCTTTGGCTCTGTCCCAAACAAAGTCCAGCGCCACAAACATACCTACGGTGAGCAGGTCTCCGGTGAGGGAGGAAATATCCAAAACAGTGTACTTGTTGTCGAGCCGAACATTGGTCTGCTTATTGAAGGTGCTGGCGCTGCCGTTTACCAGACGGTTTAGAATGTGGGCCATGCGCATCGTTTCCTTGGAGGTTTTCAAAATTTCGTACAGGTCACCAAGCACCGGCATTTCACGGTACTGGCCGGGCTGTGCAGGGTCTTCCAAAGAGGCGTTATCATGAGTGATGCCTTTTGTGTTATAGGTACGAACAAGGGCTTCGTCCAAAAGCTGTCGTTCCTCGTGAGACATATCGGGGATCAGCAGACTGAAAAATATGTGGAGCTGCTGGATCTTTGCTGCAAGTTCAGATAACTGAATGCCTGGACCGTCCAGAATTTCATTCACCGAGCGGTCTACCCGCCGAATCTCCATAACATTGATGCAGTGGGGACTGGCCGGTGAAATCTGGATAAAGGAGCCGCCCACATTGGAGCAGGCGCGATGGAATTCATGGCCTTTTAGGGGCGCAACAATGAAAATGGGGATATTTTTCCGCCTCATTCGCAGCGCCATCAACTGCATGGTAAAAGTTTTGCCGGCTCCGCTCGTGCCAAGGATCGACATATTGGCGTTCTTATAGACCGCAGAATTGAAGATGTCCACGATAATAAGGGAGCTGTTGTACTTGTTGACGCCCAGCAGGATACCGTTATCATCACACATCTCATAGGAGGTAAAGGGATAACAGCTTGCCGCACCGCCTGTCAGCAGGTTGCGTTTACCGCGCTCATACAGTTTCTTTTCCATTGCCACCAATGGAAGGGCAGATAAAAACGCCTGTTCCTCCCGAAAATGGCAGGTGCAGGCGTTCATGTCTTGTGAGAGCAGGAGCTTTTTCATTTCGCTGACCTTCCATTCCAAGTCTTCCTCGTTGGAGGCAGTAATGGTAATCAGCAAATTCAAGTAATAGAAGTCCTCGTTGTTGGCAAGGCCCTCTTTGAGAAAGTACCCGCTTCGGATAGCGCCATCAATGTCATCAAAGTCGGTGTTGGTGTCGCTGGCGTCCTTGATTTTGGAACGGTTGATACGCAGCTGCTGTCCGACTTTCTGGATGATGGTTTCTTTGGGCTGACGGGAGAGGAACATATCCATATCGATCCCGTCACCGGCATTGACGATAAGACTGAGCCAGCCGGCTGGAACCTGCGTTTTGTAGCCATCAGAGGGCACCAGCAAATAAGCATAATACAGACCGTCAATGCAGATATGGTGACCATGCGTGAAGTCAATGCTTTTTGGCGCACAGAATTCGGTGGCAGGGATATGGTCGATCTCACTGTCGCGCCCTTTGGCAAGGTACTCAGCCACAACCTCCTGTGCCCGGACGGAGAGCGGCTTTACAGCACTTTCATTTCTGCAGAGCAGGTTATAGAGGACATCTACGGTAAACTCATCCCAGTTTTCCGGAACGATGACCTCGTTACCGCACTGACGGAGGTAGTTGGTAGCAGTATGGACTGCACTTTGCAGGGCATTGATTGCCTCGCCTTCTTCATCAGAGCGCTTGGTGTTGCTCCACGGCTCATATTCAAAAATCAGGAAGAAACGTCGGGTAATTGCCTCACGGGAACCGATCTGCTGAACGAACTGGAGGTAGTCTTCCTGCATGAGCAGACACTGTTCATTGGTCTCCTGTTCCATCTCCTTCCGAACGGTATCCAGATGGCGGTTGATCTCTGCCCGACGTGTCAGTACCTTGATTTGCAGCTTGATGGGGCTGATTTTCAAGTAGGATACAAAGGAATAGATGATGTTCCGCTGTTCCTGGGCGCTGCGCAGCATAAAATTGATGGGTACTACCTCGACGACCTTGACATAGCGGTGGTCCTTCGTGTAGATGATGCCGTTTTCAATTTTGGAAATCGGCAGATAATCTGCTACCGGGTTAAGGCAGGCGGGCTTCGGCTCCTGGGTGCGGATAGGGCGTTTTACTTTGCGCTCCTTGGAGACCTTCTTTTTTTGCTTGGCGGCTTTCTTCTCCTTGGCAGGCTTCTGCTTTTTCACAGGACGGAGTTTTTGGCGGATCTCGTAGCTACGAACTTCATCAAACTCCGCTGGGAAATCCTCTCTGCCGGAGCGCCGTGACCGTCTGGGAGCCTTGTCGGGCTTGTGTACCTTCTTTTTAATATGCTTGCCGCCATGCTCTGCCGCCGGAACCGCATCTTCTGCGCTGTTACCGCCTATAATGCGGCGGTTTCGCAGGTACTTTATGAAAATCAGCAGAAAAGAGGAAAGGCTCTCACCGGAAATTCCGATAAGCGCCACCAATGCTGCTGGCAGTGCGGTCAGGCACAAAGCGATGATACGGGCAGTCAGGCTAAGAGGGAGCAATGAAAAAACCGGCACACCAATGGCAAATGCCAGGATGCCGGCTTCAATCACATTTCGGGCTTTGAACATACCACCGAAGAAGGTGCCTGACTCGATGAAATTCGGTGGTATTATGTAGGTATCTCGGTCGATTTTATGATTCATGATTAACCTCGTTTCCGAAGCCGGGCGGGCACATCAGCCGATAATCCAGAACGGACCGCCAGCTCCAGCGCGCCGGCTGGCCTCATTTAAGATAATGGACAGATCCCAGAGCTGTTCACTCCGTGTGTAACTGGCAGGGTCAGCCACCATGATCTTGCCGTCTTTTACGCCACGCAGGACAATGAAGTGACCGGAAGAGGTAAAGTGGCCTTCAGACATGATTGCTACTACCAGTTTACCATTAGCCAGTGCGTCTGTGATGCGCTGTGGTTCCGCAGTGGTACAGCCGGAAACCGGAAGCCCCCATTCCCCAGCGGCGGCAGGTATCAGTGCATGGTAAGAACCACTGCTTTTACACCAGTAGCCGTTGTTGTAAGACCACTCGGCCATCTCCACAGGGTCAACCATATCGTCCGTCAGAGAGGACACCACGATTGCCATAGCGGTAGGGCCGCAGCCATAACCGCCAATATTGTCCGTACCATATGCTTTACCGGCATAGCGTTCATCCAGTTGATTGTAGTAAACAACAGGTGTGATCCCGTCGGTGAAAGTAACATCGCCCAGAGCGGTGATGCTGTTTCCGGTCCACGCTTCCAGATTTTGCAGCAGACCATCGCCCAAGAACAGGCTTAGGTTGGAAGCGTAATCAGATGCAAGCTCCTTTTGGTCATCGGTAAGCTGGAATACAACATCAGAAAAATAGGACTCACCGTTGTAACGGACGGTATAGACCATCCATGTTTCGGACACCGTTGTTTCTTCCCCAGTCTCCGGATCAGTCACGGTGCTTTCACGAATCTCTTGCTTGCTAGTGTAGGAATATAGATGCTGTTTGTTTTCCCGCAGGGTGGCGGCAAGGTCATTCAGAGAAATGCTTTCAAAATCCTTGTCTTTGGCCGCACAATACTGAGAGATAAACAGGTTGGCGTTATAAATGGGACCGCCGGAATAGGCATTTTTGACCTCCATATGGTCGGCTCCCGATGCCGCAAAGTCAGCTTCGATCCGGGCAAGTACATCATCCAGTGCCTCGCCCAAGATGCCGTTGAGGGTAAAGGTGATCTCGTTGGCGTTCTCAATAATCGCTGTTTCGCTATTCAAAATCGGAATTTCGGGGTCAGATGACGAAAAGGCATTGGTCAGTCCGCCGAAAATAAGACCGGGGAGCATGAGAACAAATAATACCGGCAGCATAAGCAGGGCAATGACTGCCACAATGATTTTTCCGATATGCTTCCGACCTGCCCACACTGCGCCTGCAACTGCACCGTAAGGACCGCCTGCGGCAGCGCCTTTGGCAGCGGAGGAAATAGCTTTTCCGGTTTTGATTGCGCCGCGGATGGTATGCGCTGCGGAGGCGCCGGTCTCCACAGCTTCGGAAAAACTGCTTTTTTGATCTTCTGGCATTTATATCTTGTCCTTTCTCCTCGGGGCTGGAGGCAGCTTTTTGACAATGGACACGTTGAAGGCGATAGAACCGTCAGGAGCCATATAGGGCGATTTGTCAACAGCATCCACAGCGTACTGCTTATACCATGCTGTGCCATCCACGGCATGAACGGTGGTGTACTGGCCTTCCGGGGCAACATATTGGTCTGCGTGGTACATACCAAAGGAGATGCCTTCGGGATGTTCCGCAGTCAATTCTGTGCCGGTGATGCGGCCGCCGCCGATTTCGATATTTTGGAAGGTCGGAACATTTTCAGCTCCGGATTCTAGTGCCGCATATCCCATGTAAGAGTGCAGGGCTTCGGCGGCTTTTTCACCGGAAATGGAACCCATCTGGCTGATACTGCCCGTGGCTACGCTGCCGATTACGTTGTTGGCAAAATTGCCGCCCTTACTGACGGAAGAAGCGTACATATGGCCGCCGATCCCTCCGGCTGCAGCATCGCCTAAAAGACTGCCAAGACCGGAAGGCTTGGAGCCGGGAGTTGTGGTGGCTGTTTTGATGGCGCTGTTTGTGACTTTTCGGCTCACCACTCCAGCAAGACCGCCGCTGGCAAACCCTGCTCCAAAGCCGCCGCTGCCTTTACCACCGTTTGTGTTGACATTGGTGGAACTGCTGTTTCTCCCGCCGCCAAAGTGGTGACTGGAAAAGTTCTTGATGCCGCCGATGCCTCTGGCAGCAATCATAGCCTCAGCCAGCATGCTGCCGCCGGTATGTCCTACATTGACACCAAGACTGGAGAGGAAGGAATCGATTTTCTGGCCGACTTTGAGAAAGCCGATAGCACAGAGAAACCAGATAAACACATTGCCGGAAACGGCTTCTTTTCCCACAGCGTCTACCTGAGCCTGCACATCGCTTTCGGAGATAGCGGCAAAAGCCGGCTGGCAGAGCAGGCAGGAGAGAATTGCGACTGTAAAGGCCGCAAACAAAATTTTTTTGAGTTTCTTCAAGGATAAGACCTCCTTACAACGAAAGCGGGTTCGCAAGGAAGGACCCCACCATGCTTGTGAACAGGCGCAGGCACCAGGCGTTCATGACCAATAGGAAAATTTGACCGCCAAGCATCCGGCACCAGGATTTCCAGATGTTTGCTGTGGTCTGGCTGGCGCCCATGGAAAAAGCCACAGGAGCCGTGTAGACCAGTACACCGAGCAGCACATACCGTTCGGCTGCCTCGAACAGAAGTTTTAGGTAGTTCCAGGCCAGGATGAGAACCAAAATCAAGGTAATCAGCGCCACAGCCCCATTGGCACACACACCGATGATGACCAGCATCACGGAATTGAAGTCTGCAAAGCTTAATGCAGGAAGGTCGGACTCCATGATCCAGTGGTAGGGGGTGCCGCCGATGGTAAGAACAATATTGACGATCTCATCTGAAAAGAGCGTCAGCAGGATAAAAATAACGGAACGGATACTCAGCTTTACCGGGTCTTCTGCTTCCACACCTGCGCCAAGACCGAAGTTTTTGAATAACTGCCAGACCCAGTTGAGCAGGATGATCCCGATTGCCAGAGCCACGAAAACAGAGTACATAGTCTCTGCTGCGGGAAAATAACGCAGAAATACAGCCATATCACAGCCCAGCGCACCCAAAACCGATGTGGTCACCAGATCAAGACCGGCCATTACCTGTTCTGCGATCCATTCCACTATGCCGTCTAAAATGCCCATAAATGCAAGCCTCCTTTCCGGCGAGCAGTCAGACGGTCAATCAGCCTGTCCATTGTCCGCCACTAAAGAGCGGTGTCACATACGCCATAATAAAGCCCAAGCCGTTGAGGATAGCCCAGGTGATACAGATTCGTTTGAGCCAGGCGCGGCTTTCATCCACCGTCCGTCCGGAACGGGAGAAGTTCATGAGCAGCAAGGCTACCGAAGCAGTGACGATGGCGGCGATAGTGGAGATGGCGAGGATTTGGGTGTATACATCCTGCATGATCTCTTTGGCCTTGGTCCATACATCTGTTGCCGCATAAGCCGGCTGGCAGAACATCATGGACATCATCACACACAGGAAGGCGCTGTAAGCCACTTTGGGCAGCGAAAGCCTGCGCTTGGACTGGGTATCCGGCTCCTGAAGCTGCGGAGTTTGAGGGGTTTTCGTTTTCTTCAATTTGCGATCCTCCAATTCTGAATGATTTTTTGATGCTCAATAGGGAACAGAAAAGCCCACACCTGTCAAAACAAATGTGGGCTTTCAAATGGCCGGGCGGCCATCTGGGCAGCAAAAAAGCACCCTGATGAAAGGTGCCGTTACTGTCCTGTTCGGTTTTGGGTGCAAGTTTGAGCATATTCAGTTTAACACATCGGTATTTACACTGAAAGAGCAGAACCATGCCAATTTTGTTCCCGAATTGTGCCAATTATTTGCCCGATTGTCCGGAAGGTGATTTTGTCTCTGGAAAGAACTGCTCCAGCATGTCTAAACTGTCCTTGGAGGTATAGCCCCAAAGGACGGAACTGAGGGCTTCAATAGCTTCCCGGCGTTTGCGGTAGTAGGTTCTGAAACTGATGTCACGAATATGCGGTCGTAGGGTCTCGATGATTTCCTCAACATTTTTGAGCTGCTGCGGCGAGAGGAAGGAGTAGTACAGCAGCCAGTAATATGCCTCACCGTTTTTGTGCTTGGTACGCAGCAATTCGACTGCGAAATCCAGCAGCTTGAGCATTTTGTGGCTGCGTTCAATGCATTTGGCATGGTGCTCGATGTCGCTTCCGGCCAAATCAGCGCCAGCCAGATAGACTGAATCCAGAAAATCCTCGATGGAGGTGCCATACTCGATCTCAAACTTGGTGCGGACATGCTGGACAGAAAGCTCCAGACTCCACACAACATCCCGGTATTTTTTCAGCAGTTTCCAGGTATCATGGTACAGGGGATTATCAGCAACATCAGGTTCAACAAATTTTCTCATTTCAGGTTCCTCCTATTTTCGTGCTCCTCAAAGGGAGTGAGTGTAAGTTCAAAAGTGGCGATTGAAGTGTTTGTGCCGCAGAGGATGGTCAGACCAAAGTGGGCTGTGGATTTCCCTCGCGCACGCGGAATCAACTCTTCCCAGCAGTCGTCCGATAAGGGATATAACTTATAGCGGGAGAGCGGGCAAGAAAAACAGGAAATCCCTTGCGTAGATAGGATGTCAGCCATCTTGCGGAGTATCGTTTCAATGTGCGATTTTGAAACGCTGGAAAGTGCATCCGAAACAATGACCTCATGCTCAGAGATGGAATGGCTCTCTTCGGTTTCAGCAGTTTCCGGAAGCTCCAGATGAATGTTTAAGGTCATGGCAACTTCCTCCTTGTCGATTAAAACATCGGAAATCTCAAACATGGTGGATAGGTAGTTCTGCAGGTAGATCACGCTTCCATGCCGGCCGGGAAACGACATGATAGAGATATACCCAAGACCGTCCAGTTTTTTCAGTATACGGCATACGGTAGCGCGTGACAGCCCCCAGCGGCAGGAGAGTTCGGTATAACTGACCAGCGGGTTTCCTGTACCATTGCGAAAGTAGGCTACCGGACCGACCTCTGACCCCTGAACCTGTGTATCGTTGTAGACAGCGGATACCCACAGATCCAGAACGATGTCCATTTCAGAGCAGCGGGCAGAGCTGACCAGTTCCAGGGCAACAGAGACTGGAAGGAAGAAAAAACCGGTATCCTTTTGGCATGGGGCATTGTACTCCAGTGCGGAATTGTGGCGGGCCCAGTGGAGGATTTTATATTTGACTACATTGCCACGGCCCAGCAGTGTATAGGAAATCAAGTGCTGCTTCTGAAGGGTATCCAGCATGGACAGCGCCTGCCGATGAAAGCGGGTGCGGAACCAGCAAGACAGTTCCTTGACGGTGCACACCCATTCGCCGGGCGAGACTGTATAACTGATTCCGTCAATACGGCGGTATGAGGTGCGGAAGTTTGCATAGCTGCAAAGTACAGTAAAATGAAAAAGGCCGGAGCCTCCGTTTATGCGGATGCTCCGGTCGTTGATCAGTTTGTGGATGAACTCACGATAAATCCGGCATCGTGGGTAATCTACCACTTGTTTAATTTGAAGTTGGTATTCTGGCATAGTGAACCTCCTAGTTTTTTATGCAGACAAGTAGTTCATTGAAAAATGTTGACTTGAATAACTGATGGGGTTATACTCATATTTGTATGAGCTGCAAATAAGCAGTTTGTGCATTGCTGGTTTCCGCAGTTTTAGCATCGATACCTTATAATATAGGCTAAAAGCGATAAAGAAACAGTATCAGGGATGTTCTTCATGGCTCTACAATGTGCCAGTCCTTTTTGTGGAAGATTTATCCAATTTTTGACATTTTGGAGTTGACACACTTTTTCACAAAAAAATACGCCTACAAACAACTACAATTTTTATACAACTTTTCGAGTGAAGCGGACGGCCCAATAGGACACAAGACGGATGATAAATAGTTTCAAAAACCCAGCAATTATGCGGATTTTGCGCACTACGGAGCGGTATGAGGCGGGATGGAGAGAGCAAAATTTTATTCCCGACGATGAAGCCGCTGGACATGCCCAAGAAGGCCGACAAGGCGGAAGCCGCTCCCGCCGAAGTGAAGAAGGAGGAGATCATCGACTTCTCCAAGGTCGAGATCGAGCCGCTGTTCGCTGACCAGGTCGACTTTGACACCTTCTCCAAGTCTGACTTCCGCGCCGTCAAGATCAAGGCGTGCGAGGCGGTGAAGAAGTCCAAGAAGCTGCTGCAGTTTGTGCTCGACGACGGCACAGGCGAGGATCGCATCATCCTCTCCGGCATCCACGAGTATTACGAGCCCGAGGAGCTCGTCGGCAAGACCGCTATCGCCATCGTCAACCTGCCCCCGCGCAAGATGATGGGCATCGACTCCTGCGGCATGCTCATCTCCGCCGTGCATCACGAAAACGGCGAAGAAAAGCTCCATTTGCTGATGGTGGATCCCCACATCCCCGCCGGCGCAAAGCTGTATTAAAAAATAACGAAAAAGAGTTCTCTCGGCAGAGGGAGCTCTTTTTTGTGCCAAAGGCACGTGGAAGCAGCGCCGTAGGCGCTGCACGGGATAAGGGGGCCATTCTCTCACGTGAGAGAATGGCCCCCTTTGACCGTGCCCCTGCACGGTGCGGGGATAGAAGCGCGCTATCGCGCTGCCTTTTATGATGTTCAGCAGAACTGCACTGGCTCAGTGGCCGCCTTGAGCCACTCCAGCTCATCCCCACTCAGATACGGCGAGATCGCCGCAAAGACCTTAGCGTGATAAGCATTCAAAAGCTCCACATCGCGCGACGAGAGCAGCGACAGATCGATCGCATCGCGGTCATACGGCACGAGCGTCAGCGGTTCGAGCGCAAGGAAGCGGCCGTACTCATTGACCTCAGCCTCGCGTACAACGACAAGGTTCTCAATGCGCACGCCGAACTTGCCGGCAAGGTAAATGCCCGGCTCGTTCGAGAAGATCATGCCCTCTTCGATGACGCAGTGACGCTTCTGGCGGTTCACATCCCAGTGCACGCGCTCGGGGCCTTCGTGCACGCCGAGGACGAAGCCTACGCCGTGGCCCGTGCCGTGGTTGAAGTCGAGGCCCGCTTCCCACAGCGGCGTGCGGGCCAGCATGTCAAGGTTTTCGCCCATGCAGCCGTGCAGGAACTTGGCCGCGCCCAGCTGTATGTGTCCGCGCAGGACAAGCGTGTAGATGCGCTTTTCCTCGTCCGTGAGCGGCCCCAGCGCGATGGTGCGGGTGATGTCGGTCGTGCCCTCCAAATACTGCGCGCCCGTGTCGGCGAGACAGAGGCCGCGCGGCTCCATGGGAATGTCGGTCTCCTCGGTCGGCTCGTAGTGGACGATCGCGCCGTGCGCGCCGTAGGCGAGGATGGGGTCGAAGCTCTGCTCAAGATAGTGCTCACCCTCGGCGCGAAGAGATTCGAGCTTTTTCGACGCGCTGAGCTCGGTGATCGGCTCTTTGCCGATCGTGTGCTTGAGCCAGTAGATGAAGCGCGTGACGGCCACGCCGTCCTTGATGTGGGCAAGGCGCTCGTTCTCCTGCTCGGCGGGCGTTTTCATCGCCTTCATCAACTGAATGGGGCTCGTGCGGTCGAGGACTTCAGCGCTCTCCGGCACGCTTTGCAGAATGCGGTAGTTGGCGCGCTCGCCGTCGAGCAGTACGCGGGTGCCCGTGGGCAGCGCCGCGACGAGACGGTAGATGTCGTCATAGGGGGCGAGCGTTACGCCGTCAGATTTCAAATGTGCTTCGATCTCTGCACTCACGGCCTCTCTCTGCACGCAGAGCGTGGCCGTGTCCTGCTCAAGCAGCAGATACGAGAGGAACACGGGCGTGAAGAGCACATCGTTTCCGCGCAGGTTCAAAAGCCACGCGACCTCGTCGAGAGAGGGGATGACGAACACGCTTGCGCCCATCTCCTTCATCTTGCCGCGCACCATTGCGAGCTTTTCCCTGCGCGTCAGGCCTGCATACTTTACGTCCAGCTCCCACACCGGCTCACACGAGAGTGCGGGGCGGTCCGCCCACACGAGGTCGACAAGGTCCTCGTCGCCCGCAAAGCGGATGTGCTTCTCGCGCGTCTTTTCGCCGATTGAACGAGCGAAGTCGTTGCTGATCGTGCGCGAGTCGAAGCCGATCCAGCCGTTTTCAGGAACGTGGTCGCGCAGGAACGCGGGGATCTCAGGCACGCCGGGCTGGCCCATGCGCATGAGCTCAATACCGCTGCCCTCTAACTGCTGCGAGGCCTGCAAAAAGTAGCGGCCATCCGTCCACAGTGCGGCGGCGTCCGGCAGCACGACGAGCGTACCGGCAGAGCCGGTGAAGCCGGAGAGAAATTCGCGCGCCTTGAAGTGCGCGCCGACATATTCGGATGCGTGAAAGTCATCGGTCACGACGACGTAGGCGTCCAAGTGGCGCTTTTTCATCTCCGCGCGCAAAAGTGCGAGCTTTTCGACAGGATTCATCACAAAATCACTCCAATTCTTTGTTACGATAACGATTGCCTCATTCGGCAAAGCTCTCCGTCAGCGTGACGAGCACGTTCGTCATGGCCTCAAGGCTGTCCGCGGGGATCCACTCGCGCACGCCGTGGTAATTGTAGCCGCCGGTGGAGAGGTTGGGGCAGGGCAGCCCGTCCCAGGACAGGCGCGCGCCGTCCGTGCCGCCGCGGATGGGTACGCACTGCGGCTCGACACCGTTGGCGCGGAAGGCGTTTTCCGCGCGCTCGATGAGGTGGAAGTGGGGGAGGATCTTCTCCTTCATGTTGTAGTAGCTGTCATTGATCTGGGCCTCGGCTGTGCCGTTGCCGTAAATTTCGTTGATGCGCGCGGCGCAGTCGGCAAAGAGCGCCTTTTTCTCTTCAAAGCGCTCGCGGTCGTGGTCGCGGATGATATAGCGGAGCGTCGCCTCGGTCACGCTGCCGCTCATCTCGGTCAGGTGGAAAAAGCCCTCGTAGCCGTCGGTTTTCTCCGGCACTTCGTCCTCAGGCAGCATCGCGTGGAAGGCCATCGCTGCGGTCGCGGCGTTGATCATGACATTTTTGGCGCTGCCGGGGTGGACGCCGACGCCGTGCACCGTCAGAACGGCGGACGCGGCGTTGAAGTTTTCAAATTCGATCTCACCGAGCGGGCCGCCGTCCACGGTGTAGCCGTAGTCACAGCCGAGCTCCTGCACGTCGAGCCCGTCCACGCCGTTGCCGATCTCCTCGTCGGTCGTGAAGATGACGCGCACTTCGCCGTGTTTGACGTTTTTCTCAATCATCGTCTCGACCGCGGCCATGATCTCGGCGACGCCGGCCTTGTCGTCCGCGCCGAGAACGGTGGTGCCGTCGGTCGTGATAAGGGTCTGACCCTTGAGGGATGGCAGATGCGGGAACTTTTCGACCGTCAGGCTGCGCCCGCTCGTGCCGAGGACGACGTTGCCGCCGTCATAGTTCTCGATGAGCTGCGGCTGAACGTTCTCGCCGGGGAAGTCGGGTATGGTGTCAAGATGGGCGATGAAGCCGATGCAGGGCTTGTCCTCATAGCCCTCACTCGCGGGGATAAAGCCGTAAACATAGGCGTGCTCGTCCTCATATACGCCCTCCAGCCCAAGCGCGCGCATCTCGTCGGCCAGCATGTGGCACAGTGTGAACTGGCAGTCGCTGCTCGGTACGCTCTCCGAGGTCTCGGAGCTTGCGGTATGGGTCTTGACATAGGTGATAAATCTTTCGTAGGCTTTCATGTGCTTTCTCCTTATGTAAAATTTTATATTATTCGGCAAACAGCCGCTTTTGTGCGGCAATTATGCCTTGGAAGTATTCTGTTTTATTTTCCGTTTTC
>ERZ791837.916-NODE-916-length-21227-cov-3.794871_pt1 | contig 21227 bp, 13 predicted proteins | sample MGYA00510292_ERZ791837 | MGnify/ENA primary metagenome ERZ791837 (study PRJEB30046, sample SAMN00715259) | human gut metagenome | study: EMG produced TPA metagenomics assembly of the A metagenome-wide association study of gut microbiota in type 2...
TTCTGGATGTAGGTGGAGTTTTCATTCCACTGGAAGACGGAGCCTTCCGGCGCGTACACGGCCGCCCAGCGCGGATTTTTTTCCGGCGTGATGGTGTAAAGTTCCCGGTACGCTTCCGGATTACGGGATTTGGCGACGGCTTCCGCGATTTCCGCGGCGCTGGGCCAGATGTCTTTCAGGAAGACGGGGTTTCCGCTGCGGTCCGTGCCCAGCGGTTCCGTCTGGAAGTCAATATCCACGCGGCCGGCCAGCGCGAAGGCGACGACCAGGGGGGGGGACATCAGGAAGTTGGTTTTAATGGAGGCGTGGATGCGGGCCTCAAAGTTGCGGTTGCCGGACAGGACGGAGGCGGCCACGATGTCATTGTCCCTGACGGCCTGTTCCAGTTCCGGATTCAGCGGACCGGAGTTGCCGATGCAGGTGGTGCAGCCGTAGCCGACTGTTTCAAAGCCGAGGGCGTCCAGGGAGTCCTGGAGCTGGTTGGCGGCAAAGTAGTCCGAGGCGATGCGGGAGCCTGGCGCGATGGACGTTTTGACGTGCGGCGGCACTTGCAGTCCCAGGGCGACCGCCTTTTTGGCCAGTAGCCCGGCAGCCAGCATCAGGCCCGGATTGGAGGTGTTGGTGCAGGAGGTGATGGCCGCGATGAGGATGCTGCCGTCTTTCAGTTCCGCCTCCTGGCTGAAGCCTTCCACCGGAACGGGAACGCCCGCCGGGGAATGCATGGCGACCTTAACGGAAGGGGATTCCTTCTTTCCGTAGCCGCCTTCCGCCGCAGGCATGCTGACCAGCTTGCGGAAGCTGTCCCTGATGGAGGCCAGGGGAATGTGGTCCTGCGGGCGTTTGGGGCCGGAAACGGCGGGGTCTATGGCGGACAGGTCCAGTTCCAGCTGGTCCGTGTAGTCCAGTTCCCCGTTGCGGGGCATTCCCCACAGGCCCTGGGCCTTGAAGTAGTTTTCATACGTGGTGATGGCTTCCTCGCTCCTGCCGGTCTGGCGCAGGTACTCGGAGCAATGCTCGTCCATGGGGAAGAAGCCCATGGTGGCGCCGTATTCCGGAGCCATGTTCGCCACGGTGGCGCGGTCCGCCAGCGGAAGGGCCGCGGCGCCTTCTCCGAAGAACTCCACAAACTTGCCCACCACGCCGTGGCTGCGCAGCATCTGGGTGACGTGCAGGGCCAGGTCCGTGGCGGTCACCCCTTCCCGGAGTTCTCCCGTCATGTGGACGCCCACCACTTCCGGCACCAGGAAGGTAACGGGCTGGCCGAGCATGCCGGCTTCCGCCTCAATGCCGCCCACGCCCCAGCCCACCACGCCGATGCCGTTGATCATCGTGGTGTGGGAATCCGTCCCCACCAGGGTATCCGGGAAATAAACGCCGTCCTTTTCCATGACGCCCTGCGCCAGGTATTCCAGGTTCACCTGGTGGACAATGCCCACGGAGGGCGGCACTACGGAAAAGGTATGGAAAGCCTGCTGGCCCCATTTCAGAAACTCGTAACGTTCCGCATTGCGCTGGAACTCAATGTCCAGGTTCTTTTCCAGGGCATCCGTACGGCCTGCCCAGTCCACCTGCACGGAGTGGTCCACCACCAGGTCCACGGGGACCAGCGGTTCAATGACGGAGGCATCCTTCCCCAGTCCGGCCACGGCGGAGCGCATGGCTGCCAGGTCCACCAGCAGCGGCACGCCCGTCAGGTCCTGAAGGACGATGCGGGCCACGGTGAACGGGATTTCATAGGAGCCGGGGTTTTTGGCGTTCCAGGAGGCCAGATTGTCCACATCCTTTTCCGTCACCTTCAGGCCGTCGCAGTTGCGGAGCAGGGATTCCAGAACAATCCGGATGGAAACGGGGAGGCGGTTCAGCCGGGAGTAACCGTTTTCAGCCAGGGCTGGCAGTGAGTAAAACTGTCCCGGGGTTCCGGCTCCCGTGGTGAACGTGCTCTTGGCAATCTTGGTCATGATGCGGAATAGAGGGTTAACTGTAAACAGGCGGCTGCCCTCCTGGCAGTCGCGGGTACTATACAGTTCAAGCCTGATAAGGCAAGGACTCTGTGTGACGGGGACGGATTTTTCCCGTTCGCGCCGGCATCGGGAATTCCTTTTCCTGCCGCCCGCAGCCGTGCTTCTCCGTCATTTTATCGGTGAGGGGAGCCCTAACTGCCGGAAGAGACAGGAAAAACTTGTACACGCATGCGATTTTGTTTAGATAGGAACGAATAGCGTGCGGCGTTCCGTCTGTTCGCACCCCCCAATACGAATCAAACTGAATTGAAAAATATGCCTGAATCACAGCAACCAAACAATACACTTGCCATTTTGGCCCTCGTTTTTGCCGTTTTGTGCAGCCTCGTGGGTCTTATTCTGGGCATCATCGGCCTCAACAAATATCCGGACAAGAGCAACGGCAAGACGATGAGCCTTATTGCCGTAATCGTCAGCGTCGTTCTGATGCTGATTGGAGCGGGGACGGCGGTAGCCCGCTAAAAGTCCTCACCAGTCTCGTGAATTCAAGGCTTGCGGAGAAAGGAATGTCCGCAGGCCTTTTTCATGGCATGAAACTGTTCCTCCTGTACCTGGCGCTGCTGGCTGCGGCGTGCGCGGTGCTCCTGCTGGCGGGTGACCCGTCCCGGTCCGGCTGGTTGCCGGAGTGCCTTTTTTATAAAACGACGGGGTTTCTTTGCTACGGCTGCGGCTCCACCAGGGCCCTGTACGCCCTGCTTCACGGCCATTGGCTGGATTCCCTGCGGTACAACGTGCTGCTGGTCCCCACGCTCGCCTGGCTGGGAACGCTGTTCTTCATCCGGGACAGAGCCCTGTTCACCAGGGTGCTGGTTGCGGGAGCGGCCGTGCTTGTTTTGTTTACCGTGGTACGCAATATTCCCTTGGGGTGAGAGGTTGTTTTTTTCTTTATTTTTCATCTCTTCCGCCCATGCCGTAAGGATGGAGAATGCGTCATGAAACATTGAAAATAAGTTCGCGGCATTGTCCAATCCTGTGAAAGGGATGAAAGATAATGAATGCGAAAAAAACCTTGTCAATCATGGCCGGGGTGTTGGCCCTGGCTTCCTGTGCAGGACCGCAGGAAGAAAATTTGCGGATGGTGCCTTTAACCGGATCTACGACGATGCCCATGACCTCTTACGGACCCCGTACGAGGGTGGTGGTGGCCGGAGTGGATTATACGGAAGTTCATGACGAGTGGATGAACCAGGACATCATGAAAAAGGCCACGTCCGGCAACACGCGCGTGGTGATCAGCAGGGCCCGCCAGAGGGGGCAGCTCATGGTGGGGGATGAAGTGGCCATGGATTTCCCCGTCTGCCTGGGTATGCCTTCCCACCGGACTCCCGTAGGGAATTTCCGTATTACGGAAAAGGCGGTGCATCACGTTTCCAATTTGTATGATGCCTCCATGCCCTACTTCATGCGTCTGACGGATGGCGGCATCGGCATGCATGTGGGCCCCGTTTTCATGACGCCGCAATCTCACGGATGCATCCGCATGACCCGCTCTTCCTGCGTGCCGCTTTTTAAAACCGTTAAAGTAGGTACGCCTGTCAAGATTGTGCCGTGACGCGGAGGCTGGCTGAGGCGCCCGGAGCATTTCCGGCTGGATGGCGGAATTTCTACATTCTTTTTGGAAGTGCGGAAAATCCTGTCAGGAAAAAATGTTATGTGTCTCCATTATAATTTTTATTATAAGTCTAATATAATAAATTTCATGGATGAATGGGACCGTTAAAATAAAAAACTCATTTTTTTACACAAAACGGGTTTGGCTGCCGCTATCTCACATGAAAGGCACGAAGATGAACGGCCATTCCCGCAAGTCGTATTGCCCCAACAACCCAAACCTTCCATGTTTTGCTGCCGGTTGAACGGTTTCCGTCTCCCGGCAGCGGCATGGACGGAGGGCGCGCCGTTTTGGTACGCAGAAAGGCCGCGGCATGAATGCGCTGCTGTTCAGCGTGTGACGCCCCGGCCATGGTGAACCGCCCGGCTCTTTAATATCTTATAATACTGGCCCTTTCCCTGTTGCGGGCGGGGCAGGTGGGGTGCACTGGCGGTTTTCCCCGCAGGCTACCTGCCTTTTTCTTCCCTGCGCAGTTGAGGGAGGTACTTCCCGTAGCCCTGTGCCTCCATGTCCTGTTCAGGAATGAACTTCAGGGAGGCGCTGTTAATGCAGTAGCGCAGGCCGCCGCGGTCCTTCGGCCCGTCCGTGAAGACGTGGCCCAGGTGGGCGTCCCCCGTGGCGCTGCGGACTTCCGTACGGCTCATGCCATGGGAAAGATCCTGCTTTTCCTGAATCAGTTCTCCCTTGATGGGCCGGGAAAAGCTGGGCCAGCCGCAGCCGGAATCAAACTTGTCCGTGGAAAGGAAAAGGGGTTCCCCGGTGGTGATATCCACATAAATACCGGGCTTGTCATTATTGAAGTATTCATTGCGGAAGGGGGCCTCCGTGGCATTCTTCCGCGTGACTGCAAATTGCTCCGGCGTTAGGGTGCGGCGCAGCTCTTCGTCAGATTTTTTCCGGTAGGCGGGCGCGGCTTCCCGTGCCTGGGCGGCCTGCTGGAACTTGGCGGGCGGAATGTGGCAGTAGCCGCCGGGGTGGTTGTCCAGATAGCGCTGATGATAATTTTCCGCCCGTGAAAACTGGCGGAGGGGCTGGGCTTCAATAGCCAGGGGCTGCTTGAATTGCTCCTGAAGCCGTTTCAGGGACGCTTCTATTACCGGCTTATCCTTCTCATCCGTGTAATAAATGCCCGTGCGGTATTGAACGCCCCTGTCATTCCCCTGCCTGTTGACGGAAACGGGGTCAATGATGGAGTAATATTGTTCCAGCAGGAAGGGAAGGCTGACTTCTTCCGGGTCAAACACCACTTTCACCGTCTCCGCGTGGCCCGTGCCTCCGGTACAGACTTCTTCATACGTGGGGGCGGCTGTGGAGCCGTTGGCATATCCCACCTCCGTTTCCTTGACGCCGGGAATCAGGGAGAAAAACTTCTCCACCCCCCAGAAACAGCCTCCTGCCAGATAAATCGTCTTCAAATCCTTATTGTCCATATGATGTCTGTTATTGTTGGCTGCCCGGCCGCTTTCTCCGCAGGAAAAAAGGGCCAGCATAGCTGCTGCGGCCAGAATGGCGCATGCCAGTCCGGCCAGGGTCCATGGTCCGTGGTAAATACGTTTCATAAACGCTGTATAGAGTCGCCTTCCGGTCAGGGAGCACCCGGCTCCCGGGCTGAAGAACCTGCCGTTCCACAGCTTTTCAGGGAAGATGAAGGATTAGACAATGCAGGGCCTGTTCCGTTCGATGGTTGTGTCAACGCCGTCTCCGGCTCCGCAGGTTCTTCCGGCTGCATCGTGTTTTTCAGCCACTGGTAAACCGCCCGGTCGGCGGCATCCGGTTTTCTGCTCGTCTGCATGCGGAACCCGTACCTGGTCTCAAAATTGAAAACCGCCAGGGAAGGACTCAGCCCGATAGAAAGTCCGTCCATCCGTATTTCCACTTCCTGCGGGGCATGGGTAGTGAAGTCAAGGCGCCCGGCATTACTGACGGAGCCCGCATAGTGCTCCAGGAAAGGCTGGATGCCGGACAGGAAGGAGGAGTCCAGGGCCATGGAATGATTTTCCGGGGAAGAAGCTTTCCTGATAAGAATTGCGGGAGGCGCTGTGTCGGAATGAGCGGCTCTCAGCGTATTCAGCGGAACGTTCCACAAAAAGGAGAACAGTCCCGTGCCCAGGAGAAAGAGGGGAACGGCCAGGACGGCAATCCATTTGCCCGGCTTGTTTCCTGGTTGTTGACGGGACCGTCTTCCGCTCATGAAGGATAACATGACATAATGTTCCATGGGGGTCCATGAAAGAATTGAACCGTGGAGCAGAGGAAAAATCCCGTCCTTGCATCAGGGGATTTTGCGCCATCACAGGGATAACATGAAAAATGCACGCTGGAAATCCTGTATAATATCATCAGGGTCCAGTACAATTTATGAAAAGAGAGCCGATTTTATCTTCGTTTTTTTTATTTTTCATTTTTTTAATGTTTGCCGCGAATTTGTCCCTTGCGGAAAAATATCCTTCACTGGACGTTCCGGAGGACATCCCTCTTCAAGTAAGGGAGGCTTCTTCCCCTCAGTCCCCCTACTCAGGAGGCCATTCCGTAAAGCAGGCTGTGGACGGTTCTCTGGAATCCGCTAACTGGCATGTTCCCGGAGCACGGCATGTGGAGGGGGAATTTGTATTTGAAGTGCCGGACACCATTCATTACATCACCTTTTCCGGAGCCAATTTCAATGAAGTTTCCGTGTCTGCCATGTCCGGCTCATCGTGGAAGAACCTTGGAAAGTTTGATATAGGCGGCTCCAAAATGATCAGGTTTAAAAACCCTCTTCAGAAAGTTCAAAAAATCAAGGTGGAGGTTGATTACCCTGAAGGAGCTTCCCCGGCGTTTACCGTACGGGAGATCAGTTTTTACAAAAAGGCGGAGTCCGCGCTCAACCGGCAATTGCTGAAGGTGTTTAAAGACACGAGCTGTTCCTCCATCAATCCCCGGTGCACCCTGGCAGACCTCAAGGCGCTTCCGGAGTTTTTGCAGCTCATTGCGCGGAAAGTGAAATCCGGCGCCTATGAAGACAAGGAATTCCGCATTGCATCCTACAAGGCTTACAGCCATCCGGAGTTTGCCGCCAAGGTGAGAAATATCAATGCCCTGAACAAATTTGACAATCCCACCGGAATTGTTGCGGAGAAAGGAGACGAAATTCTTGTATTCGTGGGCCCCACCCATGGAGAGGATATTGGGCTGGCTTCCGTTTCCCCGGCGGGAATCGAATCTTCCACCTATCCCCTGAATGAAGGAGTAAACAAAATCAAAATCAACCGTTCGGGGTTGCTTTATGTGATGTACCACACTGATATCAGCACGCCCAAAAAGTCTGTGACGGTGCACATCCCCGTGGGCAGCGGGATGGTGAACGGGTATTTTGACGTGGCGAGGCACACGGACAAGGACTGGAAGCGCATGATCGGCAAGGCCCCCCACAGCATGTTCGACATCGTGGGGCGGTATTCCATGATGATCCTTCACACGGAATATCTGAAGGCTTACAGCCCGGATTCCATCGCGAAATCCGTCAGGGTGTGGGATGAGAGCGTCAGGGCCATGTGGAAAATCATGGGCTTTGACAAATATCCCCAGCCGCATAACAACCGGCAGCTTGGAGTTTCCGTGGAAGGCGGAGCCCATATGTTCGCCACTTGGTATTACTGCGGCTACAGCGTCGGAGATCAGGGAAATACGTTGAAAAATGAAGTGATCTCCCCCGGCGTCCTTCAGGGGAACCGCCTCTGGGGATTCGGGCATGAAGTCGGCCACTGCTACCAGCATCCGTTCAACTGGCGCAGCATGTCTGAAAGCTCCAATAACTTCTTCGCCCAGTTGATCCTGGACCAGGTGACCAACCCCATTAACGGCAATGAACTGGCCTCCGACATGGAAAACCCGTGCAAGTACCTGCTGTCAGAGGCGGTAAAGGGCCTGCCGTTCCATGATCTGAACGGCTGGGCCAAGTGGGGTTTTGCTCAATATTCCTTCTACCTGTATTTCCATAAGCTGGGCATCAACCCGGAATTTTATCCTGCACTGTTTGAATCATTGCGCCGCAAGCCGCTTTCCAGGCAGGCGTATGAGGTTTCCGAGGCCCATCTGGCCCTGTATGAACGCATCTGCAATGTCAGCAGGACGGACTTTACTGATGACTTTGAAATTTTCAATTGGTTCGTTCCGATTGACCACAAAGGGAACCAGTATGGGGATTACAGCTTCAAGATGACGGAGGAAATGGCCCGCGCCTCCAAGGCCCGGATCGCCGCCAGGCGGTACCCCAAGCCGAAATTCCGTATCGTCTTCCTGCACCAGCATGGGAAAACGGTCGATTTGTGGGGACAGAACCTGCATGGTTCCCAGCTCAACGGGTATTGGACCAAATACAAGCAGAACGCGAAGCTCAGCCCGTCCGTGAGCGCCTCCAAAAAGGACAGCATGATTATCGTGCGGAATGGGGAAAATGCGGCCGCTTTCTGCGTAGTGACCAACGGAAAGGTGGTGGGTTATTATGACCGCCAGAAATTTGACGTTTCCGGCGTGGATTGGAATGATACCTCCAAGGTGTACGCCATTCCGATTCAGACTGCGGAACCCTATAAGCTGATTTATTCCGCCACGCGCTCCTGACCTGGTTCCGGAGATTAGCGAAAGCCCCTTCCGGAAAATCTTTTCCGGAAGGGGCCGGGCGTTGGGGCGTCCTGTTATTCGGGCGCCTTGAAGTTGTACACGGGCCTGATGCGTTCCACGATTTCCGCCGTTTCATGGATGTTGCCCAGCACGCTTTCTCCATCCTTGTAGGCCATCGGCGCTTCATCCAGCGTAGCGCGGGAGACGCAGGTGGAGAAAATGCCCTGCATGGAAGCTTCGAATTCCTCCAGGGAAAGGTTGGCTTTGGCCTTTTTGCGGGACATGCTGCGGCCTGCGCCGTGCGGGGAGGAGGAATTGAATTCCTCATTCCCCCTGCCAATGCAGATGACGGAGCCGTCCCGCATGTTCAGGGGAACGATGAGCTTTTCTCCAAGTCCGGCCCGGACGGCCCCCTTGCGGATGACGTTGTCTTCCGCAATGTAGTTGTGCACTGTGTCGAAGATTTCCAGGTCCGCGGCATCGTCCAGCAGCTCATGCAGCATCACGCGGCGGTTCAGGGCGGCGAAGCGCTGGGCCACCTTCATGTCCCGCATGTAGTTCAGCGTATCTTCTCCCTGCAGGTAGCAGAGGCCTTTCTTGCGTTCCTTGAGATAGGCGTCCGGGCAAGTGGCCACGGCAATCTTCTGATAGCGTTCCGCAATTTTCAGGCCGAAGTTGCGGGAACCGGAGTGGATGCACAGGAAGGCGTGTTCCGTACCCTGCGCTATTTCAATGAAGTGGTTGCCGCCGCCCAGGGAACCCACGGAGCGGCGGTGTCTGTCTTTCTCCGTTCTCAGCACATCCACGCAGATGCGGGAGATTTCTTCATCCAGTTCCGGATCGTCCAGCAGGGCTTGGTGGACGGAAGAGCGGGCGTGCATGCCGGACGGGATGCGTTCGCGCAGCCGCGCGTCAAACCGGGAGAAATCCGGCACGCCTGCCAGCCTGGCCGTAAGCACTCCGCAGCCGATGTCCACGCCGATCAGGTTGGGAATCACCTTGTCCGTTTTCAGTTCAGCGGTGAAGCCGATGACGCAGCCGGCCCCGGCATGCACGTCCGGCATGATGCGCACCCGGCTTCCTTCAAAGGCGGGGTGGTTGCAGACGTCCCTGATCTGGGTGCGGGCCAGGTCTTCCAGTTCATCCGTGAACACGCGGGCTTCCGTGTATTTTCCGTCGATGGTGATCATGGTTTTATTTTCTTTTGGTTGAAGGGCGGGGGCCGCGGAAAGCGGCGCTGCGCCCTGTGACTCCGTTACCATAGCGCATTTACTGACTCTTGCATTATGCAAGTATTCATATAATATGACTTTAAAGTTATGTTTGAGCACCTTTTCGCAGAACGGGGGCTGTCCCTGGACCGCCTGAAAACCCTGATAGAAGTGGCCAAGGCGGGAAGTATTGCCGCCGCCGCGCGCGGGGACAGTGCGCGGCAAAGCCTGTATTCCCGCCAGATCAAGGAATTGGAGGAATTCTTCGGCGTGGAGCTGGCGGGCCGCCGCGGGAAAGTGCTGGCGCTTACCAGGTCCGGCTGGGAGCTGGTGCGCCTGGCCAGCGAAAGCCTGTGCCTGCTGGATGATTTCAAAAGCCGGAGCCGGAACCTGCCCTACCGGTTCACCATCGGCGCCGGGGACAGCCTGCACGCGTGGGTGGTTGCTCCCGTGCTTGCGGACATCCAGCGGCGCGGCCTGCCGTGGCTGTTCGCGCTGGAGAACCTCCGCAACAGTGAAATTCCCCTCAAGCTTCAGAACATGGATGTGGACTTCGGCATCGTGCGCACCAGCGCGCTGGCGGCGGAAGGGCTGGAAAGCCGGGCCATCTGCTCCATGGATTATGCGCTGTACGTGCCTGCGGCCCTGGCCGGAAAAAAGGTGCGGGGAAGGGATGAGGATTTTTCCCTCCTGCTGGGCATGTTCCCCCTGGCTACGCTGGGGAGCGGTTCCGGCTTCCATGCCTCGCTGAAACGGAATTGCGCGGAATTCGGCATCAGTCTGCGGGTGCAGTGTGAAACGCAGTCCTTCCCCTTTGCGGCGCGCATGCTGAAAAGCGGGGCGTTCATGGCGGTTCTCCCCTGCATGGCGGAGGCGGAGCTGGGCGGGGGATTCGTCAAGGTCACCCATCCTGCGCTGGACAGGCTGTCCCGCAGTATTTCCTTGGCCTGGAATCCCCGCCTGCTGCGCGTGAGGCCTTCCGCCCGGCGCGTGATTGACGTTTTTTCCGCTCCGGAACGGGAATAGCGGAAGGAAAATCAATCTGAATCCACGCCAAGCTTGTTCTTCCGGTAGTGGTCCAGGGAAATGCGGTAGAAGTACACGATCGCCAGCAGGTTCAGCAATGCTCCTGTGCCAAAGGCCCAGTTCAGGTTCAGGTACGCGTAAATCTTGCCCCCGAAAAACATGCCCGTGCCCACCCCGATGTCAAAGGCCGTGAAGAACGTGGAATTGACGGCTCCCCGGTGCCCGCGGTCCGCCATGTTCAGCTTCATGGTCTGGAAGGTGGGGATAAAGATGCCGAAGCCGAAGCCGATGAGGATGGCGGACGTGTAGTAAACCCATTCCAGCGGAGCGAGCGCCAGCGCGCCGAAGCTGACGGTCAGGATGCTCAGGGAGATGACGGAAAGCTCCGCTACGCGCCCGCGGTCGATTTGCCTGCCCACCATGAACCGGGAGACCAGCATGCCCAGCCCCATCAGCGCGTAAAACAGCCCGGCGTACTTGAAGCCGTACATTTTCCCGTACAGGGCGGAGTAAACGGCCACCACCCCGTAGGAAAAGGAAGCGATCATCACGTTCACCGCCAGCGGAATGCCCACGCGCAGCACCAGGCGGTCCAGCACCTTTTTGGGCGTTTCCTGCACAGGTTCCTGAACGGGGCGTCTGGGCGCGCGGATGAGGGAGGCGATTCCAGCCCCGGCCAGGCACAGCACCAGGGAGCTCCACGTAATTACGTAAAAGCCGTATACCTGGTATACCTGGAGGCCGATGACGGGGCCCAGGCACATGCCCAGCGTCATCGTCATGCCGAAAAAGCCCAGGCCCTCCCCGCGCCGGGAAGGGGGGATGATGTCCACCGCCATCGTCGGGCCGGAGGTGGTCATGCCGCCCCAGATCAGGCCCTGCACGAAGCGAGTCAGAAAAATCGCCAGGGCACTGGCTGCTACGGCATACCCGGAAAAGGACAGGGCCAGCAGGATGTAAACCGTAATGTAAATCTTCTTGCGGTCTCCGGTGTCCACCCGGTGCGCGAACCAGGGGCGGGAGATGATGGCGGCCAGCACGTAAATGGACATGATCCAGCCCAGCCAGCCGGAGGAAACCTGCAATTGACCCGTCAAATACAGCGGGAGAACGGGCACCAGTTCAAAAAAGGCCAGTCCCATCATCAGGTTGGCGCAACAGGCCAGGATGTAGTCCCGCGTCCAGAGAGGCACTTTGACGGGCGGTGCGGTTTCCGCCGCCAATTCATCTCTGGTCCGGGTCATGCAGGGGTTGTACAGCCATCGGCAAAAGTTTCAAACGGTTGACGTGTCATGCCGCTGGGGGAAGTGGGGAAAGGCGCTTCGCGGATTCCTTTTTTGAAAAATTATCTGTCTTTACAGGAAAAGCTTACACCAAGCAGGGTGCCTCTTCCGTCAATAGCGTCCAGATAATCAAACACCTCTCCGCAGGGAGTTTCATCCTCAACGAGGAAAATGAACGCCCTGTGCTGGCGGATATCGGCATTTGCCATGTGGGCAAAGGCTTGAACATCGTTTTTCCGGCGTTCATCGTCGCCCTCGTCACGGATATGCCAGTGAATGAGCGGGTAGGGGTCTCTTCCCGAACAAGAGGGTTGGATAAATTCCACGAAGGGATAGGAAGGTTCCGTGGAGGGAGCTTTTTTAACAGAAATAGAGACATTTTCCCGGCAAGGATGTTCCATAACGGGGCCTTCCGGAAGGCCCAGAATAGTGGAATCAATGTCTTTTAAACATTCCAAGTCAATACTTTCAGGCGTAATTGCAGTTCTGGGATAGTCACAGCAAAGAACATTGGCGAACGCAGGCGCCACAACATCGTCCTTGCGCAGGCGGATGTCATTCACGCCGCGTTCGTAAGCTTCTTGCAACCCCTTGCAGACACAGGACCAGGGAAGAAGAGGATTGTCCAGATTGATCGTCAGTATCCGTTCAGAGGCCGGTTCCATTTTCCATTCCATGACGGAACCGGGCAGTTCCGAAGCGTTCAGGACGATTTCTCCAGGCAATAAGGCAGGTTCCTCTTTGGAACACGTTCCAAGCAAAAGGCAGGCACAGCATGAGAGAAGGAGGGGAAGATGGCGGAACATCAGGGAAGGAGTTGGATTAGAGGGCCTGGGAAATGTATTCCACTTATTCAGATAGATCTCTTTTTCGTTGATAGTCAAGGAAATTCGGCAGAGGAAAACGGTCCCGAACCGATGGCAGCCGGAACCCGGATACTCTGTCGCTCCTTCCGGAACATGCCTTCTTTTTTGCGTGCAGGGCCGCGCAGGAGTGGTAGGGTACAGGGTATGAGCGTAATAACCAAGCGTGGAGACAGCGGAGAAACGGACCTGATGTTCGGCAAACGGAGCCCAAAGACGGCCCCGCGCATTGAAGCTTACGGAACGGTGGATGAACTGAATTCGCTGATCGGCGTGGTGCGCCACTCCGGGGTGAGCCCCCGGACGGTGGAGATGCTGGACGGCGTTCAGGCGCGCCTGGTGGGCGCCATGGGGGAACTGGCCACGCTGGAGGAAGATCTTCCCAAGTATGATGAAAAGGGCTATGCCCGCATTACGGCGGAGGACGTGGCCTGGCTGGAGGAACAGGCCCACCTGCTGGAGAAGGAATGCGACATCCGTTTCAAGGGGTGGGCACGCCCCGGAAAGGAGGGATCACTGGGTTCCGCTTATCTGGACCTGGCCCGGTCCGTCTGCCGCCGTGCGGAACGCCGGGTGGTGGCGCTGAGGCTGGATAATGCCTTGAGCAACGTGAACACGGCCCTCTTCCTGAACCGCCTTTCCGACCTCTGCTGGGTTCTGGCCCGCTTTGAAGCGCTGGACGCCGTGGAAAAGGCGGAAGACTGAACAGGATATTTCCGCCATCCTCTTTTGCCGGGAGAGCGGAAGATTGAAAAAGGGCGTTTGCGGAGTAGGCCAGAAGCTTTTATTCCTTGAACTTCTGCCTATGCAGAAATTCAAGGAAGGAGGGATTTGTGGCGGGAAGTTTGTCCCTTTCCTGGATTTTCTCGTATATGCGCATATACATTCCCAGGCCGTCTCCGCCGCATATATGGCCGCCTGTCATGCGGCGTTTTGTCCCGTTGCCGTCCAGGAGAACAATGGTTCCGCTCAGAGGATGAAGGATGCTGTAATGGCTGTCAAACCCGATACCGTATGCGGCTGTTCCATCGGTGAATTCCAGCGTGGATACGTTAAAAAATGTTTCCTGATGGTTTTTTGCGAGGTCCAAATCTCTGTCGCATCTCCAGAGGAGGACGGGAATGGAAAGAAAATAGAGTCCGGCGGCGGCCAGAGTCAGCACGGAAAGAAGCAGTTTATATCTTTTTAAAAATTGCATGGCTGGAAGAATTTCTTGCTATGTCATTCGCGCAAATCCGTTTCACCTTGAAGGCTGGCGGTGCGGATCATCTCCACGGTGGCAAATGGAGTTAAACGCCCCTGTTTCATTTTAAGCGGGGTAATACTGTTTTTTGTTGAGAGAAGCCGGATTCCCGAATGCGGACGGTTAACTGAAACAGGGAACGGAATTTCTGTTCTTCATTCAAATTACATTAAGAAGGCCAGCATTTTATGTCAAGTCCGCATGGATATGTTTCTGCCTCTTTCCTGTCCGGAACGGAAGAGGTTCAATAAGCGCATCAGTACTTCCGCTTTATTTTTTGTCGCTTGCGGAATTTCTGCTTGTGTTGAAGACTTAAAAGGGAGAGAAGATGGGTACATAGAATTGCCCCTCCCATGAAACCCTATTCTTTTGCTATTGGCTGCTTCTTAGGAATTTGCAGTATTTGTTCATCCCTTGCCGCCACTACGGTGGTTTATCCGCCCCCCTCCCCCTCCCATCTGGAAAAGGGGAAGCCGTTTCAGCTGGTCTTTGACAAGGCCGTGGTGCCCGCTTCCGAGGTGGGAAAACCGGCTCCCCCGGAACTCATGTCGTTTTCCCCGGAGGAGAAACCGTTGGAACTGGCATTGGACAAGTCCGCCGTACCGGGCGCCGGGCTGACGGGACTGGAGGAGGCAGGGCTGACGGTTCTTTTTCCTTCCTTGAAGTTTTCTTCCAAATGGATTACTCCCAACGTCCTGGAGTGCGTTCCGCTGGAGGAGGTCCCCTTCCGGGCCTCCTATTTATGGAAACCGGCGGAGAATGCCCGTTTTCTGGACGGGTCCCCGGTGCCGTCCGTTCCGCTGCGCCTGGCGGGACGCATGACCTGGAATTTCTTCCTGTCTTCCATGGACAGGGGCTGGCAAGGGAGTGAAGTTTACCCGTGGGAAAGTTTTTTCCTGGTAATTCCCGACGCTGTTCCGGACAAGGGCAATTCCTCGGACAGCTTGTATGGCAACGGCAAGGGGTTCCTGATGCTTCCGGGTTATTGCTCATGGAAGGAGGCATTGGAAAAGAACCTCCGTTTTGCCGGCGTTTTGGAGGCAGATCAGTTGAAGTCCGCAGATTTTAAAGAGCAGCTCAAGGCCGCCGCCGGGGAGAATAATATGGGATTCCGGTTAAGACCTGCCACGTTGAAGGAAATAAGAGATGCAAAATCCTACCGAGTGAGAAATATTGCAGGGGAGGGAAGATTCAGAGGCAGTCCGGAGAGCATGGCCGTTCCCGGCGTGTATGTCATTCAGCCGGAAGGGATGTTCCGGTATGGCAGGGATTATTACCTGGTCAGTTTGGATGCTTCCTTCCTGTCCTCCCGCGGACGGGAAAGAAAAACCGGATGGGATGAGATCAAGCTGGGTACCGTACCCCGCTTTTCCGCCTCCGGCTATTATCATGCGTTTTCCGGCAGCGGAGGCCGTTTAACCCTTGAATGGACCCTCCCTGTGCAGATTGGGGATTTGGCGCAATTCTGCCGGGACCATGTGGAGTTGTTCATGGAGGGCGACAAGAAGCCGATGGCTTACGATGAACAGGAGGGAGGCTTTACCGCATCCCTTGGTGGAGAAGAAGGGGAGGCCGCCCGGAACGTAGTGATCCGCCTGGACAGGGAACGGCTGGCGGATATGAAGCATATCCGCCCCCGGTGGTATTCCTCCCTGCCTTTCCTGGTGAGCGGAGAGGCCGCCGTGTTTAAGCTGCAATGGAAACTGAAGGGCGTCCATTCCGTGGATGGCCAGGAATTGTCCCGGAAGAATGCGGAAGATTCCGTAGAGGTGAGGCCGGAGGCTCCCTCCCTGTACCTGGATGCGGGCAATAACGGCGTCATGTACGCCGGGTCCCGCAAATTGAAGGCTTCCGTCAGCAATTTAAAGGATCTGACCGTGCGCGGCTACCGGATCAGGGATGGCTACCAGCACCAGACCATGGCGGCTTACAGGAAGATTTATGAGCGGGACCGGGAGGCGCCGCTGGCCCGTACCGTGACGGACCGCGACCAGAGGCATTTCCTCCCTGCGGAGCTTCTTGCTGCGGATAAGAAAGGGGAGCTGGCCCTGGACGTCCGTGACAAAACGGAAGCGTCCGTCAGCCTGGACGGCCTGTTCGGCGGCCCCGTGGAGCCGGGCATGTATTTCATTGAGGTGGAAGGCCGCGTCAGTGATCCGGTGCTGGAGGCGTACAGGCTGTTTGGCGCGCCGTCGGAGAACGGGGGCAGAAGGGATTTCAGCAGGGATGAGGCTTCTTATGCCGTGCAGGCCGTCGTCCAGGTGACGGACCTGGGCGTCCTTCACAAGAAGACGGCGGACGACATGTTTGTGTACGTGTATTCCCTGGCTACCGGAAAAGCAGCGGAGAAGGCGCAGGTCCAGTTGCTGGACGACGGGGGCGCCGTACTGGCTTCCGTTCCCGTGGAGCAGGGCGCCGTGCGGCTGCCCATGACCGGAATGGACGGAAAGGCCGCTTACGTGCGCGTCCTGTCCGGGGCGGACAGCTACCTGAGCCCCCTGAAAGACTGGCCGGGGAAAGTGAGCACGTGGTCCTTTGACGTGAAGACGCTGCCTTATGAGTGGGAGGCCCTGGGGCTGAATCCGGCCTCTACCGCGGAAACCAGGCTGTTCATGTTCTCTGACCGGAACCTTTACCGCCCGGGAGAGACGATGCACCTGAAGGGAATCGTGCGGTCCCTGCTGGATAACCGTCTTACCCTCGCTCCCGTGGAGGAAGTCAAACTGACTATCCGGGACAGCCGGGACCGGGAAGTGGCCGTCAAGCAGGTGAATTTGTCTGATGCGGGAACGTTTGACCTGGATTTCACCTTCCCTGATGAAGAGACGGGAACTTACGCCGTCCTTGCCAGCCTGCGGCTGAAAGGGGATTCCGCCCAGGCGGGGAAGGAAGATGATTCCTCCGAAGACGGGTACGATTACAAAAAATATTACCGGGAGGAGGTCTACAAGAGCAACCGGGAATTCCGGTATCCTGTGGAGGTGGCCGAGTTCAAGCGGAATGAGTTTGAAGTGGAGGAGAGAATCCATGACTTAAAGCCGGGCGCCGCTGTCCTGAAGGCTGACGTGAAGGCCACCAATTTCACCGGAACCCCCGTTTCCGGCGGCAAGGTAAACTGGTCCCTGCGCAGCGTACCGTCCAATTTCTATCCTGCCGGATACAGGGATTACCGTTTCGGGGATTACCGGGATGAGGACGCGGGCTACTGGGAGGCCTATTACGGTTATTCCGGCGGCGGTTCTTCTTCCCATATGAAGCAGCAGTCCGCCGTGCTGGACGGAGAAGGCAGGAATACGGTGGAGTTTTCCCTGGCTGGCCAGTCTTTCCCCAGAGTCAGGCGGCTGTCCCTCCAGGCCTCTGTCGTGAACGGGAATGAGCAGTTGGTCAAGGCTTCCCGGAGCGCCGTCTGGAATCCGGCTTCCGTGTTTGTGGGGGTGAAGAACAGCTCTTCCATCTGCCGCCAGGGAACGCCACTGGACTTGCGCCTGATTGCGCTGGGGCTGGACGGCAAGCCCTATGCGGGAAATGGCCTGGACCTGAACATGACAGTGACACGCACCGCCTTCCGGCCTGTGCGGTATGAAAGCGATGACGCCACGACCGTGCGCAACGACGAGGTGACGAGCACGGTGATGAAGGAGGCGCTGACTGTGACTCCGGCGGATTCCGCCGATATACGGACGGGAGGTAAGGCCGTTTCCATCCCCACCGCCCAGGATGGCATTTACGAGGTGGCTTTTTCCGGACGTGACGCGGATGGGCGGGAATTCCGCACCGCCGTGAAGTACTGGGTTTACGGCAGTGACGTTTCCCCGTGGGAATACCATGACGGCCTGAAGGTGAAGATTATCCCGGACAAGCAATTGTACAAGCCGGGAGAAACGGCCCGCCTCCTGGTCCAGACCCCCATTGAGGGGGAAGTGATGGTGACGGTGGAACGGGAGAAGGTGCTGCGGAGTTTCGCCAGAAAGCTGACGCTGGACAATCCCGTGATTGAGGTGCCGCTGGAGGATGCGGACGCTCCGAATGTCTATGTCTCCGTTTTCCTGGTGAAGGGGGCGGATTTGAGCGGGCGTAAAGCCCGCAATCCCCAGTTGAAGCTGGGATACGCCACCCTGAAGGTGCAGCCCGTCCGGCACACCTTGAATGTGACGGTGTCTCCCCCCGCCGGCATGTCCCGGCCCGGTTCCCTTGCCGTGGTCAGCGGCGTGGTGACGGATTATTCCGGAAGGCCGGTGCGGAATGCGGAGGTGTGCCTGTTTGCGGAGGATGAAGGCACCCTCCAGGTCATCGGTTACAAAACGCCCCGGCCCATCCGTTATTTTTATGCGGACCGCCCCCTGTCCGTGGGCACGTGGACTACGCTGGAACAAATTCTGGATGAAGACTGGGGCGGCCGCTCCACGGACAACAAGGGCGTTTTCATCGGCGGCGGGGATTCCTCAGACGGTTCCCGGAAAGCTCCGGAAAACCTGGATTTAAGGAAGAATTTCAACCCGTGCGCCGTGTGGCTGGCTTCACTCCGCACGGACGGGGAGGGCCGTTTCAAGGCCGAATACAGGAATCCGGATACCCTGACCCGCTACCGGGTGATGGCGGTCGCCCTGGCGGGAGCTGCCGATTTTGGAACCGGGGAAAGCGCCTATGTGGTCAACAAGCCCGTGATGCTGGAACCCGCTCCCCCCTTCGCCGCAACGGAGGGTGATTCCCTGAATATTCCGGTGACGGTGAGCCAGACGGGTGACAGAAAAGGGCCGTGGGTGGTCACGCTGAAGTCCGGTTCCGCCGTAGCCTCCGTGTCCCAGCCCGTGCAGACGCTGACTTTGAACGGGAACCAGCCGAAAACGCTGGTGTTCAACGTGAAATTCACGCAGCCCGGAAAAGCGCGGCTGACCTGGGACATACGTGCCGCTGATGGCAGCGGCGCGCCTTACTCCTCCGGGGTTTACTCCCTGCTGAAGGATACCGTGGAGCATGCGTTTGAGGTGGTGCCTCCCTTCCCGGACCTGCGGGAGCTGCGCTGCTTCTCTCTTTCCTCCGGGAAGACGCTTGATCTGCCGGAATTGGTGACTACGCCTTTTCTGAAGGGAACGCCCATCCGGGTGACGCTCGGCACATCTCCCTTGCTGTATGCGGACGGCAGCGTGAATTATCTGTTGCGTTATCCGTACGGTTGCCTGGAACAGCTTTCCTCCTCCACGCTCCCGTGGATTTATGAGCCGCTTCTGGCCAAATTCCTTCCCGGCTTCAAGGGAAAATCTCCGGAGGACTGTTCGCGGGCCCTGCGGAGCGGCGTGTACAAGATTATGAAGAACCAGCTTTCCTCCGGCGGCCTGGCCTACTGGCAGGGAGGCACGGAGGTGAGCGAATATTGTCCGTATGCCGCGCTGGTGCTGACCCTGGCGCGGGAGCAGGGAGTTTACGTTCCGGAACATGATCTTGACAAGCTGTACGCCTATCTGGGGCGGCAGTTGTCCGGAAATCCCCGTGAGGGGCTCCTGGCGGCCTGGGCCCTGGCCCGCGCAGGGCACATGCCCGCCTCCCTGCTCAACCGCCTGCTGGACCATGCCCGCGAGCTGAAAGCGGAAGACCGCCTGTACCTGGCGCTGGCCGCGGCGCTTTCCCCCCGTCCGGAGGCGAAAGCCCAGGCCCGGAACCTGATGAAGGTTTCCGCAGAGGAAATGAAAGAGCCCCGCTGCCGCCTTCTGGCGGCCCTGGCGGAGATGGCGCTGGCTCCCGGTGACGAAGCGGTCCGGGAAAGGCTGGAACGCCTGGTTGTGGACAGGATGTCCGGCTCCTTCGGGGGGCGGGCTCCGTACTCCACCTGGACTTCCGGCTGGGATGTCCTTCTGCTGGGGGAATACCTGAAAGGCTTGCAGGCGGCGCCCCTTTCCGCCCCCTTCCGCGTGGAGCGCGGCGGGCGCACGCTTGACGGCGTATGTTCCGTGTCTTCTCCGGCCCGGTTCCTCACCGCAGTGGGGGAGAAAGCCGTGCTCAGCCTTCCGGAGGCCGGAACCAGGGTGTACGGCATGGCGGAGGCCCACGGGCGCAGCAGTACGCAGCGTGACGGCGCCGCCGTCAACAGGGGGTTTGCCGTTTCACGCATTTATGAAAAGCTTTCCCCGGAAGGCACGTGGACGCCCGCGGCGGAGTTCGCCGTAGGGGAGCTGGTTAGGATCACCCTTCAGGTGGACAAGGCTCCGGACCCGCTGACGTATGTGGTGATGGAAGATTACCTGCCCTCTGCCTTTGAAGCCCTGAATCCGGCCCTGCTTTCCCAGATGCCGGGAGGTCGGGAGAGCGAGGCGGGGGACGAGGGAAACCGGTGGTTCTACTGGAGCGGGTGGGTGTCCCACCGGGAATTCCTCAAGGACCGGGTGCGCTTCTTCGCCAATTCCTGGAGGGAGGCCCGTTTTACGGCGCGTTATCTGGCGCGGGTGACCAAGTCCGGCGCCGTCATCGCCCCCTCTGCCAAGGCGGAACTGATGTACAAGCCGGAAACCTACGGACTGAGCATTCCCCAGAAGCTGACCGTCTCTCCGGGGCAGTGACCATGGTTTTATTCCGATGCGGAGCAGATTCATGACCAGGGCGTTCCTCAAGGGACTCTTCAAACGGAAAAACCTCCTCCGGGCTGCGGGAGGGCTGGCCGCGGCGTGGCTGCTTGCATGGTATGCGGTTCCCTGGCTGTTTCCCCTGCCGGAAGGGCTGCTTCATCCGGAAGAACGGGGCGCCCTTGTCCTGGACAGGGACGGCGCAAGGATCGCCACGCTGCCGGGACCGGATTACTACCACACGGAACCCGTCCAGCTACAGGAGGTGCCGGACATGCTGCTGAAGGCCACCCTGGCGGCGGAAGACAAACGTTTTTTCAGCCACGGCGGGGCGGACTTCCTGGCTCTGGCCCGCGCTGTGGCGGCGAATGCCGCGGGCGGGGAGGTTGTGTCCGGCGCGTCCACCATCACCCAGCAGCTCGCCAAGAATGCCAATCCTCCGGCCTCCAGGAACCTCCCTGCCAAGGCCAGGGAATTTTTCCAGGCCCGGCGCATGGAGATGAGCATGAGCAAGGAGGCTATTCTGGAGTCCTATTTCAACCGCCTGGATTACGGCAATCTGCGCCGGGGGCCCGCCGCGGCGGCGCGTTTCTACTTTGGCCGGGAAATGTCACGCCTGTCCCTGGCGGAGTGCGCCCTGCTGGCCGGGCTGCCGCAGGGGCCTTCCTTCCTGAACCCCCTCCGGCATCCGGAACGCGCGCTGCAACGGCGGAACCTGGTGCTCCGGCGCATGAGGGAGGAAGGCTGGGCCACCGACGGCATGGTGGACCGCGCCCTGCTGGAACCCCTGTTCAGCGTGGGGGCGGAAGAAG
>ERZ791837.928-NODE-928-length-21020-cov-2.415788_pt1 | contig 21020 bp, 9 predicted proteins | sample MGYA00510292_ERZ791837 | MGnify/ENA primary metagenome ERZ791837 (study PRJEB30046, sample SAMN00715259) | human gut metagenome | study: EMG produced TPA metagenomics assembly of the A metagenome-wide association study of gut microbiota in type 2...
CGCTAAAGAAGCAGTCATTGTCAGTTTCATCAATGAAACCAACGATGAGCTAAAAAATAATATTGAAGAAACCTCTGAAACCAACGTATTGAACGTCTTGGGAACCCAATTATGGCAAGACATCAGTTTGCAAGAGATATTCAAAATCCTTTCATTTGCATTATGCAAGATGGCGCAGAATTCACTGGGATGGGTGAACCGCCTGAGTATATTGGATGCCTACATGCAGACTGACGGCATAAAAGAGTGGTTTGAAACACGTGGGGTTGAAACCGAAAAGATTGTTCACGCGAATATGTTAGCGAGAAATCTGTTGGCCGAATTCGGCATACAGTTAGTGACACCGACATTATATAAGGAGCTGTATGATGCTACAAAATATCATGAAAGCGACAGACTGACCATCAACGGATTTATACCCAATTACCGGTCACTGATGAAAGCCGGCGGAGACCTGATTATAGACATTTATTCCATCGGCATCATCCAGAACGGTCAATGGATAGCTACTCCAATCGTTGTACATGAAAAGAATTAAAGCGTATGTTTCTAAGTTTAGACATAAGAGATTATAATAATGTGCGAATCGCCATGAAAACCGCTTCGGGAGATATGCACGTAATGCATGTCCCACCAATGTTGTCTCCCTGTCTGTTTTACAGGCAAGAAGACAACATCACACGAATAGTACAGCAAATGATTCTATTCTGCGAGACGTACAATACCCCTCTCCGGAAAATCAGAGCACTAACTCTGCTTTTCTCCACACAAGAACCCGAAGCCAATAAGGATAGAATCAAGAATTACTTGTGCAGCCTGTTCACGCCCGAGCTGGTTTATTCGGAGTACAAAAAAAACAGTACTAATGCAGGGGATGATATATGGGTGCAGAACATCCATCAGTCCATTATATCGCACATCCGGAAAAGACTGCCGGTACCAGCATCCGAACGTGAGAAGAAAGTATTCGAGAAAGTGCTCCATTTTGAATATTGGCGTACTTTATGGGCTTTCATCGAAGGCAAAGAATCAATAGTTCTGTTTGACCATGCGATTTTAAAGAAATATCTTCAAGAGCTTCTTACATTACAGAAAAAAAAAAAATTTTCAAAAAAATACAAAGAAAAAGCCATAAACAACCAAAGCAATGGTATAGAAAACCCGATAGAAGCATTCATCGAACGCGTCGGCATGCACGATACGATAGATGGATGCAGCCGCTTCAAAAGTCAAATAAACATTTATGGCCCTTGTAAAGACGAAAATGGAATATGGGTATCCAGGCAACTGCTGCATCAGATACCTTCTTTTTCTTTAGCCCAGGAGTTCATGTTCACCGTAGAAATGCCCCAACAGGCTGCAAAGGATTTCTTAAAATTATCCACCTATTTCCAGATAGAAATTGAAGGAAAGAATATATTGGAAGGAGCTGGAATCTGGTATATCCAGAAGAAAACGGAAATGATAAAAATAAAGTTTGCCTTAGATACAAGGCACGGAGGAACTCTTTCCATCCATTCGGACGATATAACACCGGACAATGAGCGCAGTAAAAGTATTATTATTCACCAAGCACTTTAAAGATTATGCCTAATAGAACTTTGTTAGAACTGAATACTCAGACATCTCCTTTTTCTCTGCACAGCTGCGGACAGAAAGGCCTGGGCCGTCTCATCGAAGAAGAAATAGCCCTAGAACCCGAAGAAATCAGCAGCAAGAAAGTGTGGAGTATATTTAAACCCCAAAGACAATTATCAGCCCCCACCATAGCTCTCGGAGAAGTAGCATCCGATTCACTGGCAATCAGACAAGGGGCTACACTCTTAAAGGTTACCCTACAAAGGTATTCCATAGGCATTGATAAGGCAAACATTACTTTCCATGTCGCACTTGATCCGGAAGCTATATCAGACATATTAGAAGCCGGAAAGCTCAAAGTCTCTGTTGATTTTGACATCAAAATTAATCTTGAGGGCCGTAAGCAGATAGTAAAGGAATACACTGCCATCATTTATTGTACCCCGGAGCCGATAAAGTCTCCTCACGTAGAGTCCAAATCTCTGGATGTCGTACATGCCCATAGCATCAAAGACATCGGGTACTTATATTTCTCTTATCCAACCAATCTGGAATATGACGGCACTATTAAAATAACAGCCTGTCTGTGCTCTCTAAAAAGAAACGGAGCTGAACTGGCATTGGACAAACTGACATTCACCTCCTTACAATGTGATGGTATCATAACACAGCACTATAACCTAGAAAGCCAAAAACTGGAAGTGGATGGGCTAAAGAACGACAAGGTGAGAGTAACACTCTCATTGAACCTGGAAGACCAGGTATTAACTCCCAATCCGGTAGACAAAGATTCTTATGAAATCCAGATAAAGTATGAATATTCCTATAATCAGTTAGACATACCGCCCAGAACCGAAACACGTAACTTCTCATTTCAAGTTAAGGCGGACAATTCGCGTCCCGCGCTATACGTCACCTGCCAGCAATGGAAAGGAGGTATTGAAAACCTGCTATTACTAAAACCGGGAGAACGACTTGATGCATTGAAACGCGAAATAACGTTGGCGAAGTCACGGCTGGCAACCATCAACGAGGTTTCCGCCGTAAATGAATCCATCTCTTTCGCATCCTTAAAACTAAAGAATATAGCTTCCGACGCTCCGGACATCGAGCCTTGCACCTTCTTTCCCGAAGGATGTACATACAGTGTAACATTGATGAACCAGAAGCAGGAAGAAATAAAGCATTGTGATTTCCTGAAAATAGCGCAAGGCTGTTCTTTATCTGACGTGTTCTCTTTAGGAGATGCCACGAACTGCTCATGGTCGGACATCTTACGCCAGCAGAACCAGCTGAATGGACAAGAATGCATTGAACTGTTCTTAAAGTTAAATTCCAATTTAATAGAACAGATAGACCGTACTCTGTTTCCGCCGGAATTGGGCATGAAGTTCAATGTAAAATGCGAACTTCATCTAAAGTATCAAGAAGGAACGGACATCCAGGCCAAAGAAGTTTCATTAGTCTTCACCATTCCGATGCAACCCGACTTCGGAGACAACTGGCTCTGCCTAGACTATGGAACGTCTGCAATCGTGGCCTATTATGGCGACAGTATACTGGCACTGAACACAGAGAAGAAGCGTTTCCTAGAAGAGAAAGGACTGTTCACAGAGGAAAAAGACTTGATGAGCAATGTCAATTCCCCTTTATTGTCATCCGACCTCCTGTTCCTGCATGATACCCAACAGGAAGAATGGGAATTGGACAGCCCTTACTTTCTCTCACCGACCAAAACAATGCTGGAAGATGCCAACCTCTCAAACAATTTGTTGCCCTGCCTGAAAATCATGGTAGGCCGTGAAAAGCTAATCAACTATCAGAACTATTTCCATATCCGGTTTAAGGATCAGGGCAAGGAAACAGTATTAGGCGCCTTGGAAAAGCCTTTATTGAACCGTTCTCCCCTAATCAAAATAGACTATATCTTTCAGAATGCCTACCAATTCCTGTTTAAGAATTATATTTTGCCTTTGACGAAGCAAGAAAACCGTACCATCAGCAAACTGGTGGTAACCGTACCTAATACATATCGCCCTTCGGACACGAAAAAAGTTATTGATACAGCCAAAAAGACATTCGAATGGCTGCGGGATGACGAAAACATACTTGTGCTAAGCGAAAGCGAAGCCGCTATTTGCTATTATTACACAAATAGGAATACATTATTGCCGCCTGCAAGTTTAAAAGAGCATGAGTCTCTGTTCAGAGGGGCAGGCGAACACATCCTTGTTTACGATATGGGAGCCGGCACACTCGACATCAGCTATTGCAAGGTTACCGCTACGGAAATAGACATCATAGGAAATATAGGTTGCTATTATGCCGGGAATATACTGGACTACGCTTTCGCCTTTGACGTCATAGATGAATATCTGGAAAACAACCATGCGGCACTAAACGATGATCAGATAAAATTCCTGCAGCAGTTAGTGGCACTGGACATCAAAGAAGAAGATAAGATGGAAAGCATTGAGCTATACCGGAAAAAGTATAAAGACTATATACGTACCATAAAAACCATGCCATCTCAGTACGAGAACATGAAGTTTGAACTGCCCACACCCCTGTTTGCCCAATCGGCGAACACTCTATATGCCAATCCCGAATTGTTGGAATACAGTCATTGGAGGAAAGGCAAAGAGATAGAACTATACAACTTTGCCTGCAACCATCTGCTACTTGAGGCATTCTTCTCCACATTAGGTTTTACAAAAGAAAAGAGGGTGCCCATTGATGTCCTTATGTTCACGGGAAGAGCCAGTCAGCTGACCGGGCTTGCAGACAAAATCATAAGCAACATTAATACCAAATGGCGTAAACAATTGGGCAGGAAGTATAACGTAATATCCTTAACCGGAGACCAGCGCAAGACCGTTGTCGCTGAAGGAGCTCTTAATTATGCAAACATCAAATACCAACGCATGGAAGGTGTAACGTTTGTAAGAAACAAGATATATGCACGCTACGGAGTCATGTACAATAATGGCGGAGACTGGGTATTTGAAGAAATCTTGGGACCAAACAGTACCATAAAGCCCCAACAGAACATCTTGTATGATAATACGATCAAGATTAACAATACGCAAAGAGGAGCCATACATATTGTACGCACTTATGACAAAAAACCGGAAATAGTATGGAAAGCCATGCAACAGGATAATCCAAGCTTGAAGACCGAAAACGATTCGCTCTATCAAGCTGTCAACTATACAACAGTCTTATATACGCAGCAGCCTAATTTTGATCCTAACATGAATCAGGATTTAGCTATCCGCCTCCAAATTACAAACAACATGGATCTCTTGATTTCCATAACCGATTGTAATCTGGGAACTGCCATAGATATTATGGTAGGCGCCTGTGTATCAGAAGAGAAGAACAGCAATATATCATTCAAAAAGAGTATATGGCCCAGTTTAGAACAATAAAAAATAACCATTATGTATAAAGTACCCCTTATTATCAACCAAAGAGATGTAATAATCGCATTGCATCCATCTGATTTGCCAACGAAGAATGTTGCTATTGACACTTTTGTTGTGGACAATACCGAACTACTCCGTTTCTACAAGAAAATACTGGCGTTAGATTACGACGGTCCTCTCAGTAACGACTACATCCTGAATATTTCTGCCATCAGCAGAAAGGAAGACGCCATCACCGTTGAATTTACGACGTTCAAGCAAGGCGGCATAGCTTATAGTCAAGACGGATTAGAACTGACCAATGACCATTATTGCTATTTGCGCTTAAAACAGTTTCCCAACGAAGCCACTCGTTTCCACATCCACCTTATCGTAAAAATCAACGAAATCCAATATGAGGGTGATGTCTATGTGGTTGTGGCAGATAAACATCATATTTATGATGCTGTATTCGACTTCGGTTCTGAAGCCTCCCAAATTTTATGCCACGCACGCGATAAGGAACTCGGCATAAACGACATCATGCCTTTATACGGTAAGGTGAAACATTCATATGGAAAAGAATTGCTGAAGAAGGCATCTGAAGTTGAACAGGGTGAGACAAATATTATCAGCGAGGATTTACGCAAGCAATATAGGGAGCAAATGAGTAAAAGCAACAAAGAATCAGAAGAAATCGATGATTCCGAAATCATTCAGCATGACGATAGCGACCGCCTGAACAGACTCTATAAATCAATCTATTATGCTCCCGGCACTCTCTTGAAAGAAGACTTCAGGAGACGCACGGATGAGCCTACGAACCAGAACTTTATATTCTTCAACAAGGGAGAGGATATTCCTGTATTCGAAAAGAATAACTATTTTGTTATGCCCAACCTTAAAGTAGCGCAATATGGAGGAGTTGTGTTACCTATGATTAACAGTGGCCAAACGGTAAACGACCACTTGTCGCATTACAGGAGGGTCATTATGAACTTCTTCATCCGAATGATACTGGACACAGTCTCAAACATCCTTGACGATGAAGAAGAGGACTCTTACGATGATGAAAAAGAATACACCACTCATAGAGCAATCAACCTAATTGTACTTGTGCCCAATTCATATACCCAAGAGGTAGTTACCAAAATGCTGAAAGACTTGCGTTGCGACATAACCAAACTTCTGGCAGAGGAGAAATACAAATCAATTATAGGATGTGAGATTTCCACATTCTCGGAGAGCGACGCCTCTTTCCTTGGCATGATGACGCAACATCAAGACATCTTAATCAATACAATTGGGGAAAACAAGAATATCCTGACGATTGACGTCGGCAAGGGTACCACCGATTTCTCCGTAGTACAAACACGGCAGAAAGGCTTCCACTGGTTGATAGAAGAGAAATACAGATCCGGTTTTATCGGTGCAGGAAACGTTATCTCTTTCGCGTTATATGCCAATTTATTGGCACACTTGTTTCAAGTATATCAACCTAATGCCACAGACCTCCAGATAAAGCAAAGAGTAGAGGAATATACAAGACAAATCACAGACCCCGACAAGAAAGAAGACAGGAATTATCTGTCGCTATTAATACATATTATAGAGAAATACAAGAAGATCCATACGTCTGTTCATGCCACAAATTCTGAAAAGAATTGGCGGGCATTCATGTCGTCGGAGCCTAAAAATGCCAATTTAGATGAGATAAAACTGTCCACCATTGTCGAAGCATTTGCCTACTGTGAAAAGAAGAAAAGTATCTTGGGTGATGACTATGGCTATATTGCCAATGCGGTAAATGCCATCACCACCAAATTTGAAAAAGAAATTGATTCATGGAATGATCGGGCCAATTTATCCATCGATTATGTGATATTGGCCGGACGTGGTATGCTGTTTCCCGAATTGCGTACCCAAATCGAGGAAATGATCAGACGTAAATTCTCGGAGAAATGTACAATCCTGACCAAGAAGAACGTTAGTGTCGGCACGGTGAAAAACTTCTGTCTGTTTGGTCCGCTGAATACCTCGTTAATCTACGACGGCAATATGGATATGGTGGGTTGGCCCACTAAATATGAACTGAAGAACGGGACTAATGAAATGGATGACCAAGATGAGACCAAAGGCCATAAACCCACTTCCAAGTTCAAACGCATTTTCGAGATTTATAAGGGAATCAGAGGAGATTCTGAGAACCCGGATTCTGAATCTGACAGCATAAGTGAGGTTTATACACCAACAATACAGAAAGAACCAAAGGAGATTACGGAAGACCGCGAGATTACATACAATGACGAGCTATGCAGTAAGACGCTCTTAACACCTAACAGCCGCTATCTGATAGGAGGGAAATACTATATCATTAAAATACCCAGGTACACAAATATAAAAAATGAGGAAGCCGTATCTCTGAATGTATTCTTCGACGGAGAAAGATTCGTTGCCCGCAGCAATGACGGCTGTTTCTATTTTGAACCTGCAGGAGCAGAATTGCAAGATAATTTAGTGTTCGAAACTCAGTTTCCTTACGTCACCGCCGATAATGAAGGAGAAATCAGTGTCCTAAAAGGAAGTGAAGAAACGTCCGTTGCTGCAGCAAAACCTTCAGAAGATAATGATATGAAGACGAATAGTTCCAGTCAAGACAATGGCAAGGGAATCCCCCCTGCAGATATAGAGGATGACGTATAAATAAAATAGTAAGAGGAGGAATTATATTATGAATACAAAAGGTATTGCTGCAACTTTAGCAGCTATCAGTGTCACTGTGTTCTTGATTGAATGGGAATCTTCTCCACTCATAATTCTGTTTGTGGTTTTGGGACTGCTGGCCATCGTCAGCAATCTTATTCTGGTATCCAAACTATTTGCCATGTACCAGAAGTCCAAACGGCAGGTGCAATCCGTTCTCTACGAAAAAGAGTGCATGGCAGATGCAATGGAAAATATCCGGAAAGAAATGCAGCAACAAAACTTGCAGTTATCCGAATTTGAAGTGATAAGAAAGAATCTCCAGAAATTCAAGAGTTTCCCGGATATTCAGTCCGACAGCTCCATAAACGAAGACTTCGGGAAGATAATTTCATTTCTCCTTAACTTAAACTTATCCCCGGTAAACGAACAATCGCTGCTCCGGGTCGAACAAAAAATAGAACGGCTCACAACAGCAAACCAATTCTTGTCGGCTTTGTACAACACTCAATGGAAAAGGCTGAATGACAAACTTGCGGAGTGTGAAGATATTATCAGCCCTCAAAATCAGGTTGACATACAACAGGCTGTTTTTGAACTGGCATTACCACTCCACGACTTTCTGAGTTGGTATGCCAGGGATCTCAATTATCTGAACCGATATACCTATAACATTAACCTCGTCAAGAACCAGATGCAAACGTCGGATGCGACTTTCAACGAGGTACCCTCCGTATCGGGTAATCCCTACAAATGCCCCAAAGATGTCAGAGGGATAAAACAACTCTTAACCAATATAGGCGTCAAGCAATTGGAGGTCTTTATTTTAGGATATAAATTTTGAATTTACAGATTATGAATACACTGAGAAGTTTCGCTTTCTTGTGCATAATTATTGCCTTGATTATCTGGGGGCATCCCGGAAGTTTTATCTTCCTGTTTGCCGTTGTAATCGTTTCGCTAACTACGTTTCTTTTAAATAAACGCAACCATCCGTATGGTTTGCTGGAAAAGTTTGGAATCGATATACGTTTTCAGAGTGCAGTATTTCTAATTATAATAACCATATTTTCTTTCTGGACTGCTTCCAGATATTTCTATGCAGACGACCAGATATACAAGAACGTGGATCATCATGCTTTAGGCTTGAATGGGTTCCAGATTAACGATTCTCAAGTAATGTTGGTTACCAATGACAGTACGGCTTTGTTTGATGAGGAAATCACTCCCGGGAAGCTAAACCTATGTTTCCAGTCCGACAGTTGTTCCACATTACAATACAAAGGTTTTTCCCGTCCTATTTATGTCAGTACTCCCGGCACGCAGGAATATTATCTTGGCAATGCAAACAATATGCCCTCGTTCCATTCACAGTTCTCGCTGATAAGCAATGCAGAACACCAAAAGCTATCTATGCGTATCAAGTACAATGAGAAGAATGTGTGGGATTTAATCTGTTCTGTTCTCCCTTTTAAGGGCACTGAAAAGAAAAAGAAGGAGATATTATACATATTTACATTAAGTGAAATAGATGGAAACGAAGAAGCAATAATCGACACAAGTCTTGTAGATAAAGACCTGCAACGCGGTTATGCACTCCGTGACATGATACCCGTAAAGATAGCCCAAGGACTCAGATTCTCTGTCGACGGCATAACACTCGTACGTGAGCATTATATACGTAGCGAAAGTCCTAAAGACTGTCGTTCGCAACCTTTCTATTTGGGATTATACACACAAGTTTACCAAAATGATAACTCTCTTGATTTTGAGAATGACAATAACAAAAAATATCGTCTGGCTGATTATCAAGAGACAGAAGGCAGTATTCAATTATCTCCGAGTTCATATTTCTATGTAGATGCTTTCGGCAAATATGTCACTCCGAGAATGAAAGTCCTACCCCATAGCAAACAGATACATTTTTCCCTACCTTATTATAAGCCCTTAAAGAGCGACGAGCCTTGCGGAAAGGATATGACATTCTATATCACCAGTGACAAGAATCATCCAATAATTATCTATTTGATATTTTACATAAGCAAAGTAACATCAACCATATAGGAGGGTCTTTATCCTACAACTCCGGATATACTGAGGACTCTTTAGTAGTCAGGTGGAGCAACCGTTTTATCCCCTCAGAGACAGAAAAAGGTGTTTACCTGTTAAAGGCCGATAATGAGAAAAGTGGCGTTAGCTGGATGTTTAAAGTCACCAACTTCCGGGAGACAACTCCGTTCCAGCCAGAAGTGTACTTCATTTACTTATTCATAATCTGCACATTAGCCTGTTTTTCACTGCTAATTACTCCATACAATATACAGCACGGAAAAATATCCCACCGGCATAATACCCCTTATGCCGAGTTATCCTTATGGACTATAATAATCGTGTTATTTACCGTACGCTTCTTTTTTAACTGGCGGGTATCTGTGTTCCCTCCCCTCGAAGGAGTATCTAGTTTTGAGTGGAACAACATTATTAATTATAAGCCTTGGTGGTGGGCCATTCCTTGCTTCCAGTTAGTTATTATTGTATATAAGATAGGGTATTATCTGAAGAATTATACCCAATCCCGGTTATCACGGGGCATCAACAAAGCTTGCCAAAAGCTTTATCCCCGAAAGTTGACATTGCAACAGCTCATACTAATATGCTGGGTTATATGTCTTTCATCAGCGTTCATCGGACACTTTTTCTTTGGAGGCTATATTCGGTATTTCCTGATAGCCCTTCCATTACTTCTGTTCTTCATTATAGAATACCTTATTGCCGAACTTTACAAAAAATCCTATAATGGAGAATTGCCACGACATAGTTTTGCCAACTATAATCTAACATTATGGCATTTCTTCAATTACCTCATTTTCTTAGGTCCAGTCTTGCTATTCGACTCCGGATACGCCATAATGTTCATATTCTTCGTCCTATTGCGCACCATTTTCCTGTTCCGTGATTATCAGTGGGCATGCATAGAAGCGAATGAGGTTCCTATATATGGCAACTTCTACCGCAAGTTATTGGAGAAGCAAGTCATCTTAGAGGAAAGGATTAAAGAATTATCAGATTCCGGGGATACAAATGAGAAAGACAGGTTGCAGAAGACACTGAAAGATATTAAGAGGCAACGTCTGGTCAAATTCAACATCATATACATCATTATTGGCGTAGTCTTTGTGCTGGCTTGCATCCTGGCTCCACACATATTGACGATGACCTATTTAGGAGCCATTCTTTTCACAGTACTCATTACGGGAATCATTTATTTTTGGGTCAACGCCTGCTGTAAGGTTCAGAACTTGAAGTTCAACCGCAACTGGAGGATAGGTGTTATAGCTTTCACGATTGTTATTTCAGAACTCGGCTGCTATAAGATTTTTATCGATGACAGTTCAATGCTGCACATGCGGTATCGCTCCATGGTGTTGGTGAAAGACTGGAACAGCATCATGCAAGAAGAAAGCATGGACAACGAAAACAAGATAAACCGTTTTTTGCAGGCTTCCGAAAACAAATGGATTATCGACTATTTCCTTGACAATGCCAACGACCTGTCCGAAAGTCGTTTCAAGATGCTCCCCCATAGCAAATTGGGTGCATTATGGGGAGCACAAATGACAGACCTTACTCTCATACGCTTTGGCATTGCAGAACATTCAGAGCTATTCTTCTGGGGGATAATGGCACTATTTTTCCTGTTATTCTTCTTTACTTACACTAACCCCATACAAAAGAAAAAGACGATAAACAGGAATATAGCAGTCAGCATAATTCTCCTTTTATGCATTCAGTGCATCTTTATTTGGATGTCCGTAACGAACCAGTTCATATTCTTTGGGCAGGATTTCCCTATGATATCCATACAAAGTAATTTCTCTTTGGTATATATCATGCTTCTGGTAGGCATGGTTATCGCGTCCATATTCCCTGAGTCACAAGACATGAAGCCGGAGAAAGCTGATGCCAAATACAATGAAGGTCAAGTCAGATTCAATATGTTTTCTGCAAGAATAGGAAAGCATTACACCATCTTTCTGATAATTTTGGTCGGAGTATTGGCTATAGCGCGTTTCAGACTGGTAAAATCAGATTCGACCTATAACATTGATTTATCTATGAACGAGCCGACTCTGGAACTTGTAAATGAATGGTTAAACGAATACCAAATCAGCCAGGATGAATCTTATAACAAGAAATATGCAAACAGCATTGTAAAGGGAGGTGGAAAGAGTCCTGCATGTATAAGTTTCTTTAAGGCATTCGAGTCTAACATCACAAAAGTTGCAGACTTGGAGGAAATCCAGGATGTAGCCAATCAGACAGGCATAGGTACCTCCATCCAGGAAGTGCTTTCCACAATAAACACAGATGCCATTGATTCACTTAACATCTGCATCACGCAGGATATGCCGACGAACACAGGCACTGTCTACCTGCTAAAGAACGACAGGCTGAATAATCACATTGCCCAGTACAAGAGGATATGGAGAAGCAGCAATATTAAGATGGAGACTTACCTTCAGGATAATGCCACCTATCTGCGAATGAGCTATAATTCGCAGAAGAATCCGCTCTCGGATGTGGAAAAGAATGAATTGGAATTCATCAACCGCCTGTTCTTAATGTACCAGCAGCGCTCCGGTGCCAGCAGAATCTCGCCCATGGCCAAAGAATATGCCCGGAATCTGATTCGTGACGGAGACGTTTCCACTTTCTTCTACGACTTTGACAAAGCATACAAACTGCGGGACAGACTGGACAACGACAGCATCAACCGGAAGTATGCGCTTACCAAGTTCGGCAAGGGTCTGATATATGCTTTCCTGAACTCGTATTGCAAAAACAATGTATATTCCAATATTATATTCATGCGTACCAACCGCAATACAGGTATGCTGGAACTTGCTCTGCATAGAAACTACTATATGCACGACAACCCCATCGACAGCCGTAACTATTGGAAGGGAGACCTTACCGCCGCATCCGCCTACCACAACGAAACGGTATTTCTTGATAGCAAGAAACAAGTGGAGGTATGCAAAGCAGACTTTGGAGAGATAGATATACCTATTGAAGGAGGAAAGCTATGGCAGATACCAACCACATGGACTCCGCAATCACAGCAGACGCCCATTGTGATTCTTACTGCAACCCCCGGTAGGAAGATGCAACTGACCAGCTATTATCAGAACAACTATGATGTTTACGAAGGCGACGGAAACTATAGCGTAATGCGTGTATTGCCGGGCGACAAGCTGGGTAACCATCAGCTTCTGTTTGAAACCAAAGAATATGTGGCAAAAAATATATGGCTGAACGGACACCACACCTTTATCTATCCGCAAAAGTACGGTTTCTATTGGGCCAAGCCCTATTCGGACTTTGTCAGCAAAGTATATACCAGAAAACAGAAACAGACAGCACAAGACACCCCGGAGCAAAAGCTAAAGATAGAGTCTTACCAAACCACATTGGATATGCGATTGAGCCAGGAGTTATATGCCATTATGGATAACCTAAAAAAAGAGGCAGACATGAGTGTCATCGTTGCCAATGCAGACGGACATATAAAGGCAATGGTAGATTTTAAGGATAATCCCCAACTGCGCCTAGATCCCAATGATGAAATATCATATAGCCAATGGGCAGAGAAACTGAACATGCTGGCATTGGGAGGTGAAGAGCGCGACTTGTTCGGCAATCTGAATCTCTTTCCGCTACGCTTCGGTCCGGGGTCTTCATTGAAACCTATGACATTTGCCGCTGTGACCTCCGGCTACAATATAGGTTGGGAAGGTTTCCGCCTGGTAGGTATGGAAGCCCCCCACAACAATGCAACCCATTATGCAGGAAAAACCTTGGGGATGAAAACCGGATGGAGGTCGTTGCCTTCGGATGAACCGGGTCCCGGTGAGGCCTTCAATATCGAGAAGTATATCTACCGCTCAAGTAACTTCTTCAATTCCGTAATGGTCTATATAGGCTCGTTCGATGCATCACGATTCAACAAGGAATTCTGCCAGGTGGGCAGGGCAGACGGTGCAGACAACACTCTATTTACTGTCGCCCACAATATAAAGAAAGAAAGTTTCCCGGTTGTCGAAGTAAATCATCGCAGGAGCAAGTTCAATCAGATATTGGAACCGACCAAGGAAAAGAATCCCCTGATAGCGCAGCAGTTTGAACAGAACTTCACTATGCCTGCACGGTCTTTATTTGCATCAAGCAAGAATTCCAACATATTAAGTTACCGTAAATCCGCCACCAACGGACTAGATGCAGACTTGCGCAGGTATGCACAGGATTATGAAATCTCACTCGTACAGAATGAGTCGTGGACTGCTCCGGAACCATCATTTATAGATTTTGAGCTTCGAAAGAATCCCACCGAAGTTAATTACGCATCAGCCATCAGAGGAGTTACCTTAGGTATGAGACGTTTTATGGACATTACTCCTCTGAAGATGGCCGAAATGTTCGGAAAGCTGGCGTCCATGAATACAAGCTTCCACCTGACCGTGAATCCGGAATATCACAATGAAGTCACCGACTTCTCCATAGATGACTCTTGGGGCAGCGAAGACAAATATACCAGTTTCTTGGGAAACAACCTCTTCAAAGGAATGGCATCCGTCATAGACTACGGAACAGCTACATACTTAAAAGGCATAAAGAAGCAGCTGCATGATGAAAACAGAAACGTCTTCATGTATGCCAAGACCGGTACCATTAACGATAGTTCCATCAACGAAGAAACCGGTTTATTGGCTGTTATCATCTCGGACACCGATTTGCAGACCGCCAACAAGGAGCAGAGAAGGACCGCCAAATTCTATGTCATCTATATGTTTATGGATAACATCAAAGGTAACGGAAAGGCCAAGCAGGACTTGCAGAAAGGCTGTGTACAGGCAGTTGTCAACTCCAAGCATTTCAAGAATTACATAACAGGAAACGGAAAAAAGAAAAACTAAAAAAAAGCTATGAATAGAATAAGATTACTGATTTTATATACCGTAGTGACTCTCTTTTTAATAGCAATCACTGCCACTGCAGGCTATTTTTGCCTGCGCCAGAACATTCATGTGGTAAATATGAAAAGCAACTACGCCACAGAGAACCTCTTTGCCTACATCCAAAAGGATACATTAGTAAATGCTTTCCAGAAAGCCGGAGCCTCCAACAGAGACATTAAGGAAAGTTTCTGGAAAAAAGGAATCGACCTATATTGGGGAAACGACTCCACACTTACCCAGATAGCAGGCAATAACGAGTTACTCCGTCTGGCACAGGAGTTTCCCGACCAGTTGGGGATAGACAATGTAGACAAAACCCTCTCACTCTCCATCATTCAGGATGCGGATGCGGAAGGTTACGAAGCAGAATTTGCCTTAGTACCGGTATGCCTGCTCAACCAGTTATACATAAAAGGTTATCTACACCCTTAATTATACATAAAATGAAATATCTATCAGCGGCAGAAAACAGACCGGCATGGATATGCGTTCAAGTCATCCTGAATGAAGACAGCATAAAGCCGGAAGACTTTGATAAAATAAAGAACCGGGTAATCAAAGTCATAACCAACGAATATCTGTATGTCAACCGGGAACCGAAAGCCTTGTGGAAAAGAGTGGAGAACCGTTGCAATAAGATTGACAATGTCAATAACTTCTCCACCTACTTCCAGCAAGCCATCGTATGCGCCAATCACGCGACAGGTATTACCATCATGAGATACAGCAATGACAGGGAACTGGCCCGCAAAGACATGCTGCACATCAAAGTCAATAATGAAGAGATAACGGTCGAGACAAAATTCTTTCCGTGGGAAAGCCTGGAAATAAAAAGTAAAGTGATAATCTATAAAGGCGGAAACAAGACCGTACTCTCACTGAGTGTTCTGGAAGCCGACTTGCCGGCTTTCCAAGAGTTTTATACAGCGAACGAATGTGCCGCTCTGTTCATCAATGCACCGGAAGAAATGGTGGATGAGAGACAAAGAGCCCTATTCTGTATAGCCTATTTTAAAGAGAAGACATTCCAAACCTGCCGCCACTATGCGATTCCCGAAGAGGCAGCTTCCGAAATAGCTCCCTTCCTGTTGCAGTACGACTTCAATTTCCTCGACTGTATCCTTGCCATTACTGAGGAATATCTCAACAGGCCCAACTATTCGAGCATTCTCCCTCCAAAAGAACATGTACGCGCCTGCATGTGGCTACTGTTCTTCATGATTGAGATGAAAAAGGCAGAAATAAGGCAGAATAACTCCGGTAAATCCCAGTCCATTACTCTACCCCCTGAGTTGTTCTATACAATCAACCGGATGCTGCCGGCAGAAGAACTATACAAACTATGGTTCAGAGTCAGCGAAATATGGATTAACCGGCAAGAAGAATACGCAGTAGTCCAAAGGGTACCCATAGCAAGTCCATTCTGCATAACCGATGGAAGCAGAATCATCGAAAACATCTGCCCGCTGAAAGCAGAAAACAACATCGTATGGCAAGGCAGAGAGAAAGGCATGGTTTCGACCTATATCGTTCACAAAAACGAAATCGGTGAGTTTGTTGTTCGCAAGAGTGGTAAAGACGGTACGCCATCAGGAGCCCGGAAAGGACTGCTGGGACGCATATATCCATTCATTGAGAAAATAGGAAATATCATTAACGACTAAAAAAGAACAATGCACCCATGAAACGGATAATAGGATACATTCTTATAACCATAGTAAGCATACTTTCATTCTTCCAACTTCTGCAGACCATGAAAATAGTATTCGGCTCATTCAGTGCGTATCTGTGGTTTATAGCTGGTATAGTCTGCTTTTTCATCATCCGTCCCTTCTTCAGGAAAAATGAAGCATGGCTCACCACTTTCTCCCATGAACTGACCCACGCCATTGCAAGCATATTGATGCTCAACAAGATGCACTCCATGAAAGTGTACGAACAAGAGGGAAGCACGCAATATCTGGGAAGAAGCAACATCTTCATTACATTGGCACCCTATTGCTTCCCCATCTTCACTTATTTCATCTTATTGCTGATGCTTCTCAGTTCCGTACGCTCTTTATGCATTTTCCAATTTCTTATCGGGCCGACATTGGGATTCCACATACTTTGCTTCACCCAGCAAACCCACCCTAACCAGACAGACATAAAGCAAAACGGAAAGATGATTTCTTATTCCTTCATCTTCATGTGGTGGTTATTCAATGCTTCCATCATACTATATGCAGTAAAATATGGCATTTACCGGGCAGTCATCTATCAGTTCCAGGGTATGTGGACAAATCTGTTAGCACCATTTTAGCTTCTTAACTCACCGATTCATGTCCGGAGTTCACCGATTTTTCCGCCGCAAATCATCAGGAAGGGCTATCGGAGGACGAATAAACTGCTGGCACAACCTTTTAATTTTAGTTCATCAGGAAAATGCGTAGTTAAATGGGAATTTAGCAGCGTGTTTTTTCATTAATGATACCCTAAAAGTCTATTTTTTAACTTTTAAAGCCTGGTATAGCTGCATTACTTCCTGTAATTCTTTCACCTTTTCTGGATATTCCAGATGAAGATTATTAGTCTCTCCAATATCCCGTTTTAAATTAAACAACTCAGGCACATCACCTTCCTTAAACTTACTATTTCCCGTTTTAGGCAAATAAACCCAATCTCCTTTACGTATTCCATGCACCTCACCACCTTTTACATAGACATACTCATCACGCAACCGCAAAGAAGGGTTTTTCAAGAATGATGATATATCCACTCCATCAATCTCCTGCCTGAACGATTTGCAACCGGCATAATGCATTATTGTTGGGAATAGGTCAATACTGGCAATTATCGCATCACTGGTTACTCCTGCCGGGATAGTACCCTTCCAACGCAGAATACAAGGTACACGTACCCCGCCTTCATAATACGAGAATTTACCGCCACGTAACGGATCGGCAGAACCGCTATTTTCTTTGTAACCTAACCACGGCCCATTATCAGATGCAAAAATAACCAACGTGCTTTCCGCCAATCCTTGTTGATCCAGATAGTCGAGAAAGCGTCCGACATTCCAATCTATTTCTTCCACAACATCTCCATAAAGCCCACGTTTGCTCTTGCCTCTGAACTGCTCGGATGCAAATAAAGGAATATGGGGCATCGAAGGAGTAATGTAAACAAAGAAAGGTTTCTCTTTATTCTGCCCTACAAACTCAATCGCTTTATCAAAATAACGACGGGTAGTAGTAGACTGATCACAGGGGTATTCTATGATTTCATCTCCTTCAAACAAAGGAGATACACTATTGAGTCTCTTTTTTATCGTCGCTCTGTTGGGAGCATTTCTCACAAAGTCCTGATCCGCTTTAGCTTCAGACAGAGTATATCCTTCTCTAAACACAGCATTAGACGCAAATTTTTGAGAAGGGCCGATATACATATCGTTACTATAAGGAATACCGAAGTATTTATCAAACCCCTGATCTGTGGGTAGATGACCTTTCAAGTCACCTAGATGCCATTTACCGAAACAACCTGTTGCATAACCTTGTTCTTTCAATGCTTCTGCCAAGGTTATCTCTTCGGAAGGCATACCTTCGGATTCCGGAAAGAATACTCCTTTCACTCCATTCCGGGTATTCAGCCGTCCCGTTAAAAGGCCCGCACGTGAGGCACTGGAGACAGAAGCAGATACATAGAAGTCTGTCAGTTTTAGTCCTTCCCTTGCCATCCCATCTATTGACGGGGTTTGTATCAACGGCGATCCGTAGCAACCAAGGTCCTGATATCCCTGATCATCGGTAAAGATGATAACAACATTAGGCTTGTGCTGAGCTTGCATAAGCCCAGCACAAGTCAACATAGGGAGAAGAACCAAAGTCCTACTCCGAAATAACATTACCTTCCGTAATTCCACTGTCATTATAGGTATCCACACGATAATAATACTTCACGCCTTTAGTGAGAATATGCAGCAAAAGTTCAGTGGTTTCATTTCCCTTCACCTGAATACATTGATTCAGAAAGTCGGGTTGATAACCAAAGCGAACCAAATAACCGTCGGCACCGAATGCTTTATTCCAGGCAATCGAGGCGTATCTTCCATCTTCCTGGTTTCTTTTCACAGAAAGTTCTTTCACCTGTCCGGGCTTATCCGAATAACCGGAACCGAATACCCGCAAATCCAACAGTGCAAATTTACCTTCTTTGGGAGTATGTACATTCTCCACCTTCATATAAGAAGCTTCTACAGGTTTGGAGAGTTCCAGATATTCATGAGGAACCGTTGTTTTGTTTCCGGACTTATCAGCAAGCAGCTTCCAGGTATGCCCATCGTTCGAAGTATATAGTTTGTAGGCATGATAGTCTGTCTCTTTGGGAGCCTCCGGATTTATATCCTGTTCGGCAAAGTTGATCTGAACAGAGTTAATCTGCACTTTCTTACCAAAGTTCATTACGAAATGCTCACCTGCATTACCGCTTTCTGCCGACCACCACGTCCTGACATTCTCATCCGCTGCTTTCTCCGGTTCAAAACCCGAAAGCGAAGAAGAAGCCATACAAGCTTTATTGAAAGACTGGAGCATCCAGCCGAAAGCAGAGATGTCCTGCGGCTCAAACTTCTTCTGAGGCAATAGCATCGGATAATCACCCAATACGGTATGAGTTCTCATCCGCCCTTTCGCATCAAATGATACTGGGAACAATCCGATTCTTCTTTCAAATTCATCGTGGTTACCAATCCACATGGAAGTTGCCTGCCACCAGTTACCATACTTATCTTTGAATACACAACTATGGCCTGCCCCACCAATAAAACCACCGACCTTCAACGAAACAGGATTGTAAGGCTGTTCAATAAAGCCTCCATTCGCGCTATCACTCTCCATAACGATATCGCAATACCAGTTACAAATGGTTCCCGGTGTGGCATATTGCAGGTAATACTTATCATTGTTCTTCACAATCCAGGCACCCTCAGGGCAAGGTATCTTCTGGAACTTACCCATCCAGGCAGAAGCGTCGATTTCATCATACAGTTCTCTGCGCCCGAAGTGATAACCGGAAGTGCACTCTTTAACGTCCGTAATATATTCACGAAGCACCTTCTTCGTACCTTCTATTTCCTCAAAAGTCTCAGGATTCACTTCAAAGAAAGTAGTAGATTGTTCTGCACCCAACCCATAATAGAAATAAAAGCGCTCATCATCAATGAACAGACAGGGATCGGCCATACGTCGTACCTCCCCGCATTTTTCCCATTTTCCATTTTCCGGGTCAGCAGAGCGAATCACGTCTACTTTCTTTTTGGAACGGTCGCGGGTAAAGTTTATAAAATAGACATAATTATCATCCGCCGCAAGACCGAATAATGCATCTTTAATAATTGCGGTGCTCTCTCCGGTTTTATTATCTATACGACAAATCCAATTAAGATCAAGCGTTCCGCCGTCATCATATTCAATTTTCGTCTTTTCGCCGTCCGCAGTCGAATACTTAAAGGTGTATTTGTCCGTCTTAATTTCACTCGGACAAATTCTGTCGGACATTCTCTGCCGATTTTGAATTTCTGCGTCCAATTCGTCAAAAGGCGGCGGACAGGCAAATGAAACGGGCAACGATAAAGCTATAAGAGTAAGTGCTATAAAAACCGATATAAAACGTATTGATTTTTTCATACTTTGCTCCTCAAAAAAAGCATCTGTCAATCATAAACCTGTAAATTTTCTCTGTACCGATATTCTATATCATATCCTGAAGAAGAATTTGAGGGTGAATAGGAATCTTTACGCGAGGTTGTAGAGCTCCAACTGCCGGTTTCTCCTGTATAAGTCCATACACCGTTATAGACATATACGGGCCTGTTTTCATAGCTCGATATAGTCTGTCGTCTTATAGGTATGCGATAGTACCAATATGAGTCTCCGCACACACCCCAATTTCCTTTTTGACAAGTAATTCCACTCCATCTGTCCACATATCCGTCTCCGACAAAGGCATGATAATGCGGAGAGCTTATTGTTGCACCGCACCACGTTTGTCCCCCAATACAAACAGTCCTGTTTATCGGCCCATTTTGCAACCATTCGCCCCTGCACCAATGGAAATAGTAATAATTCCCGGTCTCTCCGTTTTCGGTTACAACCACCTTTCTATTGCCGTTAACATAAGAACCTGCCTTATCGTTGTAAGCATTAAATACATCACTATTTGCGTGCCGTTCGCTATGGCCGCTGCCGTCAGTCAACCTGTAAAAATCACAATACTCATTTTGATAAGAGCCGGTAAACACCCAATTGTCCTTATTATATCCGGATTGTGTTTTATA
>ERZ791837.929-NODE-929-length-21006-cov-3.269343_pt1 | contig 21006 bp, 24 predicted proteins | sample MGYA00510292_ERZ791837 | MGnify/ENA primary metagenome ERZ791837 (study PRJEB30046, sample SAMN00715259) | human gut metagenome | study: EMG produced TPA metagenomics assembly of the A metagenome-wide association study of gut microbiota in type 2...
GATCCGTGGTAAGATCTTAAATGTGGAGAAAGCAAGCATTGACAAAGTACTTGCAAATGCGGAGATCAAGACCATGATCAATGCGTTCGGATGCGGCTTTTCGGAAGGATATGGAAATGATTTTGATATCAGTAAGCTGCGGTATGATAAGATCATTATCATGGCAGATGCGGATGTAGACGGAGCCCATATCTCGACCCTGCTTCTGACATTATTTTACCGTTTCATGCCGGAACTGATCAAACAGGGCCACGTTTATCTGGCACAGCCGCCGCTGTACAAGATCGAGAAGAACAAGAAGGTATGGTATGCCTACAGTGATGATGAGCTGAATGCAATCCTTGCCGAAGTTGGACGTGATCAGAATAATAAGATACAGCGTTATAAGGGACTTGGAGAAATGGATCCGGAGCAGCTGTGGGAAACAACCATGGATCCGGAGAAGAGAATACTTCTCCGTGTTACCATGAACGAAGAAGCAGAATCCGAAATAGATCTTACCTTTACTACTCTGATGGGTGATAAGGTAGAGCCCAGACGTGAATTTATTGAAGAAAACGCTAAATTTGTAAAGAATCTTGATATTTAATTTTCTGCAGGCAAAGCAAGAAAGAAAGGTTTGAGATGGAAGATAATATTTTTGACAAGATACATGAGGTAGATCTGAAGAAAACAATGGAAACCTCTTATATCGATTATGCGATGAGTGTTATCGCTTCCAGAGCACTTCCTGATGTAAGAGATGGTCTGAAGCCGGTACAGAGAAGAGTCCTTTATTCCATGATTGAGTTAAATAACGGACCCGATAAGCCTCACAGAAAGAGTGCACGTATCGTCGGCGATACTATGGGTAAATATCATCCCCATGGCGACAGCTCTATTTATGGAGCGCTGGTAAATATGGCACAGCCCTGGTCTCTTCGCCATCCCCTTGTAGACGGACATGGAAATTTTGGTTCTGTGGATGGTGACGGCGCCGCTGCGATGCGATATACAGAAGCAAGATTAAGCAAGATTTCCATGGAGCTTCTTGCAGATATCAATAAGGATACTGTTGATTTCGTACCTAACTTTGATGAAACAGAAAAGGAACCGACTGTTCTTCCAAGCCGTTTTCCTAATCTTCTTGTGAATGGTACGACTGGTATTGCTGTTGGTATGGCTACCAATATTCCACCTCACAACCTAAGAGAAGTCATTGCTGCTGTTGTTAAGATCATTGATAACAGAATAGAGGAAGACAGAGAAACTTCTATCGAAGAAATACTTCCAATCGTAAAGGCTCCTGATTTTCCTACAGGCGGTATCATTCTTGGTACCAGAGGAAGTGAGGAGGCTTATCGTACCGGTAGGGGAAAAATCAGAGTACGTGCGGTGACTGATATTGAAACTATGCCAAATGGTAAGAGCAGGATCATCGTAACAGAGCTTCCTTATCTGGTAAATAAAGCAAATCTGATCCAGAAGATAGCAGAGCTTGTCAAATTAAAGAAAATAGATGGTATCACAGACCTTCGTGATGAATCAGACAGAGAGGGTATGAGGATTGTCATAGAGCTCCGCCGTGATGCTAATGCCAATGTGATCATGAACCAGCTGTATAAGCATACACAGATGCAGGATACCTTTGGTGTGATCATGCTGGCTCTTGTGAACAATGAACCAAAGGTCATGAACCTTCTGGATATGCTGATCCATTATATCAGACATCAGGAAGAGGTCGTAACCAGAAGAACCAAATATGATCTGAATAAGGCAGAAGAAAAAGATCATATTTTACAGGGCTTACTGATCGCTCTTGATAATATTGATGAAGTGATTTCCATTATCAGAAGCAGTCAGAATACACAGATCGCAAAGCAGAGATTAATGGATCGATTCGGTCTGACAGATGTGCAGTCCCAGGCAATCGTAGATATGAGACTTCGTACTCTGACAGGTCTGGAAAGAGAGAAGATCGAGAATGAGCATAAAGAGCTGCTTGCCAGAATCGCAGAATTAAAGGCAATTCTTGCAGATGAAAAGCTACTTCTTGGTGTAATCAAGACAGAGATCAGTGAAATTTCTGTAAAGTATGGAGATGACAGAAGAAGTGTTATCGGTTTTGATGAATATGATATTTCCATGGAGGATCTTATCCCCAGAGATAATACGATCATCGCCATGACAAATCTCGGATATATCAAGCGTATGACTGTGGATAACTTCAAGTCACAGAACCGTGGTGGTAAGGGAATCAAGGGAATGCAGACGATTGATGAAGATTTCATTGCAGATCTTCTTATGACGACTACCCATCACTATATCATGTTCTTTACGAATTTTGGAAGGGTTTACAGACTGAAGGCCTATGAAATACCGGAAGCATCCAGAACCTCAAGAGGAACGGCGATCGTAAACATTCTGCAGATGAATCCTGGGGAAAAGATAACAGCTATCATTCCGATCAAGGATTTTGAAGAAAATAAGAATCTCTTCATGATCACAAAAAATGGTATTGCGAAGAAGACCAGTGTTATGGAGTATATGAATGTACGTAAGAATGGTCTTGCAGCAATCAGCCTGAGAGATGATGATGAATTGATCGAGGTTAAGATCACTGATAAAAATACAGAGATTTTCCTTGTAACAAAGCATGGTATGTGTATACGCTTTAAGGAAACAGATGTCAGGGCAACAGGCAGGAGCTCTATGGGTGTTATTGGTATGAATCTGGATGACGGTGATGAGATCATTGGCATGCAGCTTGATCATCAGGGAGATTCTCTTCTTATCGTTTCTGAAAATGGTATGGGTAAGCGTACATATCTGGATGAATTCACTGTGCAGAAGCGTGGCGGTAAGGGTGTTAAATGCTATAAGATCACAGAAAAGACAGGATATGTAGTTGGTGTCAAGGCTGTGGATGATGATCATGAGATCATGATGATCACAACAGCAGGAACGATCATCCAGCTCCGTGTAGCAGAAATATCAAAGCTTGGAAGGATCACCTCCGGTGTGAAGCTGATCAATCTGGATGATGGTGTTAAGGTTGCGCAGATCGCTAAGGTAAGAGAAAGGGTTTCCAATGGGGATCAGGAATTTGAAAATCCGGATGATGCCATGGAAGAAATAACAGAAGAAGATGAAGAAGTAACGCTTCCAAAAGAAGAAGATGATGAGTGAGGAGATGAACTATTATGGAAAGTTACTCAATTTTAAAGGATCTTGCTATTATTATCATCGCAGCAAAGCTGTTTGGGATTCTGGCGAGAAAATGCAAAGCGCCTCAGGTAGTAGGCGAAATCATAGCAGGACTTCTGATAGGACCCAGTATTCTTGGACTTGTTGATCAGTCAGATTTTATCCTGCAGATGGCAGAAATAGGTGTTATCCTGCTTATGTTTTCTGCAGGTCTTGAGACAGATCTGAAGGAACTCATGAAAACAGGACCGATCGCAGCATTGATCGCCTGTGCCGGTGTATTTATTCCATTGGTTCTTGGTGCATTGTATTATATGGTCTTTTATGGATTTGCACCCTGGGGATCCAATGAATTTTATGAGGCAGTGTTTATAGGAACTATATTAACAGCTACTTCTGTCAGCATTACCGTACAATCTCTAAAAGAAATGGGAAAGCTGAAGGGAAGAGTAGGTACTACAATTTTAAGTGCAGCCATCATTGATGATGTTATTGGTATTATTGTACTTACATTTGTCATAGGCTTTAAAAATCCGGATTCAAAGCCTTCTACTGTTGTAGTAAATACAATTCTTTTCTTTGTACTTGCTGTAGGAGTTGGTTTTATTTCTTATAAAATATTTAAATGGATAGATAAAAGATATCCGCATACCAGAAGAATCCCGATCGCAGGTCTGGCTTACTGCTTCATTATGTCCTATGTGGCAGAGCAGTATTTCGGTATTGCAGATATTACAGGGGCTTATGTGGCAGGTATCATTCTCTGTTCTATCAATGATTCTGAATATATTGAAAGAAAGATCGACATCAATTCCTATATGCTGTTTGGACCTGTTTTCTTTGCAAGTATAGGACTGAAAACAGATCTGAATGATGTAACAGGTGGTATCCTTCTGTTTGCTGTAGGATTTGTAATTGTAGGACTTATAAGTAAGATAATTGGCTGTGGACTGATGGCCAGGATATGCAGATTTAAAGGAAAGGATGCTTTGAAGATCGGTGTGGGAATGATGACCCGTGGAGAAGTAGCACTGATCGTAGCTCAAAAGGGTCTTTCCATGAACCTGATCGATCCGGTTTATTTTACAGCTGTTATCCTGCTGATCATTGTATCTTCAATCTCAACACCAATTGTTCTAAAATTCCTTTATTCCAGGGATAAGGAAGAAAACGGGGTTCAGACAGCTTAAAGGGGCTGGTGAATTAATAAAAATGAAAACCACAGGAGGGTAACAGAATGATTGGACCAATCATTGCAGCAGTAGTAATCGTTTTCGTACTTGTCATCATTGTGAGCGGTTACAAAAAAGCACCGCCGGATACCGCTTATATTATTTCCGGTCTTCGAAAAAAGGTTATTATTGGTAAGGCAAGTGTAAAGATTCCTTTTCTTGAAAGAATGGATAAACTGAGTCTGAAGCTGATCGCAATCGATGTCAAAACATCTAATGCCGTACCTACCGCTGATTATATCAATATTCAGGTAGATGCAGCCGTCAACATCAAGATCAGCAGTGAGAAGGATAAGCTGGCACTGGCAGCAGAAAACTTTCTGAATCAGAATACACAGTACATAGCAAGTATTGCCAGAGAGGTTCTGGAAGGTAATATGCGTGAAATAGTAGGACGCATGAGACTGGAAGAAATGGTCAGTGACCGTCAGAAGTTCGCAAATCTGGTAAAAGAAAATGCAGAGCCTGACCTGGCTGCTATGGGTCTTGATATTGTCAGCTTTAATGTGCAGAATTTTGCTGATGGAAATGGTGTTATCGATGACCTTGGTATTGATAACATTTCCCAGATCAAGAAAAAAGCAGCTATAGCCAAAGCAGAAGCAGAGAAGGAAATCGCTGTAGCAAAGGCAGAGGCTGACAAGCAGGCAAATGATGCAAGAATCAATGCTGAGCGTGAGATTGCCAAGAAGAATAATGAGCTTGCCCTTCAGAAGGCAGAGCTCCAGAAAATGGAGGATACCAAGAGAGCAGAGGCAGATGCAGCCTACAGTATCCAGGAACAGGAACAGAGAAAGACGATAGAGGTTGCTACTCAGGAAGCAAGCATTGCAAAGCAGGAAAAGGAAGTTATCCTGAAGCAGAAAGAAGCCGAGGTTAAGGAAAAGGCTCTGGATGCAGAAGTTAAGAAGAAAGCGGAAGCAGAAAAATTCGCCCGTCAGCAGCAGTCAGAAGCAGAGCTGTATGAGAGAATGAAGAATGCAGAAGCTGAGAAGTTTGAACGTGAAAAAGAAGCAGAAGCAATGAAGGCAACTGCAGAAGCACAGAAATTCGCCAAGGAGCAGGAGGCAGCCGGTATCCGTATGGTCGGTGAAGCAGAAGCTGAAGCAATCCGTGCAAAGGGTATTGCGGAAGCAGAAGCCATGGAGAAGAAGGCACTTGCTTACCAGAAGTACAACAATGCGGCTATGGCAGAAATGCTGATCCAGGTTCTTCCTGAGATAGCCGGAAAAATTGCCGAGCCTCTTACCCAGATTGATAAGATCACAATTATCGGCGGTGATGGAGGAAATGGTGTAGGCAATGTAGCAGACAATGTTCCAAGTGTCATGGCAAAGCTTTTTGAAACTATGAAGGAAACAGTAGGTATTGATCTTGCTGATATCGTAAAGGCAGGAACCTACGATGCCAAGGTAAATAAGAACATCAACGTTACCGGACTCTCCGGTGATGACAAAAAGGATGTTGTAGCGGCCGTATCCGGTGCAGTTGTGTCAGAAGCAGCAGAGAATAACGAAAGTATTTAATATAAAAGGATCCGCAGAAAACTGAGTTCTGCGGATCCTTTTAGAATACATATTTTTTCTGAATATGATAGCTGGCAAAAAACAGTATCGTATCAACGATTGCCTTTGTAACTACTTCCGGTATAAATGGCAGAAGCTTTACACCGCCTGTTGCAAGCAGGGCACTCATACTCATCTGTATGACAGCAAGCAGGGCATACTGCCAGGCTGCCTTTCCCATGTTTTCCCTGCTTTTGAAAACAAGCTTATAATTGACAGTATAATTATAAGCTGCTGATATGATCCTTGCCATTACGGTAGCTACTGCTACATATGCTGTAAGCTGATCCCTTAGAAAATGGCAGAGTATGGTAAACAGCAAAAGATCTACAATGCTGGATGAAAAGGATGCCAGTGTATATCTTAAAAACCATTTCCCAAGAACCGCATAGATCTTCACAGAATCCTTCAGCGGATTAAAATGAGTCTGATGATATTCCTTGGAATCATAAATCGTCTCAATTGGAATTTCCTGGATCTTGTACTGACCGGAAGCCAGAAGAAGCATCTGTGTTTCAAATTCAAACCGGTCTGCAGAAATGGTAAGCAGCTCTTTCATAAACTCCCTTGGAATACCACGAAGTCCTGTCTGGGTATCACTGATATGGACACCTGCCACATAGGTAAATACCTTTTCTGTAAGACGGTTGCCAAAACGGCTTTTCCAGGGAATATCTTCTTTGTCAAAGGTACGGACGCCGAGGATAAGATCTCCCTGATTCTGCAGCATCATTTCTGCCACATTCATGATTGATTTTTTCGTGTGCTGTCCGTCGGAATCTGCTGTTACGGCTCCGGTTGCTTTTGGCAGATGCTCCAGAATATATTGAAATGCAGTTTTTAATGCCCGTCCTTTGCCCCTGTTTACTTCATGTGTCAGGAGGATAGCTTTTTCAGAAAGCAGATTTTTTGCTGCTTTGAAAATATCTTCATAGGCTGATCCGCTTCCGTCATTTACCAGAATGACAGGGCCATAGGGATATTCTGATAATTCCTTAAGTAACCCGATCAGTCGCTGATCGGGTTCATAAGCTGGGATAATAATTGGTATCATTATTTTAGCTCTCTTTGTGAAATATGATTTATTTCTGCTCTTTCAGAATATCACACGAGAGTAGTAATCACAAGAAAACTCTTATTTATATGCTCTTTCATAAATATAGGCAACATCTTCAGATCAGTTACACCACAGGCTTTCTGTAGATCAGTCAGCGCGGTAATGAAATCTTCCGGTTTTGTGGAATCTTCTTTTCCAAGGAATTTTGCCATATCTACAAATCTGTCATCGCAGACATGTTTACTGATCCAGAAGCTGAAATATTCTCTGGAAAGTATGATCAGTCCTGCTCCGTGAGGCAGATGCTGATGATAAGCACTCATGGTGTGCTCCATGGAATGCTCGGAAGTGCAAGCTGTGACATCCATGGAGTAACCGGACATGGTATTCTGGTGACACCATTTTTTCTGGCAGATTCCAGATGATATTAATATCAGCTTCACTTCTTCCAATGCCGCTTCCTTCGTGTGTACAGAAGGGACAGATCGTCTTTCCACTGAAATCAAAGTGCTCCAGGAAAGTAAATACCTGCATCGGCATGGTTCCCCAGTAGTTGGGATATCCAAGATAGATCATATCATACTGGTCAATGCTTTCCGGATAATGTGTCAGTTCCGGTATTGTATTTCTCCGCTGATCCTCCTGAGCCTGTTATCTTCTCCAGAATTCTGGCTGCCTGTTCTGTATTTCCCACAGAAATATTTTTCAGTCTGCCGCCAAAGTAATTCTGATCTGTCCTTGAAAAGTAAGCAATCAGTGCTGCCATTTCATAACCTCCTTCACCTGAATTTTAGGAAATTCAAATTTTCTCTTTTCTTTGATCTTATTGTAATCAGAAGGGGTTTTTCATGGAAGAACCGGTTTTGAAATATTGTATTAATTTATGGTTAATACTGAATTACACTTATTAATCAAGTGAACATAATTAAAAAATTTGTGATGCTTATAAGGAAACACCAGTTGGTCTGCTTCCAAAGGTTGCTGAATTAATTCAGATTGATTATGATGAAAAATGGTTTAGGGATGCGTCAATTAGAAATCTGGAAGCAGATTTACTTATGAAAGTGAAAAGAGGTCTATCGCCATTTAAGGCAGAAGTTGCAACATATATAAAGAAAAATAGTGTAGTTGTTGATGAATATAAGACTGAAATAGAAATGTTATCGAATTTATCAGAGAAAAATATAGCGGGAGTTATTACTACAAATTATGATGAATTTATTGAAAACCATTTTTTAGGATATACAAAATTTGTTGGACAAAAGCAGTTAATATTTTCACCAATACAGGGAATAGCTGAAGTTTTTAAAATTCATGGATCTATTGAAGATCCGGACAGTCTTATTATTAATGAAAAAGATTATTTAGATTTTGATAGGAAAAGTGCATATCTTGCTGCTAAGTTAATGACTATTTTTATAGAGTATCCAATAATTTTTATGGGATATTCCATTAGTGATGTTAATATTCAGAAGATTATTAAATCTATAATAGATTGCTTAGACATGCAGCAGATTAAGACTTTGGAAGATAGATTTGTTTTTGTAGAGTATCAGTCTGAAAAAATGGGAATAGAAGTGTCACCTTATACCATAATGGTAGATGATAAACCGCTTTCTATGAAAAGGATTGTTGTTGAAGATTTTAAATTACTGTATAGAGCTCTGGAAGGAAAAAGGTCAAAGTTACCAGTAAGAATTCTCAGACGATTTAAGCAGGAATTATATGATTTTACTGTCACAAATAAACCAACGGCTAATATGAGAGTTGCATCTATTGAAGATGAAAGGGTTCAGGATGAAGAACTGGTAATGGCTATTGGAAAATATAATGATTTTGGGCTAAAAGGACTTCATGGACTTAAAGCAGATGAATGGTATAAAAATATTGTTGTTGAAGATATAGAGTTTTCAGCAGATGATTTGTTACAGTATGCATTTAAGGATCTGGTTAAACAAAATTCTGGAAGATTGCCAGTTAATAAATATTTATCAAAAGCCAAAGGAAATTATCCGGATTGTGTTGAACTAGCAAAAAAGCAAGATTTTGATTATATCATATCAAAAACAATAAAGAAGAACAGATATAAATTAGATAAATATAAAACAGTTAAACAAATATGGGAGAATGAAAAGGATTCTCTGGAAAAAGCAACAAGATTAATAGCTCATTTGCCTGAAAAAGATATAAATGTTGAAGAATTGGAAATTGTTTTAAATGAAATATTTGAAAATGATATAAATATTCTTCAGGATTCAAAGCCTGCAATCAGAACCAATATCAGAAGATTAATTATGATCTATGATTATCTCAAGTGGGGTAAATAAAAGAACTTCCTGACTAAAGCATCTGACACAAGCAGATACCGTACAGGAAGCCCTTTTTGTTTTAATCTGCACCTTAGGACTAAAGCATCTAAGTATAGACACCGATCCATCAGCACATTATATTTTATACAATATAGTCTGTATTATACTGTGATGAAGCTAATTTGTAAATAGAGAAATAGTTCAATGTAAGGAGTGAAATAATTTTGCTCCTTACATTAGTTTACTGAAAAGATTCCTTATAATTGGTACCCCATTCCTGCATGGCATTGAGAATGGGCCGCATGGATTCCCCTGTTTCGCTGAGGGCATATTCTACATGGGGTGGAACCTCAGGATAAACGGTTCTTGTAATGATGCCGTCCTCTTCCATGGATCTCAGGCTGTCAGTCAGCACTTTCTGGCTGATGCCGTCGAGATCCTTTTTTAATTCATTGAATCTCCATGGTCTTGAAAGGAGATTTCGCATAATCAACAGTTTCCATTTGCTTCCAATTAACTGAACTGTAGTTGCCACAGGGCATTCCGGTAATTCATCTTTTGTCAACATGGTGTGATTCCCTCCATTAGTTTCAAATATGATGTAAGTATCAAATACAATGTAACATAAGGATCAGAATCTGTCCAGCAGTTACAAAAAGGTGACTATGTAATAAAAAAGTGCGTACTTTTTTTGATGGAAAATGGCTGATATTCTAAAGGTGCAACGGGGCGGAAAGCCCATCACTTTTACAACAGGAGGAAAAAATCATGGCATTATCAAATCTTTTTGGATGGAACAAAGAGGACAAGAAAGAAAAGTCTGCAGCTTGTGGAACAGCGTGTGGAGCGGCAGACAAGGAAGAGAAGCCTGCGGCTTGTGGAACAGCATGCGGAGCATCTGACAAGTAAGCAGAAAGTACAGAAGAAGGAAGGAGAGGAACAGGATGAGCCAGTATTTTTCATTTCAGTGGCACATTACAGATGAATGTGATCAGCGGTGTAAGCATTGTTATATTTTTTCGGGAGAAGGATGTAAAGAACTGAAAAGTATGACATATGAACAGATGCAGGAAGTGATCGCAAACTGCGAGGATTTCTGCAAGGTGTATCACAGAGTGCCCTATTTTTATATTACCGGCGGAGATCCTGTTCTTCATCCGGATTTCTGGAAGCTTATGGTGCTGCTGAAAAGCAAAAACATTCCATTTACCATTATGGGAAATCCGTTTCATTTAAATGATGAGATCTGCAGGATGCTGAAGGTATGTGGGTGTGAAAAATATCAGATGTCTCTGGATGGAATGAGAGAAACACATGACTGGTTCCGGAAGCCGGGAAGCTTTGACCTGACGATTGAAAAGATTAGATGCCTGAACCGTGCCGGGATTAAGAGTATCATCATGAGCACCGTTTCCAAAACAAATATGAAAGAGATACCTGACATTATTGACGAAGTTGTAAAAGCAAAGGTAAAGGTATTTGCCTTTTCACGCTATGTTCCGACAGGTGGTGAGGTGGATACCAGTATGACACCACAGGAGTACAGAAAGCTTCTGGAAATCTGTGATGCCAAGTTTAAAGTTTATGAGGCAGCAGGATGTGAGACTTATTTTAACAAAAAGGATCACCTCTGGACGTTGTATGAATATGAAACCGGGCAGTTTCAGTTACCGCAGGATGCAAAAGACGGTATGATCTATGGAGGCTGTAATTGCGGAAACTGTCATATCACCATAGCTTCAAACGGAGACGTGATGGCCTGCAGGAGAGTAACTGACAGCCGGGTAGCAAATGTGTTTGAAGACAGGCTGGCAGATGTGTGGATCTGTCAGATGGAGAAGTACAGAGAGTACGATAAATTTGAAAAGTGCAGTAAATGTGAATTGAAGGTATGGTGCCGGGGATGTCTGGCTGTAGCAAACGGTACTACAGGAAATTTTTATGGAGCTGATCCGCAGTGCTGGAAAACAAGGAATGAGATCACAGGGGAGGAACTGCCATGCTATATGAGAGGAGAGAATAAAGAATGAATCTGGAAACATGTCTTAAGAAAATGGAACTGGTAGGTGTACTTGCTTTTGCTACGGTTGATCAGGAAGGAGCACCGCAGATCAGGAATATCAGTGCCATTCATTATGAAAAGGATGCGATATATTTTTTTACTGCAAGGGGAAAAAATTTCTGCAGAGAGCTTCAGGAGGATGGCAGGGTACAGATTTTGTGTTATACCAGATACAAGGAAATGATCCGTATGTCCGGAAAGGCTTATACAGTGGCAGAGGAAGAGCAGGAGAAATGGAGAGATCTGATCTTTAAAGAGCAGCCATATCTTGCCAATGTTTACCCAGGCGATACGAGAGATATTGGAATTATATTCTGTATTGATCAGGCAGAAGTGGAGTACTTTAATCTGGGAGTGAATCCCATATTCAGGGAGACATACAGCCTTGGAAGTGTTACCCTGAAAAAGAAGGGATATCATATCACAGAGAAATGTATCGGATGTGGTAAATGCAAAAGAGTCTGTCCACAGAGGTGCATTGACGAAGGAAAACCATATGTGATAAACCAGAATCATTGTCTGCACTGTGGAAACTGTTATGAGAACTGTCCTGTGAAGGCGATAGAGAGGAATGGAGTCTCAATATGAAACAGGATGAACGAAGAAAATGGCTGATCAGGAAGCTGCTTGATGAAAATATGCATTACAGAGGATATGAAGTACCTGATGATATACAGGAACAGAAGGACATGCTGCGTTCCCTTATGAATGTGCGTATGCCAAAGGATATTGATGAGGAATTTCTGGCTGTCCAGGATGCGTATTTGCAGCAGGTACAGGAAGAAAAAGGAGTTGTGACACTGGAAGATATGGAAGAGCTGCAGCCGGGTCTATATATCTGGAAGGGTGATATTACAAGACTTCAGGTGGGAGCGATCGTCAATGCTGCAAATAGTGGAATGACCGGGTGTTATCAGCCATGTCACAACTGTATTGATAACTGCATTCATACTTATGCCGGGATCCAGCTTCGAAATTACTGTGATAATATGATGCGGCAGCAGGGATGCGAAGAGCCCACAGGGCAGGCGAAGATCACACTGGCTTTTAATCTTCCCTGTGATTATGTGATCCATACGGTAGGACCCATTGTGCAGGGATGGCTTACCGGAAAGCATGAGAGGCTGCTTTCATCCTGTTATGAGTCCTGCCTGCGTACAGCAGAGGAGCATGGAGTAAAAAGTATTGCATTCTGCTGCATTTCAACAGGTGTGTTTATGTTTCCAAATGAAAAAGCAGCACAGATTGCCGTGCAGACAGTCAGAGAGTTCATGGAAAAAACAAATTCAGGGATTCAGGTGATATTCAATGTTTTTAAAGAAGAAGATGAAAGAATCTACCGGAGATTACTCGGATAAGATAACAGAATTAAAAGAAAAGATCAGTGAGGCAGATGCTGTTGTGATCGGTGCCGGATCAGGACTTTCCACATCAGCTGGCTTTGTATACAGTGGAGAAAGATTCAAACAGTATTTTTCTGATTTTGAAGAAAAATATGATTTCCACGATATGTATTCCGGAGGCTTTTATTATTATGACACGTTGGAGGAATACTGGGCATACTGGAGCCGCTATATTTATATCAACCGGTACATAGATGCGCCAAAGCCGGTGTATGACAGACTCCTGGAGCTGGTGAAGGATAAGGATTATTTTGTGATCACGACGAATGTGGATCACTGCTTCCAGAAGGCCAGGTTTGATAAAAAGAGATTATTTTATACGCAGGGTGATTATGGGCTGTTCCAGTGCAGTAATCCATGCTGCCAGGAAACATATGATAATGAAGAGGCAGTGCGAAAAATGGTCCTGGCACAGGGATGCGAAATTGCAGCGGATGGGAGCTTGATCGTATCACAGAAAAAAAAGCTACTTAGCACGATACCGTCTGAGCTCATTCCTGTCTGTTCACACTGCGGAAGACCTCTTACTATGAATCTTCGTTCGGATGCTACCTTTGTAGAGGATGAAGGCTGGCACAGGGCAGCTGAAAGGTATGAGAATTTTCTGCGGACGAGAAACAATATGAAGATACTGTTTCTGGAGCTTGGAGTTGGATATAACACTCCCGGCATTATCAAGTATCCCTTCTGGCAGATGACAGCCAGAAATCCGAAGTCCATGTATGCCTGTCTGAATTATGATGAGGCATTTGCACCAGATGAGATCAGAAAGCGGTCTGTCTGTATCAGTGGGGATATTGGAGAGATTTTATTTCAGCTTTAAAGGGAATCCGTTATCCTGTAGAAGACGGATGATTTGTGTGCTGGTATACAGATCTTAAAATGTGCTGACGACCAGGGAAACGACGGTCTTTATGACCCCGGCCAGCACCATCACCAGGATCGGATTCATCTTAAGCTTCTGAAGCAGGATAATGCAGACAGCAAAGATCACTACAAGTAACCAGTTTGTGTTTGCAAAGGTGATCACTGCCTTACTGCCCCAAAATGCAGTGATGAGGATCGAAATCCCGGCGGAGGCGATCAAAGCAACGACCGCAGGCCTCAGGGAGTTCAGGATTCCCTGTAAAAGTGTCAGGTTTCTGTATTTTAAATACAGCCTGGCAATGCAGGTGACGATGATGCAGGACGGCAGGATGCATCCAAAGGTAGCCGCAAGAGCGCCGCCGATGCCCGCAATCTTTATTCCGACAAAGGTTGCAGAATTGATGGCAATGGGTCCCGGTGTCATCTGGGAGATCGTGATCAGATCTGTAAATTCTTCCATCGAGAGCCAGTGATGGGTGGTCACGACCTGTCCCTGGATCAGCGGCATTGCCGCATATCCACCGCCGAAGCTGAACATGCCTATCTGCAGAAAACTTAAGAAAAGCTGGAGATAGATCATTTTTTCATTCTCCTTTCTACCACGAATGTCCGTAGTGCGCCGATCAGACCACAGGCAATGACAATAATGATGATATTGATATGAAAAATGCAGGAGGCAAGGAACGCAGCAGCCATGATGCACGTGGAAACAGCATTTTTTTTGTGGATGATTTCTGCCCCCATTTCATATGTTACAGAGGCAATCACAGCTCCGACACCGGCCTGCATGCCGGAAAGCATCTGGCTGATGATAAAGTTGTCACGGAATGTGTTGTAGCAGATTGAAATCAGGGAGATAATGAGAAACGGAGGGATGATTGTGCCGATGATTGCTGTGACTACACCTGTCATTCCAGCTAATTTATAACCGACTACAATTGCTCCGTTGACAGCGATGGGTCCTGGAGCTGACTGTGCAATCGCAACGAGATCCAGCATCTCATTCTCCTCAATCCAGTGGTATTCATCTACAAATTTTTTCTTCATTAAAGTCACGATCACATATCCGCCTCCGAATGTAAAGGTGCTGAGATACAGGGTCGAGATGAAAAGCTTTATAAGAATTTTCTTTTTATTTTCCATAATCATTTCATTTAGCCGGAGATACGGCGTAATTTTCATAGAGCGTCCGCAGGGTATCTGAGGCTGGCAGTGCCACCAATTCCACAGGAAGTCACAAGCTCCTTTGTAAGATTAACATACAAAAATTAGGATTTTCAACAACTTTTGCCACTTTTTAGATAAAGTTGTATGTTTCTTGACAAATCAGATAAAAGCTGTAATTAATATTGATATCGTATTCTGCTTTATAGCTGTAAGATGGAGGATGACAGAGATATGAATGATAAATGGCTGGAATTTGCGATCCGGATCCAGAGCATTGCGCAGGCAGGGCTTCAGTATGGGAAGGATAAATATGATAAGGAGCGTTATGAGGAGCTGCGTGAGATCGCAGCAGAAATGATGTCTGAGAAGACAGATATCCCGGTTGATAAGATAAGGGATCTGTTCTGCAATGAAACAGGGTATCAGACGCCCAAGGTAGATACACGGGCTGCCGTGTTTTCAGATGGGAAGATCCTGCTTGTACATGAAAATAATGGAACCTGGGCACTGCCGGGCGGATGGTGTGATGTGGATCAGTCTGTGGCTTCCAATACGGAAAAGGAAGTACGGGAGGAAACAGGTTTTACGGTGCATGCGGACAGGCTGATCGCGGTACAGGACTGGAGAAAGCATAATGTTCAGAATTATGCGTTTGGTGTTATGAAGGTCTTTATTCTGTGCAGGTATGAGAGCGGCGAATTTATGAAAAACATAGAAACGACAGAGATCAGGTTCTTTGACAGGGACAGTATCCCTGAAAAGCTGGCGGTGGAGAAAACCACAAGGGAACAGATACTGATGTGTTTTGATGCTTATGAGGATCCGGACTGGAGGACTATGTTTGATTAGAGGCAGCAGGTCAGTCAGAGTGGACAGAAGAAAAGGAGCAGATTATGAATATTACGGTATATCTTGGGGCAAATGAAGGAAATGATCCCCTTTTAAAAGAAGCAGTGCGTGAGCTTGGAACGTGGATAGGATCCAGTGGAAATACACTTATTTATGGCGGATCAAAAAACGGACTTATGGGGGAAATTGCAGAAAGCGTGCTGGATGCCGGTGGCAGGGCGATCGGAGTGGAGCCGCAGATATTTATAGATCAGGGCTTTGAGTATGACAGGCTGACAGAGCTTATCGTGACAAAGGATATGACCGAACGGAAGACGAAGATGATTGAGCTTGGAGATGCTTTTATTGCTTTTCCGGGCGGAACAGGAACACTTGAGGAAATTGCTGAGGTAATGTCCAAGGTGTCATTGAAATGGCTGTCTGCACCATGTATTCTTTATAATCTGAATGGTTATTATGACAGCCTGAAGGAGTTGCTTCTGCATATGCAGGAAAAAGGACTGTCCTCCAAGGAGCGTCAGGAAGGGATTTATTTCGCAAAAAATCTGGAGGAGATTAAGGGAATCATACAACATGAAAATAAAAGATAAATATAAGGGGATTTTTTATATCATCCTGGCGGCCTTCGGATTCGCTTTTATGAATCTGTTTGTGAAGCTGGCGGGTGATCTGCCGGCGATTGAAAAGAGCTTTTTCCGCAATCTGGTAGCCGTTTTCTTTGCATTTACTGTTATGAAAAAGGAAAAGATCCCATTTACTATTCCAAAGGGAACAGGAAAATATATCTTTTTCCGGTCTTTGTTTGGGACAATCGGGATCTTTGCAAACTTCTATGCCATTGGAAAGCTGTATATTGCGGATGCATCCATGCTTAATAAGCTGTCACCTTTTTTTGCCATTATTTTTTCTTATTTTCTGTTAAAGGAAAAAATCAAATTATACCAGCTTGCCTGCGTATTGACAGCATTTGTGGGTGCACTATTCATTTTAAGACCCGGGTTTGACAGCGTTGCTACATTCCCGGCATTTATCGGCCTGTTAGGTGGGATGGGAGCAGGCCTGGCGTATACTAACGTGCGTATGGCAACAAAACTTGGTGCCACGGGACCGCTTATAGTATTCTGCTTTTCTGCATTTTCCTGTATATGTGCGATCCCGTTTATTATTTTTGATCATCAGCCGCTTACATGGTGGCAGCTTGTATCACTTTTAATGGCAGGTCTTTCCGCAACACTGGGACAGTTTTCCATTACGGCGGCATACACCTATGCACCTGCCAGTGAACTGTCTGTATATGATTATACGCAGATCGTATTTGCTGCCCTGCTTGGCATGATTTTCCTGGGAGAAGTGCCGGATGTCATCAGTATCCTCGGATATCTGATCATCTGTGGTGCAGGAATTGCCATGTTCCTGATCCGGCGAAAAAAAGAAAATGAAAGAGAGGTTATTAATAAATGAATTTTATGAAGAAAAACTGGAGTGGCATTCTTGTCTGCCTTGTGATAGCGATTCCGTCGTGGCTGCTTGGAAAGGCTTTTCCAGTGGCAGGAGGACCGGTGATCGCCATTATAGCAGGAATGATCGTTACTATGTTCTGGAACAATAAGGGAAAAGCTGAACCGGGAATTAAATGGACTTCAAAGGTAATTCTTCAGACTGCAGTTGTTCTGCTTGGGTTTGGAATGAATCTTGGGGTTATCTTTCAGACTGGAAAGCAGTCACTGCCAATTATTATCTGCACGATCACAGCATCTCTTGTCATTGCGTGGATATTACAAAGGGTTCTCAAGGTGCCGGCGAATACATCTGTACTGGTAGGTGTCGGCTCATCTATCTGTGGAGGCTCTGCGATCGCGGCGACTGCTCCTGTCATAGGTGCAGATGATGATGAGATCGCACAGTCCATAGCAGTGATTTTCTTTTTTAATGTGCTTGCAGCCATTTTCTTCCCCATGCTTGGAAAAGCAATTGGGTTCGATACTATACACGGTGATGCATTTGGGATTTTTGCAGGGACAGCGATCAATGATACCTCATCTGTAACGGCTGCAGCATCAACCTGGGACAGTATGTGGAACCTTGGAAGTGAGACACTGAATAAAGCAGTGACAGTGAAGCTTACGAGAACGCTTGCTATCATACCGATCACGCTTGGATTATCATTCATACAGGCGAAAAAGAGTGTACAGGAAGGAAAGCAGGCTGCAAAGTTCAGCTTAAAACGAGCATTTCCCATGTTTATACTTTATTTTGTGATAGCAGCGATCATCACGACAGTCTGTGTACATATTGGAGTCAATGCGGAGGTATTTAAGCCAATGAAGGAGCTGTCTAAATTTATGATCATTATGGCTATGGCCGCGATCGGCTTGAACAGTAATATGGTACAGCTTATCAAAACAGGTGGCAAACCCATTATCGTTGGTGCTTCCTGCTGGTGTGGAATAACGGTCGTAAGTCTGATCATGCAGCATGTGATGAAGATCTGGTAGGTAAAAAATATGGTATATACATGTGGATATAGGTCACCGTTAGGTGATATTTTGCTGGCGGCGGATGAAAACGGACTTACCGGTTTGTGGTTTGAAGGGCAGAAATATTTTGCGGATACGCTTCCGGATGAGCATGTTTCACAGGAAACGCCCGTCCTCACGAAAGCAAAAAAGTGGCTGGATATATATTTCTCCGGTGATGAGCCTGACTTTACGCCACCGCTTCATCCCTCTGGCTCATCATTCAGACAGGAGGTGTGGAAGATTTTATCAGAGATCCCTTATGGACAGACGGTCACATATGGAGAAATAGCGCGCAGAATGGGAGAATTGAAAAATATTCCTCATATGTCCGCACGGGCAGTTGGCGGTGCAGTGGGACATAATAAAATTTCCATTATCATCCCATGTCATCGTGTAGTGGGCGTAAATGGGAGTCTGACAGGATATGCCGCAGGAATTGACAGAAAAATTTCACTGCTTGAGCTGGAGCGATCCTAAATATTTCCTTAATTATGGAGAGATACTATTTACATAGATCAAATAGTAGAGTAATCTTTTTAAAAAATATTCAGAGAATACTGATAACAGGAAAGAGGTAGATTGATAATGAAGAAGAAAATGATGACAATTGTAATTAGTATAATGCTTTGTGCAGCATTATTTGCAGGCTGTGGACGGGCGGAAGAAAAGGAACTGACGGGAACGATTGATGAGATAAAGGATTTTATGTTTGTCATTACAGATGAGAATGATACGCCATATAGCTTTACCTTTGAAGAAAAGCCGGAAGGCCTGGAGAATGTCAGCGAAGGGGATACTGTAACTGTAAAATATACGGGAACAATATCTGAGGTGGATCCGTTTGATGGAGAGGTAATATCTGTTGAAAAGACAGAATAAAACCATTTAAAGGAGATGTTAAATATTCCACAGAAAAAATCAACAGCTTTGGCAGTGCTGCTTGTTGTTACATTTATTATTGAGGTAGCTTTTGTAAAATACTGTAAAGCGGAAACATTTGGAAAAAGGGATTATGGAGTTTTTTTAAATGCAGATGACTCATCCATGGAACGACCGTATATACTTATCTTAATATTGGTTCTATCGAGAACTTCAGGGAATATTATACGGCCTATGAGGAACTGGCAATTGGCAGTTATGAACATTGGGATGAGGAAAAATGGGTGGATGCAGCAAGCCCGGACTGGCAGAGGTTTATAATGCAGCTGGCACGTGAACTATATGAAAAAGATGTTGATGGTTTTTTTATTGATAATTGTGACGTATATTATTATGCTCCGCGAAAGGATATTTTTGATGGTCTTACAGTCATCCTGCAGTACATCATGACATTGGGAAAAGAAGTCATCATCAATGGTGGTGATACTTATGTGACGGAATACAAGGAACGTTATGGGACTATTGATCCTATTATGACAGGTGTAAACCAGGAGACTGTATGGAGCCATATTGATTTTGCTAAGGGAACCTTTAACGAACAGAACAGGGAGGACAGGGAGTATTTCTGCGGATATCTGGAATCATGTAAGGCAGATGGAATGGAAGTGTATCTGCTGGAATATACAGCCAACCGGAAGCTGATCCGAAAAATAGAAAAATATTGCAGGAAACAAGGCTTTCATTTTTATATCTCAGATTCTCTTGAGCTGGAGTAAACGTTAGAAAATCAACAAAATCCCATGTCTCAATTTCGCTGAAAAATCTGGAAAGCAAAGGACTGGTGGTATGAAATTATCCATTATCAGAAATGCAGTCTTCGCAGTAACCGGTATAGGGGTAATCTGTCTGTATGCTATTTCAGGAAATACCTATGGATATCATATGACAAGGATGGTAGCAGCCATAATTATTTCCTTTGGCTGTTATCTGCCGGTAACCTTATTCAGTAAAACGAAACCCAGGGTTGGATTATTGATGATACCAAAGACCTGTGCATATATGTGGATCATTGTAATGGGGCTTCAGCTTTTATTTTAAAGCTGAAGCGTAACGAAAAGGCAGGACACTATAATGAAAATAGAAAAATTTGTAAAGCTCATGACAGGCCATTTTGATAATAAAGAACAGTTTACCGCAATGAAAGAAGCCGGGAAGATCTATCCGTATGCACAGCATGTGAATACAGTCTGTAATGATAAGGTAAAAAATATTCCTGAAGATTTCGCGGGAATATTCATTGTAGAAGAGAGCTATTATGAGACGGATGGAAGACAGCATGCATCACCACATTTATTCCTTATTACAGAGAGTGGTGATGGGATCCTGCTTTCCTCCTATGAATTACCGGCAGGAGAAGACAAGAATACGTTCTCTTATGCTTCCATGAAGACCGTAGACTATAATGAGCTGAAAAAATCTGAGAAGTTTACACCGGCACTATATAAGGAAACAGATGGCGGCTGGGAAGGTGGCAGTGTGAGTCACTTTTCCCCGGTTATGACCTTCAGGTTATGGGAGAGATTTTCTGAAACATGCCTGGAGGTTTCGGAAAGTATGGAAGTGAACGGAAGGAGAACCTTCGGATATGATGCTCCGATTATATACAAAAGGGTATCAGCTCAACAATAAGCATATTTGATGTGGCAGGAAGAAATTTTTTAATTGGAGGGTGAGAGTTTTCTTAATTTTTTGTACCTATATTTATAGAATCATATTAACCAATACCACCAGTGTAAAGGAGGACACTTTATGAGAAGAAAATTTCTTGCACCGGCCCTGGTTTTTATCATGTGTATAGGTATCACCATGACGGCTTATGCCTCTCCACAGGCGGATCAGCTGCAGAACCAG
>ERZ791837.930-NODE-930-length-20958-cov-2.956418_pt1 | contig 20958 bp, 10 predicted proteins | sample MGYA00510292_ERZ791837 | MGnify/ENA primary metagenome ERZ791837 (study PRJEB30046, sample SAMN00715259) | human gut metagenome | study: EMG produced TPA metagenomics assembly of the A metagenome-wide association study of gut microbiota in type 2...
CTTCTGATTTTTTCTGTAAGATATTATCTGATTCCAACCTTGTTATATTTACGTTTGACCGTTTCCCCGGTGCTTGCAATAAACTGGAACTTCAATCGCTGGCTCCCCTTAGTCGTGAGATCGAGTATGATTATCAGCCGACTGTTATATATCCGCCTTTACGTTTATTCCTGGAGACTATCATAGAATACCTGGAGTCGAAGATGAACTGCAAGCATTTGCATGAGATAAAGTCGATGGAGCTGTTTTTGCTGTTTCGGGGATTTTATCGAAAAGAAGAGTTGGCTTATTTATTTCATCCTATCGTTGGAAAATCGCTGGATTTCCGTTCCCTCATACTTGAAAATTATCTGAAGGTGGACCAGGTGGACGGGTTGGCAAAAATAGCCGGTATGGGACGTACGAATTTTAATAATAAGTTCAAGGAAGAGTTCGGAATCTCTCCCCATCAATGGTTATTGAAACAAAAAGCAAAACATGTGCGTTTCAAACTGGCCGAACCGGGAAATACGCTGAGTGATGTTATGCGGTTGTATAAGTTTAACTCGGCGACTCATTTTACACGTTTCTGCAAGCAGCAGTTTGGTGGCAATTATGCGGAAGAGGCGGCGCGTCTTATAGATACATATACCAAATATAACCGCAGAGTTACTCCTGAAATGCTGAATGACAGAACGTACAGCCTGGAAAACTATGATGAGTGGCGGCGTGTGAAAGATGATTATGCGGCTTTGAGCCTGGATGCCCTGAAACTCTACTATCTGATGCCTGCCGGTTACCGGGATACTTTCGACCAACTGGTACTCTTTCCGATACAGGCATGTGCCAACCTGTATGATATGTATTATGCCGTAGCAATGAATCGCAAACTGGCAGAGGAGAATAATGTACAAGCCAATAAATGGGCTGATAAGGCTCGTGCGTGTTTTGAACGTGATTCTGTATTGACTTATCACTATAACCATATAATGAGTGGTGGCAAATGGAATCATATCATGGATCAGACACATATTGGATATAAATCCTGGAACGATCCGAAACATAATATTATGCCTAAAGTTACTTTTGTTCCGGAACCTCGTATTGCTCCTGCACCACCTGTATTTGTAGAAAAGGATGGATATGTATCTATTGAAGCGGAACATTATACCCGTTCAGCTAACAGTACATCTGCTAATTGGGTTACAATTCCAAATTTGGGGCGTACGTTGTCTGCTGTCACTACTTTACCTACCACAGCCGTTCCGGGAGCAGATATGTATTTGGAATATGATTTTGAAACGGAGAAAAGTGGGGATGCTACGGTTATCGTTCGTTTTTCTTCAACTTTGAATTTCAATGATTATAAAGGATTGCGTTATGCGGTCAGTTTGGATGGTGGGGAAGAACAAATAGTCAATATCAACAGTGATTATAAAGGTGAGCTTGGTAAGTTGCAGGCAGAGCACATTATTACTACTCAAACCAAACACTTACTTGATAAGAAGGGGAGACATACTTTGCGTATCCGTCCGCTTGATCCGGCACTTGTTATGCAGAAAATCATGATTGACCTGGGAGGTTTGAAACCTTCTTTCCTGGGAGCACCTGAAAGTTTGATAAAAGAGTAGGAATGTTGAAAATTACAATATTATGAGATATAAATTTACTTTATTGGTAGTATTGGTCTGTATATGTTCTGTATGGGCTGAAGCTAAGGTTAAACTCCCCTCTGTTCTTTCGGATGGAATGGTATTGCAACGTGAAAGGCCCATTAAGATATGGGGGACAGCTGAACCGGGTGAAGATGTAGTGGTAACTTTTAAGAGGAAGAAATACACGGCAAAGACTGATGAGAATGGCAGATGGGTGGTCATACTTCCTGCTATGAAGGCTGGCGGTCCTTATGAGATGACGGTGAATGAAGTGATAGTAAAAGATATTCTGGTAGGGGATGTGTGGCTGTGCTCAGGGCAATCGAATATGGAACTGACCGTGGCACGTGTAGCGGATATGTTTGGCAAGGAAACGGTTGTTTATGAAAATTCAATGATCCGTTACGTGAAAACTCCCTATGGCAATGATTTGCAGGGTCCGAAAGAAGATATTTCCCGGATGAACTGGACATCCTTGAATCCGGAGGTTGCTCAGTCTTATGCCGCACTACCTTATTTTTTGCTATAGAGATGTATAATGAGACGAAAGTTCCTGTCGGCATTATCAATTCCAGTTGGGGAGGAAGTTCTATTGAAGCTTGGATGAGTGAGGATGCTCTACAGGAATTCCCAAAGAATTTGCGTGAAAGGGATATTTATAACTCTGACGAATATAAGGTTTTGATGAATAAGGCAGGTGGTATGATGTCGAGGTTTTGGAATCTCTCTTTGTATAAAGGGGATGAAGGACTTCATGCTCCGGTCAAGTGGTATGAACCGGAATTGGATGATTCCGATTGGGAGGAAGTGAATATGTTTTCTTATCAATTGGGCACTAAAAATGGTTATCCGGTAAGTGGCTCACATTGGTTCCGCCAGGATATTCGTCTTACGGCTGAGCAAGCTGATAAAGATGCCATATTGCGTTTGGGTTGTATGGTGAATGCGGACTCAGTGTATGTGAATGGTGTATTTGTAGGTACCACTTCGTATCAATATCCGCCACGTATTTATAAAGTTCCTGTATCGGTATTGAAAGCAGGTGAGAATCTGGTGACGGTTCGTCTTATCAATTCGGGTGGTCGCCCTAGCTTTGTAAAAGACAAGCCCTATTGTATGGCGATAGATGGAGACACAGTTCGTTTGGCGGAACAGTGGAAATATAGATTAGGTTGTGAAATGCCTGCCGGAAGAGGTGGGGTGTCTTTTCAGAATATTCCGACTGGCATGTATAATTCCATGATTTCTCCTTTGCGAAATTTGCATTTTAAAGGAGCTTTGTGGTATCAGGGAGAGACGAATGCAGGACGTTCAAGTGAATATGAGGCCTTATTAACTGCGATGATAAAAGATTGGCGAGTGAAGTTTGCAGATGAAAATCTCCCGTTCTTTATTATGCAACTACCCAATTTTATGCAGACGCATCCGCAACCTGTAGAAAGTGGTTGGGCGGGTATGCGAGAGGCTCAACGGCAAGTGACCTTGAAGTTGCCTAATACTTCTTTAGTAGTAGCAATAGACTTGGGAGAGTGGAATGATATTCATCCATTAAATAAGAAAGAACTGGCAAGAAGAGTGGCACTTCAAGTTAAAAAGAAGGTATATGGTCATAGGGATGTAGTTCATAGTGGTCCGTTGTGTACTGATGCATCTGTTGAAAGTGGAAAGATCATTCTCTCTTTTGAAGAAGGAACGAATGATTTAATGCCTGTAACTGAACTCAAAGGTTTTGCACTGGCGGGAGCGGATGGACGTTTTAAATGGGCAAAGGCGACCATAGAAGGCAATAAAGTGATGGTTTGAAGGCATTACTCAGCCTATAAAGGTTCGTTACGCTTGGGATGATAATCCACAGGAGGCTAACCTGAAGAATAAGGCAGGGCTTCCGGCTTCGCCGTTTCAAATGGAGGTAGTAAAGTAGATAGGGATTTTATAGGTTTACCAATCGCCCGGTTTTAATCTGTAATTTGCAGTAAAGGTGCACGGTTATCTAATATAGATAACCGTGTTTTTTTTGTCCATTTCTTTAAATGTGTTAATTGCTCTTTTGCTAAATGAATCGGGCAAGAGAGTTTTTTCGCTTCTAACAGATGGGTTACATATCTTTTGCGGTGCGTTACAAATCGTTTTTTCTTCCGTTTTTTGAGTTCTTTTTTATCAGTTTCAAGATACTCTGAAAGACTGAATTTTTAGGAAAATATCTTCTGGATTTATAAGATTGTGCTTGAGATGTAATTATTTGAAAATGAGTATTGTATATGCTAATTTGTAATGCTTTCAAAGAAAAATGTAACATTGAAAAGAAAGATGTAATACCGTCAAAAAAACGTGTAGCATGAATGTGTAAATTGTTTCGTTTTTGTTGGATACATTTGCTGCCAAGAAGAGAGAGGTTTTGATAACCGAGGTGGTTGATAATGATATATTTCTAACTTATTATACAATTAAAAATGTGAATAGATGTAAAATATTGCAAATACTAATCGCTGGAATTATTAATCTTAAAAGACCGATGTAATTATGAAATGCATGTATGATGACAGTTAATGCTATTTCTAAATAGCTAATGTAATGGAGAGAATGTAGTTATTAATATCTTAAACTAATGGTAATGAAAAATGTAACAAAACAAATTCAAAAGATTCCTTACTTGATTCTTTTGTTGCTATTGAGTTGTTTGCCGACTTTAGCACAGAATGGAGTAACAGTGAGAGGAACAGTCGTCGATGGAAATGGCGAAACGGTGATTGGGGCTTCCATCGTTGTAAAAAACAATACTTCAATAGGTACGATATCAGATATAGATGGAAATTTCACGTTGGCTGTTCCTAATGACAAAGTAACTCTTGTGGTCTCATTCATAGGAATGAAATCGCAGGAAGTCAAAATTGCAAGTCAAAAGATTTTAAAGGTCACTCTGGAAGATGACTCACAACAGCTGGAAGAGGTCGTTGTGGTAGGATATGGCCAGCAGAAGAAAGCCAGTGTAGTAGGTGCTATCACCCAAACTACAGGTAAAGTACTGGAGCGGGCAGCTGGTATCAGTGATATTGGTGCGGCGCTGACAGGTAATTTGCCGGGTGTGGTTACTACCACAGGTACAGGTATGCCAGGTGCAGAAGAACCTAAAATAACGATTCGCGGTGCAAGTTCTTGGAATAATAATGAAGATCCGCTTGTATTGGTTGATGGTATTGAACGCCCTATGAGTTCAGTGGATATCAGTTCTGTACAATCTATTTCAGTCTTGAAAGATGCATCCGCAACTGCCGTTTACGGTGTGAAGGGTGCCAATGGTGTAATTCTTGTAACCACAAAACGTGGTGCTGAGGGTAGTGCGAAGATTGATGTAGGCTTCAATGCAACTCTAAAAGCTCCCTCTAAACTTCCCAACAAGTATGATTCTTACGATGCTTTGATGTTTCGTAATACAGCCATTGAACATGAATTGGCTCTGAGGCCCGATTCATGGGAATATATTCGTTCTCAATCGTTCATCAATAATTATCGCAATCAGACCACCCTTGAGCAGCGAGAACGTTATCCTAATGTGGATTGGCAGAAAGCTCTGTTTAAAGATAACACGATGTCTTACAATGCTAACCTTAATATTAGCGGTGGTACCAAATTTGTGAAGTACTTTGCTTCAGCCGATTATGTACATGAGGGTGACCTCTTTAGAATTTATGACAATGGTCGTGACTATAACTCCGGTTATGGATACGATCGTATCAATGTGCGTAGTAATCTGGACTTCAATATAACGAAAACTACTGTACTGAAGATGAATCTTGCGGGATCTAATTCTATTCGTAAGGCTCCATGGAGTAATACGGGTAATTCGGAATGGCAGATTGGGCAGCAGTGGTCGGGTGCATACAATATTGCACCAGACGTATTTTTACCGCAGTATTCTGATGGTAGCTGGGGAATGTATCCACTTGTTTCAAATACCACGAACTCAGCAGAGAATATTTCTTTGGGTGGTACGATGCAGCTCACAACAACCCGTATCAATACCGACTTTACACTGGAGCAAGATTTGAAGTTTATAACCAAAGGGCTTTCTGCCCGGGCCACTGTTTCATGGGATAATATATTTGTTGAAAACAATCGTGGTATCAATGACTTGAATAATAGTGCGCAGCGTAAATGGATTGATCCGGATACCGGTCAGGTGAGATATAAAGAGTCATACGACACAAATAATGGTTTTGACTGGACGCAAGGGGTTAATTGGAGTACTTCTCCCGGTGCAGTGGATAATAGTCAAACGGTACGTAATCTTTATTATCAGGCGCAATTGAACTGGGTACGTAGTTTTGGCAAGCACAATGCTACAGCTATGGGATTATTCAGCCGTCAGGAAAATGCGCGAGGCAGTGTGATGCCTACCTATCGCGAAGACTGGGCTTTCCGTGTTACTTATAACTATGCCGACCGTTATTTCATCGAATACAACGGTGCTTACAATGGTTCTGAAAAGTTCAGTCCGGAAAATCGTTTCGCATTTTTTAATTCAGGTGCTATCGGTTGGATGATCAGTGAAGAACCTTTTATGAAGTTTTTTCGTGAAAAGAAGATTATCGATATGTTGAAAGTCCGTGCCTCTTATGGTGAAATTGGTTCCGACCAGTTAGGACCTGATCCGTTTGATTCAAGTCGTCGATGGTTGTACATGAATCAGTGGGCTTATGGCGGAAACTCTCGGATAGACCTTAATCAGACGCAAAGTATTTATACATGGTATCGTGAGGCTGCTATTGGTAATAAAGATATTCAATGGGAAGTTGTGAAAAAGTTGAATATTGGCGTTGACTATTCGCTTTTTGAAGGAATGCTGGCTGGTAGTTTGGAATTCTTCCGTGACGAACGTTCTAATATATTTGTTTATGGTGGAGACCGTTCCATTCCCTCTTATTTCGGAGGAACTCCACCTTCTATTAATAAAGGTAAGATCCGTACGAATGGATATGAATTGGAATTACGTGTAAATAAGACATTTGGTAATGACTGGCGTGTTTGGGGTAACTTCAGTATGACGCATGCTAAGAATAAGGTATTGGTGAAAGATGACCAGGCTATGCGTCCTGCCTATCAGAAAGCAGCCGGTTTCGGGGTAGGTCAATATACTTCTTATATTGATGCAGGATACATTCAAAACTATGACCAATTGTATGGTAGCCCTGCTCATGATGCTAATGATTCTCAAAAACTGGTGGGCGACTACTACATTGTCGATTTTAATGGCGACGGTGTGGTGGATAACAAAGATCAGGCTCCTTATGGTTACACTAGCCAGCCCGAAAATACATTTAATGCTACCATAGGTTTCGAATGGAAAGGATTCAGTGCATTTGCACAATTCTATGGTGTGACCAATGTCACCCGTGATGTGGGCCTTACTAGTTTTGGCAGTAAACTGAACACTGTGTTTGACACTGGTACATGGTGGTCAAAAAATACTCCTAATGCCGATGTGGTAGTACCTCGCTGGAATTCTACTCCGAGCTATAACGGCGGAACCCAATCTCTTTATGACGGTTCTTACATTCGTTTGAAGAACGTTGAACTGGCTTATACTTGGAATAAAGGCTGGATCAAGAGAATTGGATTAAGTAACCTGAAGATTTATGTCAATGGTAATAACCTATGGTTATGGACTCGTATGCCGGATGACCGTGAAGCTAACCTTTCCGGAGCCGGTTATCTGGGAGCTTACCCTACAGTGAAACGTTATAACTTAGGTATTAAATTTACATTATAATAATGAATAAGATGAAATATACATATAAGACTCTTTTATGTTCAGGTCTGTTGTCGCTGGCAGTAGGATTGGGCATGACGTCCTGCGAGGACTATTTGGATAAGAGTCCTGAATCGACTGTTTCCGAAGAAGATGCGTTCAAGAATTTCCGTAATTTTCAGGGATTCATAGAAGAAATATATAATTGTATTCCCGATAAGGAGAAGTGTAACTATTGTACTTCTTGGAACTGGGGTGATGATGAACTCTTCAATTCCATGGGAGATGGGCACATGACGCATCAGGCCGATTTGGGCAATTTTCGTGCTTGGCAAAGCAATGGTCAGTGTTGGTTATACAGAAGTTCCAGTAATCCTACTTCTATGAATTCATTTGACCATTCTTTGTGGCCACACTCTTGGTATTGTATCCGTAAAGCTAATGTAGGTCTTGCTAATTTGGATAAAATGGTAGGTACACAGGAGGAAAAAGATATGATTGCCGGTCAACTTTATTTTTTTCGTGCATGGTGGCATTTTGAACTGATGACTTATTGGGGAGGATTGCCTTATATTGACCAGGCCTTTGATGCTACGCAAGAGTTGAATTTGCCGCGATTGACTTATCAGGAGTGTGCTGATAAAGCTGCGGAGGATTTCCGTCGTGCTGCCGATCTATTACCGGTGGATTGGGATAAGACCAATGCGGGTAAGGCTACAGATGGTAAGAATCAACTACGTATTAATAAAATTATGGCACTGGGCTATTTAGGAAAGAATTATCTATGGGCAGGAAGTCCCCTGATGAAGAACGGTGCACAGTTGGGAGGGGCTCAGACTTATAACTATGATGAAGCTTATTGTAAGAAGGCCGCACAGGCATTTGGCGAACTGCTGGTTTTGGTAGAGAGTGGGCAGACTCAATATGCGCTTGCAGAGTTTAATTATAGTAATGTTTATGATCATGAGAAGGCAAAAGGTACCCAAACTTGTTACTCCGATATTTTCTATACTCGTCGTCAGAATTGGTTAATGCCCGGTTCGGTCGAGGCTATATTCCGTGGACCTTCTGGCAATAATGATGGTAATGCTAATAACAGTAACTGGAATATGTCGAAAATATGGGGACCGAAGGTTGCAGGGATTGTTGATCATGACAAGATTATACACTTGCCTACAGCCAATCTTGTAGAAATGTATGGTATGGCTAATGGGCTTCCTCTTGACGATCCGCAATCCGGCTTTGATGAGAGACATCCTTTTAAGAACAGAGATCCGCGCTTCTATCACGATATCATATTTGACGGTTTCCATTTTGTATTGGCAGAGGATAAATTGTCCGATGTACAAAAACCTTATGCTTATTGTGACCTTTCTACAGGTGCAGATATGCGTTCGGCAGATCTTGGCAGCCGTACCGGTTATTTTTTCCAGAAGTTTGTTCCCCATACTTGTAATGAAGGCGATAGGGAATATGACTGGGGTAGTAACTTGCATACCTACTTGCCTTATATGCGTTTGGCGGATATATACTTGATGTATGCTGAGAGCTGTGCTGCTTTTGGTGGCGCATCTGCCAAGTCTGATAATTGTACGCTTACTTCACTTGATGCAATCAATAAGATTCGTACCCGTTGTGGTGCTGAGGGAGTACATTCATCCTATATTGCAGATAACAAGAAGTTTATGGACGAGATTCGTCGTGAACGTGCGGTTGAACTTTCTATGGAAGGTTTCCGCTTCAATGACCTGCAACGTTGGCTGTTGCTGACCGAGTCACCTTATACCGAGAAGTATTCTGTAGAATTCGATCGGGTGGAGAGTGCGGATTTCTATAGAAATAATGACCCTGCGGAAGCTGAAGTGGCTAACTACCGTCACGAGCTGATTTTGAAACGCATATACGGTACGAAGCATTATTGGTTCCCCTTGCCCGATAACGATGTTTATCTTTATCCTGAGTTCGGACAGAATCCCGGCTGGTAATCGTGGACTAAAAAGTATGTTTAATAATAAATGAATAAACAATGAAATATATACAAACAAAATTCATTCTTTGTGCTATGCTGGCTGTTTCTCCGATGTTTGTCAGTGCGCAGGCCACAGACTGGAATGAGACCGATTCATTGGCAAACGAAAAAGACCCGATGGTACAGGTCGCTTTTCGTAAGGTAGCTCAAAAAGACCTTTTGGGTGGTGTTTCTGTAGTCAATGTGGAAGAACTTACGAAGAAGAATTATAATACTTACAGCCTGGATAATATGCAGGGCTATGTAGGCGGTTGGAATGGTAACTCATTGTGGGGAATGGATGGTGACAATGCCGGTTATTTGGTTTTGGTAGATGGTGTGCCTCGTGATGCAAACAATGTTATGCCGTCTGAAATAGCACAGATTTCATTTTTGAAAGGTGCCCAGGCTGTGGTTCTTTATGGTAGTAAAGCTGCTAAAGGTGCGGTGGTAATCACTACAAAACGCGGTAATGTAGAGGGGTTGAACGTTAGTGTCAGAGCTAATACCGGATTTCATGTAGCGAAGGCTTTTCCTGAATACTTAGGTTCGGCTGAGTACATGACCCTTTACAATGAGGCCCTCTTGAATGATGATCCTACTGCGAAACTCCGTTATACGGCCGAAGATATTTATAATCATGGTTCAGGATTGAATCCATATCGTTATACGAATATAAATTATTATTCTTCTGATTATGTAAAAAAGGCATATAATCGTTCGGAAGTAACTGCTGAGATTACTGGCGGCGGTAAGCGTGCGCGTTTTTATAGTAATGTGAGTTATTATAGCAACGGTGATTTTCTTGACTTTGGTGAGTCCAAAAATAATAGGACGGACCGTTTCAACGTACGTGGTAATGTAGACGTAAATATCAATAGTTTTATTAATGCCTACATCAACGCCAATGCCACATTCTACGACTCGAAAAGTGCAAAAGGTAATTATTGGAACGTTGCATCGACTGCGCGTCCTAATTTCCCTGAAAAAGGTGCTCCGCTCATCCCGCTGGATATGATTGATCCCAATGCTACAGCTGCTTGGGAACTGCTGAGTACTACCTCCAATATTATTGATGGAAAGTATTTCTTGGCTGGTACACAGGCTAATGCTACCAATGCTTTTGCAGACTGTTATGCAGCCGGAAGCAGTAAGTGGACGAGCCGTCAGTTCCAGTTTGATGCCGGTGTGAATGTAGATCTTAATCAAGTTCTGAAGGGACTCTCATTCAATGCTATGTTTGCTGTAGATTATGCCACTTCTTACTCCACTTCTTTTGATAATAAATATGCAGTATTTGTTCCTACTTGGGCCAACTATGGTGGTAAAGATGTTATAGTAGCGCTCAGCAAGGAGGGAAATGATGAAAAGCCGGGCACCCAGAATGTGGGTGGAAGTACAGATAAGCAAACGATTGCATTTTCTGGACAGTTCAATTATCAGAATACTTTCAATAAGTATCATAATGTATCAGCTATGCTTATAGCCAATGGTTACCAGCAGACAGTTTCTGCACAGTATCATCGTATCAGCAATGCTAATTTGGCATTACAGGCGGGCTATAACTATCAGCAACGCTATTATGCAGATTTTGGTGCGGCGTTGATCCATTCGGCTAAGCTGGCTAAAGGACATCGTCAGGCTCTCTCTCCTTCGGTGACGTTGGGCTGGCGTTTAAGCGGTGAAAACTTTCTGAAGGATTCTCCTGTGGTAGATGATTTATTGTTGAGCGTATCGGGTAGTATCCTCAATCAAGACATTGATTTGGTAATGGGTGATAAAGAGTTTTATCTCTATGAATCAGTATGGACTCAAAACGATGGTTATGCATGGTATGACGGTCCGGCCGGTAAATATACTATTTCTACCAGAGGGCAGAACAATGATCTTTCGTTTATCAAGCGCAAAGAGTTCTCTGTAAACCTGAAAACTTCGCTTTGGAATAGATTGATTACAGCCGATGCTTCATTCTTCATCAACTCTATGGAGGGATATTTGATCAAAGAACCTACTTTTTATCCGTCACATTTGAATACCGGATATCCGGCAGCATCGTTTATGGCTGTGTTGAACTATAACAACAACAAGCGTGTAGGCTTTGATTTCAATATAAATGCTAACAAGCGTTTTGGAGATGTAGACTTGTCCTTGGGTGTGGCAGGCACATATTACGATACTAAGGTTACCAAGCGTGATGAAATCTATGATGATGCCTATCGTTATCGTGAGGGAAAAGCTGTTGATGGTATCTGGGGACTTCAGAGTGCCGGATTATTCCAGAGTAAGGAAGAAATCGAGAGTAGTCCTGAACAGAAAAAACTGGGTAGTACGGTTCAACCCGGTGACATCAAGTATGTAGATCAGAATGGAGATAATGTAATTGATGACAAAGATGAAGTCTTCTTGGGTAAAGGCGGTTGGTATGGTGCGCCCTTTACACTCGGTATCAATTTTACTGCCAAATGGAAGAATTTGACTCTCTTTGTGTTGGGTACCGGTAACTTCGGCGCTTATGGATTGAAAAACAGTTCATATTATTGGGTGGATGGCGATGATAAATACTCAGCCATAGTCCGCAATCGTTGGACTCCAGAAACAGCAGCTACTGCTACTTATCCCCGTTTATCTGCTAGAAGTGCAAGTAATAACTTCCGTGCTTCAGATTATTGGTTGTACAAAACTGACCGCTTCGATCTGGCGAAAGTACAGATTACTTATGATCTGCCGAAACGAATTTTACGTAACACTTTCATCAATGAATTATCTGCTTACGTAAGCGGTGCAAATCTGCTGACAATCTCGAAAGAACGTAAACACATGGAGATGAATGTGGGTAGTGCTCCACAAAGCAGATTCTATAATATTGGTGTGAAAGCTGTATTCTAATCTAAAATTATGATAAAAATGAAACTAAGAAATATTATATTAACTACAGTATTACTGGCGACTTTCTCTGCTTGCGAGGATATGTTCGAACCTGCTAAGGAGAATAATCGCGGTGTTGAGGAAATGCTTTCAGATCCTAATTATGCTGTGGGACTTTTGGGGTACGGATACGCTATGCTGCCGTACGACAATTCTAGTGTAAGTGATGTAGCTACAGACGATGCTGTGACCAATGATAAAGAGAGTGGCTATTCAAAAATGGCTCTTGGTTCATGGGCGTCGAATAATAATCCTATGGAACAGTGGCAAGCCCGTAAAGCGGCAATACAATACCTCAATACATTTTTAGGTATCGCAGACCAGGTAAGTTGGGCTGAGAATGAGGTGACGAACAGGATGTTCATTGACAAACTCAGCGGAGAAGCATATGCCTTGCGTGCTTTGAATTATTACTATCTTTTGATGGCTCATGGAGGTTGGACGGCAGACGGACAGTTACTGGGTGTGCCGATACTTCTGGAACCGGAAGATAACAATTCTGACTTCAATCAGCCCCGTGCTTCTTTCAGTGCATGTGTAGAGCAGGTATTTACTGACTTAAATAAAGCAGTTGATTTATTGCCTGTTGATTATGAAAATATAAAAAGTGATGCTGAAGTACCTGCAAGATATAAGGAAATCGGTGCAAAGATGGGTAACTATAATCTTGTTTTTGGAACTTATCAACGCGGACGTATTACTGCCAGAATAGCTGAAGCCATAAAGGCACAGGTAGCTTTGCTTGCTGCAAGTCCGGCTTACCGGGAAGCTTCAGGTGTGACTTCCGAAACTGCCGCAAACTATGCTGCTACTGTATTGAATCGTATTGGTGGTGTAGCTGGTCTTGATCCGACGGGTAATACTTGGTATATGAATACAAGTGATCTTGATAATCTTGGTTCAGGAGAAGTGCCTGCTGAAATCCTTTGGAGAGGAAATAAGAGTAATGGAACGGCAGATTGGGATATAGGTATTCAGCTGGAGAAAAATAACTTTCCTCCTACGCTCTATGGTAGCGGACGTATTAATCCTACGCAAAATCTAGTGGATGCTTTCCCTATGGCTAACGGTTATCCTGTTGCAGACAAGGCTAACGGCGGTTATTCGGAAAATGCTCCTTATGAAAATCGTGATCCGCGTTTAGCGAAATACATTTTATTCAATGGAGCTACATTTAAGGAAAAGGCTATTATTACAGGTACTTATCCTGATGCAGAAAACAAGCAAGATAATAATTTGAATCAATTGAGCACCTCTACCCGTACGGGTTACTATCTACGTAAGCTGTTGCGTGAAGACTGTAATGCCAATCCGAATTCACTTAATGCCAAGTTTCATATTCCTGTTCGTATCCGTTATACGGAAATATTCCTGGCTTATGCTGAAGCAGCCAACGATGCTTGGGGACCAATGGGCAAAGGTAGTAACGCCTATAGTGCTTATGACGTAGTTAAGGCTATTCGTGCTCGTGGTGGTGTAGGAACCGATAACGGCGACGCTTATCTGGAGAGCATCAAGGGAGATAAGGAAAAGATGACTCAACTTATTCGTAACGAACGTCGCATTGAGCTTTGTTTCGAAAATAAGCGTTTTTGGGATATTCGTCGTTGGCAGATGCCATTGGCGGAAACAGCTAAGGGTATGCGGATTGACAAAGTGGGCGAAAGTCTGAACTATACCGTAATTGATGTAGAAAATAGAAACTATAAGGAGTATATGAATTATGGACCTATACCTTATGGTGAGATGTTGAAGTGGAGTAATCTGCAACAGAACAAAGGATGGTAATCATATAATTATAAAATGCAAAAAGAATATGGAAATGAAAATCTATAAATTATTATCTGTAATATTGGGGAGTGCCATGTCATTTGCTTTCTCTTCATGTGAGAATGCAAGCAACTCTTTTCCCGATTATGAGGGTGGTGTGAGTGTCTATTTTGCTTATCAATATCCGGTGCGTACTATTGTATTGGGTAATGATCCGGTGGTAGATAATTCGGCTGACCGTCAGCACAAGTGTGCCATTTATGCCACAATGGGAGGGGCATACGGTGGAAGAAATATCACTATAGACATTGCCGTTGACAATACGCTTTGTGATAACCTCTTTTTTGAAGACGGCTCACCGGTATTACCCATGCCTTCTACATATTATACATTGGCGGGTGATAAAATAAAATACAACGGTGATCACTGGGGAAATGTGGAGGGGCAGCTTACCGATGCTTTCTTTGCTGACGAAAAAGCACTGAGCAATAATTATGTGATTCCTGTAGTGATGAAGAAACAGACAGGTGCCGACCGCATCCTGACAGGTACTCCTTTGATTGAAGGTGATGCTCCGGCACGTCCCAACTCGGATTATTGGAGTGTGTTACCTCAAGACTATGTGCTTTATTGTGTAAAGTACATGAATCCATGGCAGGCTTCCTATTTGCGTCGTGGCATAGATCAGATTACCGAGAATGGTTCTGTAACCACTGTGGTGCGTCATGCGGAGACGATTGAGAAAGATGAGGTTTACTCGCTGGATACCCGTTCGCTCACGACCTCCGTTTTCACGGTCAACACGAAATCGACCGATGGAACCACGCTGGCCTGCGATTTGTTGCTGACATTCAACGATGCGGGTGAGTGTTCCATTACTACGGAGACATCGGGAATGACTGCTTCGGGGACAGGTAAATACGTGGTGGACGGTGAAAAGAAAGCATGGGGAAACAAAGACCGCGATGCGCTTTATCTGGACTATACCGTTGACTTTGGCATTCGGAAGTGTGCCACGAAAGATACTTTGGTGATGCAGACGCGCGGAACGAACAAAATAGAAACTTTTGTCCCTAAGTATCGTGCCAATTGAACGGAAACGTTTAAACGACCAATTGACATAATGTTGGATAATAACTAAAAATATCCAATCATGAAAAAGATTTTAATATCTATATTTTTATGTCTTCTGTGGTGAATGATAGGAGTTTCACATTTACCACTTATCGTTACCCTTGATTGCATATTGATGAAAAGAATAAGAAATATGTTAATAAATGATTATACAATGAAAACAATAAAATACTCATTATCCTTGGGCTTATTACTGTCGCTTGCCTCTTGTGCCGATGACCAAATCGTTGACTTCAAGACTGAGAAGCCGGAAAGTATAGCCCAATATGAATATCTCAATGCTTACGATGCATTGAAAACATACATAGACCGAAGTGCAAGTCCCGACTTTAAGTTGGGAATTGCGCTGTCGGCGAGTGATTTTCTGAAAGGAGAAGTGGTGCGTACTATGGCCATCTCCAATTTCGATGAGATGACGGCAGGCAATGCCATGAAATACGCTTCGTGCGTAAACGATAAAGGCGATATGGATTTTGGGACTGTGGAAAAGTTTGTTTCTGCAGCTCAAGCCGGAGGTCTTACTATTTACGGACATACGCTGGCTTGGCATGCACAACAGAATAATAAGTACCTGAATTCGTTGATTAAAGATAAAGAGATGAACGTAGATCCTGATGAAAAGGTTGATATTGAGGATTATGTAGTGGATTATTCTAAAGATGCATATACTTTCTGGAATCAAGCACCTGAAGGTACAACTATCGGGGTGAACTCTTCTGAGGGTTGTCTGGAGATTGTGAATCCCACTCCTGCCGAACAGAATTACTTCGTTCAGTATCATACCACAATTGATGGACTTCCGATTCTTACAGGCAAGGAGTATAAGTTGAAAATGATGCTCAGAGGTTCAGCTAATGGTCACCTCGCTGTCAGTGTAGGCCCTTGGTCAGGCAGAGTCGATGGTGGATTTGATTTCGATACGGAATGGAAAGAGTATGAGTTTGCTTTTAAAGCTGTGGCTGATGGTGGCCACGTGATGACTCAGTCCGGTCTTTTTGTAGGAACTATTCAAATTAAGTCTGTTAAGATAACCCACTCTGAAGCTCCCGCAGTGGAGGTTGAGCAAGAGACGAAAGTGCAAACTTATCAAGATGGTCCATTCCCATTTTATGCAATGGGTTGTGAACCTCCTGTCATAGATGGATGTATACATTTTGTGCCTGATGGTGAGTGGCGACAGTTTTTTGTAGTTCCTGGTGGCGAGAATTCACTTGAAGAAGGAAATTATGTCTTTTATCTCGATCTGAAATCCGATAAAGATGGCTCTGGCGTACAACTGACTGTACAGAACGGCTGGGGAGGAGATGCTCAGAGTATTACGGTTCCTGTAGCCATTCAGGAAGGCAGTCATGTCGTTAAGCTGGATATTCCTAATGTTGTGGGGGGGGATTATGATGTTATCCTTAAGCCACAGACTTGTGACGCGACACTTGATCTTAGATCAGTTAAGATTTGCAAAGTAGTGAAGATGAATTCTATTCCTCTTACTCCCGAAGAAAAGAAAGATACTCTCATATGGGCTATGAATAATTGGGTAGAAGGTATGATGAAAGCTACAGCTGGTTATGTAACTGCTTGGGATGTAGTGAATGAAGCTATTTCCGGTGGCGGTGATGACGGTGAAGGCTTCTATCCTTTGCAGTCTGCCAGCAACGTTTCTGCTGAGGATGCTAAGAACAATTTCTATTGGCAAGACTACTTGGGTAGCGAAGATTACGTTCGCGTTGTTGTGGCTGCTGCCCGTAAGTATTATGCAGAAAATGGTGGTACCAATCCTTTAAAGCTCTTTGTCAATGACTATAATTTAGAGTCTGACTGGGATGACAATCAAAAGGTTAAGAGTTTAGTACACTGGATTAAGAAGTGGGAAGCTGATGGCGTGACGAAGATTGACGGTATCGGTACACAGATGCATGTAAGTTGTTATGCTAATGCTGCTACTCAGAAGAGTAAGGAAGACCATGTAGTGAAGATGTTTGAGATATTGGCAGAAAGTGGTAAACTGGTAAAGATATCAGAACTTGATATGGGTTATATAGATGAGAATAATACCAGTGTGAAGACAGAGAATATGACCGAAGCTCAGCATAAAGCGATGGCAGAATACTATAAGTTCATCGTGAAGAAGTATTTCGAGATTATTCCTGCTGCCCAGCAGTATGGTATCACGCAATGGTGTGCCACCGATGCTCCCAGTGATTCTGGCTGGCGTGGTGGTGAACCTGTAGGCCTTTGGGATTCTAACTATAGCCGTAAGCATACCTATGCAGGTTTTGCTGATGGATTGGCTGGAAAATAATAGAGTCTTATGAGAAAAGGCAGCGGGGCATGATGTGAAACCGCTGCCTTTATTGTTTCAATAAAAATCGAATAACAATGAAAAACATATTATTTATTTTGAGTTTGGTCATTTGGTGTGGTTGTAGTGATGAAATTCCTTTTGATACTGGTAGGGCAGAAGATATGGTTGCTACAAGGGCTGCGAATTTAGATGAATATTCATTTGAAATTTATGGCGGAGCGTTGCCAGCTTACTACCAATATGATTGTAAGGGTAATTGGGAAAAAGTAATGCCTGCCATAGTTTCATTTCATAGGGGTGATAATAACAGTATTGAACCAATTATACCTCAGGTTTTAACTAAACCTGTTTGGATAGATAGTATTGCACATAAAGCTACTATGTATAATGGTATGTTTGCGGTGTATGTATATATGCAAAATAATATTTCTTCAAAAGAAAGAAGTGGGGATATTGTGTGGCAACAACCAGAATCTAATAAAATCTTATCTATCAAAATTATACAAGAGGCAGGTAATAATCATATAATGATTGCTGTGAGAGAATCTTATAAGAATCATCCTGTCTTTACTGCCACCACAACTTATCCCGTAAAAAAAGATATAAGCTGCAGAATCCCATATGAAGCATACAATGATGGGGGAAAGTATGACGGCAATGCATCAATCACTATTCCGAAAGGAGAAACGAAAGGAACTTACGAAATGGATTATAATGGTTCTCCGTTAGTTGATTATCATGGTGATATAAAAGGCTATAAACTATATGAAGGAACTACTACAGGAGATGATATTTATACCTATAGTTTTGTTCGCTATTGGTGATATTATAATAAACAGGTCTGTTGGGGCTTTCCATTTAGTATGTAACGTCAGCAGATAATGGTGTAATTTGGAATATTTGTTGTAATTTATCAAAAGGATGAGGATGCTTCGTAATATCTTGAATATCAATGCTTATAGGATATGCTGCATTCAGTATACGACTGAACCCTATTCAGTATACGAGTGAATGGCATTCAGTATACGACTGAATTAGGTTCGATATACGACTGTATCCTTCGTTTGTATTATTTGTAAAGAATGTAGATTGTTATCACTCTCTTGCTTTAGCTTACAACTTTCAAGTCCTTAAAACAATGAAGAACAATATGAGAAAAATAATTTATTTATTGACATTGCTCTTAGGAGTGTCTTTAGCGGCTTGCTCGGACGAGACTATTCCTGAGCAGCCGGAAAAGCAGGAACCGGAACAACCTGTCGAACCGAATCCGGACCCGGAACCCGAGCCTCCTGCTGAAGCCAAGTTGCCAGTCCTGAATGTAGCCGGGCGCTACCTTAAAAATGAAAAGGGAGAGATAGTCAATCTGCATGGTTTTACGCAGACTTACAGCCCTTTCTTCAATAACAATGCCTGGGGTAACTATGACGTGCAGGCATGCCTCAGGTATAATAAGAGCATGGTAGACGGCATTGTGGTCGCAGGATGGAAATTCAATTTCGTGCGGATGCACCTTGATCCGTATTGGAGTGATGACCCCTCCATGCAGTCTGTGAGATATGAAGGACATGAACGGTTCTCCGAAACTCGCTTTCGGAAGTATCTTGAAGAGTTGTTTGTGCCGATGGCAGAATACTTTATTTCCAAAGGAATGTATGTGGTGATGCGTCCGCCCGGAGTCTGTCCGGCTGATGCTCCCTATCAAGGTATAGAAATAGGAGACACTTATCAGCAGTTTTTGCTCAAAGTGTGGGATATTGTTTCGCAACATCCTAAGCTGAAAAATAATATGGATGTCATGTTCGAGCTTGCCAATGAACCTGTCAGAATAAAAGGTACTGACGGAACATACGGCAGTAGCGGTGACGGTCATTTCAAGAACCTCCAACTCTACTTTCAGGCTATAGTAGATAAAATACGTGCCAACTGCCGCAACATTGTTTGGGTGCCGGGATTGTCTTATCAGTCATCTTACGCCGGATATGCCATTCACCGTATCGAAGGGGAGAATATAGGCTTTGCCGTTCACTGCTATCCCGGTTGGTATGGTAGCGATGCCGAGGAAGACAGCGGTGAAGGAATCGGCTCTTCCACAGGAGGAGGTTATGAAGCTTTTCAGCGGGGTTGGGATGCGCAAGTAGGTCCTGTGGCGGCTTTCGCTCCTATCATGGTGACTGAAATAGACTGGGCTCCGAAGAAATATGATGCCACTTGGGGTAAAAGTATTACAGGAACGGCAGGTGGTGAAGGCTTTGGTGCCAACTTCAAATATATAGCTGATAATTCAGGCAATGTTTCCTGGTTGTTCTTTACAACGAGGTCACACGAACTGGCGGCGTTTAAAGATGTGCCGGGTGAACCGGGCAATTACACTTTCCTCAATGATCCCGAGGCCTGCCCGTGGGCGATGTACCATTGGTTCAAAGAATATGCTGAAGGGATAGTAGTAAATGGGGAACTGGAAAAACTGGAGTTGATGGGACAAGAGGGAGAACTTCGTCTGCAAATGGGTGGTACGAATTATCTCAAAGTGAAAGCTGTTTATTCTGATGGAACGGTACGGATGGTGACTGCGGAGGCGACTGTCAACAGCTCAGATACAAACGTGCTGAAAGTAGAACAGGCAGCCAAATTAGTAGCTGTGGCACCCGGTGAAGCTACGGTAACCGTTACGTATCAATCGGCTGCCGGAGTCAGTAAGCAACTGACTTTACTGGTTACGGTAATTTCTCCTTTCTCATTGACGGCAGATGTCTTCAATCCTTCTATATGGGAGGAAGGCACATTCGACGAGAACACCCGCACACTGGTGACGGGGCAGTATGGTTTCGGAGGTTGGCAATATGACAATGGACTTGATTTGTCGGGATATAAGACTGTGACCGTAGAGCTGGGTAACGATAATGAAAGTGGTGTTTCGTTCCGTCTGTTTGATAAAAATAATTATTGGAGTGAGCCTGCTGTGTATGATTTCGGATCTTCACGTAAGATTGTAGTGGAGTTGGATAATATGAAAGATAAGAACGGAGGAAAAATTGATCCTTCGCATCTTTATATTGCAGGTTTTTGGTCAACAGGTGGAAAACCTATTGTGATAGCTAATGTCTCCTTAGCAAATTAAAAAGACATATCAACTCTCATCTTTCCGAGAGTTTGATATAATTTGTGCATTTTATAATATCTTTCCTGCATCCTCTGTGAAGAGTGTGCAGGAATACAAATCTGTAATATTTATCTGATATTGATATTCAAATGTCTAAAATTGCAAATCAGTGATTGGATTCATGCCTTATTTTTGCAGATATATATGAATGGTCTGATAAACTTTAAATAAAAGATATGATGAAGAAGATAATTGTATGGTTGGCTGTAATGATGTATACACTATCCGGTTATGCACAAGATGCGAATTTTCATATCTATCTGTGTTTGGGACAAT
>ERZ791837.946-NODE-946-length-20631-cov-3.726963_pt1 | contig 20631 bp, 8 predicted proteins | sample MGYA00510292_ERZ791837 | MGnify/ENA primary metagenome ERZ791837 (study PRJEB30046, sample SAMN00715259) | human gut metagenome | study: EMG produced TPA metagenomics assembly of the A metagenome-wide association study of gut microbiota in type 2...
AACTTTACGGCGCAATGGTGTATCGCCAGTGAGAGTCTGAACTTATCGAACCATGCCAAGGGTGCTCACGGTTATGGCGCTATGTTCAGCGGTGACAATACTACTTTCCACCATATTTTGCTGGCGCATCACGGTAGCCGTTGCCCACGTATCTCCGATCTCTCGGAACCGGGAACTCAAGGCTCTTATGACTACTGCGGATATTTCGATGTACGTAATAATGTTTATTACAATTGGAGTGAGAGCGGTTTTGGAAGTTATGGTGGCAAATATGCTACATTCAACCTGACGAACTGTTACTACAAACCGGGACCGGCCACAGGTACGGGCTATAAGTCGTATCGTGTCCTTTCTACCGATCCTACGGCCAGAGCCTATATTAGCGACAATTATATAGAGGGTAATTCAAAAGTTAGTTCCGATAATTGGACGGACGGTGTTTGGGCGCAATTTGATAAGAGCCTTGTAGAACAGGGCGTATCGGATGAAGAAAAGCAGGCTATGAAGATGGCGGACTACCAACCTTTCAGTAAAGTGACCAGCCATACGGCGCAGGTTGCCTATGAAAGAGTATTGGACTATGCAGGCGCTTCTTTGCGTCGAGATGAAATAGACCGGCGGATTATAGGTGAAGTCAGAGCGGGAAGCGCTCCCTACAAAGGTTCTAAAATGTCCTATTGGGATGAGAAAGGAAATTTGGTAACTCTGAAGGACTCTGATAAGAAGCCGGGTATCATCGATACTCCAAGCGATGCCGCGGGCGGTTATGTAGAGATGAAAAAGGGATATCTCTGGCCGGATAGCGATGATGATGGTATACCCGATATTTGGGAACTCGCCTATGGCTTGAATCCTGAAGATCCGAGTGATGCAAATGTAATCAGTAGCAGTGTAGATCCTAACGGTCGCTACTCCAATTTGGAAGTTTACTTCCATAATCTGGTGCAACACATTGTCTATTATCAAAACCAAGGCGGGCAGCCCATGGAAAGAAAGTAAAGAATAACAGACATATATAATACTTTAGAAGAATGAATAAGTTAATCATAAGCATATTTACCCTGTTGATAGTAGCAGTCGGTGCTGTGGCGCAGACTGCCACTGTGACCGGTACGGTGACAGATGATTACGGACCTGTGATTGGCGCCACCGTAATAGTACAAGGTACAACAATTGGTTGTACTACGGATTTGGATGGAAAGTTTTCGTTGGCAAACGTTCCTAATGTAGATAAAGCTGTTCTGAAAATCAGCTTTGTGGGTATGGAAGAAGTAAAAGAACCTTTGAAAGGACGTACTTCGGGCATTAATATACACATGACAGAGTCTGCCAGTATGCTGGAAGATGTGGTGGTTATCGGTTACGGAACTCAGAAAAGAGGTAACCTTACAGGTTCTATTTCCAGTGTATCGGGAAAGATATTGGAGAAAGTACAGACTACTTCTGCGGCTGAGGCTATCGTAGGTAAACTGCCGGGCGTACAGGTAACGACAGTAGATGGTTCACCGGATGCGGAAGTTAAGATTTTGGTGCGTGGCGGTGGCTCTATTACGCAGGACAACAGTCCGTTGATTATTCTTGACGGGTTCGAAGTAAGTAGCTTGAATGATGTTCCGCCTACGGATATAGAGTCTATCGAGGTATTGAAGGATGCTGCTTCTACCGCTATTTACGGCGCCCGCGGTGCTAATGGCGTTATTTTGGTATCGACCAAGAATCCGACAGAGGGACGTGTGTCCATCAGCTTGAATACATATATACAAACTAAAACACTCTCCAATAAACTGGACGTGATGGACCCTTATGAATTTGTACTGATGCAATATGAAAATGCCCGTCAGAAAAGTTCCAATCCGACTGACTTCAACAATAAATATGGTCATGCCTACGAGCATTATATTTATCAGGGAGATCCCGGTACGGACTGGCAGGATGAAGTGTTCGGAACCCATCCCGTGGCTTCTTATCTTGATTTGAGCGTAAACGGAGGTACTGAAAAAGCAAAGTATAAACTGGCGTTTATTCATCAAGACCAACCCAGTGTAATGGTAGGTAATGGATTGAAGCAAAATAACCTGAATGCTTCCTTTAATTTCAAGCCTTTCAAGTTTCTTACGATGGAATACCGTACGCGCCTGTTGCACAAAGAAGTGGACGGTTCAGGTACGGAAGGTGTCAGTTTGCTGGATGCTCTGCGTCAGGCTCCTACCGAAGGGCTGGACGAATATATGACTTTACCCGAAGACGATACTTATTTCGATCCCGACCAATTGGAAGAAATCGTACGTTTCAATCCGAAGGAGGAATCCGAGAAGAACTATAAGAAGCGAATCAATAAATCGCTTAATACTATGGGAGCCTTGACATGGGATATTGCGAAAGGGTTGACTTTGCGTAACGAATTTGGTTTTGAAAATAATACGGAAGAACAGCGTAAGTTCTGGGGGATGGGAACCAAAAATGCCAAGAACAACAACAACCAACCCATGGCGGAATGGATGATGAAGCAAGGAACCAAATGGCAGTTGACCAACGTCTTGAACTATAATTTTACTTTAGATGATGATGCGCATGATATCCGCCTGATGTTAGGACAGGAAATCAAGAACCAGCAAACAACTACGAAAACTTATTCCACACGTTATTTTCCGGAGAATACAACCGCGGAGAAGGCGTTTGACAATTTGTCGCTCGGTACGCCTTATGAGAATTCCTCAAAGGCGGATTCTCCTTCACGTATTTCCTCTTTCTTCGGTCGTATCAACTACGGATATAAGGATAAGTATCTGGCTACATTTACACTCCGTGCCGACGGTTCGTCTAAGTTCGCAGCCAATAATCGCTGGGGATTTTTCCCCGCAGGAGCATTGGCATGGCGTCTTTCTAACGAGGACTTTATGCAGGATGTTACATGGATATCCAATTTGAAATTACGTTTGAGTTACGGTACGTCCGGTAATGACCGCATTGATGCCGATTTATATCAAAAGCTTTACGGAGTAAGCAGCAAGACACCTGCCGGCTGGGGAGAGATGAGCCACTATTATTATCAGTTCTACAATACCAAGTACGTCTACAATCCTAATGTGAAATGGGAAACGACCGTTACCCGTAACTTGGGTTTCGATTTCGGTTTCTTCAAAGAACGTCTTAGCGGTACGGTAGATATCTATTGGAATACGGTGAAAGACCTGTTGGTTCCTTCGGACATCCCCGGCTATACGGGCTACACCAAGTTGATGACAAATGTGGGACAAACATCCAACAAAGGTATTGAACTTCAATTGAATGCTTACATTGTTGAGACAAAAGATTTCTCGTTGAACGCGACTTTCAACATCGGTCATAATAAAAATAAGATTGATAAGCTGGCGAGCGGAGAGAAAGAGTGGATACTTACTTCCGGTTGGAATAAGAGTGTGATGAACGCTGACGATTACCGCGCTTATGTAGGCGGAACCAGCGGTTTGATTTACGGATATGTCAATGACGGTTTTTATAAAGTGGAAGACTTTGAATATTTCGATTCCAAATCGCGCACATGGAAGCTGAAAGAAGGTGTGGTAGATTCAAGCCCGCTTTCAGACACTCCGCGTCCCGGTAATGCCAAGTTCAAGAAGTTGACTCCCGTAGACCCGAACAGTTCCAATCCTTATCAACTGACAGAAGCGGATCGTACGGTTATCGGTAATACTACTCCGAAGTTCTCGGGTGGTTTTGGCCTGAACGCCACATATAAAGGATTTGACCTCAGTATGTTCTTCAACTTCATGTATGACTTTGATGTATTCAATGCCAATAAAGTGATGCTTACTACATGGGCCGACAACCACGAGAACAATTTCGGTATGGAGGTAGCTTCGGACAAGCGTTGGCGTAACTTCGATGATATGGGTAATGAAATTCGTTACAGTCCGGAACTTCTTGCCGAGTTCAATAAGAATGCTACGATGTGGAATCCCACCTCTATCGGTAAGCCTATCAGCATGTCCTATGCGGTAGAAGACGGTTCGTTCTTACGTCTCAACTCTGCTACGCTTGGTTATACTTTACCTCAGGAGTGGACAAAGAAAGCCGGTCTGAATAAAGTTCGTTTCTATGTGGCAGGCAGCAATCTGTTCACTATCACCGGTTATAGCGGTTACGACCCGGAAGTGGACATCGCTACCGGACTTACGCCGAATATCGATAACAACCGTTATCCGCGTAGCCGTACATATACTTTTGGTGCGCAGTTAACCTTTTAATTGAATCTAAAAACGAAGGAACAATGAATAAGAAAATATTATATGCATTCATCGCAGGTTCTATGCTTTCCTTGTCATCCTGCAATGATTTTCTGGATGTGACTCCTGCATCAGGCTTTACTCCGGAATATGTGTTCTCCTCTGAGGAAGAAATGAAATCGCTGATGACCCGCATTTACTCCTCCATGACGGAAGACGGGCTTTACGGCAGTAACCTTGCAAGCGGTCTTAATACGAATACCGATGTGGAGATGTCATCCTTTAAGAACAGCACAGTCAATTCTGCCGGTTCGGATATCGGTTGTTTCGATTCGCGCCCCACTTGGGGAACGCTGAACAGTACTTGGAACAATTTGTACTATGTAATCAACTATGCCAATGACTTCCTGCAATCTGTCGAGGAGTCTCCCCTTTGGTCGGAAGAGGTGTCAAAAGACGGACCTACCGAAACGCAGCAAATGTATGGTGAAGTAAAAACGCTTCGTGCCATGTTCTACCTCGATTTGATCCGTACATGGGGAGATGTGGTGTTTGTTACAGAGGCTACGCGGTCTACCGATGATTTCTTTAGCCGCGGTACAACCAATCGTGATAAGATATTGGAATTTCTTATCGATGACCTTATTGCCGCAGAGCCGATGATGAAGTACGCGGCCGATTTGGATTATGGCGTAGAGCGCGCTTCACGCGAATATTGCCAGGCACTTATAGGGCAGCTTGCTCTTTATCGCGGTGGCTGGGCGTTGCGTGCCGATAAGGATAATCCGGCTAATGTGGGTTATATGGAACGTGGAGACAATTTTGAACACTATTATCAAATCGCCATAACCTACTTAGGCAAGGTTATCAAAGAGGGGAAACACGATTTGAACCAGAGCTTTAAAGATTTGTGGGTGAATGAATGTAACTGGAAAACTGCTAATAACGATGATGTAATCTTTGCCGTACCTATGTTGAAAAGCATAAGCAGCCGTTTTGGCTATAACATTGGCGTAACGATTGCCGAAGGCAGCCATGAGTATGGAAGCGCCCGTAATTATGTAACCTTTTGTGGTACGTACGTATTTTCATTCGATAAAGACGATTTGCGCCGTGACATGACTTGCGTTCCTTACAAATACGACAAAAATCTCAATCAGGAATATGATATGGGAATTGCAGGGATGGGCGCCGCCAAATGGTCTAAACTCTATATGCAGGCTCCTTTGGGTGCTACCAGCGGTTCCAATACGGGAATTAACAATGTACGTATGCGCTTTGCAGATGTACTGTTGATGTATGCCGAAGCCGTAAACGAACTTTATGGTCCGCGTGATGATGCTCAGGAAGCTTTGAAACGTGTGCGGCGCCGTGCGTTCGACTCTTCTCTTCATGCAGAAAAGGTAGATGCTTATGTAGCCGCGCTCACCAATGAACAGGACTTTTTTCAAGCCATAATGGACGAACGCAAGTGGGAGTTTGGCGGTGAAGGAATCCGTAAGTACGACCTTGCCCGTTGGAATAAATACGGTGAGGTTATTTACAATCTTTACAACCAGATGATTGATTGGGGGTTGGTTGCCAATGGTACTGCCGTTCCGGGTGTGGATAAAGTGCCTGAACGTATCTACTATCAGAGTGTGGAAGATTCTGAACATCCCGAACGCAAGGTTCTTGATATTGTAGGTATTGATGAATACGGTCCGGAAGTAGGGCGTCCTGCCGGTTACGAGATGAAAGAGTATGCCATTGCATGGCGGGTGCTTAATCAGGAGACGCAACAGTATGAGGCCGCGAGCGAAATCTATTGGAGTTTCCGAGGCTTCATCAATCAAAACAATGAGCAGACGGTAAAGCCTACCGATCCTCTGCGTTACCTCTGTCCCTATCCTTCTAAAGTCATTACCGACCACCGGGGACTGATTCAAAACTATTACGGATATTAATAACAGCAAAAAGAAGAAAGTTATGATAAAATTATTCCATAAACTGATAATGGCCGCATCGCCCGTATTGCTGTGTGGGGCGCTGCTTACCGGCTGTACGGATGATAAATACAATAAGATAGACGACCTCTTTCAGCCCCGTTTCGTGTTGGACGAGCCTGAAGTGACAAGAAACTCTATCAGCCTTGTGTGGTACGAGGTGAATGATGCGGTTTCTTATACCGTAGAGTACTACCTGGACCAGTATCACAACAATCTGTTCATGGCGCAAGAGACTACGGTGCCTCAGTTGTTTGTAGATGATATTCCTTATGGAACCACCTACTATATCCGTGTACGCAGCAATGCTGCCGATGCGGTCAACAATTCACAGTGGAGCTATGCCACGGCATCTACCGAGAAACGTCCGGAATTCACGCGTTTGCTCGAAGATGTTTCCAAGACGGAAATTACCGAAACGTCGGCTGTCATCCGCTGGAAGAAAAACTATCAACAAGACCCGGTGGACAGTATCAGTGTCATGCCGATGATGGATACAACGCTGCCGGGTGTCAGCCGTTATCTTACTATTGATGAAATGTTGCAGGGCTATGCCGAGATTGAGGGGTTGACAAAGAATACGCTTTATACCGTCAATGTGTATGATACCAACAAACCTCGTAAATATGATAAACCTTACAACTCGGTGACGCTTCGTACCGCAGGGCCGTCGGCTTCTTCCATACCTGTGGGGCCGTCGGATGACTTGTCTGCCATGTTGCAGGAAAACGACCTCAACCCTGAAGTTCCCGAAGGAACGGAATATTATCTGCCTGCCGGTTCTTCTTATCGCGTCACTCCGTTCGCGCTTGCCAAAGGTTTCCGTTTGGTGGGCAGCAGTGATGGAGTCAAGCCGAAAGTGATTCTGGACGATTGGTGGAAGATTGCGGAGGGTTCGTATATTACATCATTGGAATTTGAGAATATTGAGTTCCAGCATGCTTCCAACAATAAATACTTTATGAATGCCGATAAATCGTTTACTCTTGAGAGCGTCAGCTTTGTCAACTGTGACTTCATCGGGTTGACCCGTGGATTCTGGCGTCATCAGCAAGCAACCAGTAAGCATATTATGAACTTTGAAGTAGAAGGTTGCCGTTTTGACAAATGCGGATGGCAGACGGGTAGTTACGGTTTGGTAGATTTACGTTCGTTCAACGACCCGACATCGTACGACCAGATAGATAAGGCGGTGTTCCGTAACTGTACTTTCAGTCGTGATAATGACGGAACGGCAGGATTCGGTTGGGGCAATCTTTTCTATGCGCCTTATGTGGATAAGCCTATACAGTTGGAATTCAAGAATATTACAATCTATAACTATAGTCTCAACAAGCGATTGATTAACATCAGCTCTGCAGTTGGTTCCGAACTTACCATTGAAGGTATGGTGCTTGCGTCACCTTCGGGAGACTTATATGTGGCGGGTGCTAATACTACCACTCATTTCTCCAATAACTATACGACAAAGGACTATGCATTGGGTGGTGCCAAGATGAATGCAACGGATTTGGATATCACGGCAGCAGAACTTTTTGTTGATCCGGACAATGGAGACCTTACCATCAAGGACAGTTCTTCACCTATTGTAATTAACCGTGCAGGTGATACGCGCTGGTTGCCTTGATAAAAAATGAGATAAGTAATAGAAATTAATGGAAGAAACAATAGAAATTACAAACTTAATAATTTAATAGTATGAAACTTAGATACTTATTCTTTGCAGCGGCCGCTTCCACATTGGCGGCTGCATGCAGCGAGGTGGACGAATTGGCTTCCAATGCTTTGGGTGAAAAAAAGTTGGAAACCATACAATCCGGTACCGATCGTTTTGCTACACGTGTCAGTTTGGATAGTAAGTGGGAGCAAGGGGATGCCATCGGAGTGTATATGTTGGATGCGGAAACTGATAATATTCGAAACTCTGCCATGAATATACAATATAACGCAGATTTACAAGAAACATCAGCTACCACAAATTTTGTGGCTGATGACAGTGGTATCGGTATTTACGATCAACCTTGTTACTTTATGGCGTATTATCCGTACTCTTCTGCTGATGCGGGTAAAGTTGATGCGGGTGCAGGCATTTATAATGTAGATATTGCAGACCAGTCGGCAGGTATTTCCGCACATGATTTGATGTGGGCGTCAACCGGTGACATGAGTACGGGTGATTTGTTGAGTAAAGGACTGTCATTGACCTTTCATCACCAGTTGGCTTTGTTGTATGTCAATATAAACAATGATGATGTTAAAGTAGAGAGTGTCAAAGTCAACGGATTGAATTCTACTGCGAGATTCGACCTTCTTAAAGGTGAGTTAGCCATAGAGGATATGCCGCAAGCGATAACATTACATAAATTGTCGGATAAGTCTTTCGTAGGTGTAATGCTGCCTGCCGGAAGTTTGGCGCAAGTAATGTCAGTTACTATTGATGCTAATGGTGAAAGATTCCAGTATATGGTGCCGTCAACCAGTAAAGTGACAAAGTTTGATCCGGGTTATGAGTATACATTTAATATTAATCTGAAAGATATGTCTGGTAACTTGGTTTCGGGGGGTAATGGAAGTACGGAAGGTTGGAAACCGGGCGAGGGAGAAGATGGTGATGCTACCGAAACCAATCCGGCAATACCAAGCGGATATGCGACGGTTCCGGTGAATGAGGCTACGGATTTGACTGCTGTATTGAATAATGCTTCGGGTAAGATTGCTTTGCTGTTTGCGGCTGACGCGTCTTATAGTTTTAGCGAGAACCTTGTCGTACCGGCCAAAGTAACGGAACTGATGTTGTTGGGCGACGGAGAAGAACAGGTGGAAGTTGCGATGAAAAGTATTATAAATACAGGTCTTCAAAGATTGGCTCTGAATAATCTGAAAATAACGGGTGATAAGAATACTTCTCTATTGAGCAATGCCGCAGATGATAATCTTGCCAATCAGTTTGCGGCAGATGCAGTCATTGAAGTTAAGAAATGCGAGCTTAGCGGAATGAAGCATCTCTGTAATTGGAATGGTAATACGGAATATGATGCTGACAGAAACGCTTTGGCCTCTTTTATCGTAGACGATTGCTATATGCACGATATGACGGCTGTCTTTGAAGAATATCGCTCGAAAGAATTAGTATTGACCAATTCGACTTTCTATAAAATGTCAGGACAGGCTATTCATCCGCATACTTATGGAACGGCTCCCAATCCGACCATTATTGTACAGCACTGTACTTTGGTAAGTTTGGATAAGACACCTATTCAGGGAACGAGTAATGGCTGTGTTATAACCTACGAAAACAATGTGTCTGCTTTGATAGACCCTTCACACGATAATCTTTCTTATAATACCACCGCATCCACAGGGGAAGGCAACTATGCAGCAAAGAATGATGGTACGGATGTAGTTGCTACGGGAGGATTTAAAAATGTTAACTTCAATACGGATTATCAGATGTCCGAACTGATGCAGGATGCAGCCAACGGAGATTTTACGCTTTTGATTGATGCCAAAGTCGGCGACCCGCGTTGGTACAAGTCAGTAGAATAACATTTGCTTCTATCGTAATATTATTTAGAATATAAAAACTATGAGACTATTTCATACCTTATTATATCCCCTTTTAGGCCTACTATGCCTCTCCTGCTCGGATGACGAGCAGGAGACGGGTAACAATCCTGCCCTTAATTCCGGAGCGATTACGTTCGGTGTAGATTTGACAGGATTTACAACCCGCATTACACAGGACGGAACGTCCTGGACAAACGGGGATAAGATTGGAACCTACGTATTGAATGCGGAAACTTCCGAACTTGTATCGGAAGCCGTCAATACGCCTTATGTCTGCACAGAGGCCGGACAATCGGTAGCTTTTACTTCGGAAACGCCGCTTACGGTGCAGGATGACGGTACTCCGGTGAAGTTCGTAGCCTATTATCCGTACAATGCGGATATACAGGACTTCAATTATCCCGTGGTAATAGCCGACCAAAGCAATGGAAGTACAGCCTGCGATTTGCTTTACGGTACTACGGCCGAACCGTATGTTTATGATAAAGAGAGTGATACTGATATCGCGTTGAAGTTTACTCACCGCCTTTCCAAAGTGGTACTGAAGTTCATGGATATGGAGAAAAGACCTTTGACGGTAAGTGATGTAAAGATACAGGGAATGCCTGTTTCGGCTTCATTCAACGTGCAGACAGGAGTATTGACTACGGACGAGGCTGCCGTTTCGGATATCGCTCCCTATGTGAATACTGCCACGGACTATCGGGAAGCTATTATTCTGCCTACTGCATTAAGTAATGCCTATAAAGTATCTTTTGTGCTGGATGGCAGAACACGTGAATGGGTATTTGCCGACCTCGACATCAGTTTGCCCAAGTTCAATCCGGGTTCTCAATATACATTTGGGATATACATTGATCCTACTGCCGATATTATTGTAGGACGGTTGGAAGATGTAGATGCCGGTAATAGCTCCGCTCCTTGGGATGATGGAAGCAAAGAAGAAGGTACGGCTGACGGACATAAGCCTGCCGGATATAATCTTTTCCCTGCCAATGAAGCGACCGATGCATTTGCCGATACCGAATTGAAGATTTCTTTCGAAGGTGTGGCGCCTGAATTGGGGAAGAGCGGGTATATCCGTATTTACCGTAAGAGCGACCATAAGATGGTGGATGAGATTAATATGGGAGAACGGAGAGAACCGTTTCCCACAGATAAGGAAGATCAGCGTCCGCGCTATTTGAATACTTGGATGGATGCCGTTGGGGCAACTCCGACAGGCTCTTCCGCTAATTGTAGAGTGGTAAACTATTATGCGGCACGTGTAGAAGGAAAGGATTTTATTATCAAGCCTCACCAGCAACGTTTGGACTTTGATACAGAATATTATGTGGTTATTGATCGGGATGCTGTCATTCAAGAAGATTTTGCAGGTATCTATGGCCGTGCATGGAGTTTCAAGACAAAGGCTGCTCCTACATTTGCCGGAGGAGAATATAATGTGAAGATCAGTCATACTGATGTGAATGCTGACTTTTATACATTGCAGGGAGCTATTGACTTTTGTGCTACTCATGTTGATTTAGATGCACGGAAAGTGTTTCAAATGGATAACGGTATCTATCAGGAAATAATTTACTTGCGCGACCAAAGTAATATTACCATTAAAGGTAACTCGGGAGATAATATGGCGGTGAGTATTCAGTATGATAATGATAATAGCTATAACGGTGGCACTGGTAAGGGGACAAGTTTTGACCAGTTTGCGCCGATTGGTACCCCGGTTACTTCCGGCGGGCGTTCGGTAATGACTATTTGTGGTAAATCGGAGCATATCCGTTTTGAGAACGTTACGATAGAGAATACAAATTGTAGATACCGGGGGTTTGGTGAAGCGCTTTATATTGATAATGAGTCTGCTGCTTTTGTCAATTGCCGGTTGATTGGTTATCAGGATACCTTACTTCCAGGCGGTGGATACAATTGGTTCTACCAATGTTATATTGAAGGTGCTACGGACTTCATTTGGGGATCGGGTAAAGTCGTATTATTTGAAGATTGTGAACTGCATGCACCTACCGGTACCCGTGCTGTGATGCAGGCTCGTGTTACGAAAGATTATCTGGGTTATGTATTCGACCGTTGCAGATTTACAGTAGGGGCAGGTTATCAATCTACACTAATCTATCAGTATGAACCTGATAATCTTACCTTCTTGAATTGTACGTTTGCCGATACGTACGGACAGAATTTCGTTGGAGAAAATAAACCGCTGGTTCCCAATCAACCTACTGTTACCGAAGGTTGTAAGATGTATGGTTGTACGAATGAATCGGGTGCCGAATTCTATAATCTTATTCCTGAGGCGGTGAGAGCCACTGTACGTAATCTCAATGAATCGGAGTTTAATGTAAATTTCGGTAGCCGGGAAAAAATAATGAGTTGGGGCGGTAATACAGACGCTTCATGGTTTCAAGAGTAAAGTAACCATACGGCATACTAATTAAAAGCTTTATAACAAATATGAACAACTTACTGAAAATGACGGGCTTCGTGCCCGTCATCTTAGGGATGCTTTGCGCTTGCCAAAGTACCTCGACAGAACAACACAACGATACATATATTGAAGACCTCTACGAAGCTCTTCCCTTTGATATGCCCGTTGTACAACGTCCGTCCTTTCCCGACTATCAAGTGGATATTCGTGATTTCGGTGCAAAAGCGGACGGTGAGACACTGAACACCGAAGCCATCAACAATGCCATTAAGGCAGTAAGCGAGAAAGGCGGGGGAAAGGTGGTTATTCCCGAAGGCCTGTGGCTCACAGGCCCTGTCGTACTGCAGAACAATGTCAACCTGCATGTCGAAAAGAACGCCCTTGTGCTTTTCAGCGGTGATGCCGATTTATATCCGTTGGTGCGTACCTCGTTCGAGGGTTTGGATATGCTTCGTTGCCAGTCGCCTGTTTCGGCGATGAATGCGGAGAACATAGCCATTACGGGCCATGGAGTACTCGACGGTTCGGGCGATAGCTGGCGACCGGTGAAACGTAATAAAATGACCGACGGTCAGTGGAAATCCTTGCTCAAGTCGGGTGGAGTGGTAGATGAGTCCGGTAAGGTATGGTATCCTAATGAAGGGGCTCTGAAAGCTTCTATACTGACCGGAAGCAAAGAAAAAAGAGAAATATCGGATAGTGAGTGGGAAGGCATGAAGCGTTGGTTGCGCCCTGTACTGCTTAGTATTGTCAAAAGCAAACGAGTGTTGCTGGAAGGCGTTACGTTCCGCAATTCACCGAGCTGGTGCTTGCATCCGCTCTCTTGCGAAGACCTGACTTTGAACGGCGTCAAAGTATTCAATCCCTGGTACTCGCAGAATGGTGATGCGCTCGATGTGGAGTCATGTAAGAATGTAGTGGTGACAAACAGCCTGTTCGACGCAGGTGACGATGCTATCTGCATAAAGTCGGGTAAGGATGCCGACGGCCGTCGCCGCGGAGAACCTTGCGAGAATGTGCTGGTAAAGAACAACACAGTGCTGCATGGACACGGCGGGTTCGTAGTAGGCAGTGAAATGTCCGGCGGTGTCAGGAATGTATATGTGGCAGACTGTACATTCATCGGTACGGACGTGGGACTGCGCTTTAAGAGTACGCGCGGCCGTGGCGGAGTGGTGGAAAACGTCTATGTGGATAATATCAATATGATAAACATTCCGGGCGATGCCCTGATAGCCGACCTGTACTATGCCGTGAAAGATGCTCCCGGCGCTCCTGTTCCCGCAGTAACCGAGGAAACTCCTTCTTTCAAGAATATCCATATCTCCAATATTTCCTGCAAAGGCGCAGGACGTGCCATGTTCCTGAACGGACTGCCGGAAATGCCTATCGAGAACTTTTCCGTCAGAAACATGCGGATAACCGACGCGCAGCAAGGAGCTTTCATCAATAAGGTGGCCGGCGTCACTTTGGAAAATATCGAGATAGAAACCGCCGACAATACTTATCTGCAAGTGGAAAATACCACGAATATTACCATCGACGGTAAAGAGTATGATAAGATATCGGAAAAGAGATTGTTGACACAGAATTAAACTTGTCCGTATTTCTTTGATTGATTAATATTCCTAAGCAGTAAGGGGATAAACCGAACTTCAGCGTTCCGCGGTTGGTTTATCCCCTATTTATTCAGGCTTTCCTGTACGCTCCCTGATACATTCCGTCCTTGCATACGGTACTGATAAGTTTTCTCCCTGATAGTACCGGAAATACCAACGGTTGGTACTTGAAGTTTCAACCGTTGGTATTCGAAGTACCTGCCTTTGGTAGCAGGTGTACCAACCGTTGGTATCTGAAGTTCCAACCGTTGGTACCAAGTGTGCCATGTGCCGGTACTTTCTGTACCACGTACCGGCACTTTCGTTGCTACATGGAGAAGCCGGGAGTCTCTTTGGATAAGACTCCCGGCTTCTTATATGGGAACCGCCGATGGCAGGCGGTATGGCTGTATTGATTTATAAGCCTTACGGCCGTCCTTTTATAGCAGTTTCAGCGTTTTCTTCTGTAAATCGCAGTCTTTGGAACTTCCACCTACCATCACATCGAATGTATTGGGCATGGTACGCATCGTATTGGTGGCGCTGTCCCACCATTCCAATTGTTTGGGCGTTAACTCCAATTCGACTTTCACGGTCTTTCCTGCGGGGATATACACGCGTTTAAAGGCGCGTAAAGTCTTGACAGGCCCGTCTGCTTCGCCTTGCTTTTTGAGGTACACCTGCACTACTTCTTCGCCGTTGCGGCTGCCTGTGTTGGTCACCGGTACGGTGATTTTTACGGTTTCGCCTGTTTGGGCGGATGATTTCAGTTGTATTTTGCCGTATTTGAACGTCGTATAACTCAAACCGTAGCCGAAGGGGAAGAGCGGTTCGCCGTTAAAGAAACGATAGGTGTGTCCTGCCATATTATAATCCTCGAAGTCCGGTAACTGGGCAAGATTGCGGTAGAATGTTGCCGGCAGCCGTCCTGCGGGGTTGTAATCGCCGAACAGCACTTCGGCAACGGCTTTACCGCCCGATTGTCCCGGATACCATGCTTGCAGTATGGCCTGGCAGTATTCCGTTTCCGGTTCCATGGCAATGGGCGAGCCCGAACAGTTGACGAAAATCACTTTCTTTCCCGCGTCATGAAGCGCCTTAATCATTTCCCGCTGAACGGCAGGCAGCTCGATGTCCGTACGGTCGCCACCTCTGAAGCCGGGCAGCTTCACACCCATTTCCTCGCCTTCCAGTTGAGGGGAGATGCCGCCTGCAAAGATTACGACGTCGGCGTCTTTCACCTTTGCTACCGAACGCTGTATGTCCGCTTCTTCTTTAAAGCCCAAATCGAAGTTGAGCTGGGCATCGCTGGAGAAGTATTGGAATTTGATTTCGATATCATACGATTTTCCGGCATCCACGTGCGTTCCGTAGGCGCGCGGACGGCTGCCGTGTTTGTTTGTGAAGCTGCCTGTCTCTTTGCCGTCCACCAGCAGTTTGACGGAACCGTAGCAATAGAAGTCGAAGACTACTTCTCCCGTCTCCTGAGGGGTGAATACGCTTTGATACGTGGCGGAGAAGTCGGTCAGGTTTACGCCCGGAGCGAAAACGGTGGCTCCGGAAGTACAGAGACGGAACGGGGTAGTCAGTCGGGAAGTGGCTGCGGGTGCGCCTTTAAACTCTGTGTTGTTCCAGTAGCGGGCGCTGAAACCGGCGCCTTCCTTGGATTTACATTGGTTGAATACGCTGCGTATCAGTGTGCGTTCCACCCATGAACATCCTTGTTCGTAGATGAGTTTGTCATTCTTGCCCATGGCCGAGCGGATACCGTCCAAAATGGTTATGGTACGTTTGGGGAGACCGTTGTAATTGCCCCACTGCATTACCGAGTCATTGGCGTTAGGCCCCATTACCGCGATAGTCGTTCCGCCTCGTTCGAGGGGCAGTGCATTGTTCTTGTTCAGGAGCAGTGTCATGGATTTGCGTGCCATGTCCAGCGATAACGAGTCGTGCTTGTCGGAACAAACGACCGAGTAGGGTATCTGCGCCCATTTCACCTGGTCCGGCTCGTCCATCTCGCCTAATTCAAAACGTGCTTGCAGAAGACGCTTTACGGAACGGTCGATATCCGCTTCATCGATGAAGCCTTTCTTTACTCCTTCCGTCAGCGAACGGTAATTGGAACCGCACTCCAGGTCCGTTCCGCTCAAGACGGCGGCGGAAGAGGCGGATGCCGCATCGGCATGGGTCTTGTGTCCTTTGTCGTTGTGGAAGTCGCTGATGGCGCTGCAATCCGATACGACGATGCCGTCGTAACCCCATTCCCGGCGGAGTATATGGTTCAGCAGCCGGTTACTGCCGCAACACGGTTCACCCTCAAAGCGGTTGTAGGCACACATCACTTCTTTTACTTTTCCTTCTTTTACCAAGGCTTCAAAAGGCGGGAGATAGGTTTCATACAGGTCGCGCGGACTGATGTTCTCCGCATTGAAACTGTGGCGGTTCCATTCGGGGCCGGAATGTACGGCAAAATGTTTGGCGCAAGCGTGTACTTTGTCATACTTCCCGTTTTCGTCCAGGCATTGCAGGCCTTTCACGACGCTGACACCCATTACGCTTGCCAGATACGGGTCTTCTCCATAGGTTTCTATGCCGCGTCCCCAGCGAGGGTCACGATAGATATTGACGGTGGGAGTCCAGATTGTCAATCCCTGATAGCGCTTGTAGCTTCCTTCCGCGGAATATGCGGCATTCTTGGCGCGGGCTTCATCGGATACGGCGACGAAAGCGGTGTGCAGGGCTTCGGGAGAGAATGAAGCCGCCATGCCGATGGGTTGCGGAAATACAGTTGCCCAACCGCTGCGGGCCACTCCGTGCAAGGCCTCGTTCCACCAGTTGTACGGCTTGATGCCCAGCCGCTCTACCGGCTTGGAATTATCCATCATCAAGGCGACTTTTTCTTCCAATGTAAGTTGCTTTACCAAATCTTCCGCACGCTCTGCCGGACTGTAACTGTTGTCCTTGTAGATAGATTGCGCAAGGCTGCCGCTCGAAACGACGAGACAGGCGAGTAAGTATGTGATTCTGTTTCTCATAAGTTATAATAGGGATATTTGTTTCTTAAAATGATATTTTGATTAAGGTGACTATTTCTTTGTGATGCGGAACCAGTCGACATCGGCCCAGCCGCCGTCATTGGCGCGAATGGCGGGACGCGTGCAGAACATGCCTACTTTGGCGCCTATCCATTTACCCTCTCTGGCTTGAAACGTCTCTCCGAGCGGTCGGAATTTCTTGCCGTCGAGGCTGTAACTGAATTGGCAGAGTACAAGCAGGTCGTTTGTCTTTTTCACTTTCTCACTGTCGGCACTGAACTTGACACGCAGATATACGGTGGGATTGTTCAGGGAAATACTGCCGTTTGCTTTTTCGGCTGTTCCTTTATCCGCTTTCCGGCAAGTGACTTGCGAAAGCATAAGGCCTTGCTCCGTATTTTCCATGATTAGTCCGGCATAGTCCATACCCATGACAACCAGCCCGGTGCGCTCTCCCTTGTATTTGGGATTGGGGCTGAATGTCAGTTTCATGGTTGCCGTAAAATTGTCCGCCGGGGTTTTCTGCAACAGCAGATTGGGTACATCCCATAGGTTTTTGTAATCTTCCGTCACGGGATGCGAGTAAAGGCGTACCATGCTCCGGTCGCCGGCATAATAGGCCCATTTGTCGTTGATGTTGGCATGCCATTGCCATTGGGGGGAGAGGGTATATCCGTCGAACTCGTCGCTTTCCTGCGGGGTACAGGTCGGATATGTTCCGCCTACATCGGGCTTGCGGTAAGTCAGCACGGGTTCGCCGCATCCGTCATTGTCTTTATCCGTGCCTATTACGGGCCATCCGTCTATCCACTTCATAGGCTGCAAATGTACCACCCGTCCGTAGGCGCCTACATCCTGAAAGTGCATGAACCAGTCCTCACCGGTAGGAGTATCCACCCATCCGCCCTGGTGAGGCCCGTTGACAGGGGTGTTGCCTTGTGCAAGCACGGTGCGGCTTTCGTAAGGGCCGTAAATGTTTTTGGAGCGAAGCACCACCTGCCAGCCGGTTGCTACTCCTCCGGCAGGGAGGAATATGTAGTAATAGCCGTCTTTCTTGTAGATATGTGGTCCCTCCGGCCATTCCACACCGCGGAGAGCACCATGCCATGCCGGGTAACTTTCGCCGACAAGTTTCATCGTATTTAAATCTAATTCCTGAATATAAATTTCATTATCACCGAAATAGCGGGAGCCTTCTCTGCGGTTCTGTGTACCACAGTAGTAGCATTTGCCATCATCATCAAAGAAGAGAGATGGGTCAATGCCGGCAGAATCCAAAGGATATGGATCCGACCAAGGACCGGCAGGGTCCGTTGCAGTGACAATAAAATTATTGATATCATTCGTTGGTGTTACGTTTGTTGTAATCATGTAAAAGGTTCCATCGTGGTAGCGCAGTGTCGGTGCAAAGATACCCTCACTTGTTTCTGCATTTACCAAAGGAAGCTGTTCTTTTCTTTCTAATATGTTACCAATCTGATTCCAGTGTACTAAATCACGGCTGTGAAAGATTGGAACACCGGGGAAATAAGCAAAAGTTGAAGTTACCAAATAATAATCATCGTTTACACGGCAAATCGATGGATCCGGGTAGAAGCCCGGAAGTATCGGATTCATGCCTGTTTTTTTGTTGTCCATAAAAACCTCCAAGTTATGAAATATGTATACCTGCATTCTACTATATGGATTCTCTCTTGTAAATACAAAACATTTTTCAAGGGAAAACCAATCATTTTTTAGCAAAAATACATAAAAAAATCTATCAAAAACTATGGACATGTTACAAAAATGGTGATATACTTTATAACAAACTGTATACATATTATACAAAAAAACATTATGTGTTTTGCTCCCATGGCTTATTTCACTGGCAGAATGCATAAAAAGAGAAACAACGAAAGGAGATTGCGACAGCTATGTCAAAGTTGATGAAGAAAAAAGGCTTACGGACATTCTTGATTGTAGTACTGGTGATTATCGCTTTTGTACTATTTTTCAAGTTAAAAGGTTCTTCCGTAAGTGACAACTCCGACAAGTACGCAGGTGTGGATTTTGACACTATGAGCAGCGAATATCAGCGTGAAGGCCAGTACAGTGATTATGTGGCTAAGCGCACGGACGCCAATACACCAAGTGGTTCCTATGATATTCCGGTTGCCGGTTTCGTGAAGAAAGAGACAACCAAAAACGTCACTGTACATAATGATCTTGGTCCGGAGAATGAAAAATCAGAATCGGTGTTGATTCCGGAAGGAGAAAGCGCAGTGTATTCTGTTAATGTGGAAGAGGAGGGTTATTACAACTTGAACCTTGAGTACTATCCTTCCACAGGAGACAAGGACGACCGAGGAATTGCAATTGAGACCAAGGTAGAACTTTACAATGAAAAAACGGGTAAATACGAAACTCCATTTAATGGTGCCGAGGGTGTTGACTTCGAACGTGTCTACACGGATGATGGCAAACCAAGCAAGGATAACCAGGGAAATGAGATTCGTCCTTCCCAGATTGAGGATCCGACACGCGGATGGATTTCTTCCTATTTTGAAGACCCAACCGGATATGAGATGGATCCGTATTACTTCTATTTAAAGAAGGGTGTCAATAAGATTCGCTTAACTGGTGTCAACGAACGTTTGATTATGCGTAAGTTCACAGTAGGTAATATGAAGAAGATTCCTACCTATGCAGAGTACGCAGCAGAGAACAAAGGAAAGACAAATAACGTTGACAAATCTTACGTTCAGAAGATTCAGGGTGAAAAGTCGGACAGACGTTCATCACCATCTTTATATGCTACTTATGACCGTACATCGGGAGATACCGAATACGAGGATGAAAAAGGAAATGTTACCAAGCATAATACAGACAAACAGGTTTTGAATGTAATTGGTGGTACACAGTGGAAAGTTGCCGGTGACTGGCTGGAATGGACTACGAAAGTAGAAAAAGAAGGCGATTATGTAATCGGTATTAAAGGACGTCAGGGATATAACCGTGGTTATATCGCAAACCGTTCTTTGTACATTGACGGAGAGGTTCCTTTTAAAGAGGTAGCTAGTCTGCAATTTACTTACAGCAATGTTTGGGAAATGCTTTGCTTACAGAATGATAAAGGCGAGGCATACAAATTCCACCTCACTGCTGGAGAACATAAAATTCGTTTGAAAATTACACTTGGTGAGCTTGGTGAGTATCTCTCCCAGTTGTCTGAAAGTGTATACCGTATGAATCAGTATTATCGTCAGATTCTTGTATTGACAGGTACAGAGCCGGATGAGTTCCGTGATTACCAGATTGAAAAGGTATATCCGGATATCATTAAGGCAATGGGCGATGAGTCCAAAATCTTATATCGCTTAGTTGATGAAGTTACTGCATATACCGGTGAACGTGGTGGTGAAATCGCCGTAGCACAGACACTGGCTGCACAGATGGAAGAGTTTGTTGACCGTCCGGATAAAATTCCTCAGACGTTGTCGAACTTCAAAGAGAATGTATCTTCTCTTGGTACATCAATTAACAACTTAAGTGCAACGGCGATGGATATTGACTATATTGTTCTTGCCGGCGACAAATCTTCAATTGAAGAAGTAAACGAAGGAAGTTTTGACCGAATTGTACATGAGTGTACATTGTTTATTAACTCCTTCCGTTCCGATTCCTCTGCACTTGGTAATGTGTATGATTCGGATGATCCGGATGTTATCGATGTATGGATTACTGCCGGACGTGACCAGAGTAATATTTTGAAGAACATGGTAGACCAGCAGTTTACTC
>ERZ791837.949-NODE-949-length-20613-cov-3.513474_pt1 | contig 20613 bp, 18 predicted proteins | sample MGYA00510292_ERZ791837 | MGnify/ENA primary metagenome ERZ791837 (study PRJEB30046, sample SAMN00715259) | human gut metagenome | study: EMG produced TPA metagenomics assembly of the A metagenome-wide association study of gut microbiota in type 2...
ATCAATGTAAAGAAAGCTCACGCTGACTGGAACATCTGCCCAGAGATCATGATCCCGTTAGTAGGTGATATCAAAGAGCTTAAATATGTTAAGAAGTTTGTTGTTGAGACAGCTGACGCTGAGATCGCAGCAGCAGGCGTAGATCTGAAATATGAAGTAGGTACAATGATCGAGATCCCGAGAGCTGCTCTGACAGCTGACGAGATCGCTAAGGATGCTGATTTCTTCTGCTTCGGTACAAATGACCTGACACAGATGACATTTGGCTTCTCACGTGATGATGCTGGTAAGTTCCTTGATTCTTACTATGCAAACAAGATTTACGAGTCTGATCCGTTTGCAAGACTCGACCAGGTAGGCGTAGGTAAGCTGATGAAGATGGCAATTGAGCTTGGTAAGCCGGTTAACCCGAATCTCCACGTAGGTATCTGCGGCGAGCACGGCGGCGATCCTTCCTCTATCGAATTCTGCCACAATATTGGTCTGGATTATGTATCCTGCTCACCTTATCGTGTTCCGATTGCAAGACTGGCTGCTGCTCAGGCTGCTATCAAGAACAAGTAAGAATATTTTCTGAGGATAAAATCCTCTGAAATTCGATTTTTGATTTGATTTTAAAATAATAAGACACCTGATTTTAGTATCATAACGTAAAAAAAGCATCATGTTTTCGGCGGACAAGCCGGCATGATGCTTTTTGTATTTAATGTAAATGAAATGGTCCAGAAATTTTTCAAAATCGCTGGACCAAAAAACTTTATTGATTTAATTTTACTTACAGCATAACTTTCTCACGCAGATAGTCTACCAATTCTGTGATAGGCATTCTTACCTGCTCCATTGTGTCACGGTCACGTACTGTTACGCACTGATCTTTTTCCAGTGTATCAAAATCATAAGTAATGCAGAATGGTGTTCCGATCTCGTCCTGTCTGCGGTAACGCTTACCAATTGAACCGGTTTCATCGAAATCAACGGAGAAATACTTAGAAAGCTCCTGACAAACTTCCATAGCCTGTGAGCTCAGCTTCTTTGAAAGCGGCAGTACAGCACATTTATACGGTGCAAGAGCCGGATGCAGATGCATTACTGTTCTTACATCATTCTTTTCAGCATCAATGACTTCCTCGTCATAAGCCTCTGTTACAATAGACAGGAAGAGACGCTCAACACCCAGTGACGGTTCGATTACATATGGAATGTACTTTGTATTGTCCTCCGGATCAAAATATTCAAGAGACTTACCGCTGTGATTCTGATGCTGAGTCAAGTCATAGTCGGTTCTGTCAGCAATACCCCAAAGTTCGCCCCATCCAAATGGGAACATATATTCAAAGTCAGTTGTAGCCTTTGAATAGAAGCACAGTTCCTCAGGATCGTGGTCACGCAGACGGATATTTTCTTCTTTAAGACCGATAGTTGTAAGGAAGTTCTTACAGTAGCTTCTCCAGTACTGGAACCATTCGAGGTCAGTGCCAGGCTTGCAGAAGAATTCAAGCTCCATCTGTTCAAATTCACGTACACGGAAGATGAAGTTGCCCGGTGTGATCTCGTTGCGGAAAGACTTACCTACCTGAGCAACACCAAAAGGAACTTTTTTTCTTGTTGTACGCTGGATATTGGCAAAGTTTACAAAGATGCCCTGTGCAGTTTCAGGACGAAGATACAGCTCAGACTTAGAGTCTTCTGTAACACCCTGGAATGTCTTGAACATCAGGTTAAACTGTCTGATGTCTGTGAAATCACTCTTGCCGCAGTTCGGACAGGTGATTCCCTTATCACGGATATAATCCATCATCTCCTGATTGCTCCAGCCGGCAGGATTTGTGCCGTCAAAAGCTTCTATGAGGTTGTCCGCTCTGTGACGTGTCTTACAGCTTTTGCAGTCCATAAGCGGATCAGAGAAGCCGCCCAGATGTCCGGATGCTACCCATGTTTCAGGATTCATAAGAATAGCACTGTCAAGACCTACATTGTAAGGGCATTCCTGAACAAACTTCTTACGCCATGCGTCTTTGATATTGTTTTTCAGTTCAACGCCAAGAGGACCGTAGTCCCATGTGTTGGCAAGACCACCGTAAATTTCAGAGCCTGCATAAACATAACCTCTTGATTTACAAAGTTCAACGATTTTTTCCATGCTTTTTTCTTTGTTTGACAGCATATTACATACCTCTTTCAATTATTATATATACGGAAACCCTCATTCGGATTCCTCATTTTCAAAATATAACTTCACTGCTTCTGCAATAGGCGTATAACTATAACCCATACGCACAAGAGCAGCTTTGCATTTTTCTATCTGCTTTTTGTCGTTTCTGTCGCAGAGCATTCTGCTGTATTTTTTATATAGCAGCTCCGTGACCTGTTCTGTCTGATATTCATTGTCTGTATAAGGTTCCACCGTTTCATCAATGACGGTTTTCGGAATTCCCTTTTGATATAGTATCTGACGTATTCGTCTTGGACCATATAGCTTTATTTCAGCAGCACGTCTTGCTGCATTTTCAGCGTACTTCCAGTCGTTTATAACACCAAGCTCGGTTAGCCTGTCCATTACTTCAAAACAAACGTTCTCATCGTAGTTGTTTTGAAGCTTTAAAAACATCATATGATAGCTGTAGCTTTGTCCTTCAAGAAGATACAATGCTCTGTGAAATGCTTTTCTTACGGAATTGTCAAAGAGCATTTCTTGAAGTTTGTTATCAGAGATCTCAGTTATATATGTCAGTTCATATTTTGCGGCGATCTCTTTGTGAATATCATAAATCTGTCCGTTTTCAAGAGACAGTTCAAGGTAAGAGCCGTGCTGCGGCCTGCATGACAGAATCTTCATGGCAGCTATTATACGGGAGTGAATTCGTCAAAGGAGTCGTCATTATCAATATCGGGATCTCCTGAAACCGGAACGAATTCATCAGTTTCAAAACTATCGTCATCATCGGATGAATTGTTTTTTGCAGCCTTCTGAGCAGCCTTTTCAGCGGCATCTTTCAATCGGTCTTTGTCATTCTCTTTCTTAGAAGATTTATCTTTTTTATCCTTGATTTTCTTAGCTTCTTCAGCAGACATTTCAGCAAGTTTTTTGGTGATCTTTTCTTCGACTTCTTTCATCATTTCGGCATTGCCAAGGAGAATTTCCTTAACGTTTTCTCTTCCCTGACCAAGTTTATTGCCCTCATAGCTGAACCAAGAGCCGCTCTTATTGATGATGTCAAGCTCAATAGCCATATCCAGAACCTCAGCTGAACGGGAAATACCTTTACCATAAATAATGTCAAATTCGCAGCTCTTAAATGGCGGAGCGACCTTATTTTTTACGACCTTTACTTTTGTACGTGCGCCGATTATATCAGATCCGTCCTTAATAGGTTCACCTTTTCTTACTTCCATACGGATAGAAGCATAGAATTTAAGTGCACGTCCGCCGGGGGTCGTTTCCGGGTTGCCGTAGAGAACACCGATTTTTTCACGTATCTGATTTATGAATACAGCTACGCAGTTGGATTTAGCAATAACCGATGTAAGTTTACGCATTGCCTGTGACATAAGTCTTGCCAGCATACCGACATGAGAATCACCCATTTCGCCGTCAATTTCAGCCTTTGTGGTCATAGCTGCAACAGAGTCTATAACTATAACATCAATGGCACCGGAGCGCACCAGAGCCTCTGCGATTTCCAGAGCTTGTTCGCCGCTGTCCGGCTGTGAGACAAGGAGATTGTCAATATCAACGCCAAGTGCGCTTGCGTATTTGGGGTCAAGAGCGTGTTCAACATCAATGAATGCAACTTCTCCGCCCTTTTTCTGAGCCTCTGCGATAATGTGGAGAGCAACAGTTGTTTTACCTGAGCTTTCAGGACCATACAGCTCAACAATGCGTCCTCTTGGAACGCCGCCTACGCCAAGAGCCATATCAAGAGACATTGAACCTGTTGGTATAGATTCAACGGACATACAGGTATTTTCGCCAAGTCTCATAATTGAGCCGCTGCCGTAGGTTTTGGTAATATGTGCAATAGCACTTTCCAGAGCCTTCTTCTTTTCTTCAGCAGTAGCGGGCATAATAAACTGATTTTTCTTTTTAAGATCTGCTTTAGCCATGTGCCTTATCCTTTCAACAAATTTATTTACTGAGCGAGATGTTTATGGATCTGCTCTTCAAACTGACTTTTAACTGTGTTATATGAAAAATCCTGCTGCCTTTTACGCTGCTCTGCTACTATTTCACGTTTGAATGCAGTATCGGTAATAAGCTTGTTGGCGGCAAGTGCAGCCTCAAGAGGATTTTTATTTTGCAGAAGAATTCCCGAACCGCCCAGAGTATCTGATACAGCGCATGAATCATAGGCAATGATCGGTACACCGAAGTACATGGCCTCCACCAAAGGTACGCAGAATCCTTCATGTTCGCTCATGCATAAAAATACATCAGCAACCTGATAATATGCTATAAGCTGTGCAAAGGAGACATGACCTGTAAAAATTATATTTGATACTTCAAGTGCATTTATATATCTTTGTAATCTTTTATAATAGAGTTCTGTACCCTGCCATGAACCTACAAAAATAAGTCTGGACTTAGGATTACAGTATTTCTGATAGCAGCAGAATGTTCTGATTATGTCCTCGTGCTTTTTATTAGGAGCCACTCTTCCCACAAACAGGAAATTAACATATCCGTCGCTGTCATATTTTCTGATAACATCAGAATCGGGTTTGCTGCGGTAGTCCGTAAACGGAATCAGTATGGGTCTTACGGAAATATCGCATTTATATCCAAGCTCTAAAAGCTCTTTTTTATTATATTCCGAATCTGCCATGCAGAAATCGACTTTGTCGGCAAGATATGCTGCACCCTTTCTGCCGTAGTCAAGAAGTTCTGTAAGATCTCCGTTATAAGGGAGAAAGAAATAAGATGGTGTTATATTATGATAAATTACACCCTTTTTGGCTTTCATTTTTCCCAGAGAAAAATTGATCTCTGTTCCTGTGGACAAGTGATACAGTACTGTATCGTTCTGAGTAAGTCTGGGCATACGGCTTATATGGCAGGCAGTGCCTGACGGCAGTCGTTTGTCTATATTTTCCGCAAATATTTCTGTTTTATAGCCCATACTGCGGAGAACCTTGTCTATAGCTACAGCATCATTGCTTACAGCGTCTCCTGCGGCTATTGTCGGCAACAGCTGTAAAACACGCATCAGCTCTGCTCCTTTCGCAGAGCTGCAAGCTGTTCACTGAGGAAAGCAACCTGTTTTTGCAGACTGTCTATTTCCATACGGTTGTTGCGCTGCTGGAGTTCCAGTGCGTCTATACGTTTGGATAGAGCAATATTACTTTGTTCTTGTGAATCCATAATATAAAGCTCAAGCTGCTGGAGAGCCTGAGCGGTATTTGCATTGACAGCTGACTGCTCATCGGCAATAGGTTCAACGTAGAAACGTGTGAATTTTCTTACAGCCTTTTTGAAAAGGCGTGATAAAGCACCGCCTTTTATCTCATTATCTGTTGTAAGAACGAAGTAATCAGACACATAGGATATGTTTTTTCTGAGCTGGTCAGAATCATACTGCCGTGCAGGGTTTCTGGGGTTGGCATCGCAGGGAATATCCGCAAAGGAGAGCATATCTCCAGAGAGACCTTTTTCTTTGATCTCTGCACGGATCTCCGACATAATATCCTCTATATTAAGACTCATAAACAGAGCATTCCTTTCCGTTTCGCAAAAATTTGCTTGTATACTGGATATTATAACCCATTTCACCTGAAAAGTCAAGGTCGTGGGAGAAGATAAACACATAAGATGCCTACTTAACCTTACAAATTTCAGCATCAGTATAATAATGTTGCAGTATCTCTTTCCAGTTTGCTCCTGACTTTGCCATAGAGTTTGCACCGTATTGGCTCATACCTACTCCGTGCCCATATCCCTTTGTTGTTATTTTACATACATCGCCGTCCCAATCGACATCAAATGCTGCACTTCTCAGAGACAGTGCACTTCTTATGTCTTGTCCGCTTACTTTTATGCCTCCGGCTACTGCGGAAAGTACTGTTCCCGATTCCGAACATTTTTCTACTTTAAGAAATTCTTCCCCTGAAGATGAAAAATCTCCATCCGGAAAGGCACTTTCAAGGAGCTTTTTTAGTTCCTTTTTGGAAAATTCATTTTCCCAAAGATAATTCGGGGCGTTTTTGTCGCCGTCGCTGTCTGCTGGAACGAGGTAAGGCACTTCCTGACCCCAAACATTAGCAGCACTTTCAGTCTGACCCGATGACATGGAGCAGAATGCAGCTAAAATAGGCTCGTCGTCATAGGTTATTATATATGGCAGAACTTCCTCAGCAGCAGCGCTTATCTTTTCATAGGCATTTTCGTAACCGGTTCCGTAGAACTCCATAGCCTGACTTTTAGTGAAATATGCCTGATAGTGGTCGCTGTCATTTGAAAGAGCCGCACCGCAAAGCTCGGGCGTTGGATTTTCACTTTCTGCTTGCTGCTGACGCACTGCGTATGTATGCACAGCTACTGCCTGAGCTTTTAAAGCTTCCTTTTCAAAAGAGGCAGGCATTTCAGCGGTAACGGCACCGATTATGTAGTCTTTCATGGAGAGAGTCAGCACATCTCCTGTTGAGACATCAAGCATGAGTATAGTTTCATTGATGTCTGTACTGTCTTTTTCCGGATTGCCTGTAGGAGATGGAGGTGCAGCATTTGGGGCAGAGGTACTGTTTCGGGATATAAGAGCAGGAGCCATAGGGATAGCAGTAAGAACAAGGGTGAACGAGATTATCATAAGTCCATATTTTTTCATAAACTATTTTCCTTTCACGTCAGTTTATATAAATTTTAAATCAATGAAGTTTTGATATAAGAAAGCTTTTATATCCAAAAAAACGATTTTCACTCCCCTTCTCATATCGCTGGTTGACAGATAAATGATTTTAATGTATAATATACTATATATATGATGACAATGGAGGTTATATAAAATGAACAGGCAGGTAGAGAATTACTTACGACTTGAGCAGGAGGGATCTCAGCTCGATATATCATCTTTATGCGAAAGGCTCGCACAGTATTCCCAGATAGACAGCAGCCTTTATGATAAATATCATGTAAAAAGAGGACTTCGTTACAGCGATGGTTCAGGCGTTGCTGCCGGTATTACAAATATATGCACCGTTCACGGATATATTATTGACGAGGGTATTCGTACACCTATTCCGGGTGAACTTATTTACCGTGGCTATGATATTAACGATCTTGTTGAAAATGCAGAAAAAGAGGATAGATTTGTATTTGAAGAGGTAGTTTATCTTCTGCTGTTCGGACAACTTCCTACTAAGAAAGAGCTTGAAGACTGCGAACACGCTCTGAGTATCCGCAGAGAACTGCCTCCGGGTTTCCTTGTGGATTCTATCATGCAGTCTCCGTCAAAAAATATTATGAATAAACTTGCAAGAAGCATTCTTTCCCTCTATTCCTATGATGAGGATCCAGATAATACTACTATTGAGGACGAGATGCTCATTGCACTTAATCTCATTGCAAAAATGCCTAACCTTATGAACGGCGCCTATCAGACAAAACGTCATAAATTTGACAATGCAAGTATGGTAATGCATCAGCTGAAACCAGAAGAAAGAACCGCAGAGTCCATTCTTTCTCTTCTGAGAAATGATAGACAGTACACAAGAAAAGAAGCGCAGCTACTTGATATTATGCTTGCTATCCATGCAGAACATGGCGGTGGTAATAACTCTACATTTGCCTGCCGTGTGTCTACATCTTCCGGAACTGACCCTTATGCAGCATATGCTACTGCTATAAATTCCCTCAAAGGACCGAGACATGGCGGTGCAAATATCAAGGTTATTGAAATGCTCGACAATATCAAGGAAAACGTTAAAAACTGGGAGGATGAGGGCGAAGTTGCCGATTATCTTACAAAGATCCTCAAAAGAGAAGCTGGTGACCGTTCGGGTCTTATTTACGGTATGGGGCATGCCGTGTATACACTTTCTGACCCAAGAGCAGTTATTCTGAAGAGAAAGGCGTTTGAGCTTGCTAAGGGTCGTGAAATAGAGCCTCAGTTCCGTCTTCTTGATCTTATTGAAAAGCTCACACCTGAGCTTATGCGTTCAGTCAGAGGAATTGACAAGACCGTATGTGCAAATGTTGATATGTATTCTGGTTTGGTATACAGAATGCTGGGTATTCCGGATGACCTGTTCACTCCCCTTTTTGCAACAGCACGTATGGTAGGCTGGTCTGCTCACCGTATGGAGGAGATCCTCACAGGCAAGAGAATTATTCGTCCTGCTTATCGTACGATTGCAAAACGTAAGGAGTACATACCACTATGCAGCCGTATAAGGGAAGAATGAGTTTTAAAAGATCTATACTTGCAGTATTCCTCACGGTATTTATGATACTGTGCGGCTGTTCATTTGGTGCGTCGCTGGATACACTCCTTGTACCGCCCAGCCTCGGGCAGGAACAGGAGCAGATCTATCAGGCATTGCAGCACGCTGCCGGAAAGGATATAAAGCTTCAATATCCAAAGACAGGTGACCATCTGTCTGCCTTTATCCTTTCCGACCTTGACGGCGACGGCGAGAATGAAGCTCTTGTTTTCTACGCAAAAATGGGGCTTACCGCTGCGGAGAACAATCTAAGACTGAATGTACTTGATAAGCGGCAGAATACATGGAGTTCGGTATGTGACGTTCCGGCAGCAGGTGCAGAAATAGAAAGGGTTATCATTTCACCCATAGGAGCATACACTGACGCTCAGATAGCTATAGGTTATTCCATAGTGGATCAGTCGGATAAGGAGCTTGTGGTCTATGACTACGAAAATGGTGGTCTTGTACAGAACTTTACTGCCAACTATTCGTTGTTTGATATACATGACCTTGACGGAAATGGTTCACAGGAGTTGCTTGTTTTGCAGGCAGATTCTACAGCAGCAGCAAAAGCAGCTGTATATGTTCCAAATGAAGTAGGACAGTTTCGTAAAACACAATTGTCTTTGAGAAGCAGCTGTACCGGATTCAGTCAGGTTTTATATGCCACCCGTGAGGATGGTTCTGCTGCGGTGTATGCAGATATGCTCACAGGTGTTACCAACATTCAGACCGAGCTTTTCAGCTTTGACGGAGATAAACTCAGTCATATTCTTGATGATGAAAGTGCAGCATCGGAGACCACACGTTCAGTTGGATGTCTAACTCTGGATATTGACGGCGATGGTACGCCGGAGATTCCGGTGCAGACGATCTTTCCAGGATATGAAGGCAACGCTGCAGACCAGAATATTCGTCTTACAAGATGGATGACTGTAGATTCTGATCGGCTTACAGAGAAATACCGTGGATATTACAGCGTAAGCGAGGGCTACGCATTTATGCTTCCGAAGAGCTGGCAGCAGGCTGTAACTGTCATAAGTGACGGAATTACGGGAGACATTGTATTTTACCATTATACAGGCTCACTTTCAGAGCCTATGCAGGAGCTTATGCGTATAGGCACAGCTTCTGATCGTGACACAAGGGATTCACTTCTGGAGGATGGCTACAGCCTGCTTCATTCCAGAGGCAATGCATATTATTTTATGAATGTATGTGAAAGTCAGGACAGCTTGTATATTCCTGAAAGCGAGCTTCTTTCCTGCTTTCAGTTTGTGTAAAGAAAGGACGCATTTATGAAACGTATTCTGGTTTGTGAGGACGAGGACGCAATCCGTGAGTTTGTTGTGATGAACCTCAAACGTATAGGATATGACGTTATGGATGTAAACTGCGGTGAGGATGCATTGGCTGCATTTGAAGCTGCAAACGGAAATTTTGACATAGTTCTTCTTGACATAATGATGCCCGGTATGGACGGATTTGCCGTATGCAAAAAGCTTCGTGAAAAAAGCTCCACCCTCGGCATTATTATGCTCACTGCACGTTCTCAGGAAATGGATAAGGTAAGCGGACTTATGATGGGTGCAGATGACTATATCACTAAGCCGTTTTCGCTTTCAGAGCTTACTGCGAGGGTGGACGCAATTTATAGAAGAGTTTGCATGAGCTTTATAAAGGATGAAAAGTCCACCGTTATCCACAGCGGGCCATTTGCACTTAATCTCAAGAGCAGAACTGTTACAAAAAACGGTACTCTCATTGAACTTACACAGGTGGAGTATCAGATAATGGAATACTTTCTCAGCAATAAGAATACTGCACTTGACAGAGCAAGTATTCTTGATCATATCTGGGGTGACGGTTATTTTGGTGATGACAAGATCGTTGATGTAAATATCCGCCGCATACGAATGAAAATAGAGGACGAACCGTCAAACCCGAAGTATATTGCAACTATCTGGGGATTCGGCTATAAATGGAATGAGCAGTAAGAAAAAATCCGGCAGGAGTGCAAAAAAAACTACAATGATCCGCAGGTGGATGATAAATAACCTCGGACTTATCATATTGCTTTTGATGGTCATATTTCTTGCGGTAGTGTACGCTCTCCAGAATTACTATTATAATTCCGCAGAGCAGTATCTGAGAATCAGGATAAATTCCGTTTCTTCGGTACTTACACGCTATACTCAGGATGATGATGTAAACTTTTCCTCAGAGCTTAGAAGTACCCTTGAAAACTTCTCAGACAAGGATAAAATGGAGCTTATGGCGATAGATTCAAAGGGTCGTGTGGTTCTTACATCATCTGGATTTCCTCCTGCCGATAATAGTGAGATGCCCGATTATCAGTCCCTTATGGACGGCGGTGACGGATATTGGGTAGGTAAGTTAAACGGTGAAAAAATGATGGCAATAAGCGTTGATATTTCCGGCATGAGTACTGACTATAATTCCATACGTGTCATAACGTCTATGAGGAATATCGACAGTACACTTGCAGGATATACTGCGGCAGTAAGCATAGGCTGTATACTTATCATTCTGCTTATGCTTATAACAGGCTATTATTTTGTAAACAGTATCGTAAAGCCCATTACCGCAATAAACGAAAGCACAAAGAAATTTGCCAAAGGTGATTTCAAGGAGCGAATAGAAAAATCTACCGAGGATGAAATAGGCGATCTGTGCGATTCCATAAATAATATGGCAGAGGCTCTTTCATCTACGGAAGCCATGAAAAATGAATTTATTTCATCTGTATCCCACGAGCTTAGGACTCCCCTCACTGCTATAAAAGGCTGGGCTGAAACACTTTCCTATGACGTAGACAAGGATACAGTTCAGAAAGGTGTAAGAGTTATCCAGAATGAAACAGAGCGGCTTTCCGAAATGGTAGAGGAACTTCTGGATTTTTCACGTATGCAGAGCGGTAAATTTTCACTTCGCAAAGAAAAAATGGATCTTTTGGCAGAACTTGGAGATGCTGTTCTTATCTACGCTGAAAAGGCAAGAAGAGAAAAGATCCGCATTCTCTATAATGATCCTGAAATGCTGCCATTTGTAAACGGTGACAGAAACAGGATACGACAGGTATTTATAAACATAATTGATAACGCCATCAAGTATTCTAATGAAGGCGGTATAGTTTCAATAGATGCAGAAAAAATTGGCAGTAATATACGTGTGATAATTGCTGACAACGGTGTCGGAATCAGTAAGCAGGATCTTCCGAGAGTAAAAACCAAATTCTTTAAAGCGAACCAGACGAGGCGTGGAAGCGGAATAGGACTTGCCGTTGCCGACGAGATAATCACCATGCACGGTGGTTCTCTGAATATAAGCAGTGAACTTGGAAGGGGAACAAGTGTTACGATAATTTTGCCTGCACTGACAGAGTCATCAGGAATCACGGGGGAAACATCTTGAGGTAACACATGTATAATTTTGCGAAGGCGATCTGTCGACATTGCCTAAAATGAAAGGAAAAGAGAATCATGAGTAAAAAGGAAAAACAGGAGCAGCACCGTTCTAAAATAGGCGGACAGGCACTTATTGAGGGCGTTATGATGAAAGGTGCTAATACAGGAGCAATGGCGTGCCGTTTGCCTGACGGAACTATAGATGTGGAAACATGGCCTGAAAATAACGGAAAAAATATGCCATGGTACAGGAAATGCCCTTTTGTGAGAGGGAGCTTTAATTTCATTGCATCCATGAAAGACGGATATCGTTGTCTTATGAAATCAGCAGAAAAGCAGATGACCGATGATGAAGAGGAAGATGAAGAGGAAATGAGCCGCTTTGAAAAGTGGCTGACAGAAAAGTTGGGAGAAAAGCTTTTCGGAGTGATAATGGGAATTGCTATGGTAGTAGGTATTGCTGTGTCTCTTTTGCTCTTTATGTTTCTGCCTAAGTTTGCTATCGGACTTCTTATAGACCATACGCCGGTTCCCGATGTAAATCTTCTTCGTTCGCTGCTTGAAGGTATAATAAAAATAGTGATATTCCTCTTTTATATGGCACTTACAGGCTGCATGAAAGATATTCGCAGAACATATGAATATCATGGAGCAGAGCATAAGACAATTGCCTGCCACGAAGCAGGAGATGAGCTTACTGTTGAGAATGTAAGAAAACATTGCCGTTTTCATCCAAGATGTGGTACAAGCTTTATTTTCATTACTCTTATAGTAAGTATACTTGCAATGTGCCTTGTACCTATAAGAATAATCTGGCTGAGAACAGTTGTAAGTATACTTATCCTGCCGATAACAGTTGGCGTTTCATATGAATTTATACGTCTTGCCGGAAGGAGCAACAGTGCTTTGACAAGAGCACTTTCATGGCCGGGTCTGCAAATACAGAGAATTACCACAAGAGAACCTGACGATTCTCAGATAGAGTGTGCAATTGCTGCAATAAAACCATGTATTCCGGAGGATATGGAAGATGACCGATGGTGAGAATGTTCTCCTTACGGTAAGAGAACTTTCTAAAATATTGACTACAGAACTTGAAAATGGGGGTATAGAAGATGCAAAGGCAGAGGCTGGTTTTATACTTATGCATATTACAGGTGAATCCCACCCGATTTTAACTATGGGCGACAAACCTTTATCCAAGTACAAGGCAGAAGAAGCCTTTAGCATTTGTAAGAGAAGAACATATGGCGAGCCGCTTCAGTATATTTTAGGTGATTGGGATTTTTTCGGAGAAACATTCAAGGTTGGAAAGGGAGTTCTTATTCCACGTCCCGATACGGAAACACTTGTGGAAGAAGCAGTTCGCCTGAGAAAGAGTTATAGTACAACAAAATTTGTAGACCTTTGCAGCGGCAGCGGCTGTATTGCAGCATCTGTTGCAAGAAATGTGAAAGGTTCGGAGGGCTTTGCATTGGAGAAATCTTCGGAAGCCTTTGGGTACCTTTGCACAAATCTCAGAAATCTTGCGCCTTGGATAAAGCCTTGCCTTTTAGATGCTCTGCTGCCGGAAACTGCGGAGCAGTTTACAGGTCTTGATCTTATAACAGCAAATCCCCCATATCTTACTGCTCAGGATATGAAAGAACTGCAAAGAGAAGTGACATATGAACCGGATCTTGCACTTTTTGGCGGCGAGGACGGACTTGTGTTTTACAGAGAGCTTACACGTATATGGAAAGGTTCTCTGAAAAGTGGCGGATACCTGATTTTTGAGGTAGGACTGGGGCAATATAAAGATGTAATGAAAATTCTCAAGGAAAACGGCTTTTGCCGCATTTACTTTGTCTGTGATCTTTCAGGAATAGAGCGTGTTGTCATAGGACAGGTGTCCTGAACCTGACATAGGATGGTGAAACTTAAATGAAGATAGCTTTTGTTATTCCGTGGTACGGAGAAGATATGAAAGGCGGAGCAGAAATGGAGCTTCGTGAGGTGTCGGTACATCTTGCCAAAGCAGGGATAGATGTTGAAATACTTACTACCTGTGCAAAAAGCTTTGATTCTGATTGGAATGTAAATTATTATTCTGAGGGTACTTCATCAGTTTATGGCATACCCACAAGACGTTTCCCTATACGCATGAGAAATACATCAGCATTCAACCGTATAAACCGCAAGCTTATGCGTAATGAAATTTTAACTCTTCCTGAGGAAAAGCTTTTTCTTAAGGAGATGATAAACAGCCCCGGACTTTATAGCTATATTGAGGAAAACGAATGTTTATACGACCTCTTTATTTTTATGCCGTATATGTTCGGTACGACATTTTTCGGAGTGCTGTCATGTCCGCCTGAAAAGTCTGTCATGCTTCCCTGCTTTCATGAAGAAAGTTATGCTCATATGCTGATGTTTCGCCGTACTTATATAAATATAAAGGGCATGATATTCAATTCATATCCCGAACAGGAACTTGCCAATCGTATTTACGATCTGCATGAAACAGAGCAGGTGTGCATCGGTGTTGGAATGGATACGAAAGTACATGGAGAACCGACGATTTTCCGTACTAAATTTGGCATAGATAAGCCCTTTGTACTCTATGCAGGCAGAAAGGACACAGGCAAAAATGTTGACACTCTGCTAAAATATTTTGCAGAATATAAGATGAGAGAACCTGAGAACGATATAGAGCTTGTGCTTATAGGTGGAGGAGATATAGAACTGCCTGAAGGCGCAGAACGCTTTATAAGAGATCTGGGCTTTGTTGACCCTGAGGATAAATATAACGCTATGTCAGCTGCGGAATTTCTCTGTCAGCCTTCTATGAACGAGAGTTTTTCCATAGTTGTTATGGAGAGCTGGCTTTGTGGCAGACCTGTACTGGTACATGGGAAATGCCCTGTTACTACGGATTTTGCAAAACAGGCGCATGGAGGTCTTTATTTTAATGATTATTACGAGTTTGAGGGCTGTCTGAAATGGCTTACAGCAAATAAAGAAAAAGCACTTGAACTTGGCGCAAACGGCAGTGCTTTTGTAAAAAAGAACTTTGACTGGAATATAATAACAGAAAAATATATAAGATTTTTTGAAAAACTAATAGAGGAATAAGCTTATGAAACGAATCGCACTTGTATGTCCGAGATACGGCGTGGAGGTAACGGGAAGTGATGCACGCTATGCCAGACAGCTTGCAGAGCAGCTTGTGAAACGCTATGAGGTGGAAGTACTTACCACAAAGGCACTGGACGATAAAACATGGCGCAACTGGTACGCAAGGGATAATGAGTATGTGAAAGGTGTAAATGTCCGCAGATTTCGTACAGAGCACGAAAAGGCAGGAAATCTTGAATCCTATACAAGAACTTATCTGGAAGAATGCAGCAATGACAAGCGCAGTGTAGGCGTAGAGAAGATATGGATAGAAAAATATGGTCCCTTTGCCCCTGATTGTATAAGATATATAATTCGTCACAGAAATGAATATGATGTAATAATCTTTGTGGGTTTTATGAATTATCTAACTGTGGCAGGTATGCCGGAGGCTGTAGGAAAGGCCGTGCTTGTGCCTCTTATTAAAGAGGAAACTCCGTACTTTCAGTTTATTATGTTTCAGCAGATGTTTACAATGCCGAATGGTCTTGTTTTTCTGACGGACGAGGAAAGAATGCTTGTCCGCAAAAAGTTCAGGACTCAGGGCATACCTTGCGAGGTAATAGGAACAGGCATAAATATACCTGATAACGTAGATGAAGCGGCGTTTTGCCATAAGTATCACATAAGGGACAGATATTTAGTATATTCAGGACGTATTGATGAGGATAAGGACTGCCCTTCAATGATACATTACTTTCTTGAATATAAGCGCAGAAATCCAGAAAATCATCTTAAACTTGTACTTATTGGTGAGGTGTGCTGTCATATTCCTAAGAATAATAATATTATAACAACGGGTTATGTTTCAGAGACGGATAAATTCAGTGGTATATCGGGTGCGCAGGTACTTATAGTACCCTCAAAGCAGGAAAATCTTCCTGAATCTCTTATCAGCGCAATGGCAATGGGCGTGCCTGTTCTTGTAAACGGAGCCTGCGATACTCTGCGTGAACATTGCAAACAAAGCAATGCAGGGCTTTATTATGAGAATTTCTTTGAGTTTGAGGGTGCTCTTAACAGAATGCTGGATTATGAGCGGCTTTACGAAGCGATGTCTGCAAACGCATTTAATTATGTAAGAAATAATTATGAATGGGACGCAATAATTGAAAAGTTTATCCGTCTGATGGATAAGGCTGTGGATTAAATAAAAAGGAGACATATATTATGGCAATTAGAGTTGGACTTGTATCTCTTGGCTGTTCAAAAAATCTTGTGGATTCTGAACGTATGCTCTATAAGCTTAAATCTCACGGTTACAAGCTTGTAACAGAGCCGGGTGAAGCTGATATTGCAGTTGTAAACACCTGTGGATTTATACAGTCTGCAAAGGAAGAAGCTATCGAAACAATTATGGAGCTTGCTGCACTTAAAGCTGACGGTACTCTGAAAAAAATAATTCTCACTGGTTGTCTTACTGAACGTTATAAAGAAGAAGCTGCCGAACTTATTGAGGAAGCAGATGCTGTTATTGGTATTACTGACCAGAGGGATATTGTGGATATTCTGGATAAGGTTCTTGCAGGTGAGCGATATGTAAATTTCGCACCAAAAATGGAGGCAGCTCTTACAGGCAAGAGAATAATCTCTACACTTCCCTTTTTTGCATATCTTAAAATAGCTGAAGGATGCAGCAACTGCTGTTCTTATTGTGCTATCCCTCAGATAAGAGGCGGCTACAGAAGTGTACCTATGGAGGACATTCTTAAAGAAGCAGAATGGATGGCAGAAAACGGCGTTACAGAGGTTATCGTTATCGCTCAGGATACAACACGCTACGGCTGTGACCTCTATGGTAAAAGCCGCCTGCCTGAGCTTCTGAGAAAGCTCTGTGCGATCCCGAAACTTCACTGGGTGAGAGTGCTTTACTGTTACCCTGAGAGAATAACAGATGAACTGCTTGATGTTATAGCAGAGGAAGAAAAGATGGTACCGTATCTTGATATACCTATCCAGCACTGCGATGACGATATTTTAAAAGCAATGAATCGTCCAAGCAGTGAGTCAAATCTGCGTGAGCTTATGGCAAAGATACGCAGCCGTATTCCGGATATAACTATCAGAACTACTCTTATAACAGGTTTTCCCGGCGAAACAAAGGAACAGTTCAACAGACTGGGCGACTTTGTACAGGATATGCAGTTTGACCGTCTGGGCTGTTTCCCCTATTCAGAGGAAGAGGGTACAAAGGCGGCTATGATGGAGGATCAAGTGGAAGAATCCGTTCGTCAGCACAGGGCAGAGATAATCATGCAGCAGCAAACAGACGTAAGTCTTTCAAAGAACGAAGCAAAGATCGGCACGAAGCTTGAAGCAGTTATCGAAGGATATGACAAATACGCAGGTTGTTATTTTGGAAGAACCAAGGCAGACGCTCCTGATATTGACGGCAAGATCTTTATAAAGAGCGCAAATCGACTGAAGCTGGGGCAGTATATAACTGTAGAGGTTTTTGACACAATGGATTATGATTTGATCGCTGAGGAGGTAAACGCATGAATCTTCCGAATAAGCTGACCGTACTCAGAGTATTGCTTGTACCTGTATTTCTTGTATTTATTTATTTAGATGCAATGCCATATCACTATCTGGCAGCAGCAATTGTGTTTATAGCTGCCTCTATAACAGACTGGATGGACGGCAAGATAGCCAGATCCAGAAATCTTATAACAACTTTTGGAAAATTCCTTGACCCGCTTGCTGACAAAATACTTGTTATAGCGGCTTTGGCAGTATTTGTTGATAATCCAGTAATAGATATGAGTGCTGTTCCGCTGGTAATAATTATAACCAGAGAATTCGTTGTATCAGGAATGAGACTGCTTGCTATGGAGGACGGTGTAGTAATAGCAGCCGGTATTTGGGGTAAATTAAAAACAGCATTTACTATGGTAACTATAGTAGTAATACTTATATATTTGGTTGTATTCTGTGACTTCGGATTAAATATAGGTGAAACTCAATGCTTTATACGCATATGGGTACTTGAAGTTCTTATCTGGATATCAACAGTACTCACTCTTATATCAGGTGCGGTATATCTTAAAAATGGTTGGAAATATGTAGCTAAAACTAAGTAAAATATAGGTGCGAATATTATTCGCACCTATATTTTTGTATATCATAATGTATTTTTATGCTTCATGATGCGATGTAGCTACAAGAAGATTCCATGTATCCATATCAGTTTTACCCGTCTGAGGCTGACCGCTGCGTTTTTGAAATTCCCTCACTGCCCTTTCTGTAGCAGGATCATATCGTCCTGTTATTTCAATGTCTGACAAATTACCAAAGCTTACATTTAATAGTTTAAGCATCACCTGAATAATATATACTGCAAGGCCTTCATCATTTATACTTATATTTATCGTATTTGGCGGAAAGGCATGAAGTGGACTTGCGCTTTTTCCTATTTTTTCCTTATATTCATTCGTGATTTTTTCCCATGTTGCAGAATTTACTTCGCCTGTAGGTCTGAGCCCATTTGTATGCTGAAATGCTCTTACCGCAAATGCCGTTTCTCTGCCGTATATTCCGTCAGGATATACTACTGGAATTCTTTCATCAAAAAATGAAAGACCATAGAGCATCTTTTGCAGCTCTTTTATATGCTGCCGCTGCTGTTGTGGTATATATGCCATAATAATACCCCTCCTTTATCATGTTATGGTATATCCGGGTGATTGATAGGGCCTTTTATCCATTCCAAAACGAAGATCTGAGTAAAGTCCGGTTATGGCATCCCATACGTAAGAATTTACAATGCCGGTTTGAGGTTGACCGTAAAGCTGCTGAAATGCCATAACGGCAGACTTTGTAACAGGACCGAAATATCCTGTGGCGGAGACATCGTTCACTTCTGGATAAGTTTGATGAATGTAGCTTAGATATGTTTGCAGAAGTCTTACATATTCATTTGAATCCCCTTCTTTAAGAGCTACACCGGGAAACAGAACAACATTACCTGCGGCAGCATCGGGGGCAGGCTGACTTTCCAATATTCCAAAATATGCCCTGTATAGATCTCGTGCTGTCGTTCTGTCAACAATTCCTGTCTGAGGAAGTCCGAATACCTGTTGAAAGGATTTTACGGAGGCTTCTGTTTCATTTCCGAAATATCCTGTAATGTCCACAGGCTGAACTGCATCATAATAAGCGCCTATTACTGCTAAGAAGTATTGGAGTTTACGTATATCATCGCCCTGCGTTCCAATGTTTAGATTGTCTGGAAACTGTTTTGATGTTTCATCTTCACGTAGTCCTTCTGAGTTTAGTTCTGCCAGTTTTTTGACACTGGTGAAAATATAGGTTATCTTATTCCATGTTGCACTATCGACTATACCTGTTGGCTCTAAGCCAAATATTTCTTGAAATGTTCTCACAGCGTCCTCAGTTGCATAGTCAAAAGTACCGTTTACATCGGCAATTTTCGGTATTGCAGGATAATTCCTTGAAATGCGATTAAGCTGAACCTGAATGGTACGTGCTTCATTACCCACATATCCAAGAGAAATTGGAAATCCAGGATAAGCAGGAGTACCTGATCGTACAGGTACATTGGTTACAATGTCAATATCATCACCGTAGTAATACGTAAGTATTTCATAGGGCGTAAAGCCTTCCTCGGCAAGGCCGACTGTTCCCCATTGAGAAAGTCCATCGCAGGTTGCTGTTGTGCCGTTGCAGAATGCCGTGAAAAGTGGTTCCACACTTCCACGGCGGCGAACAAAGCTGTCAAAAATCTCATCGGTTATTTGTGATATATTTTCAAATACTTGCCTACCTTTTATAAATTTCTGGTCAAATTGAGTATTGTCTGTTACGTCAAAATCATAACCTCGTGAACGATACCATTCAGTGTAATATCGGTTAAGAGCAAAGCTTATGATGGCATATATATTTGCCCGAATAGCAGCTTCAGGCCATGTTGGAAAAATCTCACTCGACGCTACATTTTTCACGTATTCTGGAAATGGCAGAGTTATATTCTCACCGTCACTGTCAGGCCTTCCTGAGTGAACAGTAATATATTCCGGTATATAGGGTTCTCCTATGGGCATATTATCACCTCCTTAAAATGTTGGCTCAGTATTTTGATTTATTATAGAAGGCTGATTATCGTCCGAACCTATAGGAAGCGGTATAAGCTCAAATCCCTGAACAGAAGTTATACCCGAAAATACAGGCACAGAAGCACTTTCCATACGTGAATAACCTGGGAGAAATGCACGTATCTCGTACGTGCTGTAAGGCTGTGAACGTGCATTGCCTATAGGCGGTGCAGGAAGTTTGACCTTTGGAGTATTACCACTCTGATCAGTGACAAGCGACATTAGAAGCTCTTTATCCATGCCGTTTTCTTTTAGTATAAGTACAGATACACCCTCTAATGGAAGAGCATTTCCGGCAGTTCTTGCTGTGACTTGTATCCAGCCGAAGGATGTCTCTGTCTGTTCCGTTTGATTTTCAGTATTGCCTCTGTTATTCTGCATTTCATATGGCATTTCAGGCAATGGTAAAGGCTTGGGCATGGATTCAGGTTCAGGAGTAGGAATGGGTTCAGGAGTAGGAATGGGTTCAGGAGTAGGAATGGGTTCAGGAGTAGGAATGG
>ERZ791837.950-NODE-950-length-20605-cov-3.340973_pt1 | contig 20605 bp, 22 predicted proteins | sample MGYA00510292_ERZ791837 | MGnify/ENA primary metagenome ERZ791837 (study PRJEB30046, sample SAMN00715259) | human gut metagenome | study: EMG produced TPA metagenomics assembly of the A metagenome-wide association study of gut microbiota in type 2...
CTTTTACTAATATTAAAAATAGCAGCAGGGATATTTTTATAAAATTGATTTTTATGGCATCGATCTTACTTATTGTTGACATTTTATACAACGTGTGATATACTATAAAGTGAAAAAATAGTACGGCAAAACAGCCATACAGAAAGGAGTGACTTATATGGAAAATTACGAAATCTGCCACTGCATGGGCGTATCTTTTGCTGATGTTGAAGATGCTATGCATGACATGACCAGCTTTTCTGATGTATTATCCGTTTTCCAGCACGTTCAGGAAGTAACACATTGTTCTACTGGCTGCGGAGGATGTCACGACAAGATTCTGGACGCAATTTCTGAAGTTATGCATGGATAATTAAAAAATAAAACCGCTTGGGAACATTTCATTTAAACGTTTCCGAGCGGTTTTTCTTTATACTATTTTCTCAAAATCATCTGCACCATGTTTACATATTGGACAAATGAAATCTTCTGGAAGTGTTTCACCCTCATATACATAACCGCATACTTTACATACATAGCCTTTCTTTTCAGAATCTTTTTTCTCAGGCTTTGGCTTTATATTATTCTGATAGTAGGCATATGTTGCAGCCGGAACATCTGACAAAACGTCTCCATCTGTTACATCTGCAATAAACATTGTATGCGTGCCAAGATCTACTGTATCTATAACTTTACCGGAAATGTAGGCATTTGTTCCATCTGTTACATAAGGCATACCGTTGACTGCTGTTTTATATCCATCATATCCCTCAAACTTGTCTGTATCTCTGCCGCTCTGAAATCCAAAACGCTTGAATACACTGAAGTCCGACTGCTCAGACAACACGGATATATTGAATTCCTTAGTGTACATCAGCACATTATGAGTGAGATTCTGCTTATTTACAGTGATAGTTATACGATTTGGACTTGTTGTAACCTGCATAGCAGTATTGATAATACAGCCCTGACAGCGCTGTCCAAGCTTCGTTGTAAGAACAAATAGTCCATATGTGAGATTGTACATAACTTTTTATTCATGATAATTCCTCCCTGACAATAATATTACTTAATTATTTTTATTGTATATTTTATTATACAATATAAGAAAGAATTTGTCAACTACTTAGAACTATCATCTTTCTCAAATAAACTGCAAATCGCCTTTACTACACCAAAAAGTACACCTGCGATCGGCCATACTATCCATGTTCTTTCCCACTCATATGTTGAAAAACTCCAGCAAAGATAAATTGCAGTTACAATAAGCCAATAAATAGTGCTTATCGCATCTGTCAAAGGTTTTTTTTGTTCCGATTTCACATAATCCGGATCTTTAAGCAAACGCTGCATACTTGCGTGGCGAACTCCTGCAATAATAAGCATTGCAACTCCTACTCCGGCTATTATCATCATAATAGAAAGCATAAAAGCTGCAAAGGATTCAGTATCATGAATGCAGATAACAAATAATGCGACCGGTGCCAATATACAAAGAATAGTGCCAATGATATTTAATTTGATATAAGTACTGTGATATGACTTTTGTCTATCCTTTACCATACCAGATACACCGTATTCAGTTTCAAATGGTTCATTTTCCATGAATGAAAATTCTGAACTTTCAAAGCCTGTAAAAATAAATATACCTACAGCAGCTGCTACAATTACAAACAATACTATAAGCCCTATCAGACCTGCCATGTTTTCCGAAATACCCGTATTCGGCATTTCCGAGATCGTACCGAGTATGAACAAACATATAGGCGATAGTATACACATAAATGTAGCAAGTGCAATTTGCAGCGACGCTTTTTTTCTAAGGGAAAGATATTTATTTGCCTCTTCCATAGTAATTTTCCTTATAGCCGACTGTTCGCTGTCATTGATAAAGTCTTCTGTTTCCAGACTGTCCTTTAAAAGATAGTCTGTTGTAACACCAAAAAGGCTGCTGAGTTTCAGAATTTTATCAAGGTCAGGAACAGACTGTGCACTTTCCCATTTTGATACTGCCTGACGTGATACTCCGGTACGTTCTGCAAGCTCTTCTTGAGACCAGCCGTTTAATTTTCTGTGTTTGATAATTTTGTCTGCTAAAATCATTTTAGTCACCTCGTAATTTTTTAGAAAGCAATTTGCCATCTCTTTGCATTTATTATAACATATTTCAACGTTTACAGACAACCAATTTGGCTTGGAAATTTGTCAACTGCTGGTTGCAACCGTAGGTTTCGTTACGAAATTTCGGCAAAAAACATTTATAATAAGCAAACAAACAAAAATTCAAATCAATAAAAGTTTTTTGAGTCGGCAATTTTTCAAAAATGCCGGTCGCCGTCCGCAGACGGCGAAATTCTCCATACTAAAAAAATTGCGTGCCATAAATTCAGCGTAAAAACAAAATTTCGCATTCTAAGAAACATTATTGTTTAAGCAAGGTTACATTTAAAAAATCTTGTAAAAGTAAGCAGCAAGAAAAAAATGCGAAATTTTTATACATAGCAAAAGAGGGAGCATAGCGACCAATTTTTGCGGACGGTTTATAACTTGCTACATTCAGGATAATTTATTTTTTCTTTATTCATAAGCAAGATATTCTATTTAAAGAAACTTTGAACTATCCGCAAGATTTGTCGCTTCGCTCCGCTCTTGCTATGTCCAAAATTTCGCATTTTTTGTTACTGCTTACTAAAACAAGGATTTCTATTTTTTTGCATTGATTTAAACAGAAAGCCTTTTTTAGAATGCGAAATTTTGTTCTATTTTTATGTAACCGGTAATTTTTTACTATGGAGTGTTTCGCCCTCTGCGGAGGGCGACCAGGGCTCCTCGCCCTGGACCTCGGCAGCATTTTTGAAAAATAGCTGCATCAAAAAACTTTTACTGATTTAAATTTATTTATTAGTTTCTGCCCCAAGGGTTAGTACTGCTGCTGCCTGTAGCCGCAGTACCTCCGGTAAGTGTACCGCCGTAAGCTGCAAGCTGTGTCTGATCTACTGTCTGAAAATATGTAGAACCTGAAAGCTCACCGCCTGTGTAAACAGTCGCACCTGTGTATTCTATGCATCCTGCAATAACGCTTGATACGTTCTTGTCAGCAATAAATGATACGATCACATTTCCGCTGCCATCACAAATTGTAATTCTTGTACCAGCACTGGCGGAAACCGATGCAGATACAGACTGCGTTATAGAAGAGGAGCCGCCAGGACCTCCCATGCCGCCGCCCATACCGCCGGAGCCTGTATCTTTAACGTATACGCCGCCTGTGTATGTCTGAGTGCCGTCACTGTCGATAGGTTCATTTCCATTTGAGATAACATATCCGCCGCTTATAGTAATAGAGCCGTTTGAGTCAAAGCCGTCGTGGTCACCGTCAGTTGCATTTACAATGGCAAAACCGCCGTTTATATTGATAGAGTAATCACCGCCGGAGGACATACCGCCGCCCCAGCCGCCGCCCCAACCTCCGGGGCCCATATCACCTGAACCGTCTGCACCTCCTGCTGCATTATAGCCGTCATCAATGGAGTTTACAACAACGCTGCCGCTGTTCTGAGTAATATTTATAGCTTCCATGCCTTCGTAGCACGCTTCTACAATGACAGTAAGATCATCAAAGGTATTGTTGCCTTTACCTATTGTAAGATCTGCGTCGCTGTGAACAGCGTCATCACCTGAATTCAGTTCCAGTACTCCGCCGTAAAGGTATACATTGCCGCTTGCATGAATGCAGTCATCCTTTGTATCAGCATCAATATGACCGCCGTTTATAGTAATAACGCCTGTTACGGAAGTACCTGTTGTATCGTCAGTACATCCTGCCTTCAGACCCTTAGCACTTGCATCATTTGTAGAAGATGATGTGCCTGTTGTCTTAACTGAAATATCTCCGCCGTTGATGTTCAGATTCTGTGAAGCGTGGAAACCATCTGAGCAGGCGGTAACATTTACAGTACCGCCGTTTACAGTAATAAATCCTTTTCCGCTTGAAGTATCCATATCATTAGCCTTGATACCATCACCTGAGGAAGCATTTACTGTAAGATTCAGTCCGCTGTAATCAGTTGCAGTATCATTTCCTATAGTAACGCTGTCACCGCCTCTTAAACCATCATCCTTAGCGGTAACGTTTACAGTACCGTTGTAAATTTTAAGGTCATTTTTAGTAGCAATACCGTCCTCAGTATTACCGTTTACATTGAGTGTACCCTGCCCTTTGATTTTCAGGTCATCTTCCGCATAAATAGCTGCCGGTATAGTTTCGCCGTCAGTATTTGTATCACTGTGACTGCTGCCGTCAGAAACGGTATTTACAGTGCCGTTTTTAGCAACTATCTGAACTTCATCACCAATTTGTTTAACGTAAATAGGAGCAGCAGAAGCATTTGAAAGTTCTGCACCAACAAGATCAAGTTCAACAACGCCTGTAGGATAAGTATTTTTATCGCAGTCAACAATGATCTGAGCAGCATCAGAAGAACCGCTTACAGATATTACAGACGGTTCAGTAATAGTGATCTTGCTGCCTGAAACCGTAAGGTTTGACGGAGAAGCAACCTTAGCGCCAGAAGTATTCAGAACGGAAACATTTGAACCGCTGTATACTATAGAAGCAGCAGTATTATCATCATTATCCTGAGAACCGTTGGCAGCAGCAATGGCAGTAAATTCAGCAGAAGCAGCAGCCATATTGAAGTCAGTTACAGTACCGTTTGTATGTCCCTGCAAAGTTCCGCCAACGGATAAATTATAGTTTGTACCTTTAGTGATCTGAGAAGAACTTACAAGAGCATATGTAAATTTCTTATTTGCAGTCATTTCAAAAGCAGTTTTTCCACCGCTTGTAAGAGTAACTGCCTGATTTTTTGTCTGCTGTGCAGCAAAATCAAGGAGCATGATATTCTGAGTAGAACCGCTCATATCAATAGCAGCCGCACTCAGAGCTGCATCTGTTATCTGATAATCAGTAGCAGTAGCAATAATGTTACCTCCTGTGATGTTCAGAAGTCCGCCGTCATCAAGTCTCAGACCTCTGTCACCACCTGCAACAACAGTACCGCCTGAAATATCAATAGATGTAGCAGCCTGAACAGCATCATTTCCTGCCTTTATTTTAACGTTTCCTGATAAGATCTCAACATTTCTCTTGCTGGATTTGATACCGTCAGCAGAAGAGTCAATAATGATATTAGCACCGTCAACAGAAACCGTTTCACGAGCCTTGACAGCGTCGCAGTCAGAAAGAGTATCTACATCTGTATTTATATTGATAGTACCGCCGTTGAGATTAAGATCTTCGTTACAGTCAATACCTCTGTTAAAGGAAGATGTGATATTAAGACTTCCACCGCTGTTCTTAGTAATAGTAAGGTCTGTAAGAGCATAAATACAGCCCGGTGTATCGGTACGCATAGCAGAAGCATTATCAGTAAGATTATTTTCACCAATAGCAGTAATTTTTACCTTGTCAGCGCTTTGTGTATAAATACAAGGCATAGTACTGTTTGTGATAGAAACATTGTTGAGAGTTATCTCAGCCGCAGCTGCGTCAACAGTAATATCAGGAATATTTACAAGTATTTGACCTTCATTTATAGTACCGTCAACAACATACTTTCCTGATGCAGAAATTGTCACGATATTTCCATTTATAGAAACGACGTTTTTGGAGTCGTTTTCAACAGTGATACCGCTGTCGTTGAGATGGATTTTAACAGTATCAGCAAATGGATTTGAAACCATGCTTTTGAGAATCGACAGGTCAAATACATTTACTCTGCCGTCACTGTTCATATCGGCATTAGACTTAGCATCGGCAGAAAGAGTACCATTGTTTACGAGATATTTCTGGAGGGATACGATATCAACGACACTTACAGTATCGTCCATATTTATGTCTCCAAGTGAAGCCGCATCAACAGGAATGCTTATTCCCGAGCTGATAAGTGCAAGACATACAGCGCTTGCAGCAGCCTTTCGGGCGAATGATTTTTTCATATGGAATTCTCCTTTCAAGGTGGGTAATAGATCAAGTTTCCTTTAATATATTTTTAGTATAAAGTTTCATGCTTAAAAGAATCTTAAAATAAACAGGAAAAATATAAATATAAAAATTGTTTTGTAAAATAAAACGGACGAGTTTTTCATTGCTGAAATGCTCGTCCGTTTTTTTATTTTTGGTTTAATCTATGATCGTCATTGAACCTATTGTAGTATCTTCAATTGTATCAAAAGTATCAGAATTATAAATATGGAATGAAAAGTCAACTTTTTCCATATCAATTATACCGCTTTCTTCCAAAGAGCTTTTCATAAATGAAATTTTGTCTATTGCTGATTTTCCAGCTGCAACATCCGATGAAAAAATAGCGCTGACCATCATATCGTTTACAGATACATCTCTTACTTGTACTGTCAAGTTTATATCTGACAGATTTTCAATTTTAAGTTTAAGCTGCGGACCCATCCAATTTTCATCTTCACCCAAATATGTGATTTTTACATATTCTGATTCATACATTAAAACGTTTTCTTCAGTTTTTTCAGTAACTTTTTCCGTAGCTTTTTCGGTAAGTTTCTCTGTGCTTTTTTCTATTATTTTTTCAGTAGTCTCTTCTGTAATTTTTTCTGTAACCTCAACCTCTTCTGATGAACTTTCAACTTTTGAAGAGTAGTCTTTATCCGTATCTCCGCAGCCTGCAAGCAAACCCATGCTTATACAGACAGCTGCAAACATAATTACCTTCTTTTTCATTATAAATCTCTCCTTTTTTAATACTATAGGTTGAATTATGCGGTTGTACCTATATCATACTTATTATTATAGTACAAATAGTCCTATTTTTCAATTCGCAAATATACCAATTATTTATTCTTCATTTAGGACTATTTGTCCAATTTTTTTATAGGACGATTTGGACTCATATATAATAACAAGGGTGATAGTATGTATTTAAGAATCCGTGATTTGCGTGAGGACTATGATCTGACGCAAAAACAAATTTCTGCATATTTATTATGCGACCAGTCTCTCTATTCCAAATACGAACGAATGGAACGGGAGCTGCCGCTGCAATTTGCAATAAAACTTGCAGAATTCTATCATGTCAGCTTAGATTATTTAGTTGGTCTGACAGACGAAAAGAAGCCTTATCCGAAAAGAAAATAACAAAAAAGGAATCTGTTTGTGCTAATGCATACAGATTCCTTTTTATTTATAGGTTTATTTTTTCTTCACAAGAATAGCTCTTGCATCACTGAGTCTTATGGCAACTACAGAACCACGTACATTTATGGCAGTAAGACCTCCCTCTCTTTTATAAAGGCACATCACCTCTGTTCCCGGTATCATACCAAGGGAATAAAGTCTGTCTCTGAGAGCGCTGCCTATATGAAATGAAGAAATAACAGCCCTTTCGTCGGGCTTTATAAGAGAAAGAGGAACACAGGGCAAGCGCATATACACCACTTCCTTAGTAACAGTGTATGCATTCTGTGTGATAGGTGTCACACTGTGGTGCTGAAATCGTCCTCGTAAACATAATATGTACTTTGAATGCCTCTTGAATTTCCGGAAATCATAACGGCGCAGACTCTCTGCATATCAAAAAATCCATCCATTCCGACAGCGTCATTTACATCCAGATGAGATGTGCCGTTTATAGTAATATATTTTGATCTCCACGCCTTTGATGCGAGTGCAAAAGTCAGGTTCATGGACATATCCGGGTCATTAAGATACTGTCTGTCAAAGGGTATCTGCTTATGTCTTACAATAAGCAGCTTTTCCGCAAGAGTATTTTCAAGGTTATACGTTTCATAATTTCCTTCCATATCCTGCATATGAAGATGACTGAGTATACCCGTAGTATTAACAGCCGTACCGTATTTCAGTACATTATTTTTCTCAAACATCACAGAATAAGGGTTACTATGCGGTCTTATCATTATTTTGTTTGCCTCTTTTATATATGGATATGTTTTATAAAGCTTATATCCAAGGTTTACAACACTGTCCCACATTGACCTGTGTTCCTTAACATATATATAATTGCAGACGCTGCTGTCATCTTCCCACATAATAGTATATGGAAATTTATGATATGAGGTCATAAGCTTTTCTATAGACATATTTGAATGAATTCCCGGAACCATCTGATTGTTGAGCAGCAGAGAGGTATACCCACGTGAGCGTATAGTTATAAAAGAAACGCCGTTTTCAGTAAAATGCTCCGATGTATCAGCAATACCTATATGCAGTACATTATGATCAATAACGAAACGTACATTAGAGATTACAGCATGGAGATCAAGGATGTTTTCACTGTCGATTATAGTAACAGAAAGTTCTGTATACGGAGTGTATTTATCCTTTCTGAATACAAACTGTTTTATTGATTCAAAACGGTAATATTCTTCATCTGCGGTATAGACCGTAATAAAAACGCTATTATCATCCATCGGTACTTACCTCCTCTGGTGGAGAAACGGCAAGCAGCTCCAGCTTTAAGTTTATGTAAGGTTCAAAGTTTCCGTCCAAAGCAGTATATTTTATGAGTCTGCATTCTGTAAACTTTATATGATGCAAGTTTACGGTAAAAGTTGTATCATTATGAATAAGTTCATCAAGCTTTACAATAAGACTTTTAGGTTCTTCGTCATTTACCCATATGCCCTCAAGAAACAGGTGTTTGAATCGTTCGGATGAATTGGTAACGAGATTTACACCGTTTACCGAAGATTGTTCCGAGATTATTCTTTGTCCGCAAAGCTGCCATTTATTTATATAAAGAATTATGTCTCCCAGTTCAGCCTTAAAATTTTTGGAAGGCGGTGAGAAAAAGCTTACATTTTGTACAGTGCTCATAAGCCTACCTCCATGTAAGCAGTATAAACGCCCCTTATTCTGAATTTAATATCAAGGTTATGCATACCCTCAGGTATTTTGTCACGTTTGTTGCCTTCTGAAAATCCAGTTATGCAGCATTCCATTCCGGACATAGCAGGCAGGATATAAGCTGCTGCAATGCGTCTCAGCTCAGAAACACCGTATTTAAAAGGAACATATGTTCGTACCCATATATCAGCTGTAAGAGTAAAACGCTTTCTGTTTCCCTCATTCTGAGCATTATCGGTGCATATGTTGTCAACGTCTATAATTATAACGGGTCTGTTCTTTGGAATGGGAAAGTAGCTGTGAGAAAATCTTATTTCAAATGGACACGTTTCATCAAGGGATTCCTTTATTTTATTTAGAACAGCGTCTATCATAGGAACGATCCTCCTTTTTGGTGCTTATCATGACAAACTTATCGTCACAGATATATTTACTGCAAAGACTCAGGCAGTAGTCTGCAAAATTCTCAGCTGATTTTCTGATATTTCCGGTATCACGATTTATAAGAGCTGTACCAGATTCATTGCATACAGTATTATCTCCTGTACATCCCGCATTTGTATACATCAGAAGTGCTTCTGCCGCTGCATACCAGTTTACACATTCAGGAGGAGCGTCTGCAAATTCAGGACGTATGCGTTCTTTTGCCTTATTCATACCGGCTTCAATGTAGGCAATATAAGGCGAAGCATCCTTCTTCTGCAAAAAGCTCAGAAAAACTGCCTTTACCTTTTCAAAGTTCATGATGCCTCCCCCTTATCTTGTAAAGAATGATGAAATACCATCATCACTGCCGCTGTTATTTGAGTTAACGGAAAGCTGAGACTCAGCCTTTTTATCCTGTAATGCTAGCAGTTCCTCCTTAAAATCCAGAAGTTCTTTTATATCCATTTTGGAGGTTATCCTTGAAAATGCTTTTCCAACAGTGCCGCCGCAGCAGAACTGAAGCTGCATAACGTCACGCCGTACACTTTCTTCAGCTTCATGCAGCATTTTTTTGCACTGCTCAAGTTCATGCGAGAGTGCAGCAGCTTTATTATCAATACTGCTTTCCCCATAATGCTTTGTAACGCCTGCATTTCTCTGAGCAGGCACGGCAACAAAGCTCCACTCATAAGCATCGGTTATCTGAGAAAGTATCGTATGGCAGTGCTTTCCTCCGTATTCCTCACCGAATACGTGAGTACATGGAGAGAGTCTCCTTTCTCTGCCGCAGATACTGCAAGTTTTTGAACCTGCACTTACAGCTACGCTTACTTCCTTTTTGATACCGCCGTCTATCTCACGTATTAGATCTTCGTTTCCTGTGGTTTTTACCATATAAGCATACGCACAGAGAGAAGTATAAGTCTCCCCTGCTTTAGTTATGGTTTCTTTGTCAGTCACGATCTCTGTCATAAATATTCTTGCACTTTGCTTTTCGCCCGACGGATTATGGTCGAATATACCTGTTTTTCCAAGGAACAGTTCTTTCATGGTTTCCAGAGCGTCAAGGGAAAATCTTTCACCGTCACGGTCTATCTCATTGTCACACAGCCTTACTCTGAAAATATACACCTCATCCGCCGTGAGTTCACGGCGGGTAAAGGTGTTGAGCTGTGTGAGCATTTCAGGTGTTATTTCCATAAAATGCTCCTCCTTTTTAAGCCTTAGTAAGAATATGAACAGCGTCACTCATGATGGTACGGAATCCTGTCTGGAGTGAAACAGTAATAGTAGACAGCTGATTATCAATAAGCTTGTCAGTCTCCATGATAATATCAGTACCTGTGACCATTTCAAGAGCAAAATCCTTATCTATGCCAATAATAGTCTTATCGTCAAGCTGAGCTGTTTTCAGAATACGTGCACCAAATGGAAGCATAGCTTCACCGGGATTTTCAGATGAGCTTTCCAGCATCTGATCCATAGTGAGAATTCCAGCCAGAACAGCAGGAGATGCAAGAACAGTGTTGAGATTAAAGTCCTTGAACTTGCCGCAGAGCGTAGCAAGATCACTGTATGCAAAATCAGAACCTGCCGCAGCAGTAGAAGAACCTGCACTTGATTTCAGCACTGTAACAGCTGCTTTGATAACAGCATTGCCGAGCTTTACGCCTACACTTCTGAGCATGACAGCTAAAACATCAAGTCTCTGTTTACGGATAGCTTCATAGGAGATGTGTATTGCACGTGCGTACTTTTTAAGAGAAAGCGGAGATGTATTTTCAGTGATATTTGTAATAGGCAGAGCATTTGTCTGCTGTGTTACGCTGTCATATGAAGCAGTATCATCAATAGCGCAGCCCATATACTGAGAAGAACAGCATTCTGTATTTACAGCTGAAATATCAGAAAGTACAGAGCTGTCAATGCCCTGACGTATAGCTCTGCGGATAAATTCAGGGAAAAGCACGGCGCTTTCTGTAGATGTAAAGAACTTCTCTACACGGTCGCATTCAGGACCGCTTATACGTATGTCGAATCTTTTAAGCTGGCGTTCGTAGGCATCAAGCTTTTCAAGAGGTGTGTCAATATACTGGTTAGATGGGTCAAGAGCTTCCAGAGCCTCAGTAAAGCTCTTGTTAGACAGATGGTAAAGGCCTTTTTCAAGACGAACATTATTATACATAAAATTACTCCTTTCAAAATTAAAACAAATCAATATTTATAAAAGTTAATATCAGACAGCATCAAGCTGTTTTTCGATTTCCATAGCCTGAGCATTTCTCAGTCTTGCAAGAGCAAGCTCAGTTTCATCTTGTAAGCTTATGTTGCTCCATACAACTTCAACGTCAGCGTTTGAACCGCTGAGTCTGAGGAATGTTTCGCCTATTTTCGACAGTACGGGGGTGATAAGCCGCCTGTAATATTCAAGTTCTGATGTGAGAATATCAGCTTGCTGTGTACTCATTCTTTCAGTTGAACTCCAGTTAAGTCCCAGCAGAAACGGTGGTATAGAAAGTTTGGCAATCATCTGCTCTAAAAGCTGTCTTACAGGAACTTCTGTAGACATAAGCTGATTTTCAGCACCTATTACTTTTATTTCCACATCTCCTGCACAAATAAAATCTCTTACATCACCATAGGAGGCAGCATCCATGCCATCACTCCATTCTCTTGCAATAGCAGCAGCACGTTCGCTTGCATAAGCTCTGTCAGATGGATCATTTCCCGGTTTATACACAACAGCGTAACGAACATTTCCGCATCTGTCGTAATTCTGACCAATGCATTCATATATCCTGAGCAGTATATCAGACAGTGAAGGCAAGCCACGAAGCAGCGACGTTCCGTAGATCTCTCCGGCAGCAGGCGAAAGCGCTGTAAAGAGAATTCTTTCGGGGTGTGGAAGAGGTATCATTTCGTCACCGCTTTCTTTTTTCGGATAGAAAAAATTACAGCTTCCGGGATTTTTACCGGGCTTTACGATCACCTTATCAGGTTCGGCACATACCAGTGCAGAAATGCTTCTTGTCTTAGGGTCAATGCACATCTCACCAAGAGCATTTCCATAAGTTATCATGCTGTCAAGGTAAATATCTGCAAATGCCTGAAGTGAATTCATAGCAGCGCCTACAGGCACATTTTTGCCGAAATAGTCAAGACGTTTCTGAAATGTACTATCATTGCATTTCAGCTCAAAACTGCCTGTCAGACGGACTATTTTTTGAATGGCAGCATCCAGAATGGGTACAGCCTGTCTGAGATTTCTGTAAAGTCTTATTTCATGTATTCCGCTGTTGCAGCTCATAGGCTTATCATTTCTGTGTCTCGGTGCAGAATAGAGAAGCTGCTGATTTTTAGGCTTTGCCGGAATATCCTTTTTGCGAAATAAACTCATTTAAATCCTCCTTTCCTGTATTATTTATTAGAATGCCGTTTAGCACTGTATGCGAAGAACCCACCCATTTTATCGCCTGCAATTTCAGACATAACGAAGTATCTCATATCGTCCATTGCGTGGTCATTCTCTTTTTTGGGAGCATCGCTGCAAGCGTCTTGATCCCAGCAGTAGAGGGAAAATTCTCTGATAATGTCATGGCATGAGGGCGAGATAATGATTTTTCCCGAAGAAATAGCCTCACTTGTCCGCTGAATGCCTATCAGCACACGGTTATCGGCTCTAAGAACCTTGAACTTTCCGTGCCTTTCGATACAAGCTATCATACTTGCGGCAGATGGGTCTATTATCACGCTTTTGATTGGAAGCTCACCTGCAAGGCTGCAAAGTTCTCTGTAATGCTCCTCATCCGTACGTGAAATACCTTCTTTTCTTGCATCGTAGTAATATTCTTTTAGTCTGTACCATACATCTCCGCACTTCCCCCATAGACCGAAAGACGAGGGATTTACAGTACCGTAATCGCATGAAATGCAGTACTCTGTACAGGCTTCCGGCGGTTCTCCTATATGGATTCTTTTACTGAACATAGGATATATAAGACCGCCTATGCGTGTCCATTTTCCAAGAACAAATCTGTCATAAAAAACACCGGAGTATAGACGCTCATATCTTTTGCGGATCTCATCGGTAAGGGAGGGATTGTCGTTCATTGTAAAATGCAGATAGAGGACGTTTTTCTCCTTTATTTTTTTAATCCATTCACGATAGAACCAGTGTGAAGGGTTTTCAGGATTACAGTTGAACCATAGCTTAGAACCTGTAACAGAACATCTTGCCAGAGCCTGCTCTACAAATGAACGAGGCATAAGTGCTACCTCGTCAAGGAGTATGCCTGAAAGAGTTATACCCTGAATAAGAGCAGCACTGCTTTCATCCTTGCCTCCGAAGAAGTAGAATCTTCCTGACCCAATTCCCTCCATGGAAATATCCGCATAATTTGCACCGGTTCGTTCTCTGCACAAAAATCCAAGACTTGTCAGAGTACGCAGAAGCGGTGTTACCACATTTCTTTTCAGTGATGTGATAGTTTTTCCACAGATGGCAAAGTCTGCATCTTCAAATTTTGTAACAGCCCACAAAACAAATCCCAAGGACATACAGAGTGTTTTGCCGCTTCTGACTGCACCGTCACAGATTATAGCGTCAAATCCGGCAGTTTCAGGTTCAGCCCACCATGTCAGGGCTGTTTTTTGTTTCTGAGAAAATGGTTTAAACTTCATCATTATCAGCTCCCGCCAATGCATTCAAAAGACTTTTAGCAGCAGCTCTCTGATCAGCACTTCCTGCATACTCCATCATTTTTTCGAGAGCTTTCTGCCTGTCAAATAGCTTGACCTCCACACCGCCGCCTTTTACACGCTTTATTTCTGAGACATTGTAAAGATCAAGCTTTTTGAGTTCTTCTTCCGTGGGAGGTTCATCACCGACAACCAGTAAAGCAGCATCTCGTGCGTCACCGAATGCGAGTCTTTCAAGTCCTGACATGACCTGACTTTTAGCTTCTGCAGTGAAAAACAACCTCAGCTCTGAGGTAAGGCGGTTGTACTTCTTTTTTCGAAGAATGTTTATGCCCCATACCAGAGCGTTATCACGTTCATGTCCTGCCATAACGGCAGCTTCGGTGATATTGCCGAGTTTTGCGTAACAGCAGCAGAATTTGACTGCCATTTCGTCTTTGATGATAAGAACCAACTCCTTTCTTTAAGTTATATTTTTAATTATTTCAAAAACCTCCTTTCAAACATAGTCCTGACAAAGCAAAAACTTGAAGTATTTACTTCAAGTTTTAAAAAAAAGTTTTTTTAAAGCATCGATTTTGTATGATTGCACAAAAAATAATGCTGAATTTATGTATATATATAAAAAATAACTGCTGCAATTTTTTGCTTGCAGCAGTTCTAATTTTATTTTTTATATTTCATGATTATGTCGTCTGGAAACCTTAAGTCTGTTCATGGCTCTGTTAAGTGCCGCCTGAGTGTGATAATACTGCATTATACCTTGTTTCTGTTCCATAAGTTCTTTAGCTTTTTCAGCAGCTTCCTCAGCACGTTTTATATCTATCTCATCAGGCAGTTCAATAGCGTCGCCAAGTATAAGTACGTAATCCTTACGTACTTCGGCAAAGCCCTCACTTATGGCACAATAACGCCATTCACCGTCAACCTTATACTTTATCTCACCAGGTTCTATCACTGTTACAAGTGTTTCGTGTCCCGGCAGTATTCCCATAAGTCCGTCGCTTGCAGGATATACAAGATGCTCGCATTCGCCGACATAAAATGGTCTGTCAGATGCCAGAAGCTCCAAATGAAAGGTTTTAGCCATTTAAACCGACCTCCGTTTTGGAACGTTCTATAACCTCGTCAATAGTTCCTGCCATAAAGAATGCATTTTCAGGGTAATCGTCCATTTCACCGTCAACGATCATCCTGAAGCCCTTTACAGTTTCCTCAACAGGCACATATTTACCTGCCTGACCTGTGAATACTTCAGCTACATGGAACGGCTGAGACAAGAATTTCTGAACTTTTCTTGCTCTGTAAACAGCAAGCTTATCGTCCTCATCAAGTTCTTCCATACCCAGAATTGCAATAATATCCTGAAGTTCCTTGTATCTTTGCAGAAGCTCTTGAACCTTTCTTGCTACTCTGTAATGCTCTTCACCTACAACATCAGGTTCAAGGATTCTTGATGTTGATTCAAGCGGGTCTACCGCAGGATAAATACCTTGTTCAACGATCTTTCTTGAAAGTACTGTAGTAGCGTCAAGATGTGCAAAGGTAGTAGCCGGTGCAGGGTCTGTAAGGTCATCCGCAGGAACGTATACAGCCTGAACAGAGGTGATAGAACCGTTTTTAGTGGAAGTTATTCTCTCCTGTAGTTCACCAAGTTCATTTGCAAGAGTAGGCTGGTATCCGACCGCAGAAGGCATTCGTCCCAGAAGTGCGGAAACTTCTGAACCTGCCTGAATATATCTGAAAATATTATCAATAAACAAAAGTACATCCTGATGGTTTTCGTCACGGAAGTATTCTGCCATTGTAAGTCCTGTCTGAGCTACACGCATTCTTGATCCCGGTGGTTCGTTCATCTGACCGAATACAAGTGCGGTTTTATTGATAACGCCTGATTCCATCATTTCATGCCATAGGTCGTTTCCCTCTCTGGAACGCTCACCTACACCGGTAAATATTGAATATCCGCCGTGCTCAGTTGCAACGTTTCTGATAAGCTCCTGAATGAGGACTGTTTTGCCTACGCCTGCACCGCCAAAAAGTCCGACCTTACCGCCTTTTGCATATGGCGCAAGCAGGTCAATTACCTTGATGCCTGTTTCCAGCATTTCAACAACAGGACTCTGATCACGGAAAGACGGAGCCTCTCTGTGAATCTCCCATCTCATATCAGTTTGAACAGGACCCTTATTGTCAATAGTTTCGCCTAAAACGTTAAACATTCTGCCAAGTGTAGCAGAACCTACAGGAACTTTAATAGGACCGCCTGTATTCAGAACTTCCATACCTTTTGTAAAGCCGTCAGTTGAAGAAAGACAAATGCAGCGAACAACGCCGTTTCCCATATGCTGCATAACTTCCATAACACATTCTTTGCCATTATTATCAATGACAAGTGCGTCACGTATCATAGGCATACTGCCTATTTCAAATTCTACATCTACAACAGGGCCGAGAACCTGTACTATTTTACCCTTAACCATTAGAAATTACCTCCCGAATTCTGTGCTTCACTGCCGCTGCATATCTCCGTTATCTCCTGAGTGATAGCCGCCTGTCTTGCACGATTATATTGCAGAGAAAGGGTATGCAGCATATCCTTGGCACTGGTGGTAGCCGAATCCATTGCGCTCATACGAGCCTGCTGTTCTGAGCAGAAAGATTCGATCATTGCGCCGTAAATCAAGCCCTTCATAAAATTTGGGATAAGATGGCGCATAACGGCCTCAATATCAGGATAAAATTCAGCCTCATGATGTTTAGTAATATCATTGTTGCTTTTTACAAAGTGAGTAACATTCAGCGGAAGTATCTGCTGAACCTTTACTTCATATTCAGAAGAGCTCTGCATATCGGTATAAACAATGTAAACGTCATCGACTTCTCCCTTATGAAAACGCTCCAGAACTTCTTCAGCAATACTTCTTGCACGATATAGTGTGGGATTCTGTGTGGTGTAGAAAAAGCTTTTGTCAAGGGTAATGTTATCTCTTTTGTCAAGCCTCTGGAAGTACATTCTTCCAACCTGACCCATGACAGACAGGTAATTCATACCTGTTTCGCTTATCATTGACTCAGCCTTTGCTATAACATTATGGTTATACGCACCGCACATACCCTTGTCAGCTGTTATTACAATAAGCAGCTTACTGCGTTTTTCAGTGGGAATATGGAGCCTTTTGTCGAAGAATTCAAGCTCATCGGCTTCTTCAGGCATTCTTGAAAGGATACTTCTTATAGCATACAGGAGCTTGTCAAAATACGGCTCTGTTGCGTCCAAATCTTTTCGTGCCTTTTTAAGCTTTGATGATGAAATGAGGTACATTGCGTTTGTGATCTTTTTAATATCGCTTACGCTTTTTATACGCTCCTTGATCTCGTGCATATTAGCCATATCAGCTCACCTGCTTTTTATAGTCAAGAGTGATGTCTATTATTTGAGAGAGCTGCTCGTCTGAGAGAGTACCCTCTGTCTGTATAATATCTGCCATCTCCTTGTGATTCACTCTGATATGATCTATAAGACCCTTTCTGAACTCAGGTATATTTTTTACAGGAATATCATCAAGGCAGCCCTTTGAGGATGCAGCTAAAATAATTACCTGTTCCCAAAGAGGGATAGGATTATAAAGCGGCTGTTTCAGAAGTTCCATAAGTACGTGACCATGGTCAAGCAGAGCCTGTGTTGCAGGGTCAAGATCTGAGCTGAACTGAGTAAAGACTTCAAGTTCTCTGAACTGTGCAAGGTCAATACGCATTTTACCTGAGACCTTTTTCATAGCCTTTGTCTGAGCGGCGCCGCCTACACGGCTTACAGACAGACCAACGTTTACAGCAGGACGCATACCTGCATTGAAAAGCTCTGATTCAAGGAATATCTGACCGTCTGTAATAGAAATTACATTGGTAGGGATATATGCAGAAACGTCTCCTGCCTGAGTTTCAATAATAGGCAGGGCAGTGATGCTTCCGCCGCCGTGTGCCTCATCAAGACGGCATGAACGTTCAAGGAGTCTTGAATGAAGATAAAATACGTCACCTGGATAAGCCTCACGACCCGGCGGTCTATGAAGCAGAAGGGACATTGTACGATAAGCTACAGCGTGTTTTGAAAGGTCATCATATACAATGAGAACGTCCTTACCCTGATCCAAGAAATATTCAGCCACAGCAGTACCGGAATAAGGTGCGATGTACTGAACAGGTGCCGGTTCGCTGGCAGAAGCTGCCATAACGATAGTATAATCCATAGCACCGTGTTTTTTTAGCATAGAAACGACCTTTGCAACGGTAGAGGATTTCTGACCGATGGCAACATAGATACAGATAACATCTTTACCTTTCTGGTTAATAATAGTATCAACGGCAATAGAAGTTTTTCCTGTCTGTCTGTCGCCTATAATAAGTTCACGCTGACCTCTTCCTATCGGAAACATTGAATCTATAGAAAGTATACCTGTTTGCAGTGAAACTGAAACAGACTTTCTGTCCGCAACACCTGCTGCTTCACGTTCTATAGGATAAAAGTCCGCTGCAATAATATCAGGGCCGCCGTCTATCGCATTGCCAAGGGCACTTATAACACGTCCCATCATGCTTTCCGATACGCCTATACCTGCACGTTTTTTTGTACGTACTACCTGAGAGCCTTCTGTAATACCACGGTCGCTGCCCAGCATAACAACGCCGATAGTTTTGGCTTCAATATTCTGTACGATTCCTCGTGTACCATTTTCAAATTCCACAAGTTCACCGTACATAACCTTTTGCAGACCGAATACAGTAGCGATACCATCACCTACACGTACTACTGTACCAGTCTCCATAAGTGCTGATTTGCGGTCAAAATCCGCAATTTCACTTTTCAGCACAGAAATAATATCACTGGCATTCATTGACATCGCTGTCACCTCCGCATAAGCTCTCGACGCATTTGTGCCACCTCACGGGCAGCACTTCGGTCATACCTTAAATTGCCGGCATGGAGCACAAAACCGCCGATAAGCTCTTTATTTTCCTTCAGGTTAAGTTCAACCTCTTTATAACCAGTTTTCTTCCTGATAAATTCAATAATGCGAACCTTCTGTTCTTCTGTCGGTAGTGTTACATATTCAAGAGTAGCTCTCATAGTATGAGAAGCGGTTTTATTTCTGTTTGTATGATCAGAAACACCCGGACGAATGAGATTTCTTTTAAGTTCTGTCATCGTTCTCTTTGTGCTTCTGTCATATCTGTAATCACCGGCAGTGAGAATAAATCCACCCATAATGTCCGGATTGAAGACAAGTTCAAGCTCTACCTTTTCATAGCCCGTCTTGCGTTTTACAAGCTCGGTCATACGCATCTTCTGTTCTTCTGTAAGAGGCGTGACATACTCTAAGACCGCCAAAATACAGCCATTTGCACTGCGTTTTTGCGTACGATATGTGCTGAATATCTCACGTACTTTACCAGAGTCACCATTTCTGCAAAGCACCTTGAAAAAGCTGTGCAGCGAAGAGGGGAAAAGCTTTTCGATAATTCTGTCCTTTTCGGAAAGCAAAACAACAGGGCTTTGCAAAGCGTCTGAAAGTTCGCTGGATAAAGCGATGATCTCGTCCGCCTTTTCTATATCTTCAGAAGATATATCCAAACCAGTAAGGACTTTTGCATAAAGCTCTGTCACCTGATCCACATTTATTCCTCCTCTGCAAGGAAAGCATCAACAATAGCACGATTATCCTTCTCATCCATTTCTCTTTCAAGAACCTTCTGAGCCGCTTCCATAGCAAGACTTACGATCTCATTCTGTGCACTTGCAACGGATCTTTCACGTTCGATTTCCAGCTCTTTTCGTGTACTTTCCACAATACGGTTAGCTTCTTCCTGAGCCTGATGAGTGATAGCAGCACTCTGGGCGTTAGCAGTTTTCTGAGCGTCTGCAATGATCTTTTTGGCATCTTCCTTAGCAGATGACATAGACGCTTCATAGTCGCTTCGGATTTTTTCTGCCATTTCAGCTTCTTCTTTTGCCTTATCGATCTCACTCTGTACTACTCTTGCACGTTCCTCCAGTATGGCATTTATTCTGCCGAAGAGGAACTTTTTCAGGAACAGAAACAGCACCAGAAACAGAATAACCGTCGAAAGCAGGCTCACACTGCGAATCCATGCTCGCAATGTCAGCCATTGTCCCTCGGAGGGCTGCAGGTTGCGCTCTGCGAAATAGGTTTCGGAAATGGAATTTGCCGTCAGATATAAAAAGCCCCAGAAAAACAGCGCAATCACTGCCGTAATCAGCAGCAGTCCCAGAATCTCGCGCGAAAGCCGCTTTGTTTTTCTTCCATTCTCATTGGTCAACATAATACCCCCGTCCCCATGCCGTCTTGATGTATTTCGGGTTTCTGGAATCATCCCCCAGCTTCTTGCGGATATTTTTGATATGCACCATAATCGCACTGTCGCCAACAGCATCCTCTCCCCAAATGCTTTGGTAAATATTTTCCAAGGAATAAATCTTCTTTTTATGCGTCACAAAAAGCTCCAAAATCCGAAACTCCGTGTAGGTCAGCGGAATCATCTCCCCCTGTCTGGAAACAGAGCGGCTCTCCGTATCCAGAATCA
>ERZ791837.955-NODE-955-length-20491-cov-2.867048_pt1 | contig 20491 bp, 19 predicted proteins | sample MGYA00510292_ERZ791837 | MGnify/ENA primary metagenome ERZ791837 (study PRJEB30046, sample SAMN00715259) | human gut metagenome | study: EMG produced TPA metagenomics assembly of the A metagenome-wide association study of gut microbiota in type 2...
TGGAATTGATCGTGCACAGCCGGATGATCACCAGAACGGCGGAGAGCAGCTGAGAGACGGAGGTGGCGATAGCCACACCTGCCACACCCAGATGAAAGACAATAACGAATAGCAGGTTCAGTCCCACGTTCATCGCACCGGAAACGATCATGAAGATTAGGGGATACAATGTGTCCCCCACTGCCCGCAGGATGGCACTGCCGAAGTTATAGGCTACCAGGGCGGGGATGCCAAGAAAGTAGATCTTCAAATAAAGAGAGGAGAGCGGCAGCACATCCATTGGAGCCCCGGCCAGCTCCAGCAGCGGTGTGGAGAAAAGAATCCCCACGACACCGGCCATCAGCCCCAGGATCACGCTGAGGACGGCGGAGCAGTGGACCGTCTGGGAGATGGCCTCCTGATCCCCGGCACCGTAGTACCGGGCGGTGAGATAGTTGGTGCCGATGGATACGCCGTTGAACAGCGTCACCAGCAAAAAGATAATAGAGGTAGTGGCCCCTACTGCTGCCAGAGAAGTGCTGCCGGCATAGCGGCCTACCACTACGGAATCCGCCGTGTTATAGGCCAGCTGCAAGAGGCCGGTGAGCATCAGGGGGATTGAAAAGCGTAAGATGGGGCGGAAAAGCGGTGACTGATCCGGCTGACTGTATGTGATTTGTTTCAAAATGTTTCCTCCCTTTGGGAGAAGTCCCCTCAGAATTGATTTATCATCTGCAAGTATTGCAGAAAGAAAAATAAATGTCAAGAGAGAGGCTGATCTTGAAAAAAAGCACGGAAAACTGCACAGATAAAATTTGCGTAAAATTTTCGATAACAGTGGACTGCTTTTTTGAGGAAATCGGTTGAACATGGAATAAACCAAAAATGTTTCAGAAATATATTTCGGAAACGGAGATAAAAAACTGGGAGATTCGTAATATTGACAGGCTTTTGAGGAAAAGTTATAATCTTTTTACAGGAAAAAAACAGATAAAAAACAAAACCAATCACATAGTACCAGCAAAAAAATTTGTTTCAGAAATAAAATGTGAGGAAGGGCTCTATGAAGATCACCGTCCGGAAAATCGCGGAGGAAGCCGGTGTGTCACCGGCCTCCGTCTCTCGCTATATTAACGGATCTGAGGACGTCAGCTCTGAGATTGCCAGCAAGGTGGAGAGCGCCCTGTTCTCCTTGGGCGGAAGTCCGGTGGTCCGGCGGCCCCGCAAGCAGATCATCCTGATCCTGCTAACCCATCTGCGGTTTGACTTCTACGGGCGCACCTTGGCGGAGCTGCTGGAGCAGGAAGCCTCTCAAGGGGATTTTCTCTCGGTAGAAGAGCTGAAAAAGAAGAAATACCTCTTCGTAGCCGGCGGCGTCGGTGCGGCTCCGGTTTATCCGCAGGTAAAATGGATGCATGAGCACGGCATTGATGTAGATGTTATCGTAGGTTCTAAGACCAAAGATCTGCTGATCCTGACCGAGGAGATGGAGAAGGCAGCCGGAAACCTTTACATCACAACCGACGATGGCAGCTTTGGCATTAAAGGTATGGTTACAGGTGTCATCGAGCATTTAGTTGAAAAACAGGGACGCAAGTACGATGTCTGTGTTGCAATCGGACCGATGATCATGATGAAGTTCGTATGTCTGCTTACGAAGAAGCTTGAGATCCCGACGATCGTCAGCATGAACCCGATCATGGTAGACGGAACAGGTATGTGCGGTGCCTGTCGTCTTCAGGTTGGCGATGAGATTAAATTTGCCTGCGTAGATGGTCCTGAATTTGACGGACATCTTGTTGATTTTGATCAGGCAATGAAGAGAAGCCAGATGTATAAGTCTGAAGAGGGTCGTGCAATGCTGAAACTTCAGGAAGGCGATACCCATCATGGCGGATGCGGACATTGTGGAGGTGACGAGTAATGGCTGATATGATGAAAAAAGTACCTGTAAGAGAACAGGAACCAAAGGTACGTGCTACCAACTTTGAAGAAGTATGTCTTGGATACAATAAAGAAGAGGCAATGGAAGAGGCAACGAGATGTCTGAACTGTAAGAATGCAAGATGTATCCAGGGATGTCCTGTATCCATCAATATCCCTGCATTTATTCAGGAGGTAAAAGCAGGAAATATCGAAGAGGCTTATAAGGTGATCGGTAAGTCCAGTGCCCTTCCGGCTATCTGTGGACGTGTCTGCCCACAGGAGTCCCAGTGTGAGGGAAAATGTGTCCGTGGTATTAAAGGTGAAGCAGTTTCTATCGGAAAGCTTGAGAGATTTGTTGCGGATTACGCTCTGGAGCATGATATTAAGCCGGAGTGTGCAGAGACAAAGAATGGTCATAAAGTTGCAGTCATCGGTTCCGGTCCGTCCGGACTTACCTGTGCAGGAGATTTGGCAAAGCTAGGTTATGATGTAACTGTATTTGAAGCTCTGCATGAACTCGGAGGAGTACTTGTATATGGTATCCCTGAGTTCCGTCTTCCAAAGCAGAAAGTTGTTGCAAAAGAGATCGAGAAGGTAAAAGAGCTTGGTGTCAAATTTGAGACGAATGTTGTGATCGGTAAATCCACTACGATCGACCAGTTGATGGAAGAAGAGGGATTTGAGGCAGTATTTATCGGTTCAGGAGCCGGTCTTCCGATGTTTATGGGTATTCCGGGAGAGAATGCAAATGAAGTCTTCTCTGCAAATGAGTATCTGACAAGAAGCAACCTGATGAAAGCATTCCGTGAAGATTATGATACACCGATCGCAGCAGGCAAGAAAGTTGCCGTTGTCGGTGGCGGTAATGTTGCAATGGATGCAGCAAGAACAGCACTCAGACTTGGTGCAGAAGTACATATTGTATACAGAAGAAGCGAGGCAGAACTTCCGGCCAGAGCAGAAGAAGTACATCATGCAAAAGAAGAGGGCATTATCTTTAATCTGCTGACTAACCCGGTAGAGATTCTTGAAGATGAAAAGGGCTGGGTAAAAGGCATCCGCTGCATTAAGATGGAGCTTGGAGAGCCTGATGAATCCGGCAGAAGACGTCCTGTGGAGGTTCCTGGATCTGAGTTTGTGATTGATGTGGATACCGTTATCATGTCCCTTGGAACTTCTCCGAATCCGCTGATCTCTTCCACGACCAAAGGTCTTGAGATCAACAAGAGGAAATGTATTGTTGCAGCAGAAGAGAATGGACAGACATCCAAGGAAGGTGTTTATGCCGGTGGCGATGCGGTAACAGGAGCAGCGACTGTTATTCTGGCAATGGGTGCCGGAAAAGCAGGAGCAAAAGGTATTGATGAGTATTTGAGAAATAAATAAATGAAAAAAGAATTTGATCAGGAAAAAGCAAAAATTATTGTAACAATCCTTCCTTTTGTGCTGATCGTACTGGTTTTGTTTATCACTTTTGTGGTATCTGCTGTCAAAAATAAAAATAACAGTGAAAGCCGGGATGAAGATCTGCAGGAAAGCATTATGGATTATGCTGATGAGAATATGCCGGAGCAGAATGCAGGTGAGAAGCAGGAAATAGCAGCTGCAACTCCCGCACAGACCGGGGCAGAGGAGAAAACGGACGGGAAGGCAGATGCCTCCCCGCTTCCGGAACAGACCCCCTATCAGGAAATTATGCAGAATGGTACTGTGGACTACAGCAAGATTACCTATGACAAAGATAGTCAGCTTAAGGAAATGATGGGGTACTGGGCTGACAGCAATCAGAAGGCACTGGATGATCTGGCATCCCTTGACCGCTTCCGGGCCATGAGCTACAGCCTGCGGGGTTCTACAGATTTCTACTATTATGGAGATAAGGACAGCAATGGACTTCCTTCCGGAACGGGAATTGCCGTTTATGCAGACAACCAGTATTATTATGGAACCTGGAAAGACGGAAAACGGGATGGTAAGGGAACCTTTATCCATTATCATGTGCATAATGACAGCAAAAATACAGATCTGTATACGTATCATCAGTACACGGGCGGATTTGCAAATGATCTGCCGGATGGAGAAGGATCCGAGCATTTTGATTTTAATACGGCGAATTTCAAGAAGGGGGAACGTTATGTGGGAAACCGGATCGGCAGTTACAGTGGTGGACTTCTGAACGGGGACTTCTATGTGACAACAACAGACCTGAATGACAAGATGGAGGAATGGGATGGCACAGCAGACCATGGAACCTGGGTTTACCAGAATGCCAATAAGGATAAAAAGGGAAACCGCACTATTCTTGTGATGATCGGGGATGAAGAGAACTTTATATGGATGCAGCCGTCTGTAAATAAAAATATAGGGGTACCGTGTCTGATTTCGAAGTATAAAATAGCAGAGTGATCTGCGTCCTGGGGAGGTGTTTTTATGGCTTCGTATGTAAATAATACAGAGAAAGCAGAGAATAACAGGTCTTCTGCCTATACTCTGCTGATCGTGGGTATAGCTGGATTTATTCTGGTTGTCCTTTATTTTCTGGATGTGATACCGGTCAGAGGGCTGAACAAGTATATGATCAGCGGCGTTATGGGGGCACTTTTTCTGCTTTTCATCATTATGGGCTGTGTTTCCTTGAGAAGTGCCAGAATATTTGAAAAGAAGGCCAGCAGTGAGAACAATCTGACAAGTGAGATCAAAAAGTGGTGTATGACCAATCTTTCAGCAAAGGCCATTGACGAACCACTGCACTTTGATCAGGAAGAGGAAGAAGCAAAGTATTTTGCCAGAACAGAAAGGGTAAAGGAACTGATTTCAGGAAAGTTTATGAATCTGGATCAGGATTATCTGGAACGGCTGGCTGATGAGATCTATGCATCCATTTTTGAAAAGAATGGGCAGGAAAAAGAAACGGATTTATGAAAATAACAGTTATCTGTGTAGGAAAAGTAAAAGAAAAATTTTACCGGGAAGCCATTACGGAATTCAGTAAGCGGCTTTCCGGCTACTGCAGGCTGGAGATCATCGAGGTTGCAGATGAAAAGACACCGGACAGTGCAGGAGAAGCGCTGGAGGAACAGATCAAAAAGAAAGAGGCATCCAGGATATTAAAATATATCAAAGAGGATGCTTTTCTTTTTACACTTGAAATTCAGGGGAAGCAATATGATTCCGTAGAACTTTCTGAGAGACTTGAAAAGCTGATGACGATGGGGAAAAGCCATATCCAGTTTGTGATCGGGGGGTCGCTTGGACTGCATGAGAGTGTGACAAAGAGGGCAGATGAGGCAATTTCTTTTTCCAGAATGACCTTTCCTCATCAGCTTATGCGGGTCATACTGCTGGAGCAGATTTACCGGAGCTTCCGTATCCTGTCAGGGGAGCCTTATCATAAATAAAGGAGAAGGGAGAATGTGATTATGCGCATGTATGATCTGATCATGAAAAAAAGAAACGGAGGCACACTTTCACGGGACGAGATTTTTTTTATGATTGAGGGTTACACAAAAGGGAATATCCCGGATTATCAGATGTCAGCCATGATGATGGCAATCTATTTTAACGGCATGAATGAAAATGAGACAGCCGCACTTACCATGGCTATGGCAGAGAGCGGGGATCAGCTTGATCTGTCAGGCATTCAGGGAATCAAGGTAGATAAACACAGTACAGGTGGCGTGGGAGATAAGACGTCCCTTGCCCTGACGCCTATGGTCAGTGCCTGTGGTGTTAAGATTGCCAAGATGAGCGGAAGAGGACTTGGACATACCGGCGGCACCATTGACAAGCTGGAGAGCTTCCAGGGATTTTCTACTTCCTTAAGTGAAGAAGCATTTATCGACCAGGTGAACAGGATCGGAATTTCCATTATCGGACAGACAAAGAATCTGGCACCGGCCGACAAGAAGCTGTATGCCCTGCGGGATGTAACGGCAACAGTAGATAATATGTCACTGATCGCATCCTCTATTATGAGTAAAAAGCTGGCAGCCGGAGCAGATGCCATTGTCCTTGATGTGAAGACGGGAAGTGGTGCTTTTATGAAGGAAGAAGCAGATGCCATGCTGCTTGCCGGTGAGATGATGACGATTGGGAAAAATGCCGGAAGAAAAATGATGGCTGTGATCTCTGATATGGATCAGCCACTTGGAAATGCTGTAGGAAATGCCCTTGAGGTAAAGGAAGCAATCGAAACACTGAAGGGACATGGACCTGCGGATTTCACAGAGCTTTGCATGACACTTGGAAGCTGTATGCTTATGGTGGCAGAGATCGCAGAGAATGAGCAGCAGGCAAGAGAGATGCTGAAGGAGGCAGTCGACAGCGGAAAGGCACTTGATAAGCTGGCAGAGCTTGTGGAGGCACAGGGAGGCGATAAGAGGATGGTGTATGAAACTGATCTTTTGCCAAAGGCATCCAGTATTACACCACTTCTTTCTGAGAAGGACGGATATGTAGAAAAGATTCAGTGTGATGAGGTAGGGATCTGCTCTCTGATCCTTGGTGGCGGCAGGGAGACCAAAGAGAGTGCGATCGATCTTTCTGTAGGAATTGTCCTTACAAAGAAGGTGGGAAGTCATGTAAAGGCAGGAGAACCACTGGCCTATATTCATTCCAATGAGGAAGCAAAACGTCTTGCCTGTGAGGAACGGCTGCGGAAGGCATTTCATATTGGAGACAAAGTGAAAAAAGAAGGTGCGATCATACATCAGATCCTGAAGTAGTTCTGCCAGCTCTTTTTCTGTCATATAGTATAGCATGATGAAAAAAGAAAAAAAGAATCACAGAATGCAGATCCGGGAAAAAAGGGAGCTGGTGGTGGAGTCTTTAAAGCTTCCAAAGGATTCTCTCCTTGGGGCATCCATCATAACAGTGACCGGAGAAAATGATATTTTCGTGGAAAATTATAAAGGGATACTGCAGTATTCTGATGATCTGATCCTGCTGCAGGGAAAAAACAGAAAGATAGAACTGAAGGGAAAGAAGCTTACGATTTCCTACTATACTAATGAGGATATGAAGATCAGGGGAATGATCGAAACCATCAGTTTCCTGTAAGAGAGCCAAATTTAAGTTGTGAGGTATGGAATGCTGCAGTTGATTCGTTTCCTGAAGGGATATGTGAGGATCCGTCTTAGTGGGTATTCTCCGGAGCGGTTTATCAATTTATGTGGGAATCATAACATTCTGCTGTGGGATATACAGAACCACGGAAGCTTTTATACGATGTCAGTCAGCCTGAAGGCATTCTGGCAGCTGAAAAAGATCACAAGAAAGACAGGAACAAGGGTAGTCATAACTAAACGTTGTGGACTGCCCTTTCTTATGGTAAAGGTTCAGAAACGAAAAATTTTTCTGGCTGGCATTGTCTTAAGCCTGCTTTTCTGGATCCTTATGTCAGGCTATGTATGGAATATCCGGATCACAGGAAATCATTATGTAACAGAAGAGGTTCTTATGGATTTCCTGTCTGAAAACAATATTAAAACCGGAATGAAAAAAAAGCAGCTTGCCATGGAAGATGTGGAAAAGAAGATCAGGAATGAGTTTCCGGTTGTCACATGGACGTCTGCAAGAATGGACGGAACCAGTCTTGTGATCCAGATCAGAGAAAATGAAAAACTCCCGGAAATAAAAGAAGGGGAGGAAGGCACACCCGATGAGGGCTATGATCTGGTGGCTGACAGGGATGGTACGATCGTGGGCATGATCACAAGAAGTGGCTGCCCTGTTGTTAAGGAAGGGGATATGGTACAGAAGGGAGATATTCTGGTAGAAGGATGTGTTCCGATCATGAATGAGAACGGAGAAGTAAAGAGATATGAATACTGCAGGGCTGATGCAGACGTTAGGCTGTCTTTTTCTTTTAAAAGGGAATGGAAGTTCCCGGAAAAATATGAGTACAGGACATATACAGGAAGAGAGAAAAAAGGACTGTGGATGCTTGTAGGAAAAAGGGATTTTCATCTGGGTCTCCCGGGGAAAGCATACCGGGAAGGGGATTGTATCATGGAGACAGAGCAGATGCGGCCGTTTGGAAATTTTCTGATTCCCTTTTACCTGATTTCTGAAAAAAACAGGGAGTATGTTACAGAGGAAAGAATTTATGAACAGGCAGAGATCCGGAAGCAAATGGAGCATAAAATTCAGAAATTTGTAGAAACTTTAGAGGAAAAAGGGGTACAAAATATAAAAAAAGATGTTACAATAAAGAAATATAAGGGGATTTATGCCCTTATAGTGGAATTTGAAGTAACGGCACCATGCTCCGGGCTGCAGAAGACAGAGATCCGCATGACCGGAGAGGTGCAGGGAGAATAAATGGAAACAGGCGTGAGAGAAGTACAGGTGTCGGCCGGACATATCCAGAATCTGTTCGGACAGTTTGATAGAAATGTAAAGAAACTGGAGAGACAGTTTGACGTTTCGATTACCGACAGAAATGGGAAGATCATCATAAGCGGAGCAGACCGGGATGCTGAAATGGCGAAGAATGTACTGGAAGAGCTGAATGCTCTGTCAGAGAGAGGAAACAACATCGAAGACCAGAATGTTGATTATGCGATTGCCATGTGTATGGAAGAAAATAAAAGCGATGTATTACTTGAAATAGATAAAGACTGTATCTGCCATACGGTTTCCGGTAAACCTGTAAAACCGAAAACGCTTGGGCAGAAGCAGTATGTGGACAGCATACGTAAGAATATGCTTGTGTTCGGACTTGGACCTGCAGGAACCGGTAAAACCTATCTTGCCATGGCTATGGCAATCACAGCCTTCAAGAATCAGGAGGTAGAGAGGATCATCCTGACAAGGCCGGCAATCGAGGCAGGAGAAAAGCTTGGATTTCTGCCGGGAGACCTGCAGAGTAAGGTAGATCCCTATCTTCGGCCTCTGTACGATGCCCTGTATCAGATCATGGGAGCAGAGTCCTTTATGAAAAATATGGAAAAGGGTTTGATCGAGGTGGCGCCCCTTGCCTATATGAGAGGAAGAACACTGGATAATGCCTATATCATCCTTGACGAAGCCCAGAATACAACACCAGCACAGATGAAGATGTTCCTGACGAGAATCGGTTTCGGTTCCAAGGTGATTATCACAGGAGATGCATCACAGAAGGATCTTGCACCGTCTTCTGTTTCCGGACTGGATATTGCGGTACGTGTACTAAAAGGAATTGATGATATTGCATTCTGTAATATGACAAGCAAGGATGTGGTAAGACATCCACTTGTACAAAAGATCGTTAAAGCTTACGAAGTATATGAAGCAAAGGAAAAAGACAGTGCAAAAAGCAGAGCGGGAAACAGAAGCAGAAAATCAGGTTATGGCAAAAGAAAAGATAATTGACAGTATCAGGAAGCTGCTGTTGTTTTTCCTCACTGTGCTTTCTGCAGCATTTGCAGCTTATCTTTATCAGAAAACAGTATATGAAATTGCAGAAACAGTTGTTTTCACGTCAATTGCAGCAGGCGGAATGCTGTTTCAGATGGCAGAGAAGGAACATACGGAAAATACCGGACGGTTTTTTTTGTTATATCTGCTCTTTCTGATATTAAGTGTGTTTTTTCCACTGATCCCTGAAGGGGGATATCCTTATCTGGCCGTTTTCACTGGACTGATGCTTTTTTCGGATCGGATGACTGCCATGAGCGCTGGAAGCACACTGCTGCTTATCAGTGTTCTGCTTTGCAGTGACGGAGATGCGGTACTGTTTATCATGTATTTTGTGATCGGCATGGTGGGAGTTTATCTTTTCTACGGACTGGATGAAAGCTTTCAGGTGGGAAGGCCGCTGCTTTGTTCATTACTGCTGCAGTTTGTATGTCTGAGTGTATGGGAGATCCTGCTGGCAAATGATGGCTTTTCCATGGAAATGTTGATCGTACCGGCATTTAATACGCTGGTCAGCCTGATTCTTATGGTAATTCTGCTGAAGCTGTTTAGTTTTTCAATCATATATCGCACCAGAGATGCTTATATGGATGTGAATGACCCGGAATGCCCGCTCCTTGTTAGACTGAAGGAGCAGTCCAAAGAGGAATATTTTCATGCGATCCATACGGCATATCTGTGTGAACGGATCGCATCAAAACTCTACATGAATGCAGCCGCAGCCAAAGCAGGGGGATATTATCACAAGATAGGGGTATTGCAGAATGATAATTCCTATGAAGCCGTGGAAGGTATTCTGGCGGAATATCATATGCCTGGACAGGCACTGCAGATACTGAAGGAATATCTGCAGCCAGATATACCAATACGTTCCAGGGAAACAGTAGTACTTCTGTTTGCAGATACCATGATATCGTCAATCAGCTATCTCTTCAAAAAAAACAAAGAGGCAGTACTTGATTATGACAAGCTGGTTGAGGCAGTTTTTCAGAAAAAGTTAAGCAGTGGTATCCTGAACCAGAGTGAAATCTCTATTGGAGATCTGGAACAGATGAAAAAAATATTAGCAGGAGAACAGCTATACTATGACTTCTTACGTTGAAAATGAAACTGAGATGACATTTCCTTTTGACTGCAGGGAAATTCTGGAAAGTGTTATGGAGGAGGTTCTTACAAGTGAGAACTGCCCCTATGAAGCACAGGTCAATCTGCTGATCACAGATAATGATGGAATACAGGAATATAACAGACAGTTCAGGGACAAGGATATGCCGACGGATGTTCTGTCGTTTCCCATGATCCCCTTCAGGACGGAGGCTGATTTTTCTGTTGCAGAAGAGGCAGAGGCAGATTATTTTGATCCTGACAGTGGGGAGCTTATCCTTGGAGATATCATTATTTCTGCAGAACGGGTATTTCAGCAGGCAGAGAGCTTTGGCCACTCACCCAAAAGAGAATTTGCTTTTCTTACAGCTCACAGCCTGCTTCACCTGTGCGGGTATGATCATATGGTGCCGGAAGAGGCGGCAGTTATGGAAAAGAAGCAGGAAGCTGTGCTTGAAAAACTGGGAATAACAAGAGATATTTGATAAATAAGGAGTACTTATGAGCAGAAAGGGAAAAGAGGCAAAGGGGAGAAGAAAGGAAAGCTACGGGACAGTTCTGATCTTTACCTGCATTGCCAGTCTGGTCCTCCGGGTTCCCCTGATTTATATGACAGGGGAAAAAGGAGTTGCGTTTGGCAGCTTTGCCATAGAATTATATGTAGCAGCGGGCTGCTTCTTTACGTATGGATTTTCATCAGCAACAGCTTCACTTGTCAGGTACCGTGTCAGACGAGAACAGTATGGAAACGCCGCCAGAGTCCTGAAGAATGCATTGATTGCCGGGACTTTTGCAGGTATTCTGTGCAGTGTGCTTCTGACCTTATCCGGACCGGAATTTGCAAAAAATGTACTGCACCAGCCGGTTGCAGGTATGTGCATCAGTATCATGGCACCGGCGATTGTGTTTGAGATCATGACAGGAGTATGGAAGGGGTATTTTGAAGGAAATGGATCGCATATTCCTTCTTCTCATTCCATCGTCATAAAATCAGTAGTTATGATCACTGCGTCCCTGATCAGTACAGGGATCCTTTACAGATATGGGCAGAAGGTATCTGCACTTCTGCAGGACAGCATTTATGCAGCTGCATATGGTGCGATTGGTATCAGCATCGGTATTCTGATCTCTTCCGTTGTAGGTTTCCTGCACATATTATTCGTATTTCTGATTTACCGTAAGAGCAGTGGCAGGAAGGAGCAGCTGAAAAATCAGGACAGAGGGCAGCATATTTTTCGTATGCTGATGGGCACAGCACTGCCATTTATGATATATGCCCTTCTGGGAAGAGGGATTCTTTTGCTGGATGGTATCCTTTTTATCAGACAGAAAGAGGGTACGGCTGATACTGTTCTTTTATGGGGAAATTATTATGGAAAGTGTCTGCCGGTGCTGGGGATCATAATTCTTTTCTGTATTCTTTTTCATGAAGGGTATATCAGAAGGATTATCTATTTTATGGACAGAGAAGAATTCCGTATGGCCAGGGAAAGAATGGCAGAGTTTATGCAGCACATCATCTTGATTTCATTTCCGGTGGCTGTATTTACAGCGGTGTTTTCTGAAAATCTGCTGAATCTGTTTTTTAAGGGAAACAATGCATCACTGGCACAGGCGGTAGCGACAGGAAGTATCCTGATCCCGTTATTTGCAATAAGCTATGCATGTGCGGAATTACTGGTCAGAATGAGAAAAATGCGATATGTACTCAGTCTGGAGGGGATTGCAGCGATCACTCACGGTATCCTGATGATTGTTTTGCTGCAGAGTATGGGAGATTCCCTGTTTGGTATTCTGATCGCACAGATTGTACCACTTGCAGTTTTTACTGTGCTGTCTTTTATACTGGTGCTCAGGGGTATCCAGTACAGGATAGATTATATGAGAAGACTGGCTTTTCCGGCAGCAACGGCTGCAGCAGCCGGGCTGGTATGTCTGGCATTCAACAAGCTGCTTAGTTCTTTTGCAGGAAGTACGGTATCCATGATCATTTGCATTCCTGTAGGGATTGTGATCTATATTATATTACTTCTTATATTAAAAGCAATAAGTGAGGATGAGATTCAAAAGCTTCCTCTTGCGGGAATGATTCTGTTTATTGGAAAACTGACAAGGCTCCTGTAGTATAGAATCGGATATTTTGGCTGATACTGTTTATAAAAAGGAATAGTAAAAGGTGAATTGCTATGAAATTTGTAAAACGTATCAGCCTGTTTTTTATCTATCCGGCTGTCATGTTTACGATAGGTGTCTTTTCCGGGGGGATGGCAGAGCGTTTTTTTTATCCTGGAGAAGGAACAACTGTAAAGGAAAAGCAGAAAGAAACAGAAGAAGAATCAGAAGATACTGTGATAGAAACAGGATATCAGAAGACACCGGTTCTGACAGCTGATACAGACTATATCGTTATGACCTATGATGCTTTTACTGGGGAAATGTCAGAAAAGGAAGAAAATGCGCCGCAGAAATATGTAGGACTGACCAGGGAAGAGCTGCAGCAGGAACTTGAGCTTTATGAAAAGAGTCCTTCTCTGACGGATCAGGAAGAAGGTCTGTCCGGTGTTGAACTGTTATCCTTTTCCGGAGACCGAGTCGTTGTACGGAAGAATTATGAAAAAGCTGAAGAAGGATATTATCTTGTTTGTGAAGACCACAAGGTGGTTGTGTACGACAGAAGTCTGACGCATATGTATCTCAATACAGGGATCCTTCTTGAAAATCTGCCATGGGAGCTTCAGAATGAGATCATTCATATGAAGTTGATCAGGACAGAGAGTGAATTGTATCACTTCCTGGAATCTTATTCGAGCTGATGGGAATGGAGAAAAGATGAAAATTGCAATTATAGGCGGCGGAGCGTGCGGAATGATGGCAGCGATAGCTGCGGCAGAGCAGAAAGCAAGTGTGACTGTCTTTGAAAAGAATAATAAAGCTGGTAAGAAGATTTTAGCGACCGGTAATGGAAAATGTAACTTCAGTAATCTTGATTTTCATATGGGAATGTATTACTGTAAGGATAAATCAAAACTGGAAAACTTCTTTCATGAATTTTCCTGTCAGGATATGATCAGATTCCTTGAGGAGAACGGAATCCTGATCAGAGAACGGAATGGTTATCTTTATCCTTATACAGAACAGGCAGCAACGATCAGGGATGTGCTTGAGAGAAACCTTGAAAAACATCATGTAAGAGTTCTGTGTGAGACAGAGATAACAGAGGCCTGTTTTCATCAGAAGAAACAGCAGTTTCTTGTCAGATATGAAAAGAAGGAAGAGGCTTTTGACAGACTGATCCTTGCCTGCGGAAGTCCCGCATCCTTGAAAAAGGGAATGGATTTTTATGGTTATCGTCTGGCTAAAAGCTTCGGGCACCATCTAAATCCAATAGTCCCGGCGCTTGTACAGCTTCGGTGCAGCGATCCTTTTCTGAAGGAAGCAGCAGGGGTTCGTACAAAAGCACGCATCACATTACTGGCAGATGGCAGGAGGCTGGCGGAAGAAGAAGGAGAATTGCAGCTTACTGATTATGGGATTTCCGGGATTCCGGTGTTCCAGTTCAGCAGGGTAGCAGGATATGCTCTTCTTGAAAAAAGAAAAGTGACAGCGGAGATAAATCTTCTGCCGGAATTTACAGAGGAAGCCTTTGAAGAAATGGTCATTGACCGTTATGAAAAGCTGAATGGATATAAAATTTCTGATTTTGTGCTTGGACTTACAAACAGTAAGCTGAATGGAGCCATACTGCATCTGCAGGGATTAAAAAAGGAGCTGGAAATAAAGGAGATCGGGCTCTCCGGAACTAGAAAGCTGATGTCCTGCTACAGGAAGCTTACCGTACATATTGAACAGTCAAATGGTACAGAACATGCACAGGTCTGTGCAGGTGGTATTCCGCTGGAGGAAGTGTCGGAGCATCTGGAGTCCCTGAAACAGAAGGGGCTGTATCTTGCCGGAGAGCTTTTGGATGTGGATGGGAAGTGCGGAGGCTATAATCTGCAGTTCGCCTGGACAAGCGGTGTCATAGCTGGAAGAAGTGCAGCCAGAAGGCAATGATCTGAAAATACCGTTACAGGGAATGTGGATACGAAAACTTTAGTTAGGAAATACAATAAGGAACTAGAAATGCTCAGAATCAGTCAATTAAAACTACCGATCACCCATACAAAAGAAGAACTGGAACAGAAGATCCGGAAGGTGCTGCGGCTTTCAAAAACACCGTCCTATACAATCTTACGCAGGTCTGTAGATGCTAGGAAAAAGCCGGAGCTGTTTTTTCAGTACAGTATAGATGTAGAAGCAGAAAAGGAAGATCAGGTTTATAAACGTTGTGACAGGAAACAGGTCATGCAGATGGAAAGATCAGAATATCATTTCCCAGTACAGGGTTATCAGGGAAAAGAGAGACCGGTTATCATTGGTGCAGGACCTGCAGGACTGTTCTGCTGTTATATGCTGGCGGAAGCCGGTTTTAAGCCTGTTCTGTTAGAACGGGGAAAATCAGTAGAGGAACGTACCTGTGATGTCCGGAAGTTCTGGGAGACGGGAGTTCTTGATACGGAGTCCAATGTACAGTTTGGAGAAGGCGGTGCAGGGACCTTTTCAGATGGCAAGCTGAATACCCTGGTAAAGGATAAATCAGGACGGAATCGTAAAGTACTTTCCATCTTTGTCAGGGAAGGGGCACCGGAAGAAATATTATATGATTATAAACCCCATATCGGAACGGATGTATTATATCATGTTATTCAGAATATGCGGAAAACCATCCTTGAAAAAGGGGGTGAGATCCGCTTTCAGTCCAAAGTGACGGATCTGATGATAGAGAATGGGAGGATCACCGGTGTTGAGATCAATAACCATGAGACACTGAAAGCTTCTTATGTGGTACTGGCGCCCGGACACAGTGCAAGGGATACCTTTGCAGCACTGCAGAAAAAGAAGGTGCCCATGGAGCCCAAGCCCTTTGCAGTAGGATTCCGGGTAGAGCATCCACAGAAGCTGATCAACCATGCCCAGTATGGAATGGATGAAAATGAGATCCTTGGCAGTGCACCCTATAAGCTGACAGCATCCGTGGGTGGAAGAGGGGTATATTCCTTTTGTATGTGTCCTGGAGGTTATGTGGTAAATGCTTCTTCGGAAGAGGGACATCTGGCTGTGAATGGGATGAGCTATTATAAACGGGACAGTAAAAATGCCAACAGTGCTGTGATTATTACTATTGATCCTTCTGATTATGGAGATGGGACAGACCCGTTGTCAGGTGTGGCTTTTCAGCGGGAACTGGAAAGAAGGGCATATCTTGCCGGGGACGGCAGGGTGCCGGTAGAGCGTCTTGGCACGTTCAGGGAAGCCGTCCTGCCGGGAGAAGCTGACGAAAAAACTGATGTGTCAGGGACAGATGCATCACAGCCCTTTGACAGGAAAGAGAAATGCGCAGAGCATGTTCCACCAGATTTTTCTCCATGTATCAAAGGAGCGTGGGCATTTGGAAAGGTACATGATATACTTCCCAAGGAGCTTTCCAGGGATTTTGTCCGTGGCATGGAGGATTTTTCAAGAGTGATTCCGGGATTTTCAGACAGCAGTGTCCTGATCGAAGGGGTGGAAAGCAGAACCTCATCCCCGGTCAGGATCCTTCGGGATGAACGTTTGGAATCTGATATCAGAGGATTATTCCCGTGTGGAGAGGGTGCCGGTTATGCCGGGGGTATTACTTCTGCCGCTATGGATGGAATAAAGGTTGCTGAAGAAATTGCAGGGAGGATTGCCTATGGAGAACAAAAGCAGGATGCACAAACAGGGTATCAGAAGTAAGTATCTTGGATATCGGGATGCTCTGGGGGCAGAGGTACGGCTCCAAAAGAGTATGCAGATCTGGGAGAACATCAGAAAACAGCCGGAGTTTCAGGAGGCTGAGAATGTACTTGTCTATATGGATTACCGCAGTGAGGTGATGACGACCGGACTGGTTGAGGAGATGTTTCTGTCGGAAGCGCCAAAGCATGTTTTCGCACCTGTGGTAGAGGGAATGACAATTTCTTTTTATGAAATCAGATCCCTGTCTGACCTTCATGCAGGCTATCAGGATATCCGGGAACCACAGGAGGATAAGGAAAAACTGTTCACAGAGGAAATAGCAGGGCAGAAGACACTTGTGCTGGTACCTGGCTCTGTATTTGACAGATCCGGAAACAGGATGGGTTATGGAAAGGGATTCTATGACAGATTCCTTAAGGCTTTTCCCTCTGTAAAAAGTGTGGGACTCGCCTTTGATGTACAGATTGCACCGGTTACAATACCCTGTGAGGAACAGGACAGAAGGGTGGATATGGTGATCACGGAATCTGAAGTGATCAGACATATCTGAGAGAAAGGGGAAGTATATGACAGCTTTACAGGAAACAGGGCAGAAAGCCGTGCAGGCAAAATATGAGGTACAGAAGCTTTCTGAAAAGGAGAAGAATCGAGCACTGCTTACGATAGCAGAAGCCCTTGTGACAGAGACAGACAGGATCCTTGCGGCTAATGAAAAGGATCTTGCAAGAGCAGAAGAAAAGGGAATGAAGGCAGGACTGATCGATCGTCTCAGACTGACAGAAGAGAGAATAAAAGGAATGGCAGAAGGGATCGAAAAGGTAACACAGCTGCCGGATCCTGTAGGAGAGCTGCTGGAAACCATTCACAGACCCAATGGTCTTGTAATCGAAAAGAGAAGAGTGCCGCTGGGAGTTGTCGGGATCATCTATGAATCCAGACCAAATGTGACGGCAGATGCTTTTTCGCTTTGCTTTAAAAGCGGCAATGCCGTAATATTAAAGGGTGGCAGTGATGCTCTTTATTCCAATAAGGCGATTGTTTCCGTGATCCGTGAAGGACTTGAGAAAAGCGGTGTGACAGAGGATGCAATTTCCTTTATTGATGCCACAGACCGGGCGGTGACCATGGAATTTATGAAAATGAAGGAATATGTGGATGTCCTGATCCCGAGAGGTGGAGCCGGACTGATCCGCAGTGTGGTGGAAAACAGTACCATACCGGTTATCGAAACAGGTACTGGAAACTGTCATATTTATATTGATGAGGATGCAGACCTTGCAAAGGCTATTCCCATTATCATCAATGCCAAGACCCAGCGCCTTGGCGTATGCAATGCCTGTGAATCTCTGGTAGTCCATGAAAAGATCAGGGAAAAGCTGCTTCCAGATCTGGCAAAAGCACTTTCTGAAAAGAGTGTGGAGATCCGGGGAGATGAGAAAATCGGTGAAGTGATCAATTGTGTACCGGCCACAGAAGAGGACTACGGAACAGAATATCTGGATGCGATTATCTCTATGAAGACGGTAAAGAATGTAGACGAGGCTATTGCTCATATCAATAAATATAATACGAAGCATTCTGAGGCGATCATTACAGAAAACAGGGAGCATGCAGAGAAATTCCTGAATGAAGTGGATGCAGCCTGTGTTTATGTAAATGCCTCTACCAGGTTTACTGATGGATTTGAATTTGGCTTTGGTGCTGAGATCGGGATCAGTACCCAGAAGCTCCATGCAAGAGGCCCTATGGGACTTAGAGAGCTGACCAGCTATAAATACAGAATTACCGGTAACGGTCAGATCAGACCGTAATAGAACAGGGACGCAGACAGGTCAGACCTTCTGCGTCCCTGTATTCTATTGTGCCTTTACTTCTTTCCAGTAATCGTTATAAAGAGCATCACCCTCTTCACCAAGATACTGGAAGGTTTCCAGATTCTGGTAATCAGAGAAATCCGGGAATGCGATGGAGGAGTTTTTGATATCCTCATCCTCGATCAACTCACGGGCAGCCATGTTGGGGGTAGAATAGGTGATGTATTTAAAATTCATCAGGGCAATATCCTCCCGGCACATGAAGTTGATAAAGGCCTCTGCGTTTTCCTTATTGGATGCGTTCTTCGGGATCACCCAGCTGTCGATCCAGACATTGGTGCCTTCCTTCGGGATCACATATTCAAGATCAGGATTTTCTCTCTGCGTATAGATAGCTTCCCCGGAATAGATCACACCGATGGCAGCTTCATTGCCGATCATTTTATCTCTGACCTGGTCGATGACATAGGCCTGCACAAGGGGCTTCTGGGTGATCAGAGAATCTCTGGCAGCAGCAAGCTGGCTTTCATCCAGGGTATTCATGGAATAATCGTTCAGCTTCAGGGCTACCATGAAGGTATCTCTGACAGAATCCTGCATCAGAATGCTGTCTGCGTATTTTTCATCCCAGAGAATGGACCAGCTGTCTACCGGCTCATCCACCATGGTCTTGTTATACAGGATGCCAACAGTTCCAAAGCAGTATGGAACGGAATATTTATTTTCCGGGTCAAATTCCCTGGACTGTTCAAAGTACTGGTCACCGATATTTTTCACATTGGGGATATTGTCAAAATTGATCTCGGCAAGAAGATCATTCTGGATCATCTTCTGGATCATATAATCGGATGGGCAGATCACATCATAGGCAGTGGCACCGGCCTCAACCTTGGGATACATGATCTCATTGGTCTCAAATTCATCATAAACCACATGGATCCCGGTTTCTTCCTCAAACATGGTCAGAGTATCAGGATCGATATATTCTCCCCAGTTGTAGACAACAACTTCACCGTTTTCACTTTTTGCAGCGCCGCAGCCTGTCAGCAGCAGGGAAAAGGTAAAGGAAAGGCAAATGGCAGCAAGTAATTTCTTTTTCATTGTTGTAGTATCTCCTTCATCATAAATAAAATATATCTTAGGCTTTCTGCTTTTTGTCAGCAGGCGCTTTATTGATCAGTAAGAGCAGGATCAGAACCGTTACAAAGATCAAAGTGGAAAGGGCATACATTTCCGGCTTGATCCCTTTTTTGACTTCGGTATAGATCTTGGTGGAAAGGGTATCCACACCGGCACCCTTGGTAAAGTGGGTGATGATAAAATCATCCAGTGACATTGTAAATGCCATCAGGAAGCCGGATAGGACACCGGGCAGGATATCCGGCAGTACTACTTTGAAAAAACTGTAGACAGGTCCTGCACCAAGATCCAGGGCAGCCTCGTAGGTACTGGTATTAAACTGCTTCATCCTCGGCATGACACTTAGGATTACATACGGGATGCAGAAGGTAATATGGCTTAACAGGATCGTTCCATAGCCAAACTTAAGTCCTAGACTTAAAAAGAGCAGCATCAGGGAAATACCGGTTACGATATCCGCATTCAGCATGGGTATATTGGTGATCCCCATCCAGATGGCTCTGGATTTCTTTTTCATATTGATAATGGCAATGCAGGCAATGGTTCCGATGACGGTAGCTGTCAGGGAAGCAATGAGAGCAATGGTAAGTGTATTGAGCAGGGCATTCATAATGGCATCATTCCGGAACAGGGAAACATACCATCTGGTAGTAAAGCCGCCCCATTTTGCCCTTGTCCTGCTGGCGTTAAAGGACAGAACGATCAGTGTGACAATGGGCGCATATAAAAAGAGAAAGATCAGAAACACATAAAACTTTTTAGCAGCCGTTTTGATCATAATACAGAGCCCTCCCCCTCTTTATCGAAGATTGCGGAAACGATCATGTTCAGCAGGATAAACAGCATCAGGACGATGGAAAGTCCACTTCCAAGATGCCAGTTGCTGGCCTGTGTAAATTCCTGTTCTACGACATTGCCGATCAGAAGAACCTTGCTTCCCCCAAGGAGATTACTGATCACGAAGGTTGTCAGTGCAGGGATAAATACCATGGTAATACCACTGATGATACCGGGGAGTGTCAGGGGAAGCATTACCTTGAAAAATACCTGGACCGGACTGGCACCAAGATCCCTGGCGGCATTGATCACGTTTTCATCAATCTTGGCAAGGGCATTATAAATCGGCAGTACCATAAAAGGCAGGAAATTATATACCATGCCAAGGACGATGGCCTGCGGCGTATTGATGATATTTAAAGCCGGCAGATGCAGGAAAGAAAGGATACTGTTGATCACGCCGGTCTTTTCGAGCAGTGTCTGCCAGGCAAGGGTACGCAGCAGGAAATTCATCCACATGGGAAGGATGAGGA
>ERZ791837.965-NODE-965-length-20336-cov-4.177654_pt1 | contig 20336 bp, 16 predicted proteins | sample MGYA00510292_ERZ791837 | MGnify/ENA primary metagenome ERZ791837 (study PRJEB30046, sample SAMN00715259) | human gut metagenome | study: EMG produced TPA metagenomics assembly of the A metagenome-wide association study of gut microbiota in type 2...
GCAACGCCCTTTCGATAATCAGTAATCAGAGTACAGGGGCGGCCAAGGCTGCCCCATTTACAGAATGGAGGAAACAGAATGGATATAGAAGCAGGAAAAACACTTACCAACGAGGAGGTCATAAGAGAACTTCTCGAATTATTAAAGAAGAATGCCATGAAAGAGCAGGCAAATGATGTATTTGAGATATGCAGCTATGTGGATGGACTGGAGAAAAAGATTGATTCCATGACGGAAGAACTCACCAATATGCAGAACCAGATCAAAGAAATGCAGGAAGATACTCTTGTCAATAATGCTAAAAAGGCATTGTCAGAAGCACAGGAGCGACTTAATACCAGATGTGAGCAGATAAAGTCACAGGTATTAGAAGTGAAAGAACAGGTGAAATTTACTGCAAAAAGTATTGTAGATGAAGCAAAGGTAAAAGGCAGAGCTGCATTATACAGAGTATCAGAGTTCTTAGGAATTAAGAATAAACTTCTTAATATCCGGGAGAATGTAAGAGGTGCAATCAGAACTACGGATAAGGATATAGCTAAAACGGCATTGCTTGGAAAAGGACTTCGTGAGGCAGGACAGACAGCAGCCAATGCATTTCGTACTTTTGCAGACAAGCCGGAGGTAGATTATTCACAGAAAGAGCAGAAACATCCCATTACAAAGGCGGTGCTTGCACCTATGAAAGCAGTGAAAAAGATGCTTGTATCAATGGAACTTCATCTTGATGCTTCGATTGATAAACTGGATAATCTGGCTATGAATGTGCAGCTTGATAAGGAAAAGCATATGGAGAATGCGAAAACAAAGGAACAGACAGAGCCGGAGAGGGTAGAAGCTGAGCGAGTGGAAGCGGAGATTGTATACTCTCCTATGGTCGCTGAACCACAGGAGTATCAGTATAATGCAGATGCATTTGAGGCTAGAGGTGTGGATGAGGTGAAGCAGGAAGCGGCACATAAGGAAACAGCGAAGGTAAGAGAGGATAAATCCAGATAGATGTAAGGGCGTGGGAGAGATTCTGCGTCATTTTTATTCTGCATTCAAATTCTTTATTGATTTGTTTTTAAAATACATCTATAATAAATTTGAAAGTATAAAATTGTGAATTTGAAAGAGGTAAAATTGAATGGAACAAGATTTTTTTATGAATGATAGATTCATAGTTTTGAAAATTTTATATGAAAATCAAGTAACAATAGGAGAAAATCAATTTACCCCTGTTACGCAAGAAGAATTGGCTAATTTAGCACAATTTAGTAAAGCAAAAGTGAATAAGTTATTAAATGAGCTTATGGATGGTGGATATGTAATTATGTTTAATGGCATAAAAGGTAGATACCAAATAACAAAGCGTGGATATGATGCATTAAAGAAGCATATGTGAAAATTTTCAATGAAAGGAATGCAAAAATGACAAAACAACAATTAGCAAGTAAAATCTGGGAAACTGCAAATAGTCTTCGTTCAAAAATAAAGGCAAATGAATATAAAGATTATATTTTAGGATTTATGTTTTATAAATATTTGTCTGATGAAGAGGAGAAGCAATTCAGTAAAGAAGATTTAAAAAAGGTTGATGAAGATGATATAGCCTATATTAAAGACAAAATTGGTTATTACATTGCATACGAAGATTTATTTTCTACATGGAAGGATTTGGAACTTAAATTAGGAGCAGCAGAAGTATCTGAAGCTCTTACTAGATTCAATAGAAATATCAAGAATGTTTATAAGAAAGTATTTGATAATATCTTTTCAACTTTACAAGGTGGTTTATCAAAACTTGGAGATTCTTCTGGTTCAAGAGATAAAGCAGTTAGAGATATTGTAGAATTGATTGATGATATTCCAACAACAAACAATACATATGATGTCCTTGGTTATATTTATGAGTATTTGATTTACAAATTTTCAACTGCAGCAAAAGATGATGGAAGTTTCTATACTCCGCATGAGGTTTCTTCACTTATTGCAAGAATTGTAGCAGATGCATTGAAAGATAAAAAGGAATTGAATGTATATGACCCAACTAGTGGGTCCGGTTCTTTACTTTTAAATATTGGTAAAGAAGCTGGAAAATATATTGATAAAGATAACATCAATTATTATGGACAAGAAAAAATAACAGAAACATATCATCTTACAAGAATGAATTTGATTATGAAGGGAGTCAAGGTTTCTAATATATTTGTAAGAAATGGTGATACATTAGCAGATGATTGGCCATATTTTGATGAAACAACAGAATATAAACCTTTAAGTGTTGATGCAGTTGTTTCAAATCCTCCATATAGTTTAAATTATGATTCTAGTGCAGTAGAACATGACCCAAGATTTAAATATGGAGTAGCACCTGATGGAAAAGCTGATTATGCCTTTTTATTACATTGTCTTTATCATTTAGAGAGTGATGGAATAATGGTAATTGTATTACCTCATGGTGTTTTATTTAGAGGTGATACAGAAGAAACAATTAGAACTAACCTTATAAAAAATAACCATATAGAAACTATTATAGGATTGCCACAAAATCTTTTTTATGCAACCGGTATTGCTACAATTATTATGGTTCTTAGAAAGGAAAGAAAAAATGATGATGTATTATTTATTGATGCATCTCAAAATTATGTAAAAGATGGAGCTCAAAATGTTTTAAGAGAATGTGATATTAAAAGAATTTTTGATGCAGTGAAAGCAAGAAAGTCTATTCCAAACTTTGCAAAACTTGTATCTAAAGCAGATATTGAGAAAAATAATTACAACTTGAATATTCCGCGATATGTTAGTGCAACACCAAAAGAAGATGTTTATGATTTATCATCTGTTATGACTGGAAAGGTATTATCTAGTGAATTAGATAAATTCAAAATGTTTTGGTCTAGATTTGATTCTCTTATGGAACAATTGGTTACTCCGGATGAAGTACATAAAGAATACAAAGTGTTTAAAGATGTCAATATCAAGGAGGTTATTAGTAATGATGCAGAGGTAAAAGCATTTAAACAAGAATTTTATAATATTTCCAATGAATACCATGATTATTTAACCAATGAACTTGTAAGCAATTATGCCACAACTTCTGATTTTACTTATGACAATATAACAAAAACACTTTTCAAAATATTTGATAGAGAGGAACTTGTTGATACCTATGAGATTTATCAAGTATTAGCAGAAAAATGGGATGATATTAATACAGACCTTATTACTATCAGAGATAAAGGCATAGATATATGTAAACAAATTGAGCCTAATATGATTCTTAAAAAGAATACTAAAACCAAAAAGATGGAAGAGGAACAAGATGGATATAAGGGTGTAATTATTCCATTGGATTTAATTAAAGAAAAATTCTTTGATGATGATTTTGAGAAAATGAAAGAATTGGAATCAGATGCAGAAGAACAAAAGTCTATTTGGTTGGATATTTTTGAAAGCCTTGATGATGATACCAAGAAAAAGGTTCAAAATAAAAAAGAGGATGGTTTTGATGGCAAGAAATTAACAGCAACAATCAAGGAAAATGATGATGCTAAAGAAGAACTTGAAAATGCAAGTAATGCGATTAAGAAAGAGAAATCCATTAGAAAAGAAATCAAGAAGATTACTAGTGAATTAAATGATAAAGCAATGGAAAAGATAGCAGTTCTTACGTATGATGAAATCAATGAATTTCTTATTATGAAATGGATTACACCAATTATAGATGGAATTAATTTCGTAGGGGACAATACCATTGATACTTTTGCAAGAAATGTAGTTGCACTTAAAAAGAAATATTCACATCCATTATCTACGTTAGATGAGGAACTTCATAAAGTTGATGGAGAATTATTTGGACTCATTGATGAATTATGTGGTTCACAAGTAGATTTAGAAGCTCTTACTATGCTTAAAGATGCTTTGGGCGAAAAGAAAGATAATTAATATAACCTTATGTTGCAAGGGGACCAACCCCTTGTGACTTTATGAAAGGATGATTATAGATGAATCCAGAATTAAGATTTAAAGACCAAGATGGAAATGCTTTTCCTGATTGGGAAGAAAAGAAGATTGATAAAGTATGTAGAATCCAAACGGGAAGTGGGAATACACAAGATAAAGAGGATGATGGAATATATCCATTTTATGTTCGTTCCCCTATTGTTGAACATAGTAATAAATATATTTTTGAGTGTGAATCTGTTTTGACTGTTGGAGATGGTGTAGGGGTAGGTAATGTATATCATTATGCAAATGGAAAATTCAATTGTCATCAAAGAGTGTATGCTATGAATGAATTTAATGGAATTAGTGGCAAATATTTTTATTATTTCTTTTCAACACATTTTGGAGCGAGAGTTAAATCTATGACAGCTAAAACATCTGTTGATTCTGTTAGAAAAGATATGATAGCTAAAATGGATATTCAAATGCCAAATGATATGAAAGAACAATCCAAAATAGCCACATTACTTTCTGACATTGATAAAAAAATTGAATCACAAGCAACACTTGTTGAAAAATTGAAGAATACAAAGGATGCTATGCTTGTGAAGATGTTTCCGCAAGGAGAGAGCAAGGTTCCTGAAATTAGATTTGATGGATTTAGTGGTGATTGGAAAAAGATAGATGTTCGATATTTAATTAATGAAGCAATTATTGAAAAACCTATGGATGGAAATCATGGGGAAAAACATCCAGTTTCAAGTGAATATGTAGAAGACGGTATTCCATTCTTGATGGCTTCAGATGTAAAAGATGGAAAAGTTGATTTAGATAATTGTAAATTTATTAGCAAAAGTAGAGCTGAAAAACTAGATAAAGGATTTGCTAGAAATAATGACGTATTATTAACACATAAGGCAACAATTGGAGAAACAGCAATTTTAACAGGACTAAATACAGAATATGCTATGTTAACACCTCAAGTAACATATTATAGAATCATTGATAATAAAAAACTTAATCATTTTTATTTATATAGTGCATTTATGTCAAAGCAATTTCAAAAAGATATACATATTGCAGCTACACAATCAACTCGTTCATATATTGGTATAGTAAAGCAACACAAATTAAAAATTTGGTTTCCTATTGATATTCAAGAACAAGAAAAAATTGGTCAATTCTTTTCAAACCTAGATAAAGAAATAGAAATCAACCAACAAAAATATGAAAAACTAGGTGATATAAAGAAAGCATTACTTAGTAAATTGTTTCCTACAAAGGAGGATGAATAATGCCATTGCCATATACTGGAAAACATGGAGAACTTAACTTTGAAGCAGATTTAATTGAAATGCTTCAAAGTGTAGGCTGGAATGACGGATTGCTTAAAAATGTTGATGAAAAAGATTTGATTGAAAATTGGAGAAATATTCTTAACACCAATAATAAAGCAAAACTTAATGGAGTGGAACTTTCTGACAATGAAATGATGCAAATTATGGAACATGTTAGATTGAAATGCAATACTCCTGTAAAAGCAAATATTTTTATTAATGGAAAAGATATTTGTATTATTAGAGATGGTGATTCAAAAGACACTGAACATGCCGGCAAAGAGGTGTATCTTGAAATCTTTGACCCTGTTGAAATTGCTGGTGGAAAATCAAAGTATCAAATTGCAGAACAAATTAAGTATAATACATCTGCTAATTTCAATGATAGACGTGGAGATGTTTTGCTTTTAATTAATGGTATTCCAGTAATACATATTGAATTAAAAGCAAGTGGAGTATCAGTAACAGAAGCATCTAATCAAATTAAGAAATATGCAAAAGAAGGTATTTGGACAGGATTATTTAGTTTGATTCAAGTATTTTTTGCTATGACACCGGAAGATGTTGTATACTTTGCAAATCCAGGAGCATATACAAATTATAATGATGCTTTTTTCTTCCGTTGGGGTGATACTTCAAATAATCCTATTAAAGATTGGAAGACTTTATGTAAAGGAGAAAATGCAATTCTTTCTATTCCAGAAGCACATCAATTGGTTGGATATTATACAATTGCAGATAAAAACAAAGATATATTAAAGGTTTCAAGAAGTTATCAATGTCATGCTATTAGAGCTATTTTGAAAAGAGTTGCTAATCAAAATTGGGGAAATAATACTCCTTTAGGTGGATATGTATGGTGTACTACCGGTGGTGGTAAAACTATGACATCCTTTAAAGCAGGACAACTTATCATTGATAAAGGTTTAGTAGATAAAGTTGTGTTTGTTGTTGACAGAGTAGAACTTAATACACAATCATTGGAAGAATATAATTCCTTTTCTAGAGATGGGGAAGAAGTTTGTGAAACAAAAAATACTCATGATTTATTCAATAAATTGAAGAGTTCCAAGAGTAAAGATGGAATGATGGTTACATCTATGCAAAAATTGGAAAGAATAAATGACGAAGATTATAAAGAGAAGAAGAGTGATTTAGCTCTTATTAAAAGCAAGAGAATTGTTTTTATCATAGATGAAGCACACCGTTCACAATTTGGTGAGATGCATGAAAAAGTGAAGAGAACTTTCATAAATGCTTTATTTATTGGTTTTACTGGAACTCCTATTTTTAGTGAAAATGATAAAGATGGATGTACGACAGAAACAGTATTTGGAAAATGTCTAGCTACATATTCTATAGCAAGTGGTATCAGAGATGGAAATGTTTTAGGTTTTGACCCTAAAGCAGTAAAAACATATGAAGATAGTGATTTAAGGGAACATATTGTATTAGACCTTGCAAATGCAAAAAATCTACAAGAAGTAAAAGATGATGCTACAAAATTCAAGATTTATAAGAAAATTATGAAACTTGATATGGCAGCAAAAAAAGATGAACATGGTAAAATAATCGAAAAAGGTGTTGAAGATTATTTACCAGCAAGACAATACAATAATGATGACCATAGAGGAAAAGTAGTAGAAGATATTTTGAAAAATTGGGATATTTTATCTAAGGGAGAAAAAGGCACTCAATTTCATGCTATTCTTTCTACAACATCAATTGCTGAAGCTTGTACATATTATGAGATTTTTAATTCTACAACAAATTTGAATGTTACAACATTATTTGACCCAACAATTGATAATGGTGGAGATTCTTCTTTAGATAAGGAAGATGCATTGATTAAGATTGTGGATGATTACAATAATAAATTTCATACACTTTTTGATAGAAAAACAGACCCAGATTTGAAAAAATTCAAAAAGGACATCATTAAAAGATTGTCACATAAGAATGAATACAAAAATATTGACAAGGACCCATCACAATGCATTGACATTCTTATTGTTGTAGACCAATTATTGACAGGATTTGATTCCCAATATGTAAATACTTTATATTTGGATAAGGTCCTTGAAACAGACAAATTGATTCAAGCAATTTCAAGAACTAATCGTGTATATGATAGGGAAGAAAAACCATTTGGTATTTTTAGATTTTATAGAAAGCCTTATACAATGCAAAAGAATTTAGATGATGCATTGAGATTATATTGTGAGGGAGATACAACCGGTGTAGTAGTTGCATCCATTGAGGAGAATATAGATGCAATGAATACAATATATGCAGAGATTGATAGAATTTTTAAAGCTGCAAAAGTTCAAGACTTTATGTGTCTTCCTAGAGATGATGCTTCATGCCAAAAATTCAAAAAAGAGTTTAGTCAAATGAAAATTAGGTTAAGTTCTGCAAAATTACAAGGATTTGCTTGGAATAATTCTTATGGAGCAAAACTCAATTTTGATGAAAAGACTTATAAAATTTTGGAAATGAGATACCAGGATTTAACTCATAGAGGTGGTTCTAGTGGTGGAGTACCAGGAACCGGGTATAATTTACCAACTATATTATCGGAAATGGCAATGGATAAAATTGATTCTGATTATTTAGAATCACATTTCAAAATTGTTGTTCCTATTATTAGTGGTTCAGATGAAGATGAGAAAGAAAAAGCAATTGACAATTTCAAAAAAGAATTGGCTTCATTACCAGGTATTCAACAAGTTTATGCCTTAAAAATCATTGATGATATAAAAAATGGTGTTTTAGTTGTAGACCATTCAAAGACATTACTTGAATACATCAATGAATATATGGCAAAAGATACATCTGATAAAATCCAAGAAATGGCAGATGCTTTTGGTTTAAATTTTGATGAATTTAAGAATATAGTTACAACATCTAAGAATGAAATGGAATTAAATGAGCATGACAGATTTAATACTATATTAAAAACCGTTGATACAAATAAAGCTAATAAATATTTTTTAGATAAAGAAGGTGTTGATTTACAGGGATTGAAATTGAAATCAAGAACAAATCGAGAATTAAAAGAGTTTATTTTAGGAAAAAAGGAAGAGTGATGGAAAAGAGGTGTCAATTATGGCATTGGAAACTGTAGGTTCTGTATTGTATGAGAGATTGAAGAAGAAATATATCTTTGATCCAAAGTCTGGCGTAATTGAAGAGGCGACACCGGAGACTTATGTGGAAGATACATATTTGACGAAGAAATAAGGAAGTGAAAATATGCAGTTAGGATGGATAGATTTTTCAAAAGAAGACAGGCAGAAGGCATTAGATGTCATTAATCTTTTAAGTGAGCAGGGAGCAGTCGATGAACTTGGAATCGGCATTATTCGTGATGCTTTTGCCAATTATTTCTTTCCGGGGACATCTACCGTCCAGACTAGGGCAAAGTACTTTCTTATTGTTCCATATGTGCTGCGAGAAGCTGTTGATGGCAGGTACGGCAAGGATGCAAATAGAGTTTTAAGAGCTATAGATTCTGCTGAAAAAGATTGTGGCATCAGATTGTTAGAAGCAGATCCCAAGGCAGATGGTATTATTGGAACCCGTGTATTGCCAAAGGGCTGGGTAGCAAGAAAACCGTCAGACATCTACTGGAATGGAATTCGTACCTTTGGAATATTCTGTGATTATGGTCTGTCTATACCAGAGTATGTTTCATTGGCAGTAAAATTAAAAGAACAGAAGTCTGTCAGCCGGTTGGGAAACAGAAATGATGATGCAGAGGAAAATGATAAGGATGATTCGGATGCAGGAGATATTGGCAATATTAGATTCTGGAATCTTCCGATTTATCATGATGATTGGAGAGACAACCTTACAATAGAGCTGACGCAGGAGGAAGCTTTCTATCTGGATAAGCAGATTCAGAAGTCAACGAAAGGGTCTCTTTTGGAATATGTGCTGAAAAATCATATTGATTTGAATGAATATGACGATTTTGCTTCTTTGACGGCTGAACTATCGGAAAAAGTAAGTGAAAAACTGGCATATATGATGAAGCTTGCCTGCGATTTTAATAATCTGGTGTATATGGCAAGAGTAAGATACAATGTCATGCTTTCAGAAGGCGAGAATACATACGCAAATGATGAATGGAGCAGGTTGCTTCTTGATATCAGGCATAATGCGACAGTCGATCTGGATGCAGTGTTTGGAGAATTGCAGTTGATAAATCCAAGGGCAAAGAGCTTCCTGTGTGGGATACAAGCAGCATTTATGGCATCTGATACCCACATGGCGGATGAACTGATTCGTAAGAGGGAACGGAGCCTGAAAGGAGCAGCCAGAGCGAAGTTAAGCAGAACAAAGGAATTTGATCATTCAAAATGGGTAGGCGATGGAATGCTTGATTACAGATTTTCAAATGCCAGAAGAATTGTGAATGACATCTATGCTGGGGAGGTGAGTGCTGATGTTTAGACCGGATTCAAACCGAGATAGAACGGATTACAGCGGTATCTTGATGCCTCCGGACGGATATAGACTGGACAGAGCAGTAGGAACTACATATTCACTTGATCTGGAAGCACTCACAGCCGTGGCAATATGCCTTGGCTTATCTGAAGAAACAGATAGTAAGCTTATGCAGAATCCAATTGGTATGCTGAATGCATTGCAGAAGGTGTCAGATAAAATTATGCTGTTTTGTGAAGCAGGACAGATTAAAGTGCCAACAAAACCGACTGCACTATCTATTTTATTAGAAAAAATGGTAGTAGAGGTCGCACTGCCAAAGGATAGACAACTTGGTCGATACCCGTCATTTCATCCGAAAACATGGGTATTAGCATATGTAAACGCAGATGGAGATAAAAAATATCGTTTTGTGGTGATGAGCAGAAATCTGACCTTTGACAGGAGCTGGGATATTAGCTTTGCGATGGATAGCAGTAAGGATGTCAGACAGAAGAAAAAGACTCAGCCTATCTGTGATTTTCTGGATTATCTTGTAACGAATGTACACAATACCAGCAATAATGCCGGAAAGAAAAGAAATCTGATTCGTGGATTATGTGCAGACATTAAGGATGTATCCTTTTCACTTGATAGTAAAATATTTGGGGAGAATTTTGAAGTGCTTCCACTTGGTATTGGAAAAAATGCCTACCGGATGCAGGAGGATATTCTATTCTGCAAGGAAAGAGGAAATGCCAATTCGACATTTAATGAGCTTGTAGTGATGTCTCCGTTTTTATCAGAAAGTGTGATTGCTGATTTTAACCTTACAGACAGGGCATTGTCGGACTGTAAGAGAACACTTGTTACGAGACGTTCTGAGCTTGGAAAACTCAAAGCATCAGATGTAGATAATTTTACCATATATGCATTAAAGGATGAGATTATAGATGGTGAGGACGAGATCTCAGATGAGCTTGCAGATAAAAAGAAACAGGATATTCATGCAAAAATCTATCTGAGAAGGAAATATTCAGATGTTGACCTGTATCTTGGGTCCATGAATGCTTCCTATTCTGCAATTAATAAAAATGTTGAAATGATGTTGTGGCTTGGTACAAAGAATATGTATCTGAATGGGGATAAATTCTTAGAAGATATCTTCTGTGGACCAGCAGGAGATGTAAAGAATCCATTTAAGCAGGTTACAGTAGCGGATGCAGTTTTGGAAACAGAAAGTGATAATAGAAATCTGCTGGAGCAGAAAATCAAGGAATTGTGCCGTGTGAAAAGGCAGGCTGTAATTTCAGAAGATAATGAGAATGCCGGAAAGTACAAGATAGAGGTTGAGTTCAGTGGTATTGAATCTGATAGTGAGGTTACAGTATCACCATTTAATTCAAAGCAGGAGCAGACATTGTCAGAACACATAGAGTTTTCAGAACTTGAGATATTACAGTTATCTGAGTTCTATGAGATTACTGCGAGATCAGGTAATGATACAACCCGCAGAATAATTATGATCCCTACAAGCGGTTTCCCGGATGACAGAGAAAGTGCTGCTGTAAACAGTGTGGTAAAAGACAGGGCATCATTTGTGGAATATATTGCATTTGTACTTGGCGATGATTATGTAGCATCTATGCTAGAAGGAAAGCAGATGGGAGAATCAGGCTTTTTTGCCAATTCGAGTGATGCAATGCCGGCACTCTATGAAAAGATGTTAAAGACATCTGTGGAAGAGCCGGAAAGAATAAAAGACATTGGATATGTGCTTAAGATGGTTACAGATAAGGATATTATACCGGATGAATTCCGTGAACTGTATGAGACTTTTTGTAATACTTTGAAAATCAGAAGATAACGAGGTGATGTCATGTCACAATTTAATATAGATGAAATTGAAAAGCGTACCCTCTCCGGTCTGAAGGATTTTCAAAGAGCAACTGTGGAGAGAGTGGATTATCTGTTCCGGCATAATCAGAATCGTGTGCTTGTAGCAGATGAAGTGGGTATGGGAAAAACTCTTATTGCCAGAGGAGCAATTGTAAAGACAGCAAGACTTAGAATCGAAGAGAAAGATGATCTGTTTAAGGTAATTTATATCTGCTCTAATCAGAACATAGCAAATCAGAATATCAGAAAACTTGATGTAACAGGAAAGAATGCCATCGGCTCAGTATCAGATACCAGACTGTCTATGCAGCATTTAAAGATTACCGAGCAGGAGAATGATCCGCAGATAAAGGAAGGCTATATACAGCTTATCCCACTTACACCGGAAACATCTTTCCGCATGACCTCAGGAGGCGGAAGTGTGCAGGAAAGAGCACTTATGTATGCCATTTTAAGGAGAATGCCGGACTTTAAAGGACATGCAGCTTCTCTTGAAAAATTTATGATAATGGATGCTGTAAAAGCATGGGATGGATGGGCAAAATGGAACTTTGAAAATCGTGTGGCAGAATGCGAAAAGATGACGAAAGGTGTCTATCCACAAAATGTGATAGAAAAAATCCTTAATTATCAGGAGTATGAAAGTATAAGGGACATGCTGCTTAATCATTTGCATGAAAGAAGATACAATAAACAGCTTACATATTCCAATTACTATGTGATGAATAAGCTTCGTGTGATGTTTGCGAGAATCAGTGTATCTATGCTTGAGCCGGATCTGGTAATCATGGATGAGTTTCAGAGATTTAAGTTTCTTTTGTCATCCGATGACAGTGAGCTTGGTATTCTTGCACACAGTTTCCTTAGTGGACATGATACAAGGGTACTTCTGTTGTCGGCTACACCATATAAATTGTATTCTACCCTTGAAGAGATAGATGAAAATCAGCTTGACGAGCATTATGCAGAGTTTTTTCAGGTTATGAACTTTCTTTTTGATGATGAAGTCAAAGACATTAAATTCAAGGAAGTGTGGAAGAATTATTCACATGCTCTAAGTGAGTTGAAAGCAGGAGACAGTGCAATTATCCGTATGAAGGAGCTGGCAGAAAATGCTATGTATCAGGGAGTCAGCAGGACAGAGCGTATATCTGTCATGGATTCCGGTGATTATACGGATGACAGTAGCGTGAAGCATCATTTGCAGATAGATGAAAATGATATAAACTCCTATATACAGATGTCACGATTGCTGTCAAAAACAGATTCCAATCATTCTTTACCTGTAGATTATGCAAAGAGCTGTCCGTATCTTATGTCCTTTATGAAGAAATATAAGATTAAAGAGCAGATTGAAAAATATTATATAAAACATCCAGATGAATTTGGAAGTGAAAGAGAACAAAGTCTCTTGTGGCTGAATCGCAATAAAATCAATAAATATGATGAACTGCCGAAAACCAATGCAAGGCTTGAGGCACTGAAAGAAAAAGCATTTACCGGCGGTGCAGAAAAATATCTGTGGATTCCTCCATCACTGCCATATTATGAGATGCAGGGAGCATATAAAAACAGCAAAGGCTTTTCAAAAATACTTGTATTTTCTGCATGGGAGATGGTTCCACGAATGATAGGTGCTCTTGTTTCCTATGAGGCGGAAAGACTTACAGTTGGAAAACTGGTACATCAGATAAAGAATCAGGATAAGAAGAATACGGGGTATTTTGCGGAAGGTTCGAGACGATACCCGGTGGCAAGGCTTAGGTTTAATGTTTCAAATGGAGAAGTAAGAGGCATGAGCCTGTTTGCACTGCTTTATCCTTCAAAGACACTTTCTGATATGTATTTACCGATTGAGTCATTGAATAATCATGAATCACTAGAAGTAATAGAGAAATCTGTACGGCTGAAACTGAAAGAGAAGCTTGCGATAATCGAAGAAAAGTATGGTGATTCGGGTAACAATAAGGAAGATGCCAGGTGGTATTATCTTGCACCGATGCTCATGGATGGAGTCATCTATGCAAAGCATTGGATAGAGGATATTGTGTGGGAAATGAATACAGACGAAGAGGATACAACATCTGAGGTCAGAAGCAGTTCAAAGGATAAGAGAAATAAGGGCTTTATTGCTCATATTGATGAGCTAAGAAGTTATTTGGATGCCCCAGAGGAGATTCATCTTGGAAGAAAGCCGGAGGATCTTCTGGAAACATTGGTAAATATGGTACTGGGTTCGCCAGCAATATGCATTTATCGTTCTAATGGAAGAAGCACAGCCAGAGCAACATCGCTTGCAAAGGTATTTGTCAATAATTTCAATTTGCCGGAGTCAACAGCTATCATTGATCTTGCTTATGACAGATGCAGGGATGATAATTCCCATTGGCAGAATGTACTTAAATACTGTAAAGATGGCTGTTTTCAGGCAATGATTGATGAATATATCCATATGCTGAAAGAAACAGCAGGTTTTCAGTCGGATGGAAATCAGTATCAGATCGTGCATGACATGATGATGGATTCATTGAAAATACATACAGCCACCTATATCGCTGATACTTATCCTGATTTCAAAAAGCGTATTAATGGAGCTGACAGGAAGAGTGATGGATGTCGAATAAGGTCGAGTTATACAGTTGGATTTACAAAGGATGCAGGTGATAATTCCAAGGTAGTCATGCGTAAAGAAAATATCAGAAATGCCTTTAACTCACCAATGCGTCCATTTGTGCTTGCCACAACATCAATCGGACAGGAAGGATTGGATTTTCATAATTATTGTCGTGTGATTATGCACTGGAATCTTCCAAGTAATCCCATAGATTTGGAACAAAGGGAAGGCAGAATCAATAGATTTAAGTGTCTGGCAATAAGACAGAATGTTGCTGATAAATATGGTAAGGCAGATGGTATCACATTTAAGCGAGACATATGGACAGAAATGTTTGAAGCGGCTAAAGCGGAAAAGCAGAATGACCAGTCAGAGCTTGTACCATTCTGGTGTTTCGGAAAAAATCAGAGTGTAAAAATAGAAAGGCTTGTGCCAATGTATCCTATGAGTAAGGATGAGGTTAATTATGAAAGGCTGATAAAGATTCTGTCTCTTTACCGGCTTACATTAGGGCAGGCAAGGCAGGAAGAACTTCTGGAGTATTTATTCAAGGAGTTCAAGGACACAAGTGGATTGAAAAAATTGTTTATCGACTTGAGTCCATTTTCAAAGGGAAAAGAAGGTTGATATGATGAGAATACTTTTTTGTAACATAGCGTGGATGAAGGAGTATCGAGGAAATGAAGATGGAAAGGATACTCCGTTAAATGGTGGAAGCTATGTTGATGAGACAGGGGATGCACATGAAAAATATAATTTTACACCGGTGAATATGGAGGGCAAGGAGGGCTTATATTGTCTGGGGTTTTTCGAGACAAAATCACATAATGGTAAAGATGTCAATCAAATGCGGATTGAGAATATTGCAGGTTGTGAACTATTAAAAAAAGAAGAATCAGTAGATGATGTGCTTGTTGTTTATTGTGCAAAGCATCCGGCACATAAGTTTACGACGGTCGTGGGATGGTATAAACATGCTACAGTTTTCAGACATTATCAAGAGGCAGTGTTTGCTCCAGAAGATATACAATATTACAATGCAATTGCAAACTCATCTGATTGTGTCTTACTTCCTGCAGGAATCAGATCAAGAAAGGTACAATGGGAAGTCCCAAGAAAATCAAATGGTTGGGCTTATGGATTTGGACGGGCAAATGTGTGGTATGCAAGTGAAGAAGATAGCAGGTTACAAGATTATCTTACGAGATTAGTAAAACAGATTGATGAATATGATGGCGAAAATTGGATTGACAAGTACGCTGAGTAATGAGGTACACATATTATGGGAAACGAATCAGGTGAATGGATTATGCATGGCATGAAGAGTGACAACCCGGATTGCATCCATTCTGTAGATGAAGCAATCAAGTATATAAATGAATTTGGCTTTTTACCATTATTTAAGAATGATATAGATGGGTTTTCACTTGAAGAAAGAACTGTTCCAGAGTATTGGTGGAGTGATGATCCAGAGATTGATCCATGGATGTGGCGGGCTATTATAGCAAGGCGGCATGATATCGTCTATGGAAAGTTCTTTGATAAGAAGGCAGGATTTATATCAAAAAAGTGGCTTCCTGTATTTGCTAATTACCGCCGGGATGGATATGATTTTGATGCATTATATGATGATGGTAAAGCACCTAATAAGCATAAAAAGATAATGGTCAATTTTATGGAAAACAATGCTGATTCAGAGATTTATTCCAATGAATTGAAAAAACAAGCTGGATTTGGTAAGGATGGAGAAAAGGGATTTGATGGTGCTATAACGAATCTTATGATGCAGACTTATCTGTGCAACTGCGATTTTAAGAAGAGAGTGAATAAGAGAGGTATTGAATATGGATGGGATGTTGCAGTGTATTCATCTATTGAGCATATCTATGGATACGATTATGTAACTTCCTGCTATAAGGATAATCCACAGGATTCATGGAAACAGCTTGTAGACTATATGCGTAAGATGTATCCGGAGGCAAGGGATAAGCAGATAAGGAAGATATTAAAGTAATACAGGCATGGATAAGGAGGTGCCACAATGCCATTTAAGATTGTCCGCAACGTTATAACAAAGGTAAAAGCAGATGTAATCGTAAATACTGCTAATCCAAATCCGATATGTGCAAGTGGCACGGACTTAGCAATATATGAGGCAGCAGGCAAAGAAAAGCTTCTCGCAGAAAGAGCGAATATCGGCAAAATTGCAAGAGGTGATATTGCTGTCACTGGTGCATATAGCCTAAATGCAAAATATATTATTCATACAGTAGGACCGGTATGGACGGATGGACTGCACCATGAATTTGAAATTCTGGAGGACTGCTATCGTAAATCATTGCAAAAAGCATTGGAACTTAAGTGCGAGAGCATTGCATTTCCATTAATTTCGACAGGAGTATATGGATTTCCGAAGGATAAGGCATTACAGATTGCTGTGTCAGTATTCAGCCAGTTTCTTACCGAAAATGAGATTGAAATCATACTGGTGGTGTTTGATAAAAGGTCTTTTCAGCTTTCCGGTCAGATTGTGGGTGATATTGATTCCTATATAGATGCTAATTATGTCAGGGAAAGTCATAGAAAAGAATATCCGGTGCGAAGCAGAAGTGGTGCTCGCAGGAGAGAATTGTCAGAGGAAGCGTTCTATGAGGAGATGCTTCAAAGAGAGGCAGAAGATAACTATCCACTTGAGGAAGATACAGGGTTAGCGCAGCCTGCTATGCTGTCAGCAGACATTTCTTTGGAAGACCAGCTTGCAAATATTGGCGTATCATTTCATGATAAATTATTTGAGCTGATCGATGAAGCACATCTTGACAATAAGGATGTGTGGAAACGGGCAAACCTTGACAGAAAGCATTTTTCCAAGATTCAATGTGACCAGAATTATCATCCAAAGAAGAAAACTGTAATGGCACTCTGTATTGCACTGCAGCTTGATCTGGAACAGTCAAAAGACTTACTTGCCAGAGCAGACTGGGCATTTAGCCCAAGCAGTAAGGTGGATCTGATTGTACAGAAGGCTATTATAGATAAGCAGTATGATATTATGCAGCTGAATGTGATCTTATTTAAGTATACGAATGAAATTCTTGGAGTATAGGAGCAAGATTGATATGTGGAATGACATATATAAACCGAATTCTATTGGCAGTGAGGGCGGCACGATTATTGCAGATGAGGAATATAAAGAATCGTGTAGGATAACCTTGGAAAGATGTGAAAGGTATGATGCAATTACATGTGGTGTATATGGATGTATGATGCATACAGCTTTTTGTGATAAAAGTCATAGTCAGGAAGTATTTGATAATATGAAAAAAGACTTGGAGGAATTCATAGATAAGGATACAACAGCGGATGAAGAAGGTATTTTCTATGAAGAGTTTACAGGTAGATATTGATTAGTAAAGTTACGTCGGTACTTATAGTATCGGCGTTTCTTTTTTATCTTAAAAGTGTCGCCCGAACAGCGACCATATAAAGATGTCATTCAATTATACTCATATTGTAACAGAGAAAGAGAGGTGCCGGAGTAATCCGGGGATTGGAGGCATATATGTGCGGAGCAATTTTAGGAGATATTATAGGAAGTCCGTTTGAGTTTGACAGAGGTGATAAAACAAAGAACTTTGATTTGTTTAGTGAAGGCTGTGGCTTTACAGATGATTCCGTTATGACAATAGCAGTTGGAGAAGCTCTCCTGGCAGTCGGACCAAAAGCTACAGTAAAGGAAATTGAAGAGGCGATAGCAACCAACATGCAGAATTGGGGAGGAAGATATCCACATACAGGATATGGTGGGAGGTTTAGGCATTGGCTTAAAGAAAAAAATCCAAAACCATACGGAAGCTATGGAAATGGTTCAGCCATGAGAGTGTCAGCGGCAGGCTGGCTTTATGACTCGATGGAAAGAACCAGAGAGGTAGCAAGAGCGACAGCGAATGTGACACATAATCATCCGGAAGGTATAAAGGGTGCAGAAGCAACAGCAAGTGCAATATACATGGCAAGGAATGGCTCTTCAAAAGAAGAAATCGAAGAGTATATAGAGAAGGAGTTTCACTATAATCTTGATAGAACACTTGATGAGATCAGACCTGAATATCACATGGATGAGACATGTCAGAGAACGGTGCCAGAGGCAATCATCGCATTTCTGGAATCCAAGGATTTTGAGTACGCAGTGCGTAATGCAGTATCACTTGGTGGAGATACGGATACACTTGGAGCCATTACAGGAAGTATTGCAGAAGCATTTTATGGAATCCCTGCTGTGCTGATTGCAGAGTGTAAAAGTCGGATTAATAAGGGACTGATGACGGATGTTCTTGATGAATATGATCATGTTCTTGGCAGGAGCATGTATACTTATTCAGATGAAATGGATGAGATACAGGCAAATCAGATGATTGAGGCAGCAATCGATCAGTATTATGAGAAACAGGATAAAAATGGAATGTTGTTATTTATGGAAGTTATGGTAACAAGAATGCAGCAGACAGGAGAAGTTGTTGTTCCATATATTACGGAAAATCCTTTTATGTCGGAAGAACAGATAAGTAAAGTAAAGGCTGGCGACACGATTTCACTTGACCATGATGTAAGACTTAAAATAGAAACTGTAAAAGATGCTGATGAAAAAGAATGGATAGGAGTATTTACATCTTCTGAAGAGATGCATAAGGGTTCTACTGGAAATGTGCAGATGAATCAGTCTATTGAATCAATACTTCGTCTGGCTCTTAATTGGGAACAGGTAAATGGAATTGTGATTAATCCTTTTGGTAAGTATATTCGGATGACAAAGAAGATGATAGAGCTTTTAATCAATGGGTATGAACATTATGAGAATGAAAGGAAGAGCAAAGATGATGAGAACAATTAAAGTTACGGGAAAAGGAAAAATAGCAGTAAAGCCGGATATGATCCGATTATATGTAAACAAGGAAGAACTTTGCCATGAATATGAAGATACTCTTCGCAGATCAACAGAAGATACAGAGCTGCTCAAGGATTTATTTGAAAACCTTGGATTTCAGAGAAAAGACCTTAAAACAGTATATTTTAATGTTGATACAGAATATGAAAGCTATCAGGACAGGGATAAGAGTTGGAAGCGAAGATTTGAGGGATATAAGTATATTCATCATATGAAAATAGAGTTTGATTCTGATAACAAAAAGCTGGGACAGGTGCTATATGCTTTGGCACATAGTTCATTAAAACCGGAGTTTTCTATTGAATATACTGTAGCTGATGTAGAAAAATGTAAAAATGAGCTGTTACATAAAGCAATTGAGGATTCCATTCAAAAGGCACAGGTACTTACAACAGCAGCGAATGTGAAACTGGGTGAAATACAGGCGATTGATTATTCCTGGGGAGAGATAGATTTTGTAACAAAGCCAATGAATGAAATGAGATTAATGGAGTGTACGGAATGTGAAATGAGTGCACCGGCAGCATATGACATAGATATTGAAGCAGACGATATAGATGTTACTGATACAGTAACTGTAGTCTGGGAAATATTTTAGGTCTGAGAAAATCTATGGCATTGTGTTTGTTGAAGAGGGGTAAATGGTGGTATAATCCTATTATTGATAGATAGTAATAATGGGTGATTTTTATGGAACAACGGAGGCAATTAAAATGAGATTTGGAATGAGAACACCCAGTATAAAGAAATCAATAAAGGCAAGAACAACCGGAAAAGCCAAGCGAGCTGTTAAGAAAGCTGTAATTCCAGGTTATGGAAAGAAAGGCATAGGGTGGATAAAAAATCCAAAGAAAGCAGCTTACAATAAGGTTTATAAGAAGATGAGCTTTGGCATTATGGATTTATTTAAGTAACTATCAGGAGGATTAAATCATGGAACGAGTAGCTAAATTTTTAAAAGAAGCAGAGACATATTATCTGGCAACAGTGGAAGGCGACCAGCCAAGAGTTAGACCTTTTGGAACAGTACACATTTTTGAAGGAAAGCTGTATATTCAAACTGGCAAGGTAAAGGATGTTTCAAAGCAGATTCACGCAAACCCGAAGGTAGAAATTTGTGCATTTAAAAATGGCGAGTGGCTTCGTGTAGCCGGAGAACTTGTAGAAGATGACAGAAGAG
>ERZ791837.974-NODE-974-length-20099-cov-3.718819_pt1 | contig 20099 bp, 15 predicted proteins | sample MGYA00510292_ERZ791837 | MGnify/ENA primary metagenome ERZ791837 (study PRJEB30046, sample SAMN00715259) | human gut metagenome | study: EMG produced TPA metagenomics assembly of the A metagenome-wide association study of gut microbiota in type 2...
CGCTTCCGTTCCGGCGGCTGTGCCGCGTCCTCTAAGGGAAAGGGATTTAGGGAATGGAAAGGAATGGAATGGGTACTTGATATATCTGTATTTAATTTTTCTTTTGTTGGTAAGTTAGTCTTTTGTATCTCTTTATTTAATTGCGTTGGATTTTCCAACGTAGGTTTTTCCAACATAGGCTTTTCCAATGTTGGATTATCCAATGTTGGTTTTTCCAATATAGGTAAATCCAACTTAGGCGGCTGCTCATAGATAACATACGTTGTACCGCGTAAGCGTCCTTTCTCATCACGTTCCCTTGAACGCTGTATATATCCGGCATTTTCCAGTTCCCGTACTGCTTCCCGGATAGCGTCAATCTTTTCCCGGTTGATAAGGGACAGTCCTGCAAGGGTGTAGTCCCAATCTTCGGGAAGTGAGAGCATTTGCGACAACAAGCCCTTTGCCTTTAGGGAAAGCTCCTTGTTGCGTAAATGGTGGTTGCTCATAACCGTATAACCTTTGTTCTTTTCCACGCGGAAAACTGCCATAGCTTCGTCACTCCTTTCCGTTGGATTTGTTACGCAGTAGAAACGCGGTTTTGAGGGAAAAGGTATCAACCCTTGCCTTTCTCATTTTCACGTCCTAAGAGCCGCATAAATCAAGGCTTTTTTGCCCCTTACTGCGTAACATGAGGGCATAAAAATAGCGGCGTTCCTGTTCTCCTGTGTAGGAGTGAGAAACGCCGCCTTATAGGTGGTGCTTATTTTTTCTTTTCGACGTGCCGCGTAAGGTGGTGTAGCGGTTTATCCGGCAGCTCCGCAGGTGCTTTTGCATATCAAGGCGCAATCCGTTAAAAGTAGTAAATGAGTAGTAAAATCAATCTGCAAACCTGCGAATATGCCCGTAAATCAAGCATTTTTCAAGATAATCAACTAATTTTAAATAAAATGTAGTAATAATAAGAATATGTAAATCGTATAATTGGACTTTTCTGATGTCTGGACATTCGGGAAGTCCAATTTTTAATGGCATTGTATTGATTTTAATAATGAAATAAGCATGAAATCTCACATTTATGCCTTTACTTTTGGAGATAAAGATAATAAAATATTAAGTAATATGTAGGGACGTATAATGTATATCTGGTTATTTATATCGGGTACATTTATGCCGCCTAAATTTTCTTAAGGAGGAAATATTTATAATGGCAAGACAGAAACATTCTATGGATGGTAATACAGCCGCTGCACATGTAGCTTATGCATATACAGAAGTTGCTGGTATCTATCCAATCACACCATCAAGCCCGATGGCAGATTATGTTGACCAGTGGTCAGCAGCCGGAAGAAAGAATATTTTCGGCAGTACTGTTAAGGTAGTTGAGATGGAATCAGAGGCTGGTGCTGCAGGTACAGTTCATGGTTCTTTAGGTGTAGGTGCATTAACAACAACATTTACAGCTTCACAGGGCCTTTTACTTATGATTCCTAATATGTATAAGATAGCTGGTGAGCAGCTCCCATGCGTATTCGACGTATCTGCCCGTACAGTATCATCACATGCATTGAACATCTTTGGTGATCATTCAGATGTATACGCATGTCGTCAGACAGGTTTTGCAATGCTTTGTGAAACTAACCCACAGGAGGTTATGGATCTTTCTCCAGTAGCTCACTGTGCAGCACTTGAAGGAAAGACACCTTTCCTTAACTTCTTTGATGGTTTCCGTACATCACACGAGATTCAGAAGATTGAAGAGTGGGATTACGAAGATCTTAAGGATATGTGCCCAATGGATGCAGTTGAAGAATTCAGAGCACACGCTCTTAATCCTAATCATCCATCAGCTCGTGGTTCACATGAGAATGGTGATATCTTCTTCCAGCACAGAGAGGCTTGTAACTCAGTTTATGATGCTCTTCCAGCAGTAGTTGAGAAGTACATGAACAAGGTTAACGAGAAGCTCGGTACTAATTATGGATTATTTAACTACTATGGTGCACCAGATGCAGAGCGAGTAATCATCGCTATGGGTTCTGTTAACGACGTAGTAGAAGAAGTTATTGATTATCTTACAGCTAAGGGTGAAAAGGTTGGTCTTATTAAGGTAAGACTTTACAGACCATGGTCATCAGAAGCTATCTTAAAGGTTATTCCTAAGACAGCTAAGAAGATTGCTGTACTTGACAGAACAAAGGAGCCAGGTTCTCTTGGTGAGCCTCTTTTCCTTGATGTTGCTACAACACTTCGTGAAGCAGGACTTAACGACATCACATTAGTTGGTGGCAGATATGGTCTTGGTTCTAAGGATACACCACCTTCATCTATCTTCGCTGTATATAAGGAATTAGAGAAGGATGCTCCTAAGAGCAGATTCACAATCGGTATCGTTGATGATGTTACTAACCTTTCACTTCCAGAAGTTAAGCCAGCTCCAATTACTTCAGCTGCTGGTACTAAGGAATGTAAGTTCTGGGGTCTCGGTGGAGATGGTACAGTAGGTGCTAACAAGAACTCTACTAAGATTATCGGTGACCACACAGACAAGTACATCCAGGCATACTTCCAGTATGATTCTAAGAAGACAGGTGGTATCACAATTTCTCACTTAAGATTTGGTGATAACCCAATTAAGAGTCCATATTACATCAATCAGGCTGACTTCGTAGCATGTCATAACCCAGCATATGTTACACAGGGTATGAAGATGGTACAGGATGTTAAGCCAGGCGGAGTATTCATGATCAACTGCCAGTGGACAGATGAAGAATTAGGACATCATCTTAACGCTGAAGCTAAGAAGTACATTTATGATAACAAGATTCAGCTTTACACAATCAACGCCATTGATAAGGCTATCGAAATCGGTATGGGTAAGAGAACTAACACAATCTTACAGTCTGCTTTCTTTAAGTTAGCTGATGTAATGCCTATCGATGATGCTATTAAGTTCATGAAGGAAGCTGCTAAGAAGTCTTACTCTAAGAAGGGTGATGCTGTAGTAGAGATGAACTACAAGGCTATTGATGCCGGTGTAGATGCTATACATAAGGTAGAAGTTCCAGATTCTTGGGCTAATCCAGAAGCTGATGCTCCTAAGGAAGCTAAGACAGGACGTCCAGAAGTTGTTAAGTTAGTTAACGATCTTCTTGAGCCAATCTCTAAGATGGATGGTGACAGCCTTCCAGTTTCAGCATTCAAGGATTGCGCTGATGGTCAGTTCGAAACAGGTGCTTCTGCATATGAGAAGAGAGGAACAGCCGTTATGGTTCCTGAGTGGGATCCAGCAGCCTGCATTCAGTGTAACAGCTGTGCATTTGTTTGTTCACATGCAACAATCAGACCATTTATTCTTTCAGCTGATGAAGTTACAGCAGCTCCAGCAAACATCAAGCTTGCAGATTCTAAGCATGCTGTAGATACAACTATGAAGTATACAATGTCTGTATCTCCTTTAGATTGTATGGGATGTGGCGAGTGTGTTACTGTATGTCCTAAGGCAGGAGAGGCTATTAAGATGGTTCCACAGGAATCTCAGTCAGCTGAGCAGCCTGTATTTGATTACCTCGTTGCTAACGTTGGTAAGAAGGAAATCAAGCCAGCACTTGTTGAAACTCCAATCGGTTCTCAGTACAACCAGCCATTACTTGAATTCTCAGGTTCATGTGCAGGATGCGCAGAGACATCATATGCTAGATTAATTACACAGTTATTCGGTGAGCAGATGTACATTTCTAATGCTACAGGTTGTTCTTCTATCTGGGGTAACCCAGCTGCTACTTCACCATATACAGTAAACAAGGATTCTAAGAAGGGTCCAGCTTGGTGTAACTCATTATTCGAGGATAATGCTGAGCATGGTTTAGGTATGTATATTGGTCAGAAGTACATCAGAGAGCAGGCTATCGAGATGATCGAAGAGATGGCTGCATCTGATAAGGCATCTGCTGAGTTCAAGGCAGCAGCAGCTAAGTACATCGAGACTAAGGATGATACTAAGGCTAACACACCAGCTACAGAAGCTCTTGTTGCAGAGTTAGAGAAGGCAGCTGCAGATGGTTGTCCAACAGCTCCACAGGTATTAGCTAAGAAGGATTACCTTGCTAAGAAGTCTGTATGGATCTTCGGTGGTGATGGATGGGCTTACGATATCGGTTACGGCGGATTAGACCACGTACTTGCTTCTGGTGAGAACGTTAACGTTATGGTATTCGATACAGAAATGTATTCTAACACAGGTGGACAGGCTTCTAAGGCTTCTAACATCGGTGAGGTTTGCCAGTTCGCTGCAGCAGGTAAGGAAATCGGAAAGAAGAGCCTTTCTGAAATCGCTATGCAGTATGGTTATGTATATGTAGCTCAGATTGCTCTTGGTGCTAACATGGCTCAGGCTCTTAAGGTAATCAAGGAGGCAGAGGCTTACAACGGACCATCACTTATCATTGGTTACGCTCCTTGCGAACTTCACGGTATCGCTAAGGGTGGTATGAACCATTGCCAGGATGAGATGAAGAAGGCTGTTAAGGCTGGTTACTGGAATCTCTTCTCATTCAACCCAGCTCTTAAGGCTGAAGGAAAGAATCCATTCACACTTACATCTAAGGAAGGTGATGGATCATATCAGGAATTCCTTAATAACGAGGCTCGTTATACAAGACTTGTTAAGCCATTCCCAGAAAGAGCTGAGAGACTCTTCGCTAAGTCTGAGGAAGTTGCTAAGGAAAGATATGAGCACCTTCAGAAGTTAGTTGAACTTTACAAGTAATTTAATATACAGCTTGAATAAAGTGTATGATTGCTCCCGCAGGGCTTGTCCCTGCGGGAGTTTTTTCTTTTTGTGAGTGGAATTAAGTATTGATATATAAAATATGTATGTAAATGTGCAAACTATTCTGGAAAGTGTTTCGTATATATAAATAGAAAGGGAAAGCGGAGAGTGACATGGAAAAAGTCCAAAAGGAGGGGCGTATGAAAAGAAAAAATATTAAAATAATAGCAGGAATTGTTTTATTATTAGCATTTGCGGGAATTGGTGCATATGTAATAATCAGTACTTCAAAACAGGTGGTCAATATTGACCTTAGTGGATATGATAAGATGACAATAATGTGCGGAGGTAATGGTAAAGAGATAACACCAGATGAGGAACAGAGGACACAGATTATTGAACTGGTTAAAAACATGAATCTTACCGCAAAAAAGTTTCCACGTACTAATGGCTGGAGTTATAGAATAACTTATTATAAAGATGGAATAGCCAATAATATTGTGCTTGCAGGCAGGGTAGAATGGAATGGAGCAGAATATAAGACAGACGAAGATTCGTATAACAGGCTGATTGAATACATAGATTTTTTGTATAAATAACTTGATAATCAAACTAATATATATTATAATTCGAGAATCAAATAATTGGAGGCTCAAATTGAATAACAAGATATTAGACAGGAAAAGATTGATTACAAGTATTATTTTTAAGGCAGTATCACTGATTGCTTCGGTGTATGGACTCATGTTTACAATTGACAGCATTATGTCATTCACATTTTTTACAACACTTTCTAATGTGGCACTTGATATTGTGCTGGTGGTATTTATTGTGTTGGACATGATATTGCTTGTTACGGGAAAAGATTATAAGAATAATAGATTATATATGCTCAAGTTTCTTATGACGCTCTCAATTACACTGACATGTCTGGTGTATATGATTATTCTTGGACCTACGTCAGATGATGGTCTTATTGGTGCTTATCTTCATAATCACGCAGGAAGCCTTGGCGTACATCTGATTGGACCAGTATTTGCAATAGCAGATTTTCTTATATTTGATAAAGGATTTAAAGCAAGAAAGATATATGCAATATACGCGGTTATACCACCGCTTTGCTATGTGGGTTTTGTATACATACTTGCAGTACTTGGGGTTAGGTGGTATGACACAATGACGGCACCATACAACTTTCTTAATTATAATGTGCCAACAGGCTGGTTTGGATGGGATTTAAGCCAGATGGGTTCAGAGTCGCTAGGAATAGGTGTTGTATATATGATTGTGGTTCTGCTGCTTATATTTATTGGAATTGGGCTTTTATATCTGACGATTAACGGTGCTGGCAAGAGCATTGAAACGCAGAATACAGAGCTTGTAAGTGAATAAAATGTTAATAAATGTCCGGGATGTGTTTTTTATTATAAAATGCATCCCGGACTTATTTATTTGTTAGCTGGAGTGGTCATAGTGTGGCGGATTGGACGTTGAAGCGGAGTGGGGACGCAAAGAAGTCCAAAATCAGAATTGCCAATAAACCAGCACTCAATAATAACAGTCATGCAAAGCAATTGACATGAGTAAGACATACTAAAACTACATAGATTGTGGTTTGAGTAGGTTGTTTTGCAGGAGTTATGGCAAGTTGAGGACTGAAAGACCTACGAAAAAAGCAATGTTAAAGTATTTAATAGGTCTTTTGCCAGCATAGGGCACTCATAATCTAGTAAGAAGCAAGAAAAAGACCTACGAAAAAGCGACAAAGCAGGTAAATAGTAGGTCAGCAAGCAACTATAACAACAAAATGACAAGCTAATGAACCTACGAAATGATGAAGTTGACGACTTTTAGTAGGTTTATATTTTTTTAAACATTGAAAAAATTGTCAAAAGTGAAGCCAGAAGATTAAAAATTAGCAGGTCCACTCACATTTCTTTGCTTTTTCAATAAGTAAGGATGTGGTATAATGTGCGTTAGCATTGAGCCGTGCCGTATGCAGCAGGCAAGCAGTGCTGTGCTGGCACAAAGCACGGAATGCATGATGCATACGATAGGGCGAAAGCCCGACAGTCAGGGGAAGCGAAGCTTGCCCTGACATGCACGGCGGACAGCCGGGGTGCAAGCAGCAGGCAAGCAGTGGTGTGCTTGCCCTGACATGCACGGCGAAACGAGGAAATATAGAAAACAGGAGAAGTTTATGAAAGAGAATCTTAAGAAGTTGGCTAAATACTATAAGCCGTATTTAGGCACATTTATACTTGATATGATACTGGCGATGATGTCAGCGGCGGTGGCACTTGTGATACCACTTGTTGTAAGGTTCATTACATCAAAGGTTGCATATATGAGTGCCAATGAAGCACTTTCAAGAATTATGATTATTGTTGGAGTACTTTTTGTGCTTGTACTGATACAGTGGGGCTGCAACTACTATATATCTAATTATGGACATGTAATGGGCGCAAAGATTGAGTACGATATGAGGGCAGAGATATTCAATCATTATCAGAAGCTCTCATATTCATTCTATGATGACCAGAAGGTTGGACAGTTATTGTCAAGAATAACATCGGATTTGTTTGATATTACAGAGCTTTTGCATCATGGACCTGAGAATATAACTATTTCACTGATTAAGATAATTGGTGCATTATGTATATTAAGTTCGATTGACTTAAGACTTACGATTGCTGCATTTGTGCTGATTCCGTTCATGCTTGTATTTGCATATGTGCTTAACAAGCGCATGAAGAGGGCATTTAAGAGAAACAGGGTAAGAATAGGTGAGATAAATGCACAGATAGAGGACAATCTGTCTGGAATAAGGGTTGTTAAGTCATTTGCAAATGAAGATATTGAATGTGAGAAATTTAAGAAGGGGAATGACTTGTTCCTTGAATCTAAGAGAAACAGCTATCATTATATGGGAATGTACAATGCGGGACTTACTGCATTTACAACAATGATAAACGTAATCGTAATCGCGGCAGGCGGTATTGGAATTGCAAAGGGCTGGGTAAATATTACGGATTTCGTTACATTTTTACTGTATATAAATATTTTTACGGAGCCAGTTAAGGTGCTTATTGATTTCACAGAGCAGTTCCAGAATGGTTATTCGGGTTACGAAAGATTCTTAGAGATTCTTTCAGTAGAGCCGGAAATAGCTGATAAGCCTGACGCAAAGGAACTTACTGATGTGAAGGGTGCAATAACATTTGAAAATGTGTCCTTCAGATATAAGGACGGCGTGGACGAGGTGCTTTCCGGGGTTAATCTGTCAGTAAGACCGGGAGAATATGTTGCACTTGCAGGTCCTTCGGGAGTAGGAAAGACAACACTCTGCTCGCTTATTCCAAGATTTTATGAGGTGACGGGCGGTTCGATTAAGATTGATGGAACAGATATCAAAGATGTTACACTTAAAAGCCTGCGTGACCATATTGGAGTTGTACAGCAGGATGTGTATCTGTTTATGGGTACAATTAAAGAGAATATAAGATATGGAAAGCCTGATGCTACAGACGAAGAAGTAATTAAAGCGGCAAAGCTTGCAAATGCGCATGATTTTATTATGAGCTTTGAGAACGGATACGACACAGATATCGGACAGCGCGGAGTCAAATTGTCAGGCGGTCAGAAGCAGAGGGTGGCTATTGCAAGAGTATTCTTAAAGAATCCGCCAATTCTTATATTTGATGAGGCGACATCAGCACTTGATAATGAGAGTGAGCAGATTGTACAGGAATCACTTGAGAAGCTGGCTGAGAACAGAACCACATTTGTAATAGCACACAGACTTACAACTATTGAAAATGCGGAGGAAATCCTGATGCTTACTGACGAGGGCATCAAGGAGAGAGGAACTCACGAGGAGCTTATGAAGCTTGATGGTGAGTATGCAAGAATGGTTAAGATACATAGTAGAACATAACATACCAGTTTACAATGTTTATATGCAATGCTATTATATAGGAAACGTTGGAAGGAAGATGATGATCATGGACAGAACAAGAAGATTAAGAATGAATGCGACATTAAGAGATATGGTAAGAGAGAATCATGTAAGGGTGGACGAGCTTATATACCCTGTATTTGTTACGGAGGAGAACGATGTAATACAGGAAGTACCATCAATGCCGGGAATATGTCAGTATTCGCTTGACCATGTTCTTGAAGAAATCGGACGTGCTGTAGAGGTTGGAATTAAGGGAATTCTGCTTTTTGGAATACCTGTACATAAAGATGAGGTCGGAAGTGAGGCATATGACGAGAAAGGTGTTGTGTGCAGGGCAATCCGCCTTATTAAGGATGCTTATCCAGAGCTTGTTATCATGGCTGATGTGTGCCTGTGTGAGTACACATCACATGGACACTGCGGACTTGTAAAAGATGGCGTTATATTAAATGATGAGACACTGCCGCTTCTTGCAAAGGCGTCAGTTGCTTATGCAAAAGCGGGGGCAGATATAATTGCACCGAGTGACATGATGGATAAGAGAGTTGAGGCAATCAGAAATGCACTTGATGAGGCAGGACTGGTTAATATTCCTATATGTTCATACAGTGCCAAATTTGCATCAGGATATTACGGACCGTTCAGGGATGCCGCACATTCAGCACCGGGATTTGGTGACAGAAAGACATATCAGATGGACCCGGCTAATGGAAAAGAAGCGTTAAGGGAAGTTGAAGAAGACATATTAGAAGGTGCAGACATGATTATTGCAAAGCCGGCACTCGGATATATGGACGTTATGAAAGAGATAGCGCTTAACTTCAATATTCCAATTGTCGCTTACAATGTAAGCGGTGAGTATGCGATGGTTAAGGCAGCAGCAATGAATGGCTGGATTGATGAGAAGAAGATTGTAATGGAGAATATGACTGGCTTTAAGAGAGCCGGAGCTAAGATGATAATAACATATCATGCTATAGATGTGGCAAAATGGTTAAAGGAAGAGTAACATTTTTAGCAGTATTAAATTAAGCAGGAGGAGCTGGTTTTATGAATGAAGAGATGTCAAAGGATTTATATGAGAGAGCAGTAAAACATATGCCGGGTGGTGTAAACAGTCCTGTCAGGGCATACAAGGCAGTTGACAGAGTGCCAAGATTCATAGCTTCTGCCAAGGGAGACAGAATTACTGATGTAGATGGGAATGAAATGATTGACTACATATGTTCATGGGGACCGGGAATATTAGGTCATGCACATGACAGAGTAATCGCAAAGGTTAAGGAAGCTGCGGAAGCAGGCCTTACATATGGTGCGCCAACCAAGAGAGAAGTTGAGATGGCAGAGCTTATATATGAGCTTATTCCTACAATGGAGGTGAGCCGTCTTGTAAGCTCAGGAACAGAAGCTGTCATGAGTGCAATCCGTGTGGCAAGAGGCTACACCGGAAGAGACAAGATAATTAAGTTCAGAGGCTGTTATCATGGACATTCTGACGGACTTTTAGTAAAAGCCGGTTCAGCAGCGCTTACAACATCAGTTCCGGACAGTGCAGGAGTTCCTGCTGATTACACTAAGAATACACTTGTAGCAGAATACAATGACTGTGATTCTGTGAAGGAACTTTTTGATAACAATAAAGACGAAATAGCTGCTGTAATAGTTGAACCTGTTGCAGCTAACATGGGAGTTGTGCTTCCAAGACATGGATTTCTTGAATTCTTAAGAGACATAACTAAGGAGAATGGAAGCCTTCTTATATTTGATGAGGTAATAACAGGCTTCAGACTTTCAATTGGCGGAGCGCAGGAGTACTTTAACATAAAGCCAGACCTTACAACTCTTGGAAAAATTGTAGGTGGGGGTATGCCAGTCGGAGCATATGGCGGACGAGCTGACATTATGCGTATGGTAAGTCCTGACGGCCCTGTATATCAGGCAGGAACATTGTCAGGCAATCCAATTGCAACAGCAGCAGGCTTAGAGACTTTAAGAATCTTAAGAGATAATAAGGATATATACGACAGACTTGAGACTAAGACAAAGCGTATTGCTGACAGTGTAAGAAAATGTGGAGCCGGAAGGATATCGGTTAATCAGATTGGTTCACTTATGAGCATATTCTTTACACCAGATGCAGTTGAAGATTATGATAGTGCAGTAAAGTCAGACACTAAGAAGTATGCAGAATACTTTGGACATATGCTTGATAACGGAATATACATTGCACCATCACAGTTTGAGGCAATGTTCGTATCAGATGCACACACTAATGAGGATATCAACCGTACAATAGAGGTTATGGAAGAATTCTTCGGGAAATAATTCGGATAATAAGTGGGAATACAGATGCAGTTAGGATATGTAGGAATTAATTATAAGAATACAGACCTTTCAGTAAGGGATAAGATTACATTTACAGACAGTGGGATAGCAGACTTTATGCAGCAGGCAGAGGAAGCAGGTGTGAACCAGTGCATGTGCCTTTCAACATGCAACAGATGCGAAGTGTTTTATCTGTATGAGGATGAAACATTTGTACAAGTAATGTCTGATTTATTCAATGATTATTTTGGACTTACTGATACTAAATTAACCGGAGTTAAATGTGGTGAAGAAGCACTGGTATATCTGTTTTGCATAGCCGCCGGACTTGAAAGCATGGTGCTTGGAGAGGATCAGATACTAGGTCAGTTAAAGGATGCGGCAGACCTTTCAAGAACGCTTGGACACAGCGGGAAAGAGCTTAATTATATAGTAAGAGAAGCGGTAAGCTGTGCAAAGCGGATTAAGACAGAGTACAAGGTAAGTGAAAAACCAGTATCTGTATGTTATGTCGGTATTCAGGAGTTAGACAGAGTATGTGGCATATCAGGAAAGCACGCGCTTGTTATAGGAAGCGGCAAAACCGCGGCTCTTGCCATAAGATATCTGGCAGAATATGGTGCTGATGTAACAGTGTGTTCAAGAACTTATCAGCATGCGAAGGCGTTGCTTAAGGAATTTCCAGATATTCAGGTTATTGCATATGATAAGAAAACAGAAGCACTTAAAAGCAGTGATATAGTTGTCTCAGCGACTTCATCACCTCATCTGGTGATTAGAGCTTCTGAATTATCAGAGGGTAAAAAGATGACACTTCTTGATCTTGCTGCACCAAGAGATATAGAAAAATCTGCAGGTGACATTTGTGGAGTTACTCTTATTGACCTTGACAGGATAGGTGGGATTGTGAAGTCTAATCAGAACGAGAGGGCACATTTGCTAAAGGAAAGCCAGTGCGTGATTGATGAGTATATAGCGGAAACAAAGAAATGGCTCACATCAAGCAGAATGGATACAACTATACAGTCACTTGGCAAAAAATGTGATGAGATAGTACAGGACAGCTATGATTATCTTAACCGCAAGATTGACCTTTCAGATCATGACAGGGTAATCTTAAAGAAGATTCTTAAGTCGTCATTACACAGATTGTTAAAAGAACCGATTGAAGAATTGAAAAATGTGGAAGAAAATGAACAGCAGCAGTATAAAGATATGGTTGAGAGACTGTTTGGCTTGTAGGGAGGATTATGCATTACAGAATAGGAACGAGAGGTTCGAAACTGGCACTTGTCCAGTCGGAATATGTTAAGAGAAGAATGGAAGAGGCGTATCCTGAGGATACATTTGAACTTGTTATAATTAAGACAACAGGCGACAAGGTTACGGATAAGCCGCTTGCTGCGATTGGAACTAAGGGACTTTTTGTAAAGGAGATTGAGGAAGCGCTTCTTTCAGGCAGCATTGATATGGCGGTTCACAGCATGAAGGATATGCCGGCTGAATGTGAGACTGGACTTACCTTTGCAAAGGCATGGAAACGAGAGGATTGCAGAGATGTACTTATATTAAAGACTGCAGGAAGTTTTTCAGAACTTCCTTCCGGTGCGGTTATAGGTACTGGTAGCCTCAGGCGTGCATGCCAGCTTGTAATGCTGCGTCCTGATATCCGGTTTACTGCTATCAGGGGAAATGTTGATACAAGAATTAACAAACTTAGGGACGATTCATACGGACTTGACGGAATTGTGCTTGCGGCAGCAGGGCTTAACAGACTTGGCAGGTCATCTGAGATAACAGAGTACCTTGACCCGGAGGTCGTTATTCCGGCACCGGCACAGGGAGTTCTTGCGATTGAGGCTGCAGAGGTGAATACAGAACTTCTTGATAAGATAAATGCTTTGTCAGATGATAATTCTGATAGAGAAGCTGTGGCTGAAAGAACATTTTTAAGATTAACAGGTGGCGGTTGTCATGCCCCGGTTGGCGCACATTGTGTAACCAAGGAAAATGGTGACCTTCGAATGGTTGTGTTATTTGGCAATGATGATTGCAGTAGGATTCTTAGAATTGAAGTTACAGGAACTGACAGTGAGGCGGTTGGTCACGAAGCAGCCCGTATGCTAGGATTGGAGTAGATTGTGGGTAAATACATATATACATATATTGAAAATGAACAGATGTACGAAGAAAGCCCTTCCCTTGCAGAATTACTTGCAAGGGAGGGGTTTTTCTGCAAAAAAATAGTAACTGGCAGGATTGAATACATAAAGGTTAAAGATTTTGAGACACAGATAAAAGATGCACAGTGGCTTGTGTTTACAAGTAAAAATGCTGTGGCTGGGTTTGCTTATAATGTGGGGGAGATGGCTTGTGAAGGCGAGCCGGATTGTGATGGTGTGTTGAATGGGGACAGTGTTGAAGCTTTTGCTGTGAGAAGCGGGTTTCCTGACGGTATTAAGATTGCGGTAGTCGGTAATAAAACTAAAGAAGCTCTAAGAATGGCATGCGGTTTTGAGACAGACTTTGTATCATATAAATCTACAGGCTTGGAACTTGGAAGGAGTCTGATGAATATTGCAGCCGGCAAGATTGTATATCTGTGTGCAGAGGTAACAAGCGGCTCACTTGAAGAAGCTATGAAGGAGTATGAAAACTTAATTAAGATTCCGGTATATAGGAATGAATATGTTGATACATATGCAGAGTACGAAATGAAAGATTTCATTGATGTTTCTGGAATAGCTGTTACCAGTGGCATCAGCGGTGAGAGAATAAAATGGCTGATTGACAAGCTTGGTGAATCAGGTGAAGTCCCAGTGTATAGCATTGGTCCCGCCTGCAGCAAAAAGCTTGTTGAGGCGGGCGTGAAAGAGAATAGGATAATTGAAGCTTGTGAGCATAGCTATAGCGGGCTGGTGGAAGCGATTAAGAAGTCAGCGGGGAAGCCGGAAGCGTGAATTGGACGTTAGAGCGGAGAGAGGCACGGATGAAGTCCAAAACTGGGAATCCGGAAGCGGGAATTGGACGTTAGAGCAGAGTGAGGCACGGATGAAGTCCAAAACCGGGAGGCCGGGAACATGGATTGGACGTTAGAGCAGAGTGAGACACGGATGAAGTCCAAAACCGGGAAGCCGGAGGAGCAGATTGGATGTTGAAGCAGCGGAAGGCATGGAGGAAGTCCAAAACGAGAAGCTGGAGAGCGGAATACACATGATTTAAAAAAGAAAAATAAAAAAGTACTGTACAAATCAAAATCAATGTTCTATAATAACATACAAACATAGTATGTTTATGTACTACATATACATAACACATGATTCATGAATTGATATTAGAAAATGTGGAATAATACCACAAGAAAAGAGGATTATATGGGAAAAATATATAAATCAGCAGCAGACTTAATAGGTAACACACCACTTGTAGAAGTTGGACATATTGAAGAGAAGTTCGGACTTAAGGCAAGAGTTCTTGTTAAACTTGAGTATTTCAATGCAACAGGAAGCGTTAAGGACAGAGTTGCAAAGGCAATGATTGAAGATGCAGAGAAGAAAGGAATTCTTAAGCCGGGTGCAACAATTATTGAGCCTACATCAGGCAATACAGGAATCGGACTTGCTGCTATTGCAACAGCAAAAGGCTACAGAACAATAATAGTTCTTCCAGAGACTATGAGTGTTGAAAGAAGAAATATAATTAAGGCATATGGTGCAGAAATTGTACTTACTCCTGGTTACAAGGGAATGACAGGTGCTATTGCGAAGGCAGAAGAATTAAAGAATGAGATTGAAGGCAGCATGATTGCAGGACAGTTTGTTAATCCTGCTAACCCGGATGTACACAGGAGAACAACTGGTCCAGAGATATGGAATGATACGGATGGAGAAGTTGACGCATTTGTTGCAGGTGTTGGTACAGGCGGAACAATTACAGGCGTTGGTGAATATCTTAAGTCTAAGAATGACAAGATTGAGATAATTGCAGTTGAGCCTGCAACTTCACCGGTACTTTCACAGGGCAAGCCAGGACCACATAAGATTCAGGGAATTGGAGCAGGTTTTGTTCCAGAAATTCTTAACACTAAGATATATGACAGCGTAGTTCCAATTGATAATGATGACGCATTCGTGTATGCCAGATTGATATCACACACAGAGGGAATTCTGGTTGGAATATCGGCAGGTGCAGCACTTTACGCAGCAATCGAGTGGGCTAAGAAACCAGAGAACGAAGGCAAGACAATCGTTGCACTGCTTCCAGACAGCGGCGACAGATATTACTCAACATCACTTTTTGAGAACTAATAGCAGAATAAATGTGTCAAATGTGGACATTCTATAAGGGCAGGGCGTAAGTCCTGCCCTTTTCGTGCTTTGAAGGGATTTAGCGGCAATATGGGATATCGAAAGGTGTTTTAAAGTGCGGTTGAAAATGTGCAGGTGAAAGGAGTAAGCATGACTGATTTTACAACTAACATAGACATGAATGTCCGCATGATGAATGAAAAGTTAAGAGTGGACAGGAATTTTGACATTCTGCAAAGAGATGTATTAATAGGTGGGAAGAGAACACATTTTTACTTTATAGATGGATTCGTACAGGAAGAAACAATTGAAAAACTGGTGCAGTTTTTTTATTCATTGAAAGAATCGGACATAAAGGATATAGATACATTCTTAGAAGTCGGAATGCCGTATACAGAGATTGAAAAAAACGGACATTACGACGAAGTGGAGAAGGCATTTCTTTCAGGACAGACAGTCATGATAATAGATGGCTTTGATGAATGTATACTTATTGACTGCCGCACTTATCCGATGCGTTCAGTTACAGAGCCTTACAAAGACAAGGTTCTGCGTGGCTCAAGAGACGGATTTGTTGAGACACTTGTGTGCAATGCGGCACTTTTAAGAAGAAGAATAAGGGATAGCCGCTTTTCAATGGAAATGTATACTGTAGGGGAACGCTCCAGGACAGATGTTGCTGTGTGCTATATTGATGATAAGGTTGATAAGAAGCTGCTTGAAAGAATTGAGAATCTGATAAGCAGCATAGAGGTTGAGGCGCTCACTATGAATATAGAGAGCCTTGCGGAATGTATGTTTAAGGGAAAATGGATTAATCCGTTTCCTAAGTATAAATATTCCGAAAGACCCGATACCGCTGCAGCAGCACTTTTTGATGGAAATATAGTTATTATGGTAGATACATCACCTGCAGTAATGATAATTCCAACAAACGTATTTGATATAATAGAAGAAGCAGATGATTTTAATTTTTCGCCAATGATAGGAACTTATATAAGACTGTCGAGGTTTTTCTTTACATTGCTGACTGTTTTTCTTACACCTGTGTGGCTTTTGCTTGAAAGCAATCCACAGTGGGTGCCTGAATGGTTGAAATTCATAACGATAAGTGAGGATATAACGGTTCCGGTTATATTGCAGCTTTTTATTCTTGAACTTGCAGTTGACGGGCTTAAGCTGGCGGCGGTCAATACGCCAGGAATGCTGTCGACACCTTTGAGTATTCTTGCCGGTATTGTTGTGGGAGAATACGCTGTGGAGTCCGGGTGGTTTAATTCAGAATCGCTTCTTTATATGGCAGTTGTAACGGTTGGAACTTACTCACAGGCAAGTTTTGAGATGGGATATGCATTAAAATTCATAAGAATAGTCAATCTGATTCTGGTGCAGTTCTTTGGAAGAATCGGACTTCTGGCAGGAGCCATATTTGCGATAGTGCTTGTATGCTTTAACAGGACAATATCAGGAAAAAGCTACATTTATCCGGTGATACCTTTTAACATCCAGATGTTTAAAAGAAAAATCCTTCGGGTACGACTGCCGCACAAAATAAAAAATAACTAGCAATATATGGCGTGTTAAGTGCTGAAATGTGGCTTAATACGCCATATATTGCTAATTAATTACAAATGCGATAAAATACATAAAACATTTGAATAAGATATATAAGATTTATGCGTTTAATTAAGAAGTATTACACGGTTTAAAAGAGGAGAAGAGTAAAGAGGAATAGAGGTAAGCTGGTATGATTAAAAGGAATTTATTAAAAAGTGCAGCAGTGTTTTTATCATGCTGTTTAGTATTTACATCTGCAGGCTGCGGAAAAAAGAGTAAGGCAGTAACCACCGAGAGCACTACTAAGGTCGTTACAGAACAGGAAACTAAGAAGAATGCAGGCAGTGAGGAACAGGTTACTATTGCAGTCAAGGATTCAGAGGGTAACACAGTAGAAGTAGCTGGTATTGTTGAGACAAAGGACAATGGCGAGAAAGTTGTTATCATTCAGGATAGAGACGGCAACAGAAAAGAGATTAAGGCAGATAATTTTGAGGAGGGTGATAGTAATTCAATAATAACGATCACTGATGAAACTGTAGCAGAAGAAATTTCAGAGGCTGTGAGAGACGATAAGATTGCGAAGGCTGATGAGGATATTTCTGTCAAACCATCAACCGATGTGGTAGCTGATAATGACAATAACAACAATGACGACAATGCTGGAAGCAGTTCAGGCTCTGATGATAACAATAATGGCAGCAATAGTAGTAATAACAGTGATAACAGCGATAATAATGGCAGCAGTTCTACAGATAACAGCAGTAACTCAACTCCTAGCGGAGCTGAGACAAAGCCATCAACACCAAGCACTCCTTCACATGAGCATAATTGGGAGCCCGTTTATGAGACAGTTCACCATGATGCCGTAACCAGAGAAGATCGGGCATGGGTGGTTGATAAGGCTGCCTGGGATGAGCCTGTGTATAAAAACGTTTATATTTGTTTACAGTGTGAAAAGGGTGAATGTAGTGTGTGCAAGAAAAAAGGAGTGGAGCAGTCAGAGTTTTCTTCATCACAGGAAAGAAGAGAACATCAGTATGATTGTCAAGATAATGGTGGTAGTTGCACTAATTCAACCAACAGAAAAAAATTACAGGATATACACATCACGATGAAGAAGGTCATTATGAAACACAGACAGTTACAGTAAGTGAAGCATATGATGAGCAGAAATTAGTTGGCTACAAGTGTTCTTCTTGCGGGGAAACAAAATAATGATAGAGGGGCATATTATCTATGAAAAAAATTATATCAATTTCGGACTTGAATAATAATTTTGTGGAGGTTGAAAAATCTGTTGAGAGTGGTGAGCCGGTATATTTAACAAAAAATGGCGGTAATACTATGGTTTTGCTTAGCTTAGAGGCTTACTCAGATTTAACAGACGGTGTTGATGCAGCCCTTGAAACAGCTGATAGATATGCAGAGAGAAATGATAAAAGATATTCACATAAAGAAGTTTTTTCTAGTCTTAGAGGAATGTATAGTAGAGAATAGAAGATTTTTGTAGAAAGGAATAAATAGTTTCTGCTATGTGAGGATTTGGCTGCATGGTAAGATAAATGATAAATAAAATTTTAATAGCATGTTGAATCTAAAATCTACATATGTTATATTATCTCTAGGCAAAATGATGCAAGAAGTCCGTAAGGGCAACAAACCCCCATGAGGTCGCAACTCATGGGGGTTTTATTCAGGTTTGGAAAGGTGGCTTAAGCCATAGGCTGGCTGCATGCTAATTATTATTTCTATCCAGTCATTTGCAGATATAATGGCAACTTATACCTTACATAATAGAAATAATAACTGGAGGTGTTTAAATGATGAATACAAAAGCTTTATCATATATGGATTGTGTGATATTGAGTTTAATAAGACGATATGATTTATCGGAGCAAGCAGCAACAAATGCTGTGAAAAAGAGTTACTTATATGAATTGCTTCAGAATGAGCCAGAAGAGACAATGCATGATTCTGTTAATGATTCTGCTGATGATGTGTATTATGAGATATTTGAAAAGAGGTCTTAGAATTAAGTTATTTTGTAATTGGGAAGATTGATGTGTTACTAGGTGTGACGTTATTTAGAAAATAGAAGATATTGGTATTCAGAAAGGAGAAGTTACTCAAAAAGCAGATATATCACATTTTGAGTGGCAGATTAATCATGGAAAAAACAAACGAGAAAAAAGATTTTTTACAGAAAACATGGGTGGTGTGCGCTCTTGCACTTGTGTGTACATTCCTTTGGGGAAGCGCATCACCATGTATCAAATTAGGATATGCGTTGTTTAAGATACCGTCAAGTGAAACATGGACACAGGTATTATTTGCAGGAACAAGATTTGTTTTTGCAGGAGTGCTTACAATCTTAATTGGAAGTATTCTTAACAGAAAAATGCTGCTTCCAACGAAATCAAGTGTACCAAGCATTGTAAAACTGGCAATGTTCCAGACAATTCTGCAGTACATATTCTTCTATATCGGACTTGCACACAACAGTGGAGTAAAGGCGTCAATAATTAACGGTTCTAACACATTTTTCGTAATACTTGTATCGACAATTATATTCAGACAGGAAAAGCTGAATCTGAAGAAAATTATCGGCTGTGTGATTGGTTTTGCAGGTGTTATCGTAGTCAGCATGAATGGACAGAAAATTGACATGAACTTAAGCATTATGGGTGACGGAAGTCTGTTCTTATGTGCGTTGTCATATGCATTTTCATCATGCCTTATGAAGAACTATTCAAAGAAAGACAATCCGGTAATGTTGAGCGGTTATCAGTTCATATTCGGTGGAATAGTAATGATTATATTAGGACTTGTGATGGGCGGTAGAATTACACACGTGTCAGTATCAGCAATACTAATGTTATTCTATCTCGCATGCATATCAGCCGTAGCCTACTCAATATGGGGAATACTGTTAAAGCACAACCCGGTATCCAAAGTGGCAATCTTTGGCTTCACCAACCCTGTATTCGGAGTACTTCTTTCAGCATGGTGGCTTGGAGAGGGAAGCAGAGAGCTTGGAATAAATGCACTTATAGCGTTGGTATTAGTGTGCATAGGAATATGTATAGTTAATGTGAAGGGGAAGAAAGCAGAGTAGATAAAAAAGACCAGTTCGGGAAATATCTGAACTGGTCTTTTTCGCCACTACCTTAAAGCTTCTTTCACAGCTTCCGAAGCC
>ERZ791837.976-NODE-976-length-20081-cov-3.345751_pt1 | contig 20081 bp, 18 predicted proteins | sample MGYA00510292_ERZ791837 | MGnify/ENA primary metagenome ERZ791837 (study PRJEB30046, sample SAMN00715259) | human gut metagenome | study: EMG produced TPA metagenomics assembly of the A metagenome-wide association study of gut microbiota in type 2...
CCATGGCTATCCCTATCGCAGCCATTATCTGTTTGATCTGACTACAGGAGAGGAAAAGACACTGGCAGATCTGTATCAGGGAAGTGTAGAGGAGTTTAAGGATATTGTGGCACAGTACAGTGTACAGAACTGGAAGGACAATCCGGATCCTTATTTCGGCTGGGACAGTGAGGATGCCGCCTATGCAGACCTTTACGATAACGCATCGCTGGATATGCTGATGCGGTATGGGACAGATGGAATTGTGATCGAGTATTCGCCTTATGAATATGGACCTTATGCATCCGGATATATTGGAGTAGAGATCCCCTATGAGGCATTGAATATTAATCTGTAATGTTGTATACTAAAATAAGTAGAAAGGCCTGCGGAAGGGATTCTGCAGGCTTTTTTCCTGTAGATTTGAAGAAGAAAGGAATGAAGTTATGCATTCGCCTTTGGAAATAGCAAAGAATTTTGTGGAGATCGGACTCCACAAGGTAAGACTGTCAGCCTTCAAGATGCTTGTGCTTGGTATTTTTGCCGGCATCTATATCGGCTTTGCGGGGATCGCATCAACGACAGCCTCAGCAACGATAGAGAATCCTTCTGTGGCAAGGCTGTTAAGTGCCTGTGTATTCCCTGCCGGTATGGCGATGGTGCTGATCGCCGGAAGTGAGCTGTTTACCGGAAATAACCTGATCATTATCTCTCTTTTGGAAAAGAAGATTAAACTGACAGAAATGCTGAAGAACTGGTTCTTCGTATTTGCGGGCAATTTTATCGGTGCTTCCTTTGTGGCAGTGATGGTAGTATATGCCGGAATCCCGGGACTCTATGATGGCAGGCTTGCTGAAAAGATGGTGGCAGCCGCACTGACGAGAGTGAATCAGACTTTTCCAGAAGCCTTTGCCAGAGGTGTTCTCTGCAATATCCTGGTCTGTGTAGCGGTGTGGGGAGCTTTTGCAGCGAAGAAGGTATCCGGCAAGCTCCTGATGAGCTTCTGGCCGGTCATGCTGTTTGTACTTTGTGGGTTTGAGCACAGTATCGCAGATATTTATTTTGGGGTATCCGGGCTTCTGACCATGCCGAAATATGGAGTCAGTGGGGATGCCCTGACACTTGCAAGCTTCCTGCTGAAAAACCTGCTCCCGGTAACACTGGGCAATATCGCAGGTGGTGCAGGTATTGTGGGATGTGGCTACTGGGCTATGTATTTACGTCATACACCGGGATATGTACAGCCGATTGAACAGGAACAGGAAGAGATCGACGCGGCAGAGGAGTATTAAGAAATGGATTTATTTGAATATATGAGGAGCACGAGTATGGAAAGGGAAGCTCCTCTGGCAGCAAGACTGCGGCCAAGGACACTGGACGAGGTCGTAGGACAGCAGCACATCATCGGTAGGGACAAGCTGCTTTACCGGGCGATCAAGGCAGACAAGCTCAGCTCCATTATTTTTTACGGACCGCCGGGAACCGGCAAGACGACTCTTGCCAAGGTTATCGCCGGAACGACCAGTGCGGAATTTACCCAGATCAATGCCACGGTAGCCGGTAAGAAAGACATGGAGGATGTAATAAAGGCGGCGAAGGATACCCTTGGCATGTATGGAAAGAAGACTATTCTTTTCATAGATGAGATCCACCGCTTTAACAAGAGCCAGCAGGATTATCTGCTTCCCTTTGTGGAAGATGGTACAGTGATCCTGATCGGGGCGACGACGGAGAATCCTTATTTTGAGGTGAACGGTGCGCTGATCTCAAGGTCCATTATTTTTGAACTGAAGCCACTTTCTGTTGAAGATATCAAGGAGCTGATCCATCGTGCCGTTTATGACAAAGAGAGAGGAATGGGGGCATATGATGCAGAGATCGATGAAGATGCCCTTAATTTTCTTGCGGATATTTCAGGGGGAGATGCCAGACATGCACTGAATGCGGTGGAGCTTGGCATCATGACGACAGAGAGGGCACCAGATGGAAAGATCCATATCACGCTTCCGGTAGCACAGGAATGTATCCAGAAGCGGGCAGTCAGATATGACAAATCCGGGGACAACCATTATGACACCGTATCGGCTTTTATCAAAAGTATGAGGGGCTCTGATCCGGATGCGGCGGTGTATTATCTGGCAAGGATGCTGTACGCAGGAGAGAGCGTGACCTTTATTGCAAGGCGTATTATGATCTGTGCTTCTGAGGACGTGGGAATGGCAGATCCACAGGCGATCCAGGTTGCGGTAAGTGCTTCTCTTGCGGTAGAAAGAGTGGGGATGCCGGAAGCACAGATCATACTGTCAGAGGCGGCCATGTATGTGGCCTGCGCACCAAAGAGCAATGCCTGTGTGGCGGCCATAGGAGAAGCGATGAGTGAAGTAGAAAGGTCAGGAAATCTTCCGATTCCTCCGCATCTGCAGGATGCCCATTATAAGAGCGCTGCGAAGCTGGGACACGGAAGCGGATATCTGTATGCCCATGATTATCCGAACAATTATGTAAAACAGCAGTATCTTCCCTATGAACTGAACGGTAAGGAATTTTACCATCCGTCAGGAAACGGATATGAGGTGAAGATTAAGGAACATATGAGCCGTCTGAAAAGAGAAGCGGCAGAGCCGGATAAGAAGACCGATCAGGCTGATCCAAGATGAAGAAAGAGCATGAAGAGGGAAAAAGGAACGGAGATATGAGTGAGACGACCGGGAAAAAACCAGCCGTAAAGAAAAAAGTGCGAAGGAAAGGAAAAAGAAGGGTATCGCTCAGAAGAAGGATCCTGACGATCCTGGCAATTCTGATGCCAGCAGCACTAATAGCAGGTGTTATTTTATATTTCCTTGTGTTCAGGGAAAACGCCGGAAAAGAAATTACAGAAGTGCCGGGGAATGATATACAGATACAGGAAAAGCCGGAGGAAGAAGCACCACAGAAGGGAATCGGGTCAAACATCATAAACCATATCCTGACGGCAGAATCTGCTGTGGAGGAATCCTATCAGAAAAGACCTAAGACAGTAGAGATCACGGAGGAGAATGCAGCAGATTTTGCAACGCTGGAGTCTTGTCTGATCGATGGCTCTGCAGGCAAGGTCAATGTGAAGGTCAAGGGAGAGGGAATACCCGCCAGTGATGATAAGTATTATTATCTGTTTGCTCTCAATACTTATGATAATACAATCCCGGATGATGCCGAATATCTTTCCAGGCTTTATAAGGATGAAGGGACAGAATTCTCTACACCTTTAAATTACAATTATTCCACCAGCAAGCTTTACAAGAAATTTGTTGTGGCGGTGAAGAAGGATGGAAAGTATCTGGCAGTGACCGGACCAAGGTATATCACCAATCCGGAGGCGATCGCTAAATATGGTTCCGTTTATCAGGTGCCTGCAACGAAAAAGGGACTTCTTGTGGATCCCAACAAGCTCAGAGGAAACGAACTGGATGATCTTGGGATCAAGCAGGCTGCCTATAATATTCCGGTAGCAAGACTGCTCGGCCCGAGTACCCACAGTGCCTACCCGACGATCCAGTATACTTATAACGGAAGAACCTACACACTGAACGGACAGGTGATCGCAGAGTATGATCTTGTGTTCAGTACACTGACAGCCAAGGGGATCTCTACGACAGCAATTATCCTGAATAATTATTCCGGCTCCTATCCACAGCTCATTCATCCGAAGTCCAGAAGCTATGGGGCAGCTCCCTATTATATGTTCAATGGAGCAGAGGAATCCGGAGTGGACTATATGGCGGCGATCGGTACTTTCCTGGCAGAGAGATATTCCGGTAACAGCCACGGGCGGATCTCCAACTGGGTCATTGCCAATGAGATCAATGCCAGAAAAGAATGGAATTATATGGAGCGTGTGGGCACCTCAGAATATGTGGAGGAATATGCCAAGGCTTTCCGGGTTTTCTATACTGCGATCAAGAGTGTCAGCAGCAGTGCCAAAGTATACATGCCGATCGATCAGCAGTGGGACAGGAATCTGAAGAACAATACGAACTATGATGGCCGTGATATTGTGGATGAATTTAACAGAAATATTAAGTCCTCGGGAAATATTGACTGGGGTCTTTCCCAGCATCCTTACAATGTACCTCTGACAGAGGCAAGGATCTGGAAGTCAAATAAGCTGGTCACCCACAGTGCGGATACGTCCATGATCACAATGGCCAATATCGAGGTGCTGACCAATTATATGGCACAGGATGCCTACCGGACAGATGACGGAGAGGTCAGAAGCATTATCCTGAGTGAACAGGGCTATACCTCCACAGCAGGAGAGGCACTGCAGGCGGCTGCAATCGCCTATGCGTATTACCGGGTAGAAAATAATCCTCATATTGATGGTTTCCTCTTAAATCGTGAGACCGATGCTTCAGAAGAAGTGGCACAGGGGCTTGCCTTTGGGTTAAACCATGCAAACGGAAGTCCAAAGCAGTCCTACAATGTATATAAATATATAGATACACCAAGTCATGCCCAGTATACGGATTTTGCCAAGTCGATCATTGGTATATCCAGCTGGAGTGAGATCATGAGATAAAAAGAACCGCAGGAGCAGTGATGCACCTGCGGTTCTTTGCATAGGCGTTACATTCATAACAGCTGCTCTATCAGGTACTGATAGATTTCCTGGTTTTTTTTCTGCCAGTTGTCACAGATGGCAGCAGCTGTTTCTTCTACAGGGACGGAAATGATCAGGTCGACAAGCGTGACATTTCCTTCCTTGGCCTTTAAATGGGCTTCGTATTCGCCGGAGGTTGACTTGTAGTAGTCGGCAAGTATAGAAACCTCATTACGAAGCACCATTTCATTTTCTTTCAGATATTCATCAATTTCCTGTCGGATAGAAGCACTGATCTGTTGGGAAAAGAAATCCAGGGTCTGCTTTCCATCCTTTGTCAGCAGAAGCTGGGTTCTGTTCCGGACCGTTCTGGCATCTACGAGGCCGGTATCTGTAAGCTCCCGGATGACCTGCTGCAGGGTAAGAAAGTTGGTATATTCCCTTGTCAGGATAAAATCGCTGATCTGGGCAGCAGTCAGAGGGAAGCTGACCCTGTTCAGCATATAAAGTACGATCAGTTTATATAAAGTTAAGGGATCTGACATAATAAAAACTCCGTTTCAAAATAAGCTAAAAAATAGATTCATCGGAACTGCTGCCCGGAAACAGGGCACCCTGAAAGGCATTCTGTTCTCTCATCTGTTTGTGCAGGGCATTTAATACTCCTCTTTTATCAAGGCTCCAGAGTGGTGCGGTCAGGAGGGAGCGGCTGCCGTCTCCGGTGACACGGTGTACTACAATATCCGGAGAAAGAAGCATAAGGCACCTGATCAGTACAGCCAGGTAATCATCACGGTCTGGAAAAAGACAGATGGAAGCAGGATCCCTTTTATACAGGTCAGCAAGATCTGTGCCTTTCAGGATATGAAGAAGCTGCAGCTTGACTCCGGATACTGGCAGGGGATTCAGGTAAGAAACGGAAGCGTACATATCCTCATCTGTTTCACCAGGAAGACCGAGGATCAGATGAACTATGACCGGTATATCAAGGGTAGCCAGACTGTGAACGGCCTTTTCAAAGCAGGGCAGCTCATAGCCCCTTCGGATAAAGCGTGCCGTCTTTTCGTGGATGGTCTGAAGGCCAAGCTCAATCCAGATCAGCTTGTCGGGATATTCATCCTTCAGCCGGCTAAGCAGGGATAGCACCTCATCCGGCAGGCAGTCAGGTCTTGTGGCAATGGAAATGCCGATGATCTCTTCAAGCTCAAGGGCACCTCGATAGATCTGTTCCAGGTAGGAAACAGGACCATAGGTATTGGTAAAGGCCTGAAAATAAGCCATAAACCGGGAGCCGGTCTGCTTGTGGTGGAAGAGAGATTTTCCCTTCTCAAGACTCTCACGGATGGAAGATCTGTCAAGAAGAGGAGCGGCAAAATCACCGCTCCCTCCACTGCTGCAGAAGATACAGCCTCCTCTGCCTAAGGTTCCGTCCCTGTTTGGACAGGTCAGTCCGGCATTCAGAGAGATCTTATATATTTTCTGTGAAAACTTCTGCTTAAAAAAGGCATCCAGAGAATAGTAGGGCTTGTCCAGCCAGTATTCCGGAAGAGAAACCTTATTTTCTGCAGAAAAATCTGATGCTGACATAGTTATCTTTCAATATGGGATCTGACAGCTTCTGCAACAACCTCTGCTACTCTGGGATTAAAGGCTTCAGGCATGATGTTGTCTTCGTTTAATTCTTCATCAGGAACAAGGGAAGCAATAGCGTTTGCAGCGGCAAGCTTCATTTCTTCGGTGATCTTTGCAGCACGTCCTTCCAGGGCGCCCTTGAAGATTCCGGGGAAAGCCACTACATTGTTGACCTGATTGGGGAAGTCACTGCGTCCGGTACCAACGACCTTTGCACCGGCAGCCTTTGCAATATCTGGCATGATCTCGGGAACCGGATTTGCCATGGCAAAGAGAATGGCATCCCTGTTCATGGAGGCTACCATTTCGGGAGTCACAATGCCGGGAGCGGAAACGCCAACAAAAATATCTGCACCCTTCATGGCATCTGCAAGAGTACCGGTCTGCTGCTCAAGATTGGTAAGCTCAGCCATTTTCTGCTGCATCCAGTTCAGTCCTTCTGTCTTTTTGGAGACGATACCAACCTTGTCACACATGGTAATATGAGGAAATCCGTATGTCAGAAGAAGCCTGGTAATGGCAACACCGGCACTTCCGGCTCCATTTACCACGATACGGCAGTCTTCCTTTTTCTTGCCAACTACCTTCAGGGCATTGATGATGCCGGCAAGCACAACGATGGCTGTACCATGCTGGTCATCATGGAAGACAGGGATGTCAAGGATTTCTTTTAAGCGTTCTTCTATTTCAAAGCATCTGGGAGCACTGATGTCTTCCAGATTGATGCCGCCAAAGCCGGGGGCAAGATAGGTCACAGCCTTGATGATTTCCTCCGTATCCTGGGTATCAAGACAGATCGGAACTGCATTGACACCGCCAAATTCCTTGAACAGAACAGCTTTTCCCTCCATGACCGGCATAGCGGCATAGGGACCGATATTGCCAAGACCGAGAACGGCACTGCCATCGGATACAACAGCGACAGTATTTGCTTTCATGGTATATTTGTAAGCAGCCTCCTTATCCTGTGCAATCACCTTACAGGGCTCTGCAACACCGGGCGTATAGGCAAGGGAAAGATCTTCTCTTGATTTGACAGGGGACTTGGCTACGATCTCAAGCTTGCCATTCCATTCTTCATGAAGCTTCAGGGCTTTTTCATTTATTGTCATGACGAATACCTCACTTTTCATTTTTATACATCATTTCTATCATATATTATTTCGGACGGGGGTGCAAGGGAAGGAAAAATAAAATGTGCTTTCTGAAAAATGTGATATCGTGAATTAACCTTTACATGTAAGATATAATATGCTATTATAAGTAGTAATGAAAACTATGTTATAAATTGTTGAATAATAAATGAAATAGTTTTGGAGGTTCTGATGAAATATAAAATTGTGATTGACAGCTGCGGTGAACTGCCTTTTCAGTACCAGAATGATATCCGCTTTGAGCGTGTGCCCCTTGGTCTTGAGGTAGAAGGGGAAGTGATCATGGATGATGAGAACTTCGATCAGGCTGATTTCCTAAAAAAGGTGGCAGCCTCGGCGAAATGTCCGAAATCATTTTGTCCGTCACCCGAGAGATTTATGGAGGCTTACCGGACTGAGGCAGAGAATGTGTTTGTATTTACTCTTTCCTCCAAATTGAGCGGAAGCTACAACAGCGCAGAGCTTGGCAAAAAGCTGTATCTGGAAAAATATGGACATAAGAATATCTTTATCTGTGATTCAGAATCTGCAAGCTGTGGAGAAACAAATCAGGCTCTGCTTGCAGCAAAGCTCTGTGAAGAGGGTCTGCCCTTTGAAGAGGTGTGCAGAAGGGTAGCTGAATACCGGGATCATATGCATACTTATTTTGTTCTTGATAATCTGGAAACCTTACGGAAAAACGGAAGACTGACCGGAGTCAAGGCACTGGTAGCATCCACCCTAAGTATTAAGCCGGTAATGGGAGCGGAGAAGGGAGCTATCATCCAGCTTGGTCAGGCGATCGGGATCAAGAAGGGACTGGCAAAGATGGCAGCAGCCGTTGCAGCAGATGCAGTACACCCCGAAGAGAAGACACTGATGATCACCCACTGTAACTGCCTGGAAAGAGCAGAAGCAGTGAAGAACATGGTCCTGCAGAAGATTTCCTGCAGGGATGTGGTGATCATGGATACCAGAGGTGTCAGCAGCATGTATGCCAATGATGGTGGTGTGATCGTTACGTTATAAGGTGATATTCTGCAGAGCGCTTTTTATATACTTCATCACGAAGGGATTAGAGGGAAGACGGTATCCGTCCTTCATGAAGACTGCAAGGGGGGTGTAATGATCCATGTGGACAACGTTGATAAGACCCCGGTCATTCAGGAACACGAAGTGTTCAAAGGCGGAAATGGTATTATAAAAGTTATACATTTCAGAAAGAACGGGAACCTCTTTTCCGTTTTGGAGAAAAACATGTACATAGCGTCCCTCCTGAACCGCATAGAGAATATCATCTTCATCTACATACCAGGTTTTCTGTTCACTGCGGAGCTCGATCTTCGGGATACGGCAGGCACCAAGCTCTTCTGCCCTGTCAAGGATCGCCGAAAGCTCTGATGTGATAATGGGCTTATCCAGATACAGAATACTATCCGGTATCCCTGACAGAGCAGAGGCTTTTTCCTTATAATTGATTTTCGAGGAGCACAGCACAATAGGAGCTGTAACCCCGTTTTCGACAAGCTGCAGGGCAAAGGTAAGCCCATCGGGTGCAGACGCTGTCATATCCAGAAAAAAGAGATCATACTGCATATGGTTGGTGGAAAGAATGCGGCAGTCACCAAAGGAATCGGCAAATAAAAGTCCGGTTTTGGCCTTCCGTTTATCCGATTCCCGCTTCAGGAGACGTTCCAGCTGTTTTCTGTCAGCAATATTGTCATCACAGATCGCAATGTGCATCAGGGGTTCCTCACTTATCATTATTATTAAAGAAGAGAGATTTCAAAGGGTGCATGGAGCAGGAGAGCGATCAGAAGGATCTGAAGGATCAGGATCGCAGGCATACCATACACAAAATACCAATGTCTTGTTTTATGACGAAAAGCATACATTCCAATAATGGAACCTATGCTTCCGCCAATTATTGCAACGATAAAAAGGGTTGCTTCCGGAATCCGGAAGGCCCTTTTTTTCGCTTTGTATTTATCGATGCCCATCAGCGCAAAGCCGATGAGATTCACGGCAATAAGATACTCGAGGAGTAAAGTAATAACGTCCATGCCTTACCTCCTGCTTTGATTACAGTTCTCCGCGCTCCTGCATTTTCATAGCACGAACCTTGGTAGAAAGTCCGAACAGATTGATGAAGCCTTCTGCATCGTGATGGTCATACAGATCACCGGTTGTGAAGCTTGCGATGCTCTCATTGTACAGAGAGTAAGGAGAAGTGGTACCGGCTTTGATGATATTGCCCTTGTAAAGCTTGAATTTAACTTCACCTGTTACATATTCCTGAGTTTTATCAACGAAAGCCTGAACAGCTTCACGCAGAGGTGTGAACCATTTTCCTTCGTATACAATCTGTGCAAATTTATTGCCCATATCAAGCTTTAACGCTGTTGTATCTCTATCGAGAATTAATTCTTCAAGCTGCTGATGTGCTTCGTAGAGAATTGTTCCGCCGGGAGTTTCATAAACGCCACGTGATTTCATGCCTACAACACGGTTTTCTACGATATCGATAATGCCGATGCCATGTTTTGCACCGAGTCTGTTAAGTTCACGGATAATATCAGATACTTTCATCTGTTTGCCGTTGACTGATGTAGGAACACCTTTTTCAAATGTCATTGTTACATATTCAGCTTCATCAGGTGCATCTTCAGGACGATTGCCAAGAACAAGAAGATGTTTGTAATTAGGCTCGTTAGCTGGATCTTCAAGTTCAAGACCTTCATGGCTGATATGCCATAAGTTACGGTCACGGCTATAGCTTGTATCTACAGAGAATGGAAGATGTATGCCGTGCTGTCTGCAATATTCAATCTCGGCTTCACGGGAATCAAGACCCCATTTATCATTTCTCCAAGGAGCAATAATCTTAATATCAGGAGCAAGTGCTTTGATTGCAAGTTCAAAACGAATCTGGTCATTACCTTTACCTGTAGCACCGTGGCAGATAGCAACAGCTCCTTCTTTACGTGCAATTTCAACAAGCTTCTTAGCAATAAGAGGTCTTGCCATTGATGTACCAAGAAGATATTTGTTCTCATATACAGCATGTGCCTTTACACAAGGAACAATATATTCGTCACAGAACTCATCTGTAATATCTTCAATATATAACTTAGAAGCACCACATGAAATAGCACGTTCTTCAAGTCCATCAAGTTCTTCGCCCTGTCCGCAGTCTGCACATACGCAGATAACATCGTAATCGAAATTCTCCTTTAACCATGGGATAATAGCAGTAGTATCAAGACCGCCGGAATAAGCTAAAACAACTTTTTCTTTCATAAATAAATCCTCCTTATTATTGCGGGGAAAATAATGCCGCATTTATAAATATACGACAGAAATCTGTTCTCCTCGTGTTGTGAATCTCATGTGTTTTATAATAATCCAATCATAATAAAAAAGCAATAGGCAAAATTATTTTTATGCAGAAAAATGTGAATAAAATACATAATTCATGCATAAATATAAAAAATATGCAAATAAGACTTTACATAAGAAAAAAAGTTGCTATAATAAAAAACATACACAAAATGCATGCAGATGCGATTGGAGGAAGTATATGATAAAAGTAGGAATTATCGGAGCGACAGGATATGCCGGAAATGAGATTGTAAGATTATTGCTTGGACATAAGGATGTAAAGATTGTATGGTTTGGTTCGAGAAGTTATATCGACCAGAAGTATGCAGATGTATACAGAAATATGTTTCAGCTTGTAGATGATGTCTGCATGGATGATAATATGGAAGAACTTGCCAATCAGGTTGATGTAATATTTACAGCAACTCCACAGGGATTATGTGCATCACTTGTTAATGATGACATATTAAATAAGGTAAAGATAATTGACTTGAGTGCTGATTTCAGACTTAAAGATGTAAATATTTATGAAAAATGGTATAAAATCGAGCATAAAGCTCCTCAGTACATAGATGAAGCGGTTTATGGACTCTGTGAGATTAACAGGGACAAGATTACAAAGGATACAAGAATAGTTGCTAACCCTGGATGTTATACAACTACTTCAATCCTTACACTTTATCCTATGGTAAAGGAAGGACTTATTGACCCTGATACAATTATAATTGATGCAAAGAGTGGAACTTCAGGTGCGGGAAGAGGTGCAAAGGTTGCCAATCTTTTCTGTGAAGTAAACGAGAGCATGAAAGCATATGGCGTCGGAACACACAGACATACACCTGAGATTGAAGAACAGCTCGGATATGCATGCGGAAGAGATGATTTAAAGCTTATATTTACACCACATCTCGTTCCTATGAACAGAGGAATTCTTGTAACAGCATATGCAAATCTTAAAAAAGATGTAACAGATGATGATGTAAAGGCTGTATACGATAAATATTATAAAGATGAGTATTTTGTGAGAGTTTTGGATAAAGGTGTATGTCCTGAGACACGATGGGTTGAGGGAAGTAATTTTGTTGATATAGGATATAAGGTAGAGCCTAGAACACACAGACTCATTATGATGGGTGCTTTGGACAACCTTGTTAAAGGTGCTGCAGGTCAGGCGGTACAGAATATGAATCTTTTATTCGGACTTCCTGAAAATGAAGGACTGCAGCTTGCACCGATGTTCCCATAATAGTAGTTATTTTGTGGGATTAACCGGACAGCAACGAAAAATAAATCACACAATATAAATACACCGTAATAAATTCAGCGTGAGGAGATTAATCAATATGGAAATTATACAGGGTGGCGTTACAGCCGCAAAAGGATTTAAGGCAGCAGGTATGAATGCCGGAATCAAAAACAAGACAAAAAAAGACATGGCAATGATTTTTTCTGAAAAACCATGTGTTACAGCAGGTACATTTACAACAAATAAAGTATTTGCAGCTCCTGTAAAGTGGGATAAAAATATTGTATATAACAGTGAATATTCACAGGCTGTTGTTATTAACAGTGGTGTTGCCAATGCCTGCACAGGCGAGGAGGGCGACAATGCCTGCCTTAGGGAAGCACAGGCAGTATCTAAGGCACTTGGGATTCCTGAAAATTCTGTGCTTGTTGCATCAACAGGTGTAATCGGAATGCAGCTTCCTATGGATACAATGGTAGCGGGAATCAATGCACTTCCATCAATGCTTGCTGATACACAGGAAGCGGGAACACAGGCTGCAGAGGCAATTATGACAACCGATACAAGATCTAAGCAGGTTGCCGTGACAGTTGACATAAAAGGAAAGAAAGTTACAGTAGGCGGCATGTGCAAGGGTGCGGGAATGATTCATCCTAATATGGCAACAATGCTTTGTTTTATCACAAGTGATGCAAATATCGAAAAGAGTGCACTTCAGAAGATGACAAGTGCAATAGTAGATGATTCATTTAACATGATTTCCGTTGATGGCGATACATCAACTAATGATACTGTTCTTGTAATGGCAAACGGAATGGCAGAAAATGAATGTATAAAGGAAAATACACCTGAGTACGATGAATATTTTAAAGCACTTTCATATATACTTACAGAACTTTCAAAGATGATAGCAGGAGACGGTGAAGGTTGTACCTGTCTTTTTGAAGTAAAAGTAATTAATGCAAAAGAAAGACAACAGGCAAGAACACTTGCAAAATCAATTGTTACCTCAAGTCTGACAAAGGCAGCTATTTTTGGACATGATGCCAACTGGGGCAGAATTCTTTGTGCAATGGGATATTCCGGAGCAGATTTTGAACCTGAAAAAGTTGATATTTACTTTGAGAGCAGTGCTGGAAAGTTAAAGATAGTTGAAAATGGCAAGGCAACTGATTATAGTGAAGAAGAGGCAACAAAGATTCTTTCACAGAATCCTGTAACGGCTATAGCTGATGTAAAGCAGGGTGATGTCAACGCAACGGCATGGGGCTGTGACCTTACATTTGATTATGTAAAAATTAATGCAGACTACCGTTCATAATTAAAATAAGAAAGAATTTTAAGGAGAAATTATTGGCATGGAAATGAATGAAGAATTAAAAAAAGCACAGATTCTCGTTGAGGCATTGCCTTATATACAGAAATTCAACAGAAAAATAATCGTTGTAAAATATGGCGGAAGTGCCATGGTTGACGAGGAATTAAAGAAAAAAGTAATTCAGGATGTTGTGTTGTTAAAGCTGGTAGGATTTAAGCCTATTATCGTTCACGGCGGCGGCAAGGAAATTAGCAAGTGGGTATCAAAGACAGGCGGCAATCCTCAGTTTATCAATGGTTTACGTGTTACTGATGAACCTACAATGGAAATTGCTGAAATGGTATTAAATAAGGTAAATAAGAGTCTTGTTGCACTTATAGAAGAACTTGGTGTCAAAGCGTGTGGTATCAGCGGTAAGGATGGCGGCATGTTAAAGGTTGAAAAGAAGCTTTCAGGTGGCGAAGATATAGGGTATGTAGGTGAAGTAAAAGATGTAGATACTACAATTATAACTTCACTTTTAAAAGATGATTTTATACCTGTAATCTGTCCTATAGGATATGATGATACATTTCACTCATATAATATTAATGCTGATGATGCGGCATGTGCAATTGCAAGAGCTGTCAATGCTGAAAAACTTGCATTTCTTACTGATATTGAGGGTGTATACAGGGATTATGAAGATAAGTCGTCTCTTATTTCTGAACTTACAACTGATGAGGCAAGAGAACTTCTTGCTGGCGGAACAATTGGAGGCGGTATGCTTCCTAAGTTAAATAACTGTATAGATGCGATAGAGCATGGCGTTTCAAGAGTTCATATTCTTGACGGACGTATTCCGCATTGTCTTCTTCTTGAAATATTTACTAATAAGGGTGTTGGTACAGCTATTCTTAGTAAAGAAGCAGAGAAATTTTTTAATACAAATATCTAGTTAAGGGAGAAAAATGATGGATACAAAGACAATTATTGAAACAGCTGAAGAAAAGCTTATTCATACATATAACCGTTACCAGATTGTACTTGACAAAGGTGATGGAGTAAGACTTTATGATACAGATGGAAAAGAATATCTTGATTTTGGTGCCGGAATTGCGGTATTTGCATTGGGATATAATAATAAAGAATACAATGATGCAGTAAAAGCTCAGGTTGACAAGCTCATCCACACATCAAATTATTTTTACAATGAGCCTGCAGTAAAGGCGGCCCAGGCCGTAACAAAGGCTTCCGGCATGGACAGAGTGTTTTTTACGAACAGCGGTACGGAAGCTGTTGAGGGAGCTATAAAACTTGCCAAAAAATATGCATATTTAAAGGATGGCTCAACAGACCATGAAATTATTGCAATGGAACATTCATTCCATGGAAGAAGCATGGGGGCTCTTGCTGTAACAGGCAACCGTCATTATCAGGAAGCATTTGGTCCTATGATTCCGGGAATAAAGTTTGCAAAATACAATGACCTTGAAAGTGTCAAGTCACTTGTGAATGATAAGACATGTGCCATTATCTTCGAGACAGTTCAGGGAGAGGGCGGCGTATATCCTGCCAAAAAAGAATTTATCGAAGGTGTAAGAAAACTCTGCGATGAGAAAGGAATTCTTCTTATTCTTGATGAAATCCAGTGTGGCATGGGACGTACAGGTTCTATGTTTGCATATCAGCAGTATGGTGTGAAGCCTGATATTGTTACAGTTGCAAAGGCACTTGGCTGTGGCGTTCCTATTGGTGCATTTCTTGCAAAAGAAAATGTTGCAAAAGCACTTGTTCCTGGAGACCATGGTACTACATATGGTGGCAATCCGCTTGCATGTGCGGCATCAGCAAAGGTATTTGAATTATTTGAAAAACTCAATGTACTTGAAAATGTACAAAAAGTTGGTGCATATATGGCTAAAAAATTAGAGCAGATTGTTCAGGATTATGATATAGTAATTGAGCACAGGGGCGTAGGTCTTATTCAGGGAATTGAGTTGTCATTAAATCCTAAGGATGTGATTTGCAATGCACTTGATAATGGTCTTATTCTGTTCTCAGCTGGCACAAATGTTATAAGATTTGTCCCACCTCTTGTAATAACAGAAAAAGATGTTGATGAGATGATAGTTAAATTAAGAAAAGCCCTTGATGAAACAAGGAGTTAATTATTATATGAAGCAGTTAAAGAGAACAGTGGCGGTTTTACTTGCAGTTTGTCTGATTTTTTCGCTTGCTGCGTGTGGTGGTGTCAATATTGATAAAACGGCAAAAAATCTTCACATTGAGCAGGCAGAGAATATAAGAGTATGGTATTGTGATGACAGATATACAGATTATCTGAAATTTGTTGCGGATAGATTTCATTCTGCAAACGAACTTGTTACAATTGAACCGGTTTTGGTTGATTCTGATAACTATCTTGAGAATATATATGAAGAGAGTGTACGAAACGATAACGTGGCAGATGTATATCTTATGCTTACAGATGAGCTTGAAAAAGCAAGCATGATGGGGCTTACAGTTGAGAACAGTACATATTCTGATTTATATACACAAAAAAATTATGGAAACAGTGCAATTGAAGCAGCATCATATAAAGGTAAACTTTATGGGTATCCTGTCACATTTGATGTTCCTTTTCTTGTATACAATAAAACTGCTGCATCTTCTGTAGAAACATTTTCACAGCTTATAGATTATTGTCATAATTATACAGTTAATGATGATAATCAGAATATTGAGCAGCTCGTATCATGGGATGTCTCAGACATGCTTGTTAATTACGGACTTGTGTGTGGTTCGGTTACAATAGGTGGAGAAAGCGGAGATGATAATACAAAGCTCAGTGCTGATAAAGATTTGCTTAAAAAATCGCTGACTGAATTTGTAAAATTAAGAAACGAATTTGGTATTGTGCGTACCGAGACAACGCTTGATTCATGTGCTGATTTATTTGCACAGGGAAAACTTGCATATACAATTACAGATGTTTCGCATATTAATACAATTGCTGAGTCAGGAATTTCATATGGCGTATGTAGTATTCCGGCACTTTCAGATGATATGCAGATTGAAAATATTTCCGAAAATTTATGTGCATTTGTTAATCCGTATTCATCCGATGTCCAGACTGCAAAGGCAGTTGCCAACGCTTTGAGCTATGATTATGCTGCTGCTGTAAACAGCACAACAGGGCTTCTAAGTTCAAGAACTATAAGCATTAACAGCAAAGAATATAAGGACACATATGGTAAAATATATGAAATATATTCAACGGCTGATGTCAAAGCAAAATTTATGGGAGCTGCATATTTTTATACAAAATTTGATATAATGCTTCATCAGGTATGGGATGGAACTGATATAGAAACATCAGTAAATTCATTTTTATCTGAATTAAAAGTCCAATAAAAATAAAGAATAAAAAACCTGTTATGAGTACATAATTAAGTATTAGATTGAAAATAATAGTAAATTTAATTCTTAGGAGGTACTGATGGCAGGTTTTTTGATTGCAATTTTATCGGGTGCATTAATGAGTATCCAGGGAGTGTTTAATACGGGAGTTACAAAGAGCAGCAGTATATGGGTAGCAGCTGGATTCGTGCAGATTACAGCATTTCTTACATGTGCTGTGATGTGGATTGTTGACGGAAGACCGCAGATAATGGGTCTGTTTAATGTGTCGCCGAAGATATCGCTTCTGGGCGGTGTTATTGGTGCATTTATAACATATACGGTTGTAAAGGCTATGTCTGACCTTGGAGTTGCAAAAGCTGAGATTACTATTGTTATCAGTCAGATTGCGGTTGCCTACATTATTGAATTGTTAGGGCTTTTTGGAAGTGAGAAAAAAGATTTTTCATGGATAAAGCTGTTAGGCATTGCGGTTGCAGTTACAGGTGTAGTAATATTTAGTATGTGTGGTAATTCAAAAGAGTAAAATCATATGTAAATCAAAATATACAATAATTTAAATTTATATTAGTAAAGGAGAGTACATGGAAGATTTATTTAAAATATGCGGAATTGTTAATTTGAAAAAAGGTGAGGGACGTACTATCAAAGCCGGCGGAATGTGGGTATATGATAATGAGATAGAAAGCATCATGGGAGATGCTCCTGATGGAACACTTGTTGAAGTGCATGATTTTGACGGATATTTTATGGGAATAGGTTTTATTAACAGAAGGTCAAAGCTTACAGTCAGGATGATGAGCAGACATCAGCATGTTATTGATGAGGATTTTATTGAGCAGAGAGTGCGTGACTGTGTTGAGTATAGAAAACATACAGTTGATATGTCTTCATGCCGTCTTGTATTTGGTGAGGCTGATTTCCTTCCGGGAATTGTTATTGACAAGTTTTCGGATGTTCTTGTAGTAGAGTCTCTTGCGTTGGGAATAGACAGATTCAAGCCAATGATAGTTGATAAACTTAAAAAAGTTCTTGCTGAAAATGGTATGAATATACGTGGTGTGTATGAAAGAAGTGATGCCAAGGTACGTCTGAATGAAGGACTTGAGCGTTTCAAAGGATTTATTGGCGAAGAGTTTGATACAAAAGTTATGATAGAGGAAAATGGCGTAAAGTATTACGTTGATGTTCAGGATGGGCAAAAGACAGGATTTTTCCTTGACCAGAAGTACAATCGAAAAGCAATATGGAAGATTTGTCCGGGTGCAAAAGTATTAGACTGTTTTACACATACAGGCTCATTTGCTTTAAATGCCGGAATGGCAGGGGCAGCCAGTGTACTTGGAGTTGATGCATCAGAACTTGGGGTTGAACAGGCACGCGAAAATGCGAAGCTTAACGGACTTGAGGACAGAGTTTCATTTGTATGCCGTGATGTGTTTGAACTTCTGCCAGAACTTGAAAAGAAGGGCGAAAAGTTTGACTTTGTAATTCTTGACCCGCCTGCTTTCACAAAGTCACGCAGTTCAATCAAAAATGCCGTAAAAGGTTACAGGGAGATTAACCTTCGTGCGATGAAGCTTGTTAAAGACGGCGGCTACCTTGCTACATGTTCATGCTCACATTTTATGGATACAGAACTTTTTACAAAGACAATCGGCGAGGCGGCAAGAAATGTACATAAACGTCTGCGTCAGATTGAATTCCGCACACAGGCACCTGACCATCCTGTACTCTGGGCGTCAGATTCTTCACTTTATTTGAAGTTTTACATCTTCCAGGTTGTGGACGAACGTTAGGCGTAGGTGTTTTGTCAGGAAAATGAATATGCTTTATTTCATAAAGGATTGATATTATATGTATAATATACTGTAAAAAAATTACGATATAGCATATAATCACTGTAAAAAAGTTGCAACAAACGGATGCTGTATGTATAATATAAATAAAAGACATTTGCAAAGGGGTATATATTATGTTGGAGAAGATTATATTTGAAAATTTTAAATCATTCAGACAAAAGACGGAAATAAGCCTCATAAAAACAAATTATACGTTATTGCCGTATAATGTTGCAGACAATGGCGTGTTAAAGGGATGCCTGTTTGTTGGACCGAATGCTTCGGGCAAATCCAATATTATAATTGCAATTAAATATCTGCTGGATTCCATGTTTTTGAATCAGAATATGAATGCAAAAGTTTACAGATGTATTTTCTCTGAAAAACGCAGTTATTTTTTGGATTATTATTTTTTGATTAATAATGAGCATATAAGATATTTTATTAAGATTGACGATAAATTTAATATTACGGAAAAATTATTTATTGATAATAAATTGAAAATGGAGCGTATTGGATTATCGGCGAAATCATATATAGCTGATGAAGAAGGTGTTATTTATGATGAGAATGATATAGATAAGGAGACGCTTTTTTTAAGAACATTGTATTTTAATACAAAATTCACAACAAATGAAACATTGAAAAAATGGATTGAATATTTAATGAATTCCGTATATATAAATCTATATGAAAAAAAGGTTATACCGTACGGAAAGACTAATTATCAATTGCTTGAATATTTAAAAGACAATGGTACAGTAAAGATTAATGATTTTTTTGACAGATATAATTTTAAGCAGCAAATAGAATATGCACATTCAAGCGAAGGTAATAATGTGAGAATTACCTATCGCGGAGACGAAAGTGACAAGTATATTTTTTATAAAAGAAAAGGGATTAATGAACCTATTCCGTTTGGTGAGGAATCGCTTGGAAATCAGAATCTTTTAAGAATGTTACCGTCGTTTTTGGGGGTGGTTGAAAACGGCGGAATGTTGCTTATTGATGAGTTTTCAAGTGGATTTCACAATGATTTGGAAAGTATGCTTATCAAGTATTTTCATAAGGAATCAAAAAATTCACAGATGATTTTTGTATCACATTCGACTAATCTGCTTTCTAACAGTCTGCTAAGACCGGACCAGGAATATACGGTTGAATTTCAGGATAAAAACGGAAGCAAAGTTAAGAGGTTCTCGACTGAACAGCCACGTTCGGCACAGAATATCGAAAAAATGTATACAAACGGCGTGTTTGGTGGCTTGCCTCAGTTTGAAGAGGTATAGCCATGATTGAAATAAATGATAAAAAGAGTATTGGAAGGGTACTTTTTATTGTTGAAGGGAGTAAAACGGAATTTGCAATTCTTAGAAAAATATTTTGTGACATATTAAAATATGAATATATTGAAAAAAGAAGAAACCGCCCTGATACATTTAAAAGTAAAAATAACAGTACGTCAAAAGTTGCAGTAATAAATACAGAAGAAAGTAATATTAACTATATTACGGATAGCTCAGAACCAAGATTTTTTCTCATTTCACAGGAATTTTTCTCAAATCCTGAT
>ERZ791837.978-NODE-978-length-20065-cov-3.357021_pt1 | contig 20065 bp, 15 predicted proteins | sample MGYA00510292_ERZ791837 | MGnify/ENA primary metagenome ERZ791837 (study PRJEB30046, sample SAMN00715259) | human gut metagenome | study: EMG produced TPA metagenomics assembly of the A metagenome-wide association study of gut microbiota in type 2...
AAGAGATAAATGCTCTGGACTTCAAAAATCACTTGGTCTTCTTATCAGACTGAAGAAGCATAAATACAATTGCTGCAATCGCTGCACCTACCAGAGGAGCCACAATAAATACCCACACCTGAGAAAGTGCGTCACCGCCCATAAGCAGTGCAGGACCTAAGCTTCTTGCAGGGTTTACAGATGTACCTGTAAACGGAACGCCGAGAATATGTACAAGTGTAAGTGTAAGACCAATAACGACACCTGCTACAGAGCTGTACTTTTCTTTAGATGTAACACCAAGAATTGCGAATACAAATACAAATGTAAGTACTACTTCAACAAGCATAGCCTGTGTTAGAGAGGCGCCCATTGCGCTTGCATCTCCGTAGCCGTTAGTACCAAGACCATACTCAGTACCCCCAAGCATAGCCATAAGAATAGCCGCACCTGCAATGCCGCCTAATATCTGAGAAATAACATATCCAATAAAATCTGTAACGGACATCTTACCGGCAATGAGCATTCCAAGGGAAACTGCCGGATTTATATGACATCCGGAAACATTTCCAACAGAATATGCCATTGCAATAATAACAAGACCAAAGGCAACTGAAATAGCCAATGTTGAGAATGAAAGCGGTACTAATACAGCCTGTGCATTAAGCAGAGCATTAGCTGCAACTGCGCTTCCGCAGCCAAAAATTACAAGTACAGCAGTGCCTATAAACTCTGCAATGTACTTACGAATTGATTCTAACATTTTAATCGTTCCTTTCAAACAATATTTTTGTTTATGTACATATTATACCATCAAATGTCTCTTTTGTCAAGTAAAACTGTATCACTGGACGTAAAAATGAAACTTTAGTTTTTGTGCATACTGCACAATGCTATCCGGCAAGTCCTGAACGTTCTATGCCTTCAGTAAAATATTTTTGCAGAAAAATATACATGATCAGAATAGGAAATACAGACAGAAAACATCCTGCCTCAAGCCATACTATCTGTTCACGAAAACTTACATCAACACCGCCGAAAAGCTTCTGTGAAAGCAATATATTAAGGTTTTTAAGACTAAGAGCTATAGTCTGGTTTTTATCAAAAAAAGTTGAACTTACATAAAAATCATTCCAGTACCATACTACTGAAAACAGGAAAACCGTAAGAAAGGCGGATCTTGCATTAGGTGCAAAAACACATAAAAAAGTCCTGAAAGGTCTGCATCCGTCAAGATACGCCGCATCCTCCAGTTCAGTAGGCAGTCCTCTGAAAAACTGACGGAATATAAATATCATAAGTCCTGATTTTATACCACAGCCCATTGCCGCAGGAAGATACATACAAAGGGGATTGTTTATAAGATTAAATGGTCCGAAATAGCGAAAGATCATATACTGTGGAATAGATATGATCTGAGTCGGTACAAGTATCATCAGGATAACTATTCCAAAAAGCAGTCCTCGTCCCCTGAACTTAAATCTTGCAAAGCCATACCCTGTCACGGCACAAGATATAACTTGAAGAGCTGCACAGCCTACATTCAGCAAAAATGTTGTACAAAGAGTTTTCCAGTAGTCCATTACCTCCATTGTTTCACGTATAACAGCAAGAGTAGGATGCTTCGGAATCCATATGACCGTAGGATCGTTCATATCCTCCGGAGAGCGAAATGCACAGCTCACCATATAAATAAGCGGGTATAATATGATAAAACTTAGCCCAAACAGTATAAAAAACCGAAATATACTCCATATTACAGCGCTGCATTTTCGTCTGATAACAGCCTTTTCTGTACTTCTCATATCACTCCACCTCATAGTAGACGAATTTATTTATAACAGCTGTAATTATACCTACCGCAGCCATGACGAAGGCAAAATATATCCATGCCATTGCAGACGCCTCACCGTATTTCCAGTCCATCTGCAAATCACCTATTCTTCCCATGACCTCGTTTCCGGGATCTGTAAAAGAATCTATCACAGTGAAAATAAAGCAGGCAAGTATCATGGGGCTTATGCTTGGAAGTGTTATTTTCCAGAAATATTCCCACCCTGTAGCACCCTCTATCTGTGCGGCTTCCTTTGCAGAGGCAGGGATATTTTGCAGTGCTGCCAAAAACATAAGTATCTGTATTCCTGCACTCCAAACTACAGAAAAAATATCGCTTGCTGCTGTCTCCAGCCATACTGTCACCTGCTTGGAGATGCTGTTTATCCCCAGAAAGTTCATCAGTTCTGCAACAAGATCCACAGAAAGCGTTGTGGAAAATCTATCTGCACCGCCATTTCCGGTACTTGCCATATTACCGCTGATTATATTGAAAACAGGCCCTGTAGCAATGATTACCGGCAGAAAAAACACTGCCCTTGCAGCCGTTCTTCCTTTGAACTTCTGGCAAAGCAAAACTGCAATAAACAGAGAAAGCACCATAATAAGCGGAGTTTTCCAGAGGGTCGATCTGAGAACAGACACAAGATAGCTGCGGTAATTGGGATCCTCATTAAGTGCATAATTATACTTGCTGAGTCCTACAAAGCTGCCTGTCATACCGCCTGTATCCAGACGCAGTTCGTAAAACGAGTAGATAAATGATTGCACAAGAGGTATCATAAAGAAAATAAGCGCACCTATGAACCATACAGAAACAAATCCATAGCCGTAGAGATTTTTTCTTTTCTGAAAGCTTATTTTCATAAGGTTTATCCTCCGCTCACTGAAAAATCACTGAGGAAATATTCTTTTCCTCCTGATGTTACTGACATATTTTCAAAATCCGTGATAATTACACTGCCGTTTTCGTATTCCGTATAGACTTTACTGTCCTCCTGTCGGTAATCTGTAATAAACTGTCCGCCGACATCTTTAAGAACTGTTCTTACAAAAAAAAGATCCTGTGCAGCCTGATCTGTCCAATCATCATGATTTGCGTAGTATAAATTTTCAAGCTCAGTTCCCGTAAGAACACTTGTTTTCTCACCTATCATATCATAATTCGGGTTGCTGCCAGATGCTATGGCAAGAAGCAAAAGCTCTCTGCTGTCCGCACTGCCATTTATAGGTTCGGTACTATACGATCTCAGCCCATGCATAACTATCTGATAAAACGGTATATCCTCATCAAAAATATCATATCCTCCTGAACTGAGTGGAACATTGCTTATCCTTTCCACATAAGGAAGAACATATGCATTTGCACGATCTGCTAAAATACTATCCATAGAGTTTTCAAGAATTTTATAGCCATCTTCAAGCAGCCGCTGCGACTTATCCCTTGAAATAGAAGAATTGCCATAATCGCCGTACAAAGTGCAGGCAAGCTCCGAAAGGCTGATATTTTTTATTCCATTTTTTGAAAAGTTATCGGAAAGTTCTTTAAACATATCAGGATATTCAGAAGGCGACAGTAATGCAAGCGTACCCTTAGATTTAAGAGCGTTGCCGCTTACAATGTCATAATCATACAGCCTTGCATATTCTCCGGATACACGAACTGTTCCGTCTTTGTGTTCGCTGTAGCCACTGCCGGACTTAAAGCCTGTATTTTTCACAGATGGATAAAGGATAAAACCATTTTTCTCAGCATATTCAATAAGGTCATAGAAATCATTACCGCCTATAATACCTGCGGCTTCTGCCTTTGTATCAACTTTATTTTTTATGCCGTCATTTGTCCACTTATTATAGCTTACCACCAAATTGTCCACACCTGAATTTTTAAGAGTTTCCATTATACGCTTTGCCTGCTCAGATGTAGTAAGTGCAGTTTTCATAGTAATTGGTATGCCTAAGAACGAACGTTTCTTTTCTACAGCACCATAAAGGGAAATGTAAAGTTCCGGTTCATGATATGCTTTATCAACATTCATTTCATTCATAAGATACTCACGGTAAGCTGCGGCAACATCTACATAATCCATACCCTTTCTGCCTGTATCTTCAAGAGGATAGTATCTTATTGATATTTTATCCGTCTTAATGTCACCGTCTTCAAATACCGTAAAAGCTGTACTGCTGTCCCCTGCCATATAGTAGGTATCATCACTTCTCAGTGTAAAATCAAAGCTGCAAAGATTATAACTGCTTCTGGACACTCCGCTTACGCTTGCTGTAAGCTGTGCATTTGAATCTCCATCTGTACATACTGCCATAAGACCGCTGTCACCGCTTACTATACCATACATTGGAAAATAAACTTGCTTTATATTATCAGGCATTGTAACAGGAACTTTTGTAATGTCCCTGCCGTAGACCATACCGGTATAGCTTTTAGCATTTGTTTTTCCATTATTGAAATTTATAAGTGCACCTGATCCGTCAGGTATAACGAAATACCCTTTATCATCTGAACCAGCAGCACCGAAGCTGTTCATTATGGAAAGCTTTGTGAGCTTTCTGCTCTCCTTGCTCTCCTTTATGCCTGATACATCTACCGTTGCTTCAAGATAATTTTCTCCCAATACAAGGCACAGCGGTACGGTTATCCCTGCCTTTTTAAATTTATATGTTACTTTAACACCGTCTGTAATATCCTTCACCATTACATCAGCACCGTACAGCGATGAAAGCTTTGTACTTGATCTCTTTTCAGGCTCACAGTAAGTTATACTGAGAGGTGATTTAAGCTCTGATATAACAGCATTTGTTGCCATCATATCTGAATCTGCATTTTCAGGAGTTGAACGCCATACAGATCCGTTTTTCTTATCTTTCAAAATTACTTCTCCACTGTCGTAATTTACATACAGTGAAAGATTTTCATTTTCTGTACACAGCTGCATTTCTTCTGCATTTTCCGCAGCAGCATATAAAAAAGTGCCTTTCAGCATAAGGGCAGCCGCAAAAATAACGCCAGTGATTCTTTTCATAATACCGTCACTTTCCTACGCTCTAAGTCTGTATTCAAGTTCTGTGTAAATCTCGGCAATAAAAGCATACATCTGCTGAAACAGCGATATCATTAGCACAAAAAGCAGCAATATAATAAGCATTCCTGCTATTGTAAGCAAAAGTGACCATATGGTCTTTGAAACGCTGAACTGATGCACCGTCTTTATTGCCATGAATATAAGCAGACCTGACCACAGAGTACCTACCGCTTCTACGATGATCAGAAGCACTTCTTCATCACGTATAAGAAAATGTGAAAGTACCGTTTGAATATACAGCTGTGCAACATACGGAATAAGCGCATAGGCACTGTATATGTATATTCTTCTCACATTCCCCTCTCCATCCAGAAGAGTGCATACCGCCCAGTTAGAAATAACTCCGGCAAGAAAAAGTACTATCGTTCTGATAATAAACGGAACAACGCTGAACTCATCTATATTTACAATGACAAACTGCTTACCATAGAAGTTTTCACACAAAACAGCACCTATAAACCACAGCACTATTACAATATTAGCAAATAAAAGAGAGCCTGCTTTTTTCCAGCGCAGATCCTCGAATCCCTCAAAGGGATGGAAAACAGTATGCTTTACCCATGCTCTTTCTGAAAGATCCATCATGACTGCTCAGTCTCCTCCTCTGCATTTCTATGCCGTTTTTTTCTGTATCTTCTGAAAAGCACACACATTACAATAACTATTGCTGCAAGAGACATTACATATGAGAAATTCTCGTCAAGCCACTGGGAACGATACCTCTCAAACGCCTTATTATAATGATATGACGAACCGCCAAGCTCTGCATATTCCATTGCACCCTTATAATCTCCATTGCTCAGAAGTGCGGAGGACATTCCTAAGTATGCCGCTTGATTGTTTCCGTCCAGTCTAAGTGCTTCCTCCCACGGTTCTGACGCTTCGTCATATCGTCCGTCATTATAAAGCTCCGACGCACTGTGAACAGTCCTGCCAAAGCTTGTCTCCTCAAAAACAGTTATAGTATTTTTAAGCCCGTCTGTTACATAAATATTGCCCTGAGCAGATTCAACCGCCGTAGGCTGCACCGAAAATCCACCCAAACGTTCGCTGCGGCCGCCCATTATAAAAAGCAGGTTTCCATTTTCATCATACTGGAATACACGTCCGGTTTCCGTATCAAGGCAGCATATCCTGCCTACATCATCTACGTCTATATCTATAAGCCGTGTCTTTACACATTGCAGATCGCCGAATGTAATGCCTGAGTCTGCAAACAGGTTCACTCCTGCGGCATTTACCTTTTTTACACGTTCAGAATCCGAAACAGAGGCTTCCGTTACCGTATACACAAAGCCTTCGTTATCAATGTCAAAACCTGTTATACCGGCAGGTGTACTTCGTGAAGAAGCTGCTCTCATTTTATCCGTTGCAAAAAGCTTTTTCAAATAATTTGCCACAGTCCCTGCTGACATCTCAACGCTGTTTGTACCAAAATATCCCTTAAATTCTCCATTGCTGTCAAAAAAAGCTGCACCGCCTGTTACATTATTAAGAACTCCGTAAATATTGCCTGCTTTATCAGCAATTACTTTAAGCGGTTTGAACGTTTCATTCTCATAAACAGATGATATCGGTCTTGTTATTATCATTTTAATATTGCATTTCATATCGGAAACAAGAATACGTGAATTTCCTGTATCGGCTATGTACATATACCCGTCATCAGACACAAATATTCCCTCGGGCTTAGAAAGCACTGTTTCTGCGCCGCTATGTTCTATAAAAATTTTATACTCCCTGACAGACCTTGTAAAATCAGAGTTTATTTCCACTATGCGGTCATTTTCCTTATCCGCTACAAAAAAATTCCCGCTGCTGTTTACAAAAATATCTGATGGTTCACTAAATTCACCGCAGCCAAATTCGCTGCCGCATATAGTACGTGCAGCACTATAGCCTGCCTGTGATGGCACTGCTTCACCGTGGCTGTTGTAGCTGTAATTCACCTCGGCAGAAGCTGAAAGTTCTCCTGCAAAAAGGAACAGAGAAAGTACCCAAGATGCATATACGGCTGCTTTTTTATACATAAATATCACATCTCCTATTCCTTGATACCGGAATGAGCCATTGTTTCAATGACATGACGCTGTGCCAGCATGAATATCACAACAGGCGGTATAAGCATAAATACCGCTGCCGCCATTGCAACTCCTGCTCTTGAAAGTCCTGCTGCGGCTGCCTGCTGAACTACAGTAGGCAGAGTTTTCAGGGATTCATCAAATACGACGGATCCACCCTCTATATTCCATGCTGCCTGAAATGCAAATATTATAACTGTCATAAGAGCAGGCTTCTGATTTGGCATTACCACCTGCCAGCATATACGAAAAAGTCCTGCTCCATCAACCTTTGCTGCCTCTATTATAGAATCAGGCATCTGACTTATAGACTGACGCATAAGAAAAAGACACATTGGAGAGGCAGCAGCAGGCAATATCAGCGCTGCAACACGATTTATCATATTCAGCTTTTCAAGAACCATATACTGCATTATGTAAATAACACTGTTCTGATAGAGAAGTGCTATTACTATCAGGCTGTTTATCACTTTTGCACCGGGAAATTTCACTTTAGCAAGACAGAAAGCAGCCATTCCTGAAAAAACTGCCTGCATTACCGTTATTGAAACAGTTACAAATACACTGTTGAACACGTATCTTGAAAATGGAACATATGCATCACTGCAAAGCCTGAACATTGCACTGTAATTTGAAAGGGTAGGTTCGTTCACATAAAGTTTAGGCGGAAATACAAATATCTCCTCCATTGGTTTTACAGACATTATAAAAGTAAGATAAATAGGCATTATCATAAACATACCGAGTATTGTCAGAAAGAGAAATATCAGCACTGTGCTAAGTGAACGCTTTCTTACCATTCTGTTTGATGACTTCATCGCCATGATATTTTCCCTCCTCAGTCTGTATATTTTCCAAGTATCCTGCCCACAAGCCTGTTTGTAAAATACATCACGACAAACAGTATCATACATATTGCAGACGCATAGCCCATTTCATATCGTATCCATCCATAATCATAGGCATGGTTCATTATAGTATGTGCCTTATAGTCTGTACTGGGAAAACCTAAAAGGTTTTGCGAAACAGTTCCTGCTGCAAAAGCACTTACTATCTGCATAACAGCTGCAAACATCAACTGCGGTGCCATAGCCGGAATAGTTATGTAAATAAGTTCCTGCCAACGATTCTTTATTCCCTCTATAGCACCTGCTTCGTACCATGTTTTATCTATGTTCTGAAATCCTGCACGCAGGGCAAGAAATCCTGTTCCCAGACTTAAATACATCTGTACCACTATGGTGACAAAGAGTACATATGAACCATCTGTAAGCCACTGGATCGGTGATGTAATGATACCTGTATCAAGCAGAAATGAGTTTATATATCCGTGAGCATCTCCGCTGAAAATGAGCTTCCAGACAGTATAGACACTTGACATTGACGGTATATAAAATACAAGTGTGAAAAAGCTCCTTAGCCGCGGACGCATTTCATTTATAAGCCATGCCAGTAAGAAGCAAAGAATATAGCTTACAGGTCCTGTGAATATTGCTGAAACTATCGTTATACGGACAGACTGCAAAAATATCTTGTCTGAAAGAAACAAAGCTCCGTAATTTGAAAGTCCTACAAAATGCGGAAATTCTACCATGTTGAAATCTGTAAATCCTATCGGCAGAGACATTATCACAGGAACGATCGTAAACAGCATGAAAAAAAGCATAAAGGGCAGAATCATCAGGTACGCTGTTTTATTCTGTTTTATTGCAGCAAAAAGTCCGCTGTGTTTATTCTTTGAACCTTTTCTCAACGGCTGCATCTCCTTTTTCTTAATTTTCAGTATGCCTATTTCTTCTTGAGATCTCCTTGTTTATGTCACTGTTATAATACATGAGCGTTTCCCTTGGATTGCTCCCATTGTTCACAACGTCACGAAAGGCATTCATTATATTTCTTGTAACTGCATAAGATGACGGAATTATTGGTATTTCCTGTAATTCACTCATAGATGCTTCAATAGTCTGAAGTTCCTTTGCAGACCATGAAAGATGTTCAAGGGTTTCAGTGTTGGCAGGTGCATATCTTCCCAGCTGACCCATAAGTGCTTCCGTTTGCTGTGCATACTTTGTCTGCACCTCTGTACTGCTGAACCATCTCACGAACTCCCACGACTTCTCTATTATCTCATCATCTTTATTGTTAAATATGACAGCACCAGAACCTATTGAGTTCACTGCATGGGAAATGCTGCCGTCTGAACGTTCTGTTCCGGGAACAGCGGTAAAGTCCCATAACCCTTTTATTTCAGGGGCTGCTGCAATGAGCTGGTTTGCAAATGTATAATCAGCCACAACTATAGGATAGTCCCCTGTACGAAATCTGCTGAAAGGATCATACTGCTGTAAAAGGCTGTATTTTGTATATAAACTCGTCCATGTATCAAAGACTTCTGCTGCTTCATTTGTATCAAAGGTAGTTTTTGTACATGAATCATTATAGTAGTTCAGTCCTCTCTGAAGCATCATTGCAGCAAATGTATGACCTGTTTCTGTAGCAGGTGAGATCGGAGCTGACTGCATACCGGGCAGAACAAGTCCTACGGACATATAGTTTCTTTGAAATTCGGGGAGCATATCTATAAGCTCCTGCCATGTTTCAGGAGGGGCATCAAATCCGAGACTACTTAAAATATCCTTGCGATAAAACATCATTGCCCAGCTTCTTGTAAGAGGAACGCCGTATACGCTGCCTTCATAGGTATATGGAACAAATGCATCATCTGAGTACAAAGAAGACAGCTCGTCAAAACCGTCAAGCTCCGACACATCAGCAAGAAGTCCACGGCTGCCAAGATTTACCGGATTTTCTCCACTGAGAAATAATACAACATCCGGTCCTTTATCAGCCAAGGAAGCTTCTACTATTCCTCCTGATACGAGCTTTACAGAAACTGCTGTACCGTACTCCGGAATAAACTCAGATGCGGTAAGTTCTTTCACTACCTGTGCCTGATCACGTCCAATCTGCACCCATACTTCTATTTCTTTTCCATCACCACTCTCGCCAAGAGAGTCATCCTCCTCTCTGAATGATGCAAGAAATCTCTGAAAACTATATGATATTTTCTTAAAAAAGCCTGCTTCACAGTCGGAAAAACTGCTGTTTTTTGCAGCAAGTTCAATGTAATCTATCTCAAGAGGCTGATCACGATAATCACGTATCCATGATGAAAGTGCTGCTGTACAGTTCTTTATCTGAGATAGATATGACGGTATCCTAAGTGGAGAATCTATACATTTTTCAAGAATTACTGCCATATTTTCAAGAGACGCAGCCTCCGAACCTTTAAAGCCTGACAACGTTTCTATTTCTTTCTGTATCTCACGGAGTTCCATTGCCATACTGTCAAGACTTTCTATAAGTCCAGGTATCTTTTCATGAACGTAGTAATCGGTATATTTATCCGGTTCAGGGCTTGTTATCATGACTATACTGCGGTAAATATCACTAAGTTTATATACTACATCGTCAAGTTCCTGAATATATGAGCCTATTGCACCGGGAACAGCTTCCATTGTAAGAGTATGTGTTTCTCCTGACGTAAGATATATATACAGTTCACCGTTATCTTTTGTCTTTAACTCCGTAAGCTCAAAATCGGTACTGTAATAAAATCTCACTTCGGACATATCCTCACAGGGCACTTCACCGTCAATATAGATCCTACGGTTTGAAAAAAATCCACGCATCTCCTCCTGACGTGCCTTTATCCCTATTTTATACCAGCCGTCATTCGGAACTGATATTTCCCATGTAAGATTTTGTCCGGACTTTTTAAAGCTGCCTTTACCGATAGTATTATAGAGAATATGCCAAGGATCGGACGGCGACACATCGCAGCTTGAATTATCGTATGTAGGATAAAGTCCGGAGTCGGATTTATACTTTGCTTCCTCTCCCTCTATTCGCACAACAGTATCAGGCGTTTCACCTGGAGTTGCAGTATCATTCACAGAAGAAATATACTCATCGTAGGTTCTATACCTTTTCATGCCATGAAGCTTTATATATTCGACTTTAATGCTGCCTCTCTGAATATTAAGGGTAACAGTATGGCTGCCCTTTTCAAAAAAGAACTGCAAAGGTTCACTGTACAAACCGTCAGGGTCTTTTATATCCGTTTTCTGCTGTATTTCTGACTGTACCTGAGCTGGTCTTATTTCATTTCCGTTTTTATCCTTTTGAACAGTTTTTTCGTTTGTATATACCTTATTAAGCCTTAGCCTTTCCGCACTGTCAAAAGGCACCCTACCATCTATCGTCAGTACAAACTCTATATCTGCATCATTAGTATCATAGGCAGTATAGCAGATCTCTGCACAGTACATACCATCTTCGGAAATGTCTGCGCTAAAGGTAATACTGTCATCATTACATTTGATCCCCATAAGTACAGCGGGGCTTTCAGGTACTTTTTCACTGCTGTGTTTTTGCAGGTATTCTCTGTAGGTCATCTTACTTTCATAAAGTATATCATCCGTCTGAGTTTTCACGTTTTCCTCAGCTATTACAGGGAAAGGCACAGCACTCGTTATTAAACTAAACGCAGTTATTATACATACAAGTGAGATGCTGACTTTTCCGTAAAACATATCCTCCACTGCCTTTCCGACAACAATTTTCATACTTTGTAATTATTATATCAAATTATTGCGGCTTATGTCAAGACAAGCATGAAAAAGTGCAAAACTGAATCGCACATAAATAAAAAATTTTTTTAATAACACAAAGGGCTGCTGCGGTAAAAATCGAAGCGGCCCTGTTCTGTTATTATTTATCATAAATCTCTGACGCACGCTCATTTGCTCTTGACATCTCACTGCGCCAATATATACCCTCTTTACGTTTTCTCTGTCTGAGCTCTCTGAAAAATCTTCTCAGTACTTCTTTGCATTCAGTTTCCATAAGTCCCGCATAAATCTCCGGCTTATGATTGTAGGGCATGGCGAACATCTTCTGAACCGAACATACTGACCCCGATTTTTCATCATATGCACCGAATATCACCCTGTCAAGCTTAGAATTTATAATAGCACCGGCACACATCGGACATGGCTCAAGGGTAACATATATTTCGCTGTCAACTATTCTCCACCCCTGTAGCTTTCGGCTTGCGTTGTCTATTGCCATGACCTCAGCATGGGCAAGCGGAGATCTGTCACCCTCACGGCTGTTCCACCCCTCACCTATGATATTTCCGGTAGGCTTATGAACTATAACAGCACCTACAGGAACCTCCCCCAAAGATGCAGCATACTCCGCAAGCTCAAGTGCTCTTTCCATATAGCGTTTCTCAGGAACACTGTTCATAACACGAACCATACTCATATGAATATCTCAACACACACCAGAATGGCATAAAGTATCCATACTGAAATAAGAGGTGTTTCCAGAAAGCTAAATTTGAATTTCGTTCTCATTGCGAGAAATGTTCCGTAATCTTTCATGGTAAACAGCTTGTTTTTGGAAAACATAAGCAAAAGCCAGCTTAAAACTCCCACTGCAAATACACCTATTATAAACAATGTCTCCGGCGGCAGCTTTCCTGTAAGATTAGGCTGTCCCTTAAACCAATATAAAAAGAAATTCAGACCTCTGCACAGCATATGTACAACAATACCCGTAATGATAGAACCACTCTGCCATACACCATATCCTGCAATAAGCAATGTTACAAAAACAACACCAAGTGAAAAAGGATTATGTCTTTCTGCTGAATTTATAACTGCCATCATTACCACAGCAAATGTCACACCAAACTGACGCATTCCCTGAAATAATGCTCCATGAAAAAGCATCTCGATCATCACAGGCACTATTATCAGTTCAAAGGCAAGAAATGCAAGCATACAGCCCGTATCCATACCTATTGACAAATTGTATGTCGTATTTATGCTATTGATAATGAAAATATTGGATGGCAAATGTATTCTCAAAAACATTATTACAGAAACAGCAACAAGAGATATACTGACAGCGGCAAAGAACGCCCACCAGTTCTTAACTTTAACAGGATAGGCTATCTTCGCCGGCATTTTCAAAAAACGTCTTGCAATAATAAGCGGTAAAAGGAACTTCATAAGCCCTTCAAAAACAAATACGAACAGCAGTGCATACTGATTACCGTATGCCGTACTTTCATGAAAACTGTAGCTTATCTCAACACCAAACACTTTTAAAATCAGTATTACAGGCAGAACAAGGACATTCTCTGCCAGTGCATATAAAAAAGCTACAAAAGTGAGAAGAGAGCATAGATTCTTTAAAGCAGACCGTTCCTGATTTGCGGCAGTTTCCACATGGGTTCCAATGCCATCCACATAGGTATGACATCTGCTTGAACGTTTACCTGTAAAAGAAAAACGATTTCCTTCACAGCGGCGCCATTCACGATAAAGCCGGTTATATTCCGCACTCTGTACAGGTGAATCCGATGAAACGGCTGCATCTGTCTCCCTCTTTAACCTTTCATAATTAAACCTTTTCAAAAAATCATTCCTTACAAAATAATATAGCAATATAATATAATTTAATTTATTATATCATACTCAGACTTTTGATATAATGTAGATAATGCACATATTTTGTGTATGCATTATAAATTCGTCTTTTAGAAACACCGATTAATTCTTGATTGCGATACGATGTATACTCTGCCTGCTTTTTTATCTTATTATCCTGTATTGTCTTTACAACACTGCTTTAAAAGAAATTGCTGCCACTTTCAAAAAGTTCTTGCAATTCAGAATAAAATCTGTTATAATTAAAGCAGCGGAAAAAATTCTGCATAACAGAAGAGCGGAGGTGAAACACCATGGCATATAAAATTAGTGAATCCTGCATTTCTTGCGGTACATGTGAAGGCGCTTGCCCGATCGGTGCTATCAGCCAGGGAGCTGAGACATATACAATCGACGCTGATGCTTGCGTTTCCTGCGGAGCTTGCGCTGATGCTTGTCCTGTTCAGGCTATTGCAGATGCTGAATAAGCATCAAAAAACCGCTTCTCCCTATGAGAGGCGGTTTTTCATTGTTCAATAAACATACTTTACTTACCGGAGGTTTTCTCATGTCAGACAATTTAAATAAGGACATACGCAGAGCATCATCTGGCAATTCACTTTTGCTCATCTCATTTGTTACAGTTGTTTTCATCGCTACCTATGCATTATCATACCTCTTCTCAATACTGCCGGGACACGACTCCACTGTCATGAATAATGTATGGTATCTTATTATGTATACTTTCCAGTATGCAGTTGTCATTCCGTTGCTGCTGATACTTTTTCGCAAAACAAAGTTCGGTAAGGCAACACCAAAGCTCAAAGAATGCTTTTGCAAACCAAAGCTTTCTGCTGCGCAAACAGTCAAATGGATATTCATTTCACTGTTTGCAGTATATGTAATGTCCTTTATATCCAATTATATTTTTCTTTTCATACAGAGCCTAACAGGAGTAGAACTCCATCCAGCCCAGATAGTTACAGAAAATTCATGGCTCAGCAAACTAACAAATATACTTGCTATTATGTTATTTGCTCCAATATTTGAGGAAATATTCTTCAGAGGCACCATGCTGCGAAGTTCTGCACGATACGGCTCATGGTCTATGATAATTGTCATGGGTATAATGTTTGGTCTATGGCATCTGAACTACGCTCAGACTCTTTACACTGCTATGCTTGGCGTATGTTCAGGCTTTCTCATCATAAAAAGCGATTCTGTGATCCCATCTATGATACTGCATTTTATAATGAACACAATAGGAACGATACAGTCATTATTTTTAGGAAATATCGACCTTGAAAGGATCTCTTCCGGCGACATAAAGTACATTATTGAAAATATTTCATCTATTTTACCCGTATCCCTCACAGGATTTTTAGTTATAGGCATTATAATAACAGGACTGGTATTATTCATTGTAGAACTTGCAAAGAACGGTTTAAACGGACTGAAGCTTCCGAAAGTATATACCGGCATATCCGAAGGAAAAACCTTTGCAATTTACTTTTCATCTCCCATAACTATAATCGTAACGCTTATACTTATAGGAATCACAGTTTACAGAGCATTTAATCTATAAAAATCATTGTATATAGAAAGGAGCTTTTTATGGCTTTTAAAAAAACACTTAGTCTGCTGTGTGCAGCGTCGCTTATGCTCACCATGGCAGCGTGTAAAAACGATAAAAACACTTTAAAACCGGCTGACGGTTCGGAAAATATGAGTGTAAGAACAACGACACAGGTCACACAGGTAGGTGAAGTTGGCGAAAAAACTGAAATGGCTGACGTTGAGATACAGATAAACAAGATCTACAGAAGTGAATACCTCAGCTCAAGAAACAACAATGCCTCAAATATAATTTTCCTCGACGTAACCATAAAAAACAACACGGAAGAAGAACTTGAACCGAATATGCTTTCAAGCTTTGAATTTGAAGTAGATGGAGAATACTATGACTTTGCTACGCTCTTTGCTCTGAACAGTGCGAAAAAACAATTTGGTAACGATGTTGACCTTTTCAGTGAGCCGTTAAGACCTACTGAAGCACGTACAGGCTGCATACCTGCTGAACTGCCTCAGGAATTCAGCAGTGCTACCGTCAAGTTCCTGCCTTTGGGCGGTATCAACAGCAGCGGAAATTCCTCTCAGGCTATACTGTACACATTCACTCCGGATGATATGGAAGACCTTGCCAAGCCTGAATCCACAGAAGCTCCTGACAATACTGCCGAATGACAAACAAATCAACACAAAAATCATAAAAAGACTGCCGCAGCCTGTAAAAGCTACAGCAGTCTTTTTGTATGACCAGACCTATAAGCCGGGTTCTGTCGTGTGTGACAATTTATCTACGTCTTACGTCGCCGCAAGGCTTTAGCCGCCATTACGCATAATCCATCGGGCAAATGTTATGACTATACGTACCAATAGACGTTGCATCAGGTAAGGTTTACATAGCAGTACAGTCTCCTGCACTCTGGTGCGCTCTTACCGCACCTTTCCACCCTTACTTCCATATGAAAGCGGTATATCTCTGTTGCACTTGCTCTAAGGTCGCCCTCGGCTGCCGTTAACAGCTACCCTGCCCTATGATGCCCGGACTTTCCTCATGGATCGCTCCACGCTGCCACACAGTCTGCTCATGTTATTTATTATACGATAGTTTTTCCAATTTGTCAAGAGCATTACCCAGCATAATCCTCACGTGTAAGCACACCCTCTGAATTGTACACATTTATAAGCGTTTCAGAATCCACAAACTCATTGTCCTCTGATTCAAGATAAGGCTCATACCATAGTCCGAAGTATGACCATACGCTTCCGTCACGGAATGCCTTATTCACATCAACGGGAGAACTGCATTCGCTCAGTGCTATAAGCTTTCCTTCAGCCATCTTCTGAAGAGCATAATAAGACTCATAACCGCTGCCCATCTCCTCATCTTCCGTCAAATAAATATCCGCAGCTGCTATATCATATCGGCTGCTGTCAGGCAGATATTCAGCATCTACACCGCTCCATATCCACAAAAGATTATTCAGACCGTGATACTCTGTCATACGTTCATAAAGAAGATTCCACAGCCACAAATAAACATCACTGCCCTCGCTATCCCACCAGTACATATTATTTCCTGCCTGATGAAGAGGTCTCCACAATACAGGTATACCTGCATCTCTCAGCTCTTTTAGTCCTTCAGAAACGCTGTCTATATCCTCAATAAGCTTTACGCATTCCTTTGAAATACCACCTGTTTTCTGAAGTTCTTCCAGTGCTTTGGGTGTAAGACAGGCTATATCTTCAAATGTGACTGCACTTGAAAGGCTGAAATCTTCGCTCTTCTCAAGCGTTCCCTCTGTACCCAAAGGTGCAAACCAATGCCACATAAGTCCTGTTACGCCGCCGTCCTTGCTCCATTTAAGCGCTGCTTCTACAGTATCGTCATACTCACGGCTTCCGCCGTTCAAGCTGTACGAATACATATCCGCAAAGCGTATAAGAGGATACTTGCCTGTTGTTTTAACAATACGTTCGATCTCTTTATTGCTGCTGTCAGAAACCTGCTGTCCTGAGATTATCGCTTTTCCATAATTATCAGAAAAAAACTGGAGAAGTTCTCTCGTCTCGTCAGACGCATCTTCATTTACAGGCTCAGCTGATGCGAATGTATCAGGTTCAAGTGAGGTATTACGTATTTCAAGACAGTCGATAAGCATATCTCCTTCATTCTGCCTAACGAGAACAGTGTTTTCACCTGCTTCCATATATATGCCCGGAATAGTTACGCTTACAAATCTGTCACTGCTTTCAACTGAAACATCCTCTATTTTTTCATCATTTACAAAAACACTGCACTCTGCGCCATAATCAGCACATACAACAACAGAAACATCATATCGTTGTGAAGCCGGTATCTCTGTATTAAAGGCAAATTCATTCTGCAAATCTCCTCTGAGTCCGCTTACATAGCCTGTACCGGTATAATCCGTCTTTTCATTCAGCGTTTCAAATATCTCAGTAAGCTCTTCTTCTTCTGCCTGATATATAAGCTCGGTTTCTTCATAGATTTCGTCAGGCAGTTCAAGGGGTATCTGTGTAAACTCAGGACCTGTAAGCTTCGTTGTAACAGTCGTAGAAGTGGTTTGTGTTGTTAAGGCAGCAGTTGTTTCGGTAGTAGTGAAAATAGATGCCTGATCATCAAGATATTGTGTTGTATTCTCTATTTTATTACAGCCCGCCATGCAAAAAAACACCGGTGCTGCAATGAGAATTATACCGTATTTTTTAGATTCCATAGCGTTTAACTCCTGATTATGCTTTCAAAAGATAAGTTTTTTCCGGTTCTGTCATAAAGGAAATAGTACTGCCGTCTGTTTTCGCTGAAACAGTACCGCTCGGACTGCTCACGCTTACTGTTTCTTTACAGCGTACTACACACATTCCACCATTTTTGGATATTATCTCAGCAGTTTTCAATCTGCCTTCCTTCCATACAATGCTTACCTCAAAGCCGCCTCTCGCACAAAGTCCGCTTATACTGCCGTTCACCCATGGTTCAGGAAGTGCAGGCAGAAGATGTATTTCTCCATTGTGGCTCTGTAGCAGACACGCAGCAACTGCCGCAGTGCCGCCGAAGTTTCCGTCTATCTGGAAAGGCGGATGAGAGTCCATCATATTTGGATTAGTAGAGCTTGCCAGAAGCTGACGCATATTTTCATATGCCATGCCGCCATCTCCAAGCCTTGCCCACATATTCATTATCCAAGCCCTGCTCCAGCCTGTATGACCTCCGCCGTGAATAAGACGTCTTACAAGAGTGGCTCTTGCAGCCTTTGCCAGTCCCGGAGTTTTAACAGGTGAAATGAGATTTGCAGGATGCAGTGCAAAAAGGTGTGAAATATGGCGATGTCCCACTTCAACTTCATCATAATCAACAGCCCACTCCTGTATCTGACCGTATTTTCCGATCTTTAAAGGCGGAAGCTTTTTAAGCATCTTCTCAAGCTTCTTTGCAAATTCCTCATCTCTTCCAAGTATTTTGCTGCTTTCTATAACATTCATAAAAAGAGTCATGATGATCTCTGTATCCATTGTAGGGCCTATGCAAAGACTGCCTGTTACACCGCTTTCTGTACGGTATGTATTTTCAGGTGAAACAGACGGTCCCGTTACAAGCTGACCCATACTGTTTTCCATGAGATATTCTGTAAAGAAAAGTGCAGCTTCTCTCATGGTATCATATTTTTCAGATAAAAACTCCTTATCACCGGTAAAGAGATAATGTTCATATATATGCAAACAAAGCCATGCTGCACCCATAGGCCAGATAGTTGCAGGCATCCAAAGATCCTGCGGTGCAGTATCTCCCCATATGTCGGTATTGTGATGGCACACAAAACCATTGCAACCGTACATTTCCTTTGCGGTTTTACGCCCCGGCTCACGCATTCTTTCGATCAGATCAAAAAGCGGCAGGTGAAATTCCGAAAGATTGCAAACTTCCGCAGGCCAATAGTTCATCTGAGTATTGACATTTATTGTATAACGGCTGCCCCATGCAGGAATCATATCTTCATTCCATATACCCTGCAAGTTCATAGCCTGACTGCCGGGACGGCTTGCTGAGATCATAAGATAACGTCCGTAGTTAAAATAAAGTGCCATAAGCTGTGCGTCCATAATAGCAAGCTTACATTCCTTATAATCGCCCTCATCACCGTTTAAACGGTTCAGTCTTTCATCTGTCGGAAGCAAACTTCCGCCGTCACTGTTATCCTCAAGATCTATACTGACTCTGTTAAAATATTCACTGTAATCACTGACATGACGGTAAATAAGCTCATCATATGAAGATTCCATAGCAAATTCAGCATCAAGGAGCGCAGAGTCATCGTAATTTTCACCATGATAGAAACTTGTTCCCACTGAAAGCACCAGTGTAACCTCATCCGCATTCTCTACAATAAGCTTTCCGCCTAATGTATAAACCTTTCCGCCTATAGATACTGCACCAAGAACTGCAGCAAAAAATATACCGTTTTTGCTGCCGGTTCCGCCACTGTAAATAATAGCATCCTCTCTGCATGGACGGCAGTCATCATAGTAGTCGTCTCTTCCGTCAAGACTCGCTTTTATATTTATCATTCCGGGTTCACTTGATTTTATATGTACTATCATAACGTTATCAGGAGCGGATACGAAAACCTCACGCTCATACGTTACATCATTTGCAGTAAACCTTACTGACACAACGGCTGTTTTCAGGTCAAGCATTCTTGTGTATTCACGAGCCTTGCCATCAAAATCCATTTCGATATAAAGATTACCCAGTGGCATATAATGTCTGCTGTTTGGCGTAACCCCCTGCATTTTTTCAAATGCTATCTTTTCCGCTTCAGGAATTCTTTCTTCAGCTAAAAGCCTGCGTATTTCATTAAATCCTTCAAGAGCATCGGGATTATTACGCTCACGCTTTCCTCCTGACCATATAGAATCTTCATTGAGGCTTATGCGTTCAGAGTCAGTACCGCCGTAAACCATACCGCCTATTCTGCCGTTGCCG